>Ga0308157_10000288_pt1 | contig 185476 bp, 171 predicted proteins | sample PhyBR1_FD_201035 | JGI IMG/M metagenome (GOLD analysis project Ga0308157, IMG submission 201035) | Phyllosphere microbial communities from UC Gill Tract Community Farm, Albany, California, United States - DLSLB.R1 | ecosystem: Host-associated > Plants > Phyllosphere > Unclassified | place... | reverse complement strand
AGGGTGGTGCCGAGGGTGCTCTGGCCCCAGCCCTGGGGTGCGGCGCCGCTGGTCCAGGAGGAGGCGTCGAAGTCGGGTTGGTTCCAGTCGGCGGCGGGTGCGGTGCCGTCGTAGAGGTAGCTCCAGTCGGCACCGGCCTCGACCAGCGTGGTGCTCGTCGGGTCTTCGGGCTCCTCGGCCGAGCCCGTGGCAGTGAACACGGCGGTCGAGGACGAGGCATTGCCCCGGGCGTCGATCGCCCGTACGAAGTAGCGAGTGTCGGCGGGAGCGACGGGGAGCCGGGTCGAGGTGTCCTCGATCGTCGCCACGACGCGATCCTCCATGAGGACCTGGTAGGCGGCGACCTCTCGGTCGTCCGATGAGCCCGTCCAGGAAAGGGCGACTCCCTCGGCGCTGAGCTGTGCGCTGGGAGCCGTCGGGGTGGAGGGGGCCGATGTGTCGAGTTGCTGGTGGCGCACGAATCCACCGGACCATTGCCGCTGGTATCCCTCGCGCGTCGAGTAGCTGTAGTCGCCGCCCTGCCACAGCGTGCCCGTGGAATCCACGAAGAGCGCCCACGCGCCCGCACCGCGACTGGTGTTGAAGGATCCGTTGAACGAGGGCACCCGTGCTCCGGTCGACGCGCTCCACGCCCCGGCCCCGTAGATGTGATGCGACTCGGTCCAGCCGTTCCCGATCGACGGCCACGTGGTGGCGCCCTCGTACTGGTTGTCGAAGCAGTGGCAGCCCCCGTAGACGACCTTTCCGTCACTGGCCAGGGCCTGGAAGTCCCCGCCCCTCTGGCCGATGCTCGAGCTCAGGACGTCCAGTGAGCCACGGTCATAGCTCATCAGGGAGTGCTCCGATCCTCCCAGCCAGACGCGGTCCCCGGACTCCAGGACCGCCTGCTGGTAGCCGGAGCGACCAGCATCACGGTTGGAGAACAGCACGTCCCAGGGGAAGAGATCCGTGGACGACGTGGAGAGCGCGGCGGCCTTATCGGACTCGCGTTCCTTCGACCGGCTGAAGAACCCGGCGAAGTACACGCGGTCCCCGCGTTCCGAGGCATCGAGTGAGACGACGGTCCCGTTGAACTCGGGGTTCCAGTCGCCGTCAGGAGTGCCGTCGGCGACCGCGAACCTGGAAGCGCTGCGCGTGTAGACCTGTGACGTCACGGAACCGCCTGTGGAGTGCGTGAACGATCCTCCCGCGTAGAGGTGCCCGTCCTGGACATCGAGACTGCGGACGACGGGCACTCCGCCACCCAGTGCGTTGATCAGGGACCCGGTGAACGCCTCGTCGATCTCGCCGGTCGCGGCGTCGAGGACGACCAGCCCGCGATGGGACTCGCCGTTGACCATCGAGAAGTATCCGCCGACGGCGATCCGTCCGCCGGGCATGGCGGCGATGGCCTTCACCTGGTTGTCGAACGTCGGACGGAATCCGCTCACGAACTCTCCCGAGTCGCGGTCGAAGGCGGCGAGGTAGGGCTGGCCCACAGCACCGGATCCGCCTGCTGTGCGGTGGACGCTGGTGAAGTTGCCGCCCACGAAGACCTTCCCTCCGCTCTCGGCGAAGGCGGAGACCTCGTTGCTCCCCTCGATCGAGGAGGGGCCTGCACCGAGCCCGGCCGTGCCCCAGGGCTGCGGAAGCGCGAAGCTGTCCGCCGAAGCGTGCCCCGTCGTCGCCTCGGTCCCTGAGTCGGGAATCGCGGAGAACAGGTCCTCGCTCATGAGCTTGGGGCGGAGGAACACCTGGGTGAAGGGACGTGCGTAGCCCGTGCTCGAGTCCTTGGACCAGAGATAGCTGCTGGCACTGTTCGATCCGCGCACCCCGGAGCCGAATCCGAAGCCCATCGCCCAGCCCTCGTAGGAGCCGGTGGTCATACGCACTCGTCGGAAGTCGTTGTCGGTCCCGAAGTTGGCAGTGGTGGCACCGTTGCCAGACCTGGTCGCCCCGTCGAACGAATAGCTGACGACGGGCTGGTTCGAGTCGAACATCCAGGTCCAGCGGCTGCGGCGCTGATCATGGGTGAACCTGACCTCCTGCCGACCGGTCCCCTGCTGATCGGTCGCACGCACGAGACGGATCCCGTCGGGCAGGGACGCGATCGGCTCGTCGTCGTTGAGCTGCTCGATGAGCTCGCCGGAGAGCTGTTTGGGACTGAACGCCGCTGTGCCGTCGACCGCTGCGCGGACCTGGGCCGGGGTGCCGGAGCCGTTGTAGGCCGTGGACCAGCCTTCTCGTCCCCTGCCGACCAGGACCCATCCGCCGCCGGCCCGGGTCTGATCGCAGTAGAACTGCTCCGCCTTCGTCATCGCAGGCGTCAGGAGCCAGTAGATGCCGTCCGCGGAGCTGGGGTCGTTCTGCTTGATCTCCCAGCAGGAGGCGGCGGCCGTCCGTTCGCTGAGCCCGTCCGGGGACGGGAGGACGGGATCTGCGGCTTGTCCTCGGGGGAGCGGGGCGAGCAGACCGGTCAGCAGTGCGGCGCTCGCCACGAGGGCGAGCAGTGCGGTGCGTCGGGCGGAGAGGGCACGCAGGGGGTACGACACGGCGGGTGCCTGCTTTCGGAGGAGGCTCAGCATCGGGGATCGTCAGGGAAGGAGTGCGCGGCGACGCGCCAGCTGCCGTCGTCGGCCTGCACCATCGTGAACAGGTGCAGGGCGCGAGGCGTCGTGGCCGAAGGGTCGCCGATCGGCTCCCCGTCGGCGTCGGTCATGCTCACATCGGAGGAGTCGATGCACGCGCTGATCTCCGCGGTGACCGGGTTCGACGAGGCATCGAGCTCGGAGATCTCGAGCTCGGTGACGACAGGGCTCCCGGTCATCGCCCAGCCCTGAGAGCTCAGTTCGAGCCACTGCGCTTCGAGCTCCTCGGCGTATGCGTCGATCGCGACGTCGGAGAGCGCGTCGGAGAGCTGAGAGTCGGTGGTGACGGACTCGGGCACGGGCGCGACGGCGAGGGTGATGAGCTCGGACGCCTCGTCCTCGCGGAGCTTTCCCGGGGCAGTGGTGATCGCTTCGCCCGAGGGGGCACCGCTTCCGGGAGCATCCGTGGGGGAGGGGGAGTCCGAGGGGTCGGGAGTCGGCGTCGACGTGCCGGGAGCATCGGTGGGGGCGTCAGACGGAGCATCTGTCGGGTCGTCGTCGGGGGCATCCGTCGGATCGTCCGAAGGTGCGTCGGTCGGGTCCGGCGTCGGGGAGGACGGATCCGCGGTGCTGGAAGGCTCTTCCGCGGACGGGTCGCCGGGACCGGCATCGACTCTGCCGCCCGGGATGAGCGCCAGTGCGAGGACGGCGGCGATCACGACCAGGGCGAGAGCGAGCAGGAGCCACGGCAGAGCACGGCGGCGGGATGCGGTGGAGTCGTGGCCTGGTGTCGGGGAGCTCATCGGAGACCTTCCCTGGAGGATCGAGGGGTGGGCGCGTGATCGTGGCCCGATCCGCGCCGACGGGCGATGCCTGCGAGATCATCGAGATGGAGCGTCGTCCGGCCGAGCCAGCAGGTGACGAGCATCAGCAGTGCGCCGACCGCCGCCGCGAGGAGAAGCGCGATCACCGTGGGGCCGAGAACGCCTCTGATCACCACTGCCGGAAGTCCGACGGCGAGGAGGCCGAGCGTCAACGGGACGAGGGCCGGGCGCGGCGTGATGTCCAGGCGGAGCACGAAACGCACTTCCGCCGCCGCCAGCACGGCATCGAGGATGCAGGCGGCAGCCCAGGCGATCGCCGCTCCCGTGATGCCCCACATCGGGACCAGCAGCACGATCAGCGCGAGGTTCACCGAGACGGCGATCGCCTTGTTGAGGGCGGCAAGACCGCTTCGACCGCTCATGAGGAGCACCGAGTGGATGTTTCCGGCGAGGAACGTCGTCAGCGCCGCCAGGCACATGATGGTCAGCACCGGCGCGCCGGCCGTGAAATCGTCGCCGAGCAGCGCGAGCACGACGGGGGAGAACACGGCGAGCAGGAGGTAGACGGGAGCGCTGAACAGCACCAGCCAGATCGTCGCGGTCCGGTGGAGACCTTCGAGCTCGGCAGTCTCACCGCGGTGGATGTGCCTGCTGAACATCGGTGAGACCACGACGCGGAGCGCGGTGTCGATGACCATCCCCGCAGCGACCAGTCGAGCGGCGGAGCCGTACACGCCGGCGGCGGCCGCGCCTGCCAGGGCTCCGACCATGGGGACTGCGGCCCAGATGAGCAGCTGCTCGAGGCCGGAGGAGATGACGCGGGGCATCGCATAGCGAGCGGCGCGACCGGGATGCGGGCTCCTGCGGAACTCCGCGAAGGAGGCCGACGGCGCTGTGCGACGGGTCTGGAGAGCGAGGACCAGGACTGCGGCCGCGGCGGCCGGCAGGGTGGGGACCGACCAGGCGAGGCCTGCGGCGACAGCGCCTCCGCCGAGCGCGACGACGGCGATGACCAGCGCAGGGCGGAGGGTCGGGAGGGTGACGTTCCCGATGAGGACGTAGGTGGTGATCCGGCCGAGTGCACGGGTCGCGGCGAGTGCTGTGAGCATGACGGACGCGGCGGGGAGGAACAGCGCGATCGACCGAAGCGTCTGCGCAGTGACGCTGCCCGCTGCAGTGCCGTCGAGCAGGTGGGCGGTGATCAGCAGCCCCGCAGCGCCCAGCACGCCGCCGGCGGCGGAGACCGCCAGCAGGTACCAGCAGGTCGGTCTGACGGACTCGGGCTCGCTGTCCGACAGGCGCGGGAGCAGCCAGAGCGCGGCCGAGTCCATTCCCAGTCGGGCGATGCCGAGGGCGATCGTGAACGCGGCGATCGCCTGGAGCACGACGCCGCTTCCGGCATCGCCGAGGGCCCGCCCCAGGACGACGATGAGGACGAGCCCCATGGCGGCGCTGATGGCCGAGCCCGCGAAGCTGATCGCGCTGCTCCGCGCGAGCGAACCTCTGGCCGTCATCACGGGACCGGGAGTGGCCACCTGCGTCATCCGGTGCCCCTGCGGACCCGCTGCACCAGGACTCCGGCGATGAACTCGGTGTTGCCGATGACGTATCGCCGCCACAGGCGTCGTGGCTCCAGTCCCAGCCGCCACAGCCACTCCAGGCCCGCCGAGATCATCCATCGGGGCGCTCGTCGATTGGTGCCGCTCAGCCAGTCGAAGAGGCCTCCGCACGTGAGCACGGCCGGCGGGAGCTGGTCACGGTGGGCGTCGATCCAGAGCTGCTGGGCGGGGTCGCCCATGCCGACGAAGAGGATGCCGGTGCGGTGCGCACGGATCTCCTCCAGCACGTCCTGCACCTCCTCGTCACGGATGTACCCGTGATGCGTCCGCAGGTCGAGCCCGGGGAACCGCTGTCGCATCGCCGCCGCCGCCGTCTCGGCCACGCCCGGGGCGGCTCCGAGGAAGAACACCGGCACCGAGCTGTCCCCTGCCTCACAGAGGATGGGGAGGGCGACGTCGGTGGTGGCCAGCCGCTCCGGGACGTGCACGCCGAGCAGGCGGCCCGCCCAGACGACCGACTGGCCGTCGGCATAGGTGTGGGACGTCGACACCAGCTCCTTGAAGGCAGGATCGCGCCGGGCCATCGTGCACACCGACGCGTTCACGCCGACGGCGACGTCGACTCCTTCCGTCCGTGCCATCTCGAGCACCTGGGTGACGAGGGTCTGCTCGGTGTGCGCCGTGACGGGGACTCCGAGCACGTCGACCGAGGCTGGCGACGGACTGAGGACTCCGTGCGTCATCGTCTCCTCCTCTGTGGTGCTTCGGCCCGTTCTGGCGAGCGCTATCGGGGTGCATCCCCGGTCGGAGGGCAGATGGTGCCCGTGCGTCGCTCACCACGGATGCGTGAGATCGCAGTGTATGTCCGAAATGCCCTAAAAGCCACAAGTGGTACGAAATGGACTTCGTGCTGGTGGGGAGGTGGACGGTGGACGTGACATACGGCCCCCGGGCAGTCCTGGTGAGGCCTGTCCGGAGGCCGAGTCTCTGGAGCCGAGTCTGGTTGCTCCCCTCTGTGCCACCCTGGCCCCATGACCTCCCTCCCCGCCGACAGTCACGTCCACAGCGAGTTCTCCTGGGACACCGGCGGCCCGGCCTCCGCCGCCCGCGGCACGATGCGCGCGACCTGCGAACGGGCCGTCCGGATCGGACTGCCCGGGCTGTTCTTCACCGAGCACCTCGATCTCGAGGACGCCTGGGTCAGCGACCATGAGGACTTCGACGAGCACGAGGCTCATCTGCTGGACGAGGACGGCGTGGTCTCGGTGCCGCGCTTCGACGTCGAGGGCTATCTCGAGGAGATCGACCGCTGCCGCGCCGCCTTCCCCGAGCTCGCGATCGGGACGGGCCTCGAGTTCGGCCAGCCCGGACTGCGCACCGACGCGGCCCGCGCCCAGCTGGACCTCACGGCCTTCGACCGGATCATCGGCTCGCTCCACACCCTCGAGCTCGATGACCACCGCGTCGAGCCGAACACGATGTTCCGCCGCCTCATGGCGGGCGACGTGATCCGCCGGTACCTCGCTGAGGTCCCCGCCGTCGTCGCCGCCGACGGCCCGCACGAGGTGGTCACCCACATCGACTACGCCGTGCGCTACTGGCCCGCGGAGGCGGAGGGCCCCTTCGACCCGCGGCGCTTCGAGGAGGAGCTGCGCGGGGCGATGCGCGCCATCGCCGACAGCGGGAGGGCGCTCGAGATCAACACCCGCCGGCTGCGGCCCTGGATCCCGCAGTGGTGGGCGGAGGAGGGCGGTCGGGCGATCAGCTTCGGGAGCGACTCCCACGCCGCGCTCGACCTCGCCGCGAACTTCCCCGAGGCGATGGCGCTGGCGGACTGGGCGGGCTTCCGCCCCGGCGCCGACCCGCGGGAGCTGTGGCGGCGCTGATCAGACGTAGCTGATCAGACGGAGAGGACCTGCCCGGTCTCGACGCCCTCGACGCTGCGCAGGTAGGTCGCGGCGACATCGGCCGCGGGCACCGGCAGGAAGCCGGGGAAGCTGGAGTGGTAGCCCTCCGCCTCGGCGAGCACGTTCGGGCTGACCGCGTTGATCCGCGCCCCACCGGGCAGCGTCGCCGCATGAGCGCGGACGAAGCCGTCCACCGCGCCGTTCGCCGCGGAGGCGGCCGCCCCCGTGGGCACGGGGGAGTGGGAGAGGATCCCGCTGGTCAGCGTGAAGGTTCCGCGCTCGGCCAGCAGCGGCACGCCGTGGACGACGAGGGCGATCTGCCCCAGCGCCTTGTCCAGCAGGCCGGCGCGGTAGTCGGCGACCGTGAGCTCCGCGGCCGGGGCGAAGGGCACGTTCCCGGTGGCGGCGACCACGGCGTGCAGCGGTCCGTCGGCCGTGACCCGCTCGTAGAGCGCGGCGATCGAGGCCTCGTCGGTGAGGTCCACCCGTTCGCCGCTGGAGCGGGAGGCGCGGACCACCTCGTGGCCCTGCCGCTCGAGCAGCTCGGCGACCGCGCCGCCGATCAGTCCGCTCGCTCCGACGACGAGGATTCGCTGGGAGGTCATGCTGGAGCTCCGTTCGGTGAGGCGGACGGTTCCGCGGTGTGCGGAGCCGTCCGCACCACCGTATCCTCGTCGCGTCGGTCCACACCCCGGACCGTCGGCCGGCCCCGGCACGATGCCCACCCCGCATCGCCCCTCGGGCGCGGCCGCAGGAGGCTCCCGCGCGGAGCAGGACGAGGAGGTCTGATGCGCGCACTGCGCAAGGTCACGCCCGGAGCGGGTCTGGAATGGACGCGCATCGACGAGCCCGACTGCGGCCCCTGGGACGTGAAGGTGCGCGTGCTGCGCACCGGCATCTGCGGCACCGACCTGCACATCCTCGCCTGGGACTCCTCCGCGCAGGCCATGTGCGACACCGTCCCCTTCATCCCCGGTCATGAGTTCTACGGGGAGATCGTCGAGGTCGGCTCCGAGGTCACCGACGTGCGCGTGGGCGACCGGGTCTCCGGCGAGGGCCACGTGGTGTGCGGGACCTGCCGCAACTGCCGCGCCGGCCGCCGCCAGATGTGCAACCGCGTGCGCTCCGTGGGCGTGCAGCGCGACGGCGCCTTCGCCGAGTACGTCTCCGTCCCGCACGAGAACGTGTGGGTCCACGAGCACGACGGCGGCGAGGAGCTGATCACCCCCGAGCTCGGCGCCGCCTTCGACCCGCTCGGCAACGCCGTCCACACCGCGTTGAAGTTCCCCCTGGTGGGCGAGGACGTCCTCGTCACCGGCGCCGGTCCGATCGGCCAGATGGCCGCGGCCGTGGCCCGCCACGCCGGGGCCCGCTACATCACCATCACCGACATCTCCCCGGAGCGCCTCGCCATGGCCGAGGACTGCGGGGCCGACGTCGTGCTCGACGTGTCCACCACCCGCGTCCTCGACGCGCAGCGCCGGCTCGGGATGCGCGAGGGATTCGACGTCGGCCTGGAGATCACCGGCCAGGCCCGCGCCCTGCAGGAGATGATCGAGAACATGAACCACGGCGGGAAGATCGCGCTGCTGGGCCTGCCCTCGCGGCAGTTCGAGATCGACTGGACCGCGGTGGTCACCCGCATGCTCACCCTCCAGGGCATCTACGGACGCGAGATGTACGAGACCTGGAACGCGATGTCCGCGATGCTCTCGACCTCCCCGACGCTGCGGGCCGCGATCCAGCGCACCATCACCCACGTGCTGCCCGCCGCGGAGTGGGAGGACGGCTTCGCCCTCGCCCGCGAGGGGAAGGCCGGCAAGGTCCTGCTGGACTGGACCGCCCTCGACGCCTGAGCCCCCGCACTCCCTGCACACCCCGCCCCGCATCCCCTCGGAGGACCCACCCCATGTACACCGACCTCAAGGATCAGCTGACCGCCGAGCTCGACGAGATCGAGCAGGCCGGCACCTTCAAGCACGAGCGCGTCATCTCCACCGCGCAGGGCAACCGGATCACCGCCGGGCCCGTCGGACGCGACGGCGCCGAGGTGCTGAACTTCTGCGCGAACAACTACCTGGGCCTCGCCGACGACGAGCGCCTCGTCGACGCCGCCAAGAAGGCGCTGGACGAGCGCGGCTTCGGCATGGCCTCGGTGCGCTTCATCTGCGGCACCCAGGACCTCCACCTCGAGCTCGAGCAGCGCCTGTCCGCCTTCCTCGGCACCGAGGACACGATCCTGTTCTCCTCCTGCTTCGACGCGAACGGCGCCGTGTTCGAGCCGCTGTTCGGCACGGAGGACGCGATCATCTCCGACGCGCTGAACCACGCCTCCCTCATCGACGGGATCCGCCTGTCCAAGGCCGCCCGCTTCCGCTACCGCAACGCCGACCTCGAGGACCTGCGCGCCCAGCTCGAGGCCGCCGCCGCGCTGCGCGAGGGCCAGGGCGCTCGCCGCACGATCATCGTCACCGACGGCGTGTTCTCCATGGACGGCTACCTCGCGCCGCTGCCCGGCATCTGCGACCTCGCCGAGGAGTTCGGCGCGCTCGTGATGGTCGACGACTCGCACGCGGTGGGCTTCATGGGAGCGACCGGCGCGGGCACCCCCGAGCACTTCGGGGTCTCCGACCGGGTGGACCTCTACACCGGCACCTTCGGCAAGGCGCTCGGCGGGGCGAGCGGCGGCTACGTCTCCGGCCGACGGGAGATCGTGGCGATGCTGCGTCAGAAGGGCCGTCCCTACCTGTTCTCCAACTCGCTGGCCCCCTCCATCACGGCCGCGACCCTCACCGCGCTCGAGCTCGTCGCCGGCAGCGCCGAGCTGCGCGCGAGCCTGTTCCGCAACGCCGAGCTGTTCCGCACCCGCATGGGCGAGGAGGGCTTCGAGCTGCTCGACGGGGAGCACGCGATCGTTCCGGTCATGTTCGGGGACGCGGCGCTCGCCGCCCGGATCGCCGATGCGATGCTCGACCAGGGCGTCTACGTCACCGCCTTCTCCTACCCGGTGGTGCCGCAGGGCCAGGCGCGGATCCGCGTGCAGCTCTCCGCCGCCCACACCGCCGAGGACATCGAGGCGGCCGTGCGCGCCTTCGTCGCCGCCCGGGAGATGGTGCAGGGCGCCTGAGCCCGTCGGTCCCGGCGGCACTCGGCCACCCGGCCCGTCGGCCCCTCCTCCCGCCGACCCCTCCTCCCGTCGGTCCGCCGCGTTCACGGGCGCTCCAGCTGGACGCTGCGCCATATGAGCGGAACGTCCAGCCAGAGCGCCCGTGAACGCTGGGGCTCCTGTGGACGACGGGGCGCGAGGCGACGCAGCGCGGGTCGGACGGCAGGGCCCGGCGGGCCGCGTCGGGCTCATCCCCCGGCTCGCGCCTCAGCCCAGGCGCATCCAGGCGTCGGTGCGCACCCGCAGCCCGAGGCTGATCGCCCGCAGCACCATGAACAGGAAGTTGCAGGCCATCCACAGCAGGGCGAGGCCGAGTGGACCGCCCGGCGCCCACAGCGCCACCGCGATCGCGCCGGGCAGGATCGCGACCGCGATCAGCGAGCCGACCTTCGCGAGATAGGGCGCGTCCCCGGCCCCCATCAGCACGCCGTCGAGCACGAACACGTACCCGGCGATCGGCTGCGCGATCACGAGCACCCACAGCGCCGCTCGCAGGCTCTCCTGCACCGCGTGGTCGGGGGTGAACAGCCCCGGTACCACGTAGCTCGCCGCGAGCAGGCCCACCGCGACCGCCGCGCCGCCCCCGACGCCCCAGACCATCAGCCGCCTCGTCACGGCATGGACGGTGCGCGGGTCAGAGGCGCCGAGATACCGACCGGTCAGCGCCTGGCCCGCGATCGCGAGGGAGTCCAGTGCGAGCGACAGCACCGTGAACACGGTCGTGGTCAGCTGGTGCGCGGCCAGCTGCACGTCGCCGAGCCCGGTCGCGACGACCGTCGAGGTGATCACCACCACGCGCAGGGAGAGGGTGCGCACGAACATCGGCACCGCGTCGCGGCCGACGGCGACCAGGTTCGCGGGCTGCAGGCCCAGCCCGATCCCTTCCCGTCGTGCCCGGTGCACGATCACCCCCAGCAGCACCAGCGCCATGCCCCACTGCGCGATCACCGTGCCGATCGCGGAGCCCGCGATCCCGAGATCCAGCCCGAAGATCAGCACCGCGTTCAGCGGGATGTTCACCAGCGCGCCGCCGACGGCCACCACGAGCGGCAGCGTGGCGTCCTGCAGCCCGCGCACGAGTCCGGTCGCGGCCTGGACCGCGAGCATCGCGGGCAGTCCCAGCGCGCTCAGGCGCAGGTAGATCGTCGCCTCGGCGAGCACCTCTGGGGAGGGGCCGAACAGGGCCAGCAGCGGCTCGCCGGCCACGACCAGCACGAGGGCGGCGGCCGCGCCGACGATCAGCGCGAGCCAGCACGCGTCGATCCCGCGGGAGATCGCCTCCTGCCGCCGCCCGGCGCCGAAGGAGCGGGCGACCGCGGCGGTGGTCGAGTAGGCGAGGAACACGGCGAGGCCCACGACGGTGGTGAGCACCGTCGAGGCGAGGCCGAGGCCCGCGAGGGAGGTCGTCGAGACCCGGGCGATGAACGCGGAGTCGGCGAGGACGAACAGCGGCTCGGCCACGAGCGCGCCGAGGCTCGGCACGGCCAGGCGCAGGATGTCGCGGTCGACGGTGCGTCGCGCCCGCTCCTCGCGGGGCTGCTCGGGGGAGGAGGACGACGGGGAGGGCACCCCACCATTGTGCGACGGGTGTCCGACCATCGTCGGGTCCGTCGTCTCAGGTCTGCGTGAGACAGTTCCCGCGGAGTGCTCTGCACGCGGCCCGGCGTCGCGGCGACGGGGCCGCCGCCCCGCACACGCCCGCGTCCCGAGGAGCAGGATGAACCGCCTGGCCCGTCTGAGTCTGAACAACAGGTCCTTCATCGCCCTGGTCTGCATCGCCGTCTCGATCATCGGCGCCTTCATCATGACCACGATGCGCCAGGAGCTGATCCCGTCGGTCTCCCTGCCGCAGGTCCAGGTGATGACCACCGCGCCGGGCTCCTCCTCCGAGCAGGTGCGCGACCGGATCACCACTCCGGTGGAGCAGTCCCTCTCAGGACTCGAGAACGTCGAGTCGACCTCCTCCACCTCGCAGGCGGGGATGTCGATGGTGACCGTCGAGCTCGCCTACGGCACGGACATCGCCCGCTCCTCCAACCAGGTCGACGCGGCGCTCTCCCGCATCGAGGATCAGCTCCCCTCGGATGCGGATCCGCAGGTCATCTCCGGCGGTACGAGCGACCTGCCCGCCGTGGTGCTCTCGGTCTCCTCCGACCTCGACCCCTCCGACCTCGCCGGGCGGCTCGAGTCCTCCGTGACCCCGGAGCTCGAGCGCGTCGACGGCGTCTCCTCCGTCGCCGTGATCGGCGCGCCCGAGGAGATCGTGCGCATCACCCCCGACGAGGACGCGCTGGCCGAGCACGGCCTGACCGAGGACGACATCTCCACCGCCCTGGACGCGAGCGGCCTGTCCCTGCCCGGCGGCTCCGTCACCGACGACGACCGCACCATGGACGTCGTCCTCGGGCAGAGCGTGGACAGCATCGAGAGCCTCGAGGGCATCGTCCTGATGCCCTCCGACGGCGCCGCCTCTGGCGCCTCGGACGCCGGGGGCGCCGAAGGGCAGCAGGGGGCCGACGGCCAGCAGGGCGCCGATGCCCAGACGCAGCCCGGCACCGCCCCCGGCGAGCCCGCAGAGCCGGTGACCCTCGACGAGGTCGCCGACGTCGAGCGGACCACCGAGGAGCCCACCTCCGTCTCCCGCACCGACGGCCGCGAGTCCCTGGTCGTCATGGTCACCGCGACGGTCGACGGCAACGTCGTGGACATCTCCGAGGATGTCGAGTCGGTGCTGGACGCGAACCTCTCCGGCGTGGGCGGGAACGCCGAGGCCGACATCGTCTTCGACCAGGCCCCCTTCATCCAGGAGTCGATCCTCGCGCTCGCCGAGGAGGGACTGCTGGGCCTGCTCTTCGCCGTCGGCGTGATCCTGCTGTTCCTGCGCCGCGTGCGGCCCACCGTGGTCACCGCGATCTCGATCCCGACCTCGCTGCTGATCGCGTTCATCGGCATGTACGTCACCGGGTACACGCTGAACATGCTCACCCTCGCGGCGCTGACGATCTCGATCGGCCGCGTGGTCGACGACTCGATCGTCGTCATCGAGAACATCACCAGGCATCTCGCCTACGGTAAGACGAAGCGCCGCGCGATCCTCGACGCCGTCGGGGAGGTCGCCGGCGCGATCACCGCCTCGACGCTCGCGACCGTGGTGGTGTTCCTGCCGATCGCGGTGGTCGCGGGGATGGCCGGGGAGCTGTTCCGGCCCTTCGCCCTCACCGTCGGCATCGCGATGCTGTCCTCGCTGCTGGTGGCGCTGACGATCGTGCCGGTGCTCGCGTACTGGTTCCTGAAGCCCCCGAAGGGCCACGAGGACGTCGACCCGGACGACGCCGCGCAGATCGCCGCGATCCGCGAGCAGGCCGAGGGGAAGGAGGAGCGCACCTGGCTCCACCGCCTCTACGCCCCCGTCCTGCGCGGGACGCTGGACACCCTGCCGCGCCGTCTGATCACCCTGGTCGCCTCGGTCGCGGTGCTGGGCGGCACCGTGTTCCTGATCCCGCTGGTGAACGTCAGCTTCCTCGGCGACTCGGGGCAGAACATCGCCTCGATCACCCAGACCCTCCCCGCCGGCTCCAGCCTCGAGCAGTCCTCCTCGAAGGCCGCCGACAGCGAGGACGCGCTGCTGGAGATCGACGGCGTCCAGACCGTGCAGACCACGATCGGCGGCGGCCAGTTCGGCATGGGCGGCGGCGGCGAGAACGAGGTCAGCTTCTCGATCACCACCGATCCCGACGCCGATCAGGAGGCGCTGACCGACGAGATGGTCGCGGCGCTCGAGGACCTGCCGGAGCCCGGCGAGATCGAGGCGGCCGACGTCGCCTCACCCACCGGCTCGAGCTCCGTGGACGTCCTCATCACCGGCCCCACCGCCGAGGACCGGCAGAGCGCGAACGATGCGATCCTCGCAGAGCTCGACCCGCTGCCCTCGGGCGTCTCCGAGGTCTCCAGCGACCTCGAGGCCGACCAGCCCACCGCCGTGGTGACCGTGGACCGCGAGAAGGCGGCCGAGCTCGGGCTCACCGAGGAGGCCGTGGTCGGCATGGTCGCCCAGGAGATGTACCCCGGTGCGATCGGCACGATCACGCTCGAGGACGACGAGCTGGACATCGTCGTCGAGGGCGGCGAGAGCGTGGACACCTTCACGCAGCTGCAGGACCTCGAGCTCATGGGCTCGATCCCGCTGACCGACGTCGCCTCGGTCGACGAGGAGCTCTCCCGCCCCACGATCGCGACCCAGGACGGGCTCGAGACGGTCACCGTCTCGGTCACCCCCGAGGGCGAGAACGTGGGCGATGCGACCCAGGCCGCGAACGACGCGATCGAGGCCGCGGACCTGCCCGAGGGCGTCGAGGCGACCGTCGGCGGCACCGCCGCGGACATCGACGAGACCTTCGGCCAGCTCGGCATCGCCATGGTCGCCGCGATCCTGCTGGTGTACGTGCTGCTGGTGTGGATCTTCAAGTCCCTCGTCCAGCCGCTGATCCTGCTGGTCTCGATCCCCTTCGCGGCGATCGGCTCGCTGGGCCTGCTGGTGATCACCGGGGTGCCGCTGGGGCTCCCCTCGATGATCGGCCTGCTGATGCTGGTGGGCATCGTGGTCACCAACGCGATCGTGCTGATCGACCTGGTGAACCAGTACCGACGGCATGGTCTGGGACTGGACGAGGCGCTGCACCTCGGCGCCGCCAAGCGTCTGCGTCCGATCCTCATGACCGCGGCCGCGACGATCTTCGCCCTGATCCCGATGGCGCTGGGCCTGACGGGCAACGGCGGGTTCATCGCCCAGCCGCTGGCCGTGGTGGTCATCGGCGGTCTGATCTCCTCGACCCTCCTGACCCTCGTGATCGTGCCGGTGCTGTACCGCATGGCCGAGGGGCCGGGGGAGCGGCGCCGGCTGCGCGAGGAGTCCCGCGCCGCCGAGCGGCGGGGCGGCCGCTCCCGCCGCGAGGAGGCCGAGCGGCGCGAGGCCGAGGGCGACGCGATCGTCGACCACCTCGAGTCCGCGCCCGGCGGCGCCGCGACGAGCGATGCGCCCGCCGATTCCGCGACGTCGGCAGGCGCCGGCACCGCGATCGGCGGCGAGGCACGCGTCGACGGCGCCGGACATGCCGCACCGACCCCCGACGCCCAGCAGCAGGACCTCGCCCGGCGTCGTCCCGAGCTCGGTGCCACCGGCACCCACCGTGCCGATGCCGCGCCGAGCGGGGAGCGCGACGGCGGGGCCTCGTCCCGGCGCTCGCTGAAGCAGCGCGGCGGGATCATCGGGATCGTGAAGCGGCGCTTCGGCAGGGACTGAGCGTCCCCGTCGCCCGCGGCGCTCAGCGCCTGGCGGAGGCGTCCGCCCTGCACGCCCGTGCGATCTCGGCGTGGAAGGCGGACGGGTCGTGGCGCTGCAGGGCCAGCCGGCGGCTCCGTGCGAGCTCTGCGACGGTCTGGGACCAGTCCTCGGCGAGGGCCGTCGCGACCTCGACGATCGCTTCGACGTCCCCGGGCGGGACCAGATGTGCCGTCGGGAAGTCGACGAGGAGCTCGCGGAGCTCAGGTGTGTCGCTCGCGATCACGGGACGCATCGCGAGGATCGCCTCCAGGGCTGCGCGACCGGATGACGGGCCTGTCCGAGGCGGGACCACGACGATGTCTGCGTGGACGAGGTGCCGCCAGACATCTCGCACCGGGCCGATGACCTCGACCTGGCCGTCGGAGGCGTCCGCGCGACGCCGCAGGCGTCGCCGGTACTCCTCGGCGCCCGTCACGGCATCTCCGACGACGGTGAGATGGGCCGAGATGCCCCGGCGCCGCAGGCGGGGCGTGGCGCCGAGGAGGACGTCCGGACTGTGCCGCGGCGAGAGCTGCCCCAGGTACAGGAGCTCCAGCGGGCTCTCGAGCGGTTCCCGGGGGAGCCGAGGCCGCATCGGCGGGGTGATCCCGGTGCGCACGATCTCCGCCCGCGTCGCGAGGGACGATGACGCGCGTCGGAGCACGCGGCGGCTCATCTCGTCGCTGACCAGCACTCGCGCGCAGAGCGTATAGGGCATCAGCATCAGCCGCTCCCTCCACCGGAGAGGCCGGAGAGGCACCTGGTGGAGATGGCTCACCGAGTCGATGCGTCGAAGACGGGCCAGGAGCGCCCACAGGGGCAGACCGCGGGTGGAGAGGAGGACGAGATCCGGACGCACGGCGCCGAGGAGGCGCCATCCCGCGATCAGCTCGCGGAGCCTCGGACGTCGAGCACGGAGGCCCGGCGGCTCATGGGCGATATCGCCTGCGAGGTCCGTGCCCATCGGCAGGATCCTCACGTCCGCGCCGAGCTGCTCGATCTCGCGGACTAGCGCTCCATCGCGCGGCACCGCGGCAGTCACCTGGCATCCCACCCCGAGGAGCCCGTTCACGCACTCGAGGAAGAGCCGGTCGCCGCTGTGGAGCGTCGACCCCGGGTGGACCGCCACGACGGCGGGCGGCGGGAGCGTCATCCTGATCGCCGCGAAGGGATCGCCGAGGCGCACGGCGACGGAACCGATGGGCGAAATGTCCGATTCGAGATCATGCCCTCAATCTAAGAGATCCCCGCTCCGTGGTCCATAGGGGAGGTGCTGACGGCGCACAGTGGCTGGCCGGGACGGGGCGGGTTCGGCCCCATCGCCTACGATGCCCGACGGGAGCGGTGTCGTCGGAGCGCCCGCCCCGCCCGGTCACGCTGGAACAGCGGGGGAGGAGCAGATGGCGACGACCAGCCCTCGCGAGCGCACGCGCTCCCGCCGCACGCGCCGCGGCCCGGCCCGCTGGACCGTCCGCACCCGCGTGCTCTCGACCCTGCTCGCCTTCGTCGCCGGGGGACTGGCCGTCACGGGCGTGCTCACCTTCGCCGCGCAGTTCCGGGCCCTGGACCAGCGGGTCGAGGCCGAGCTGTGGCAGGAGCACAGCGAGCTCGCACTGATCGCGAGCTCCGTCGAGCCCGACGGCTCCTCCACCTACACCACCGTGGACGGCCTGCTGCTGCACGCGACCGACTCCGCCGCCCCCTCGGACCACGAGTCCGTCGTCGCCCTGGTCGACGAGGAGCCCCGCTACCAGCCGCGGCAGCAGGACTTCTCCCTGATCCCCCGGCCGACGGAGGACATGACCGCGGCGGAGGTCGCGGCGGTCGAGGCGGAGGGCGAGCAGGTCAAGGCGCAGATCCTCGATGCCCATGTGCCGGATCGCACCGTGATCGTGCCGATGGAGAGCGGCGACCGCGAGCTGCGCGTGCTGATCGCCTCCGTGACCGTGGCCGGCGATGACTCGCAGGGTCTGTTCGTCGTCGCGAGCGACATCGGCGCCCAGCGCCGAGACCTGTGGCAGAGCGTCGCGGTCTTCGCGGGTCTGTCGGTGCTGACCCTGCTGGTGGCCGGCTGGGCCGGCTATGTCGCCACCGGTCGCCTGCTGCGGCCGCTCGAGGACCTCCGTCGCGCGACGGAGCAGGTCACCGTCACCGATCTCGAGCACCGCGTCACGGCCACCGGCGGCGACGACATCTCCGCCCTCGCCCAGAACTTCAACCGCATGCTCGAGCGGATCCAGGAGGGCTTCGCCGAGCAGCGCCGCTTCATGAGCGACGTCGGCCACGAGCTGCGCACCCCGCTCACCATCGTGCGCGGCACCCTGGAGACCACCGACGTCCAGGATCCCGCCGACGTCACCGAGGCGCACGAGATCGCGGTCGAGGAGCTGGACCGGATGGGCCGCGTGGTCGGAGACCTCTCGGAGCTGGCCGCCTCGAGCCGCCCCGACTACGTGCGCCCGCGCCCCGCCGACCTCGCGACCCTCACCCGCTCGGCCTTCGCTCGGATCGAGCACATCGCGGAGCGGGAGTGGATCCTCGCGCGCAGCGTGGACGTCGTCGCCGAGGTCGACGAGCAGCGCCTCACCCAGGCGATCGTGCAGCTCGCCGCCAACGCCGCACGCTACAGCGAGGAGGGCAGCAGGATCTGGTTCGGGGTGGACCAGGTGCTCGGCCCCGACGGGCCGGAGATCCATGTGAGCGTGCGCGACGAGGGCGTGGGCATCGCCGAGGAGGACCAGCGCCGCGTCTTCGAGCGCTTCACCCGCGCCGAGGGCGCACGCGGCTCCGGCTCGGGGCTGGGGCTGCCGATCGTGCTCGCCATCGCCGAGGGCCACGGCGGCACGGTGCGCCTGCTGTCCTCTCCCGGTCGGGGCTCGACCTTCACTCTCGTGCTCCCGCTGGTCAGCTCCCTGTCCGCAGGGGACGACGAGGAGGAGCCGGCGGCGCACAGCGGCCATACTGGAGCGCGGGGGACGGGCCCTGACGGGTCCGTCCGGCCGCGGTCCGCGGACGACGAGACCGAGCAGCCACTGCGGAGGGAGCGCGGATGAGGATCCTGATCGCCGAGGACGAGGCGCGCATCGCGCGCTTCATGGAGCGGGGACTGAAGGCCAACGGCTATGCGACCACCGTGGTGGAGGACGGCATCTCCGCCCTCGACCTCGCCTCGAACGGCGAGTTCGACCTGCTGATCCTCGACGTGGGCCTGCCGCGCATGGACGGCTTCCAGGTGCTGAAGGCCCTGCGGGACATGGACGTGCAGATCCCGATCCTCATGGTCACCGCGCGCACCGGCGTCGAGGACACGGTCCAGGGCCTGGAGAGCGGCGCGAACGACTACATCGCCAAGCCCTTCCGCTTCGAGGAGCTGCTGGCGCGGGTGAAGCTAAGGGCGCGGGAGGCGAGCACGGGCGCCGGGGCCGTGGGCGCCGACGTGCTGACGCTCGGCGACCTCTCCCTCGACCTGCGCAGCCGTATCGCGAGCTGCACCGTCGAGGGCGCCGTCCGCGAGGTGGAGCTCTCCTCGCGGGAGTTCACGATGGCGCGGGTGTTCCTCGAGAACCCGCAGCAGGTCCTGACCCGTGACCTGCTGCTGTCGAAGGTGTGGGGCTACGACTACGACGGCGCCTCGAACGTGGTGGACGTGTACGTCGGCTACCTGCGGGGCAAGCTCGGCGCGCCGCGTCTGGTGACCGTGCGCGGCGCCGGCTACAAGCTCGTCGACCCGAGCGTCTGAGCGCTCCCGCGCAAACCGTCAGGTCGGCCGACATGGCGTAGTCGCCGCAGGTCACGGATGTCCCGACCGGGTTCATGAGAGTCCTCTCATCGACCCTTCACGAGGGTCTCATCGGCCCCTGCGAGCCTCGCCCCCATGAAGGCCATTCGGACCACCGGCATCATCGTGTCCGTCGCGCTCGCGGCGGTCGCGCTCGCCGTGCTGCCCGTCGTCGAGGAGGAGGACGCCCCGGAGCGGGGCGGGATCGCGATCGGGGAGGCCTCCGACGCGGGCGGTGCGGACGGCCGCGGCGCCGAGGCGGCGACCGCCGACGGCGGGGAGGGCGCGGCCGACGGCTCGGGCTCCGCGACCGGCGGGGGCGCCGTCGCGCTCCCGCACCCGAGCGCGACGGAGCAGCCTGTCGGCGGCGTCCATTCCGACACCGGCGTCGGCGCGCTCGAGACGGAGCCCTCCCCGGAGCCCGCACCCGAGCCCACCCCTGAACCGGCCCCGGCACCGGCCGCCCCGACGCAGCAGAAGCCCTCGACCGGCGGCTCCTCCTCCGGCGAGTCCGCCTCCTCGGGAGGCTCCGGCGGCTCGAAGCCCGCGCCGCCGTCGCGGCCTTCGGGCGTCTGCGAATGGGACGACGGCGAGCTCGAGTGCGAGGACGACGACGGCGATGACGACGGCGACGACGGCGATGACGACGGCGACGACGATGATGACGATGACGACGACGATGACGACTGAGTCCGACCGACGGACTCGCGAGGCCGCATGACGGAGCCCGGAAGGCGATGATGCCGTCCGGGCTCGTCGTTCCCTGGAGCTCTGGCCTGCCCTGCCCGGGGGCGGGGCCGGTCATCCTTCAGCTCAGTCGTCGTCCTCGCCGTCCGCGCGGCCGCCCACGCGCTCCGCCTCGGGCATCGACCCTGCCTGCAGGGGATGGAGGCGATGCTCCCGCGTGCCCAGCAGCTGCGCGAGCTGCTCGGAGCCGGCCATCACCACCACGCCCGGGTAGCGGCTGAGCACCCGGTCGAGCATCCGTCGGCCGTCGTCGTCGAGGTCCCCCTCGAGGCCGTCGATCAGCAGCAGGGGCGGCGTCCCGTACATCGCGCGGGCGAGCGCGAGCCGGGCCCGGTCCGAGCGGCCCAGCGGCTCCCCTCCGCGGCGCAGCGGGGTGCGGGCACCGCGGGGGAGGGAGTCCACGTCCAGTCCCACCGTCTCGAGCGCCTCCCGGTCGTGGGCGGCGTCGAGGTCGGGACGCCGGTAGTGCAGCGCCCGGCCCACGGTGCCGCGCTCGAACACGGTGCCGGAGGCGGCGTGGCCCACGAGGCGACGCACCCGCTTCGGGCCGAGCGTGCGGAGGTTCCGCCCCTCGATCCACAGCGAGTCGGGAGCCGCGAGCTCGGGGCCGGGGGAGAGCTCGAGCACGCGGCGCAGCAGCTCCTGCGGCGCGCGCGGATCCTCCGAGACCAGGCGCACCCGCTCCCGGGGCCCGGCCACGAGCGGGGCATCGCGGGCGGTGAGGCCGGGCAGGTGCAGGTGCACCAGCGCGTCCCCGTCGGCCACCGCGGGAGGAGCTTCGACCTGCGCGGAGAGCCGACGACGCTCGGCGGCGCGGTCCCGGCGCTGCTCGGCGCCGGCAAGCGCCGGGCCCAGCACCATGCGGGCGGCCAGGTGCGTCTGGCGGAACTCGACGATCCGACCGGTCTCGAGCACGGGCGAGGAGGCGATCCCCGCGACCGCCATCGCGGCCATCGTCACGCCCGGGGACTGGCCCAGGTAGATCCCGGCGGCGGCGACGAGAAGCGTGGTCAGCGTCGAGGCGACCACGCCCCCGGCGCGGAGGGCGCCGACGGTCTCGGCGCGGTCCACCGCGATCCCGACGAGGTTCCCGGAGGCCTCGCGCAGGTTGCGCAGCTCGCGCTCGGACCCGCCCGCGGCGAGGATCCCCTCGGAGGCGGTGACCGTGTCGGCGATGCGGGAGGCGAGACGCCCGCGGGTGCGGCGCATGCGCCGCGTCTTCACCAGCGCCGTCCGTGCCCACACCACCAGGCACAGCCCCAGCACGACCAGGGGCACCGCCATCGCGAGCGCGAGCAGCGGGTGCAGCAGGGCGAGGGTGGCCAGGCTGCCGAGGATCAGCGGCACCCCGACGGTGAGCGGGGCGATGCCCTGGGAGACCCAGTTGCGCACCCCGGAGAGATCGTTGGTGGTGCGGGCGACGGTCACGCCGAGGGAGATCCGGTGCCCGGGGGTGAGCGCATCGCCCAGCAGCGTCAGGCGCAGCTGGTGGACGTAGTCCTGGCCGAGCTTCTCCGCGAGCACCCGCTGGTGCACGGTCAGCGCGCCGATCGCCAGCGCCGTGAGCACCAGCAGCAGCAGGGCCCGCAGCAGCAGCGGGGACATCCCCGTCGGCGCGCCCTGCATCGTCACCAGCGCCCAGGCGGAGAGCGCGCCTAGTGCCGCCTGCCCCAGCCCCAGCAGCACCAGGGCCACGAGCCAGAGCCGGCGTCGGCCCCGCATCAGCGGCGGCAGCGGAGGAGGGTTCTTCAGCAGTCCGTTCGCCTGCAGCTCCGGGGAGCGGTCACGACCCATGGGTGCCGCGCTCCTGGAGCAGGTCCTCGACCAGGCCTCGCGCCACCTCCGCCTCGGTGAGGTCGAAGGTGGGGACCACGGGGACGTCGAGGGCGCGCCGCGCCTCGGCGGTCGCGAGCGGGGAGCTGGTCACCACGCCGGAGACGACCGACGGGGCGCGGCCGAGGGCCGAGAGCGCCGAGACGCCGCCGACGGCGCCGAGCGCGTCGCCGGCCGCGAAGACGACCCGGTCCACGACCGCGCCGATCTCGGGATCGGAGAGCAGGGCCGCGGTCTCGCCCTGGTAGACGCCGTCGGCGATCTCCAGCAGCACCACGTCGGGGCTCGCGGCGCCGCCGGCGAGCTCGTCGGCCATCGACAGGAACAGGTCCCGCACCTCCTCGACGTCGACCTGGAAGGTCGAGGAGTAGCCGAAGTCGGTGAAGTCCAGGACGCGGTGCGCCCCCGCGTCGTGGAAGAGTCCCACGTCGTTGCCCGCTCCCGTGCCGGTGGCCTTGCCGGCGGCGACGCGCAGCCCGGCGGCGGCCAGGCCGTGCGCGAGATGGGCCAGCACCGTCGACTTCCCGGAGTTCATCGAGGTGCCGAGCACGGCGATCACCGGGACGCGATGCCCGGGCCGCTCGGGGCGGGCGGAGACCGTGCGCAGCACCCGATGAGGCGCGGTCCGGGCGAGGGTGAGCGGACCGTGCTCGTCGCGGATCACCCCGATCGGCGCGATCTCGGTGGGGGAGCCGACGCCGGAGTGCTGCTCGAGCACCCGCGAGGCGAGACCGCCGGCGGCCGCGAGATGGGCGGGGCCGAGGTCCCCGGGGACCACCGCGAGGAACTGGTCGGCGGCGTAGCGGCTGCCGTAGGCGACCACGATCTCGTCGCCGGGGAAGAGGATCCGGCGGCGCGAGACGGGGCTCTCCAGGCGCTTGTGGTGGCCGATCTTCGTGACGCGGGCGAGCACGACCTCGCCGGGCTGCGGGACGTGGTCGCCGGTGAGGAGGCCGACCTCCCGGGCACGGCGCAGGTGCGCGCCGACGGTGCGGGTGGAGAAGGCGTGCTTGGCGCGCTCGACGCGGGCGCGGACCTCGCCCGGGGCATGCGCGGGGGCGGGGAGGGTCTGTGTCGCGGGGCTGGTCTCGGCGGGCAGGATCGTCATCTCGAGGCTCCTCGATCGGTGCGTTCGGCGGCTCGGCCCAGGGGCGGGACGTGCCCTTCGAGGAGCAGTGAAACGAGGACGGATGAGCGGTCGATGAAGTGCCGATGAGACGAATCTCAGGAAGAGAAGTGCAGCTCAGGGGCGTATCGACACGGTGCGTTCCGGGCGGGTCGGACGCATCGGACGGCCGCCGACGGGCCGCGAGGGGCTCGGCTCAGGCGGGCACGCCCAGGCGTGCGAAGGCGCGCCGGAAGATCGTCAGCCCGTCCAGGCCCGGCATCTTCTGCACCCGCTTGTCGAGCTTGTCCAGCTCCCCGCCCTGGTGGGCGAAGAGATGGTTCATCACGTGGCGCACCTCGGACTCGTCCATCATCCCGCTGCCCACCGGCTTCCACACCTTCGACATCACCAGACGCACGAGCTTCTTCGCGGAGTTCGAGGCCTCCAGATGCGTCCGCGCCGAGGTGGTGTAGAAGGCGACGTGCCGCGTCTCCTGCTGGGCGATGCGCTTCAGCAGCGGGGACAGCGCCGGATGGTCCGTCATCGCGGAGAGCCGACGGTAGGCCGCCACCGCCGAGAGCTCGTTGGCCGCGCCCCACACCATGTGCACGGCGACGAAGTCGGTGCCGGCGAGATTGGTCAGCGCCGACTGCTTCATCGGCCCCAGCGCCTCGCGCCAGCCGAGCTTGACGCGCTTGGCCTTGACCTCGTCGTAGTCCACGACGATGCCGTGGCGGGCGAGCACCGCGGCGAGCGCCTCGCCGTGCCAGAACTCCTCGCGGTTCCACATCGTCATGAATCCGCCGGCCTCCTCCTCGCGGTGGGAGGGGGTGACCAGCAGATCCCGCAGGAAGCAGGAGGTGTGGTACTCGACGTCGCACATGTAGCGCAGGGAGCGCAGCGTCGGCGCGTCCAGCGGCTGGGTCTCGAAGGTGTCGAAGTCGAGGTCCTCGTACTTGACGGGGGCCGAGGTCTCGGCGAACTGGTCGATGTCGAAGGCCATGTCACGCTCCGGTACGGGGCAGGGAGAGCAGGTGGGGGTCGGGGAGGTCCGGGCCGGGCAGCAGCCGGGTGATCTCCCGGCGCGCCCGGTGCAGGGCGGCCCGGTCGCGGGGGTCGGCGCCGATCACGCGCAGGGCGGCGTCGAGATCCGGATCCGGCACTCCGCCGCCGTGCAGGGGGGAGTCGGCGGCGAGCACGAGGCGCGCGACCGCGGCCTCGCGCGGGGTGCGGGTGATCCGCCCGATCGCCTCCGCGAGGAAGAACTCGTGCGCCGCCTCGTGCCGTGCGCGGACGGTCCGCACCACGTGCTCGGCCTCTCCGCCGAGCCGTCGGGCGATCGCGTCGAGGCCTGCGAGGAGCGAGGCCTCCTGGATCGCCATGCGGGCCATGTGAGCGGCGGCGATCGCCTCCCCGGCCGCGGCGTTCCACAGCGGGGTCAGCAGCGGCTGGACGCGGTCCACGTGCACCCGGCGCAGTCTCGCCAGGGGGCCCGGGCGGCGGCCCGGCGTCGGCCGCTCGACCGCGTGATCGCCCGTGAGCAGGTCGCGCAGGGCACGGCCCTGCCAGTGGCGGTCCACGAGCCAGGTCGCGAGGAAGGCGGTGATCCGGGCCTCGTTCGCGGTGACGGTCGCGAGCATCATGCGGGACTCGGCCAGCGCCGAGGACTCCAGGCGCTGCAGCACGCCGAGCGCGAGGCGCTCCGCGGCGCGCAGCGGCTCCTGGGAGGCGTGGAGTGCGGAGTCCACCTCGAGCCGCTCGGTGCCGCGGCGCACATAGGCCGCGACGTCGAAATCGGTGCGCAGCACCGGGGTGATCGACTCGTCGAGGTGGAGGTGCCCGGCGAGGGGACCGCTCCGCGGCATGGACGCGTGCGGGTCGGGCGAGGAACCTGCCCCGCTCCCGCCCGTGGCGTCGTCGGACGGGGCCGACGGGTCCGCGGCGAGGTCGACGGTCACCTTCCACCTCTCTCTCAGGTGCTGGAGGTCGTGGCCGGGGCGGCGGGCGTGTCCGTGCCGCTCCGGAGCGACCCGGACCAGTGTACGGAGAGGACCTGGTCGGTGCCGGGGAGAGCCCCAGCTCCCTCGATGCCCGCCTTGGTAGGTTTCGTGCTGTGATGACCTCAGGTGCCGCCTCGCTGCCGGTGCCGGGCGATGACCGCGCCGGGCGGGACCTGCCCGTACCCGAGCAGCTGCGCATCGCGCTGCGCCCGGCGGAGCTACCGCTCGCTCGTCCGCGCGACGTCGCGCAGGCCGCCGCCCGCGTGAGCGATCTCATCTCCGCGGGTCGCCTGATCGAGGCGCGGCGCCTCGCCGAGGAGTTCCGCAGGCGCACCGCCCGGCCCGCGGACAGGGCGGCGCTGCTGCGGGCCGCGCTGCGCGGGGCGCTGCGCTCCTCGGACGCCTCGCAGGTCGAGAGCGACGCCGCCGATCTCGTCTCGCTCTACCACCGCAGCGGCCGCACCGAGCAGGCGGCCGCCGTGGTGCACGTGCTGCTCGAGCGGGGTCCGATCGCCGAGGCGCCCTCCGTGCACGGCCGACGGCGCGGCGAGGCCGCGAGGGCCTCCGCCCCGATGCTCGCCGTGGTCCGCGCCCTCGAGCAGAGCGCGCTGCCCGGTCCCGACGGGGCGGCGGGCGGCACGGTCGACCCGCGCCGGGCGGTGGCCCGCCTCCGCGCCGCCCTCGCGGCCCTGCCGACGGTGCGCGGGGCGCTGCTCGAGGATCCCGAGCGCGAGCTGCGGCTGCGCCTGGCCCAGGCGCTCGAGGCCGTCGGCGACACCGACGGCGCCACCGGCCAGGCCCTCGACGTGCTGGAGCTGTGCGAGAGCAGGGCGGCGGAGGGCGGCCCGGCGGGACCGGACCCCTTCCGCCTGGAGACCGGCGCCCACGCCGTGCTCTCCCGCACGCTCGCGCGGGAGCGGCCCGTGCCCGCGATCCACCACTCCCTGGCCGCGCTCGGCGTCCTCGCCGAGGTCGACGACCCGCCGCTGCGCATCAGCCTGATCACGTCCCTGCTGCGGGCCCTCATGGCGGCGGGCGCCACGGACCTGGCCGGGTTCACCGCGGGGCGCCTGCTGTCCCTCCAGCGCACCGTCGCGCAGGACGCGCTGCGGATCGCCCCGCTGCTCGCCGTCGCCGCGCAGCGCGTCCAGGCCGAGCGGCACGAGGCGGCGTGGGTGCCGCTCGAGCAGGCCCGGGCCCTCGCCCGGGAGCTGCGCGACCACCGCTCCCTCCTCGAGGCGGCGCGTCTGGCCGCGCGCATCCACGAGCGCACCGGCGAGCAGGCCGCCGCGCTCGGCGAGCTGCAGCGCCTCGCGGCCGCGGCGCGCTGGCTCGTGGACGACCTCGACACCCCGCGCGGCGAGCGGGCGGAGCGTCTGCGCACCGAGCTGAACGCGAATGCGCTGGCCATGCGTCGCGCGCTGGACCTCGGCCGCACCGGGGCGGTGCACGTCGCCGCCCGCGAGATCGAGCGTCGCACCCGCCCCGACGCGGGTGGGGATCTGCCGGCCGAGCTGCTGTGGGACCACCTGGTCGACGCGCGCATGGGGGTGCTCATCGCGGCCGGCGACGCGCTCGTCCGCGGGGCCGAGGGCGTGGACGAGGCCGGCTACGAGCGGTGTCGGCGCGAGGCGCTCGAGGCGATCGGGCGCATGCCGGAGGGGCACGACGAGCGCGCCCGCTACTGGGCCGCGTATCTCGACGACCGCCACGCCGAGTTGCTCGCCCGTCGCGGCGAGGCCGGGCCCGCGCGCCGCGCCGCCCGTCGGGCCCGCGACGCCTATGCGGCGCTCGGCCGCGAGGAGGACTCCGCCCGGGTCGCGCAGCTGCTCGAGGCGGGGCCGGCGGGCGAAGGCGCCGAGCTCGGCGCAGCCGCCGACGGCACAGGCGGCGTCGACGCTGCCGACGACACCGCGGGCGACTGAGCGGCGCGCGCCGCACTCAGCTGCCGTCGGCCTCGCGCATCGTCGACTCGAGCACCGCGATCACCGCGTCCGGATCCGTCGCGGGGTTGACGAAGGCGAGCCGCAGCGCGATCTCCCCGCGGAACGCGGTGGGCAGGCACAGCAGCGTCCCCTCCCGCGCGAGGCGCTGCGACCAGCGGCGGTACTCGGCGGGGGTCCAGCCGGTCCGGCGGAACACCACCACCGACAGCTCCGGCTCCATCAGCAGCTCGAGGTGCTCGCTCGCCGCGATCGCCTCTGCGACGGTGCGGGCCGAGTCCAGGCAGCGGTCCACCGCCGCGGCGTAGGCGGCGGTGCCGTGGGTGGCCAGCGAGTACCACAGCGGGAGCCCGCGGGTGCGGCGGGAGAGGTGGGCGGCGAGGTCCGAGGGGTTGGACTCGCCGCGGTCGATCGAGTCGAGATAGGCGGCGTGCTGGGAGTGGGCGGCCGCGGCCGGTCGCGGGTCGCGGTACAGCAGCGCACAGCAGTCGTAGGGCGCGAACAGCCACTTGTGCGGGTCCACGATGAAGGAGTCCGCCTGCTCGATCCCGGCGAAGCGCTCCCGTGCGGTTCTCGAGGCCAGGGCCGCCCCGCCGTAGGCGCCGTCCACGTGCACCCAGGCGCCGTGGCGGTGGGCGACCTCGACCACGGAGGCGATGTCGTCGATGATCCCCGCGTTCGTGGTCCCGCCCGAGGCGACCACGGCGCAGATCCGCGGATCCTCGGCCAGCAGCTGCTCGAGCGCCGTGCCGGTGAGATGCCCGCGGTCGTCGACCGGGACGGTGACCACGTCCATGTCGAGCAGCCGTGCGGCCGAGGAGACCGAGGAGTGCGCGGTCGAGGCGCAGGCCAGCGCCCAGCCGCCCTCGGGGCGTCGGCCCCGCTCGCGCAGGGCGTGGTCGCGGGCGGTGGCGAGCGCGGAGAGGTTGCCCTGGGTGCCGCCGGAGACGAACACCCCGGCGGAGTCGGTCGGCCACCCCAGCAGGTCGGAGAGCCAGCGCAGCACCTGGTTCTCCGCGAAGATCGCCCCGGCGCCGTTCTCCCAGATGCCGCCGAACACGTTCGCGGCGGAGACGACGGTGTCGAAGGCGACCGCGGCCCGGGTGGGGGCGGCAGGGATGTAGGCGAGGTTCATCGGGTCCTCGCTCGAGCGGGTCGCAGGCAGCAGCACCTCGTCGAACAGCGCCATCGCCCGCGCCGCGCCGATGCCGTCCTCGGTGATGGTGTCGCCCACCGCGGCCTGCAGCTCCTCGGCGCTGCGGGCGGTGGTCTTCGGATCGGTCGCGACCGTGGTGTGCGAGGCCGCCCAGCGCAGGGCGAGGCTGACCGCCTCCCGCTCGTCGCCCCAGATCTCCGAGGGCTCGCGGTGGCGCTGCAGCGCGTCCGAGGCGCGCGAGAAGGCGGAGTCCTCCGCGCTCGGGGCCGCGCCGTCCGGGGCCGCGGCGCCGGGAGCGGGGGAGGGGGACAGGGGCTGCGCGGGGTCCGGGATCACGTCCAGCATGGTCGCATGCGCGCGACGGAAGCGGGCGCGGTCCGGCGCATCGCCGTTCACCTGCACGGACTCATCGCGACGTCACTGACCTCTTGACGTGACGCCATGATGACGCCACCATGAAGCCATGGATCTGCGCCCTCTCACCCGCTCCGTGCAGGAGCAGCTCGCCGCGAGCGCCGCCGTCGGCGACGAGCCCGCCCGGCAGGCCGCCTCGATGCTGTCCCTCGCGCTCGAACCCGCCCTCCGCCTCGCCCTCCAGGACGCGGTCGCACAGGTCGCCGCCGAGATCTCCGCCGAGCTCGCCCCCGGTCGCGTCGAGCTCGGACTCGCCGGGGCCGAGCTGAGTGTCCGCGTCGTGCCCCCGGCCGGCGCGGAGCCGTCGATGTCGCAGCCGCCCGCCCCTCCGGAGCCCGAGGACCCGGCCGATGCCGGCACCGCACGCATCACCTTCCGCCCGCCGCAGTCGCTCAAGGCCCGCCTCGACCGCGCCGCCGCGGAGGAGTCGCTGAGCCTGAACACCTACCTTGTGCGCGCCCTCACCGCGCACCTCGACCAGCCCGCCCCCACCGCAGTGCCCGCCCACGGCGCCGGCCGCACCAGCGGCTGGTTCCTCTGATCCCACCGGGAGAGACCATGACCGAGCACACCGACCCCCACGCCCCGATCATCCACGAGTTCGTCGCCGAGGGCCCCGTCGACGCTGACCTCCGCACCCTGCGCGGCGACGTCGTCCTGCGTGCCGAGGCGGGCTCCGCGCTCCGCGTCGAGCTCCGCCCCCTCGACCGGGCCGGCCGCGAGCTCGCCGAGAGGATGCATGTCGCCTTCGACCAGCAGCGACTCGTGGTCGACCATCCCGAGGACGAGGCCCAGGACCTCGACGATCTGCTCGAGAGCATCGCGAGCGGGGAGGGCACCTGGGGCGAGCGCCTCTCCCGTGGCCTGCGCGCAGCGACCCGCGGCGCGGCCGGTCGGTCCGGGCAGCTCGACCTCGTGGTCGTGCTCCCCGCCCGTTCCCGGGTCGCGCTCCGCGCCGGCTCCGGCGACGTGTCCGTGACCGGGGCCCTCGCCCGCCTCGAGGTCGGCGCCGGCGCCGGCGACATCACGGTCGAGCGCGGCGCGGACGAGTCGGTGCGCGTCGACTCGGGCGCGGGCGACATCTCGGTGGGCCCGACGTCGGGAGACCTCCGGGCCAAGAGCGGCAGCGGGGACCTGCACCTGGGTCCTGTCGGCGGCGCGGCGAAGGTCTCGACCGGGGCCGGCGACATCGTGCTCGGCCCCGTCGGCGGGCACGTCGCCGCGACCACCGGCGCCGGCGACGTCGATCTCGCCGGGCTGTCCGGCGAGGCCACGGTCACCACCGGCACCGGCGGCATCACGGTCCGCCTCGCCCGCTCCGGGCACCTGCGGGCCCGCAGCGGCGTCGGTGACGTCACCGTGCACGTCGCGCCCGGCACCGCGACGCGCGTCGACCTCGCCACCGGGCTCGGCGAGCGGGACGTGCGCCTGGCCCCCGTCGAGGGCGCCGGCGACGCCGAGCGCACCCTCGTCGTCGAGGGCCGCACCGCCAAGGGCGACCTGCGCGTGCTGCGCGCCGAGACGGAGTCCGCACGGTCCTGACACGGCGGTCCTCCCTGCCGTAGCGTGGAGGCACCGGCCGGAAGGGGACCCGCCCATGACCATCGGAGCCGACGGCCTCCCCGAGGAGCACACGCATGCGCCCGGGGAGACCATCGCCGTGCGGGACAACGCCCGGGCCGGACGCTACGAGGCGGTCCGGGGCGGGCAGGTCGTGGGGATTATGATCTACGAGCGCACCCGGCGCCGGATCGAGCTGATCCACACCGTCACGGATCCCGAGCACCGCGGTGAGGGCGTCGCCTCCGTGCTCGTGCGCACCGTCCTGGCCGAGGCTCGCGCCGCCTCCCTCCCCGTCCTCGTGATCTGCCCCTTCCTCGAGAGCTGGCTGCAGCGCCATCCGGAGCAGGCCGACATCGTCATCGCCGAGGACTAGGGCGAGGAGGTAGCGTCCTGTCATGGACGCCCTCGACCTGCTCCGTGACCTCTCCTCCCGCCCCCGCCACGCCGTCGGCACCTTGCGCGGACGCCTCGATGCGGAGGTGCTGTCGGCCCATCCGGGCGGGCATCCGAACTCCGTGGCCTGGCTGCTGTGGCACACCGGCCGCGAGATCGACGTGCAGCTCGCCTCGCTGACCGGCGAGGACGAGGTGTGGACGGTCCGCGGCATCGCGGAACGCCTCGGCCTCGGCGAGGAGGGCGCGGCGGTGGGCTACGGGCACACGCCGGAGCAGGCCCGCGCGATCGAGGTGGCCGACGGCGAGGCGCTGCTGGACTACGTCGAGGCGACTCTCGACGCGCTCGACTTCCACCTCGACGGGGTCACCTACGCCGATCTCGACGACGTGGTCGATACGGCCTGGGATCCGCCGGTCACCCGCGCCGCGCGCCTGGTGTCGATCCTCGACGACGCGATCCAGCACCTCGCCCAAGCCGCCTACGTGCTCGGGATGCCGCAGCGCGGCTGAGCCCTGAGACGCCGCGCGCCCGGCACCGCCCCGCAGGAGCGGGCAGGTGCCGGGCGCGCGAGGGGCCGGGGCCGTCGGCTCAGGCCGAGGTGGCGTGCGAGGCGGCACGGCTGCGGGACCCGCGCCCGCCCCGGCGCGCGCCGTCGAGCGAGAAGCGACCCGCGCCGACCGCGGCGAGGGCGAGGGCGCCCGCGCCGAGCGCGCCGACCAGCTCCCAGCCGCCGGCGTCGATGAACAGGCCCTGCGGGACGTGGGCGAGCAGCGCGGCGACGAGCATGTCGATCGCGAGCAGCAGCCCCGCGATCGCGGTGAAGGCGCCGACGATCAGCGCGATGCCGCCGACGAGCTCCACGAGGGCGACGACGGGGGCGGCGATCTCCGGCGCCGGCACGCCCATGCCGCGGAAGTTCTCCGTGACGCCGGCGAGGCCGAAGGTGACGAGCTTCTGGTAGCCGTGCGCGGCGAAGATCGCGCCGAGCACGATCCGTGCCACGAGCAGGCCGAGGTCGGCGGTGATGCCGCTGCGGGACGAGGTGGCCATGAGGGGTCCTTCCGTCGGGGAGGGCTGAGGGCAGAAACTAGGGGACGCCCCGGCGTCGCTTCAAGGTTTGAGTGATCGGATGAGGGATGCGCCTCATCCCGGCGCGAGGAGCTCGCCAGCCCGACCGCTCCTCCCCAGGGGCGGCGCGTCCACCGCCGCGAGGATCACGTCCCGGGCGTCCGCCGGACTTCCTACACTGGATCGGTGACATCCACCGAAGCCTTCGAAGCCGGATCCGACCGCGGACTGGAGCGCACCCCGCCCCAGGACCTCGCCGCCGAGCGCGGCGTGCTGGGCGGCATGATGCTGTCCAAGGACGCGATCGCCGACGTCGTCGAGACGGTGCGAGGCGCCGACTTCTACCGCCCCGCGCACGAGATGATCTACGAGGCGGTCATCGACCTGTACGGCCGCGGCGAGCCCGCGGACCTGGTCACCGTCTCCGACGAGCTCTCCAAGCGCGGCGAGCTGCAGCGCGTGGGCGGCGGCGCCTATCTCGCGGACCTCATCGACATGGTCCCCACCGCCGCGAACGCCGGCTTCTACGCCGAGATCGTCGTCGAGCGCGCCCAGCTGCGGCGTCTCGTCGAGGCCGGCACCCGCATCGTCCAGCTCGGCTTCGCGGCCGACGGCGGCGAGGTCGACGAGGTCATCAACGAGGCCCAGGCCCAGATCTACGCGGTCACCGAGCGTGGCCAGAGCGAGGACTTCCTGCCGCTGGGCGAGGTGATCGACGAGACCCTCAACGCCATCGAGGCGACCCAGAACCGCGGCGGGCAGGTCACTGGCGTGCCCACCGGCTTCGCGGAGCTCGACGAGCTCACCCAGGGCCTCCACGGCGGACAGATGATCATCTTCGCGGGCCGTCCCGCCATGGGCAAGACGACGCTCGGCATGGACGTGCTGCGCTCCGCCTCGATCCACAACGGCCAGACCTCCGTCATCTTCTCCCTGGAGATGGACAAGACCGAGATCACGATGCGTCTGCTCTCGGCCGAGTCGCAGGTGCCGATGAACCGCATGCGCGACGGCTCGATGGACGACCGCGACTGGCAGTCCATGGCCCGCGCCATGAGCCGCATCGCCGATGCGCCGCTGTTCATGGACGACTCGGCGAACATGTCGCTGATGGAGATCCGCGCGAAGTGCCGGCGGCTGAAGCAGAAGCACGACCTCAAGCTCGTGGTCATCGACTACCTGCAGCTGATGAGCTCTGGCAAGAAGGTCGAGTCCCGCCAGCAGGAGGTCTCGGAGTTCTCCCGTGCCCTGAAGCTGCTGGCCAAGGAGATCGATGTGCCCGTCATCGCGATCTCGCAGCTGAACCGAGGCAGCGAGCAGCGCACCGACAAGACCCCGATGATGTCGGACCTGCGAGAGTCCGGCTCGATCGAGCAGGACGCCGACGTCATCCTCCTGATCCACCGCGAGGACTACTACGAGAAGGAGTCCGCCCGCGCCGGCGAGGCGGACCTGATCGTGGCCAAGCACCGTAACGGCGCCACCAAGACGATTCCCGTCGCCTTCGAGGGCCACTACTCGCGCTTCAAGGACATGGCGAACGCCGGCGGCTTCAGCGGCTGAGCGACGGGCGCGGAGGCCGCACGGCGTCCCTTGTGGCGCCCATCACGTCTGCTAGCGTCGTCCCGATCCCGCCGTCCCCGAGACGGGACCGACCGAGCAGAACGAAGGAGTTGTGCCCGTGCCCTCCCCTCCCCCCTCCACGGAGTCCACCCCCACCCCCGAGCAGTTCCAGGCCGTCCAGCAGTCCGAGGACTTCAGCCGCCTGCGCCGCAGCTTCCGCGGCTTCGCGATCCCCATGACCGTCGCGTTCCTGGTCTGGTACTTCGCGTACGTGCTGCTGTCCACCTATGCCGAGGGCCTGATGTCCACGCCCGTGCTGGGCAACCTCAACCTCGGCCTGCTGCTGGGGATCAGCCAGTTCGTGATGACCTTCCTGATCACCTGGCTGTACATCCGCCACGCGAACCGGTCCCTGGACCCGATCTCGCAGAAGCTGCGTGACGAGCTGGAGGGCGAGAACTGATGGAATTCGGCAACCCGGTCTTCAACATCGCGATCTTCCTCGCGTTCGTGGTGATCACCCTCGTGGTGGTCATCCGCGTCTCCAAGCAGAACGTCACCGCCGGGGACTTCTACCACGGCGGCCGCGCCTTCTCCGGCCGGCAGAACGGCATCGCGATCGCCGGCGACTACCTCTCGGCCGCGTCCTTCCTCGGCATCGTCGGCGCCGTGGCGCTCTACGGCTACGACGGCCTGCTCTACTCCGTCGGCTTCCTCGTCGCCTGGCTGGTGGCGCTGCTGCTGGTCGCCGAGCCGCTGCGCAACACCGCGAAGTACACGATGGCCGACGTGCTCAGCTTCCGCATGCGCCAGCGCCCCGTGCGCACCGCGGCGGCGACCTCGACCCTCGCCGTCACCTTCTTCTACCTCCTCGCCCAGATGGCCGGCGCCGGCGCGCTCGTCTCGCTGCTGATCGGCATCGAGGGTCGGGTGGGCCAGTCCGTGGTGATCGCCGTGGTCGGCGTGGTGATGATCGCCTACGTGCTCATCGGCGGCATGAAGGGCACCACCTGGGTGCAGATCATCAAGGCGGTGCTCCTGATCACCGCCGTCGGCGTCTCCACCGTGTGGATCCTCGCGCTGAACGGCTTCAACCTCTCCGAGGTGCTCGGCAAGGCCGTGGAGACCCACCCCGACGGCGCCACGATCCTCGAGCCGATGCACCAGTACGGCACTTCCGGCGCGACGAAGCTCGGCTTCGTCTCCCTCGCGATCGCGCTGGTGTTCGGCGCGGCGGGCCTGCCGCACGTGCTCATGCGCTTCTACACGGTGCCGACGGCGAAGGAGGCCCGCCGGAGCGTGGTCTGGGCCATCGGGCTGATCGGGTTCTTCTACCTGTGCACCCTGGTGCTCGGCTTCGCCGCCGCGTACATGGTGGGGGTGGACGTGATCGGCACGCTGCCGGGCGGCTCGAACTCCGCCGCGCCGGCGCTCGCCTACGCGCTCGGCGGCACGGTGCTGATGGGCATCATCTCCGCGGTCGCCTTCGCGACGATCCTCGCGGTCGTGGCGGGCCTGACCATCACCGCCTCGGCCTCCTTTGCGCACGACATCTACAACGGCGTGATCAAGGAGGGCAGCGCCACCTCGGCGCAGGAGGTGAAGGTCGCGCGGCGCACCGCCGTCGTGATCGGCGCCGTCTCGATCATCGGCGGCATCCTCGCGGCCGAGCAGAACGTGGCCTTCCTGGTCTCCCTCGCCTTCGCGATCGCGGCCAGCGCGAACCTGCCCTCGATTCTGTACTCCCTGTACTGGAAGCGGTTCAACACCCGCGGCTCGCTGTGGAGCATCTACGGCGGGCTCGGCAGCGCCCTGTTCCTCATCACCTTCTCCCCGGTGGTCTCCGGCTCCGAGACGGCGATGATCCCCGGCGCCGACTTCGCCTGGTTCCCGCTGACGAACCCGGCGCTCGTCTCGGTGCCGCTGGGCTTCTTCCTCGGCTGGCTCGGCTCGGTCACCTCCTCGGAGCACGACGAGCTCAAGCAGGCCGAGATGGAGGTCCGCTCCATGACCGGCGCGGGCGCCGAGAAGGCCACCCAGCCGCACTGAGCCGGTGAGGCCGGTGGGCCCTGGGAGTCGGCGCCGTCGCACCGACCCGCGGGGATCCCTGGTCGGCGTCCTGCCCCGGGCCTTCTCCCAGGCGCCGCCAACTCACGTGACGCCCTGTTCCACCCGTGGAACAGGGCGTCACAAGACATCAGGCCGACGTCCGCGGTCCGAGGCCCGGCGCGGAATCGTCGCCCGGGTGCTGCTCATGTCGTCAGCGAAGTGGGGCGAATGGAGCCATCATTCGCCCCACTTCGCTGCGCGGAGCCCTCGTACCTCGACGCTCAGGCCAGCCGCAGCCCCGACTCCGGACGGGTCGCCCGGTCGTGCAGGTCGATGATCCGCTGCTCCTCGGCCGACGGCGCGGGGCCGGTCACCTCGAGCAGCCGGCACACCGCGACCTGCGCGGAGGCGTCGCGATAGCGCCGCACCCAGTCCTGGTGCGCGGCATCCGTCGCCGTGCGAGTGGGCAGCGAGGCGAAGGGGGCGACGTCGACGCGCCACGGCTTCGGGGTGAGGCGGGCGCGGTAGGTGTCGTGGACCCGGCACAGCAGCATGTACAGGCGGTCGCTGCGCACCTCCTGCATGAGGGCGCGGGCGCGGTCGCTCGACGGATGGGCGTCGGCGCCGGAGACCAGGAGTCGGAAGCCGTTGCGGGTGCGATAGGCGCGCACGCCCAGCTCAGGATGCCGTGCCCCGAAATCTCGGATGCTCGTCAGGAGCTCGGCGTGGACGCGGCCGCGCTCGCCAGCGCCCTGCCCGCCGAGCTCGTCGGGCAGATCTGCCGCATCGTGGTCCCCATCGCTTGCTCCGTCGGCCGCGGCCTCGCTCGGGGAACCCTCGCTGGCGGCGTCGGCCTTCGCGCCGCCGAAGAGCCGCGAGAGCAGTCCGGGGCGCTTCCCGGCCCGACCTGCTCCCGACCGCGCTCGGCCGGGTGATCCCTGGGGAAGGTCGATGTCGCTGATCAGCAGTGCATCGGTGTTCAGCACGGCGGCGCCGTAGCGGTTGCGGGTGATCGCGGCGATCAGCGTGCCGTCCTCGCCGCGGACCTCCTCGAGCAGCTCCTCCGGCAGGCGCCGGCTCGGGTAGTACTCCTGGCCCGAGTCGTGCTCCTGCTCGGGGCCGCCGGCGGCGACGAGCGCGTCCATGCGGCGACGGGCGTCGCGCCTCGCGTCCTCGAGGGACACGTCGGAGGAGCCGTGGATCGTCAGGGCGAAGGGGCCGTGGCCCGGGAAGGTGTGCGTCTCGCGGACGGCGGCCCAGTGACGGGGGATCGGTTCCATGTCGTCGACCGTACCGGCCGCCCTCCAGGGTCAGCCGTCGGAGCAGGCTCCGGCAGCTGGCCCTGGTCGGTCCGAGGTGGCCGCAGGCGGCTCGGAAGTCTCGCTCAGCCGAGCGTGGCCTCGAGGGAGATGTCCACGCCCGCGAGCGCCTTGGAGACCGGGCAGGACTCCTTCGCCTCCGCGGCCAGGCGCTGGAAGTCGGCTTCCTCGATGTCCGGCACCTGCGCGGTGACGGCGAGGGAGATCCCGGTGATGCCGCCCTCGCCCGCGTTGAAGGAGACCTTCGCGGTGGTGCTCATCGAGGTGGGCGGGGTGTCGTTCTCGGCGAGCATGTTCGAGAACTGCATCGAGTAGCAGGCGCTGTGCGCGGCGCCGATCAGCTCCTCGGGGGAGGTGGTGCCCTGCTCGGCGTCCTCCGAGCGGGCCTTCCAGGAGAGGTCCATGGTGCCGAGCTGAGAGGTCTCCAGGGTGGTGCTGCCGGAGCCGGAGAGCAGATCGCCGTTCCAGGCGGTCGAGGCGGTGCTGACGACGGTGCGGGGCATGGTGACTCCTTCGGTCGAGGGTCGCCCCCGCGCTCACGAGGGCGCTCGCCCTCACGCTAGCCCGGACCCGCGCCCACGTCGATGCCTGCTCGGGGAGCCCTCGTCGGCAGCGCGCCCGGAGCGCGGTCCCTGCGCCGCACGCGCCGAAGCCGGGGTCAGGGAGCCCACCCCGCCTCCCGCCACCCTCACCAAGTGACCGGCAAGTCATGTGCAGCCTTGTTCCACCGGTGGATCAAGCGTGCACCTGACTTGCAAGTAACCGCCCGCGGGCCGCTCGCGTGCGCTCCGGGGGGCCGGTCGCGTGTGCTGCGGTGGGGGAGGACGCGTGGGTGAGGCGGGGCGCGAAGGTTGCGCGTGAGGCGGGGCGACGGGGAGACCGGCGTGGGGCGGGGCGGCGGGGAGACCGGGGTGGGGCGGGGCGGCGAGGGCGTGCGTGGTGCGGGAGTCGCCCCTCGCTCCACCGCACGCGCCCCCTCACCTCACTGCAGCGACTCGAACTTCCTCGCCCAGGCGGAGCCGATCGGGTTCGCGTCGGCGACCATGATCCCGAAGCGGTCCCCGGCGATCTCGGCCACCTCGGTCAGGGCCACGCGCCGCTCGTGCTCGGGGGAGTGGTCCAACCGCCGCACGCCGTCCTCGAGGATGGTGCGGAACGAGTCGGTGCGGCCCAGGAACGCCACGAACGGCAGGTCGAACTTGTCCTCGTAGCGGGCGGAGAGGTCGCGCAGCGCCTCCACGTCCTCCTCGGCGAGGCCGTCCAGGGCGAGGGAGCCGACGTCCTGGCTGATGGTGCCGGCCTGCTCCTCGTCGGCGGTGACCAGCGTGGCCATGTCCGGATAGGCGCGCACCAGGGCGTCCTGCTCGGCCCGGTCGGCCGTCAGCACCGCGTCCTCGATCGCCGCACGTAGCGCGGGGGCGTCGGCGAAGGGGCGTGCTTCCCAGGCCTGCTCGAGCGGCCAGGTCGCGCCGTTGAACAGGGTGCCGAAGGCGGCGACGAAGCCGTCGCGGTCCATGGCGTTCACGTCCTCGATGCCGATGCGTCGGCCCGTCGCGTCGGTGGCGACGTTCGCACCGCGCTGGCGGCCCAGGTGGAAGAACAGCACGTTCAGCACGATCGCGGTGAGCGCGCCGACGGTCACGCCGGAGGAGACGAACACCTGCGCCCAGGCGGGGAACACCCCGGCGATGTCGGGCTTGAAGCTCACCAGCATCGCCAGCCCCAGGGAGGTGCCGACGATGACGGAGTTGCGGTTGTCGGTCAGGTCGACCTTCGACAGGGTCTGGATGCCCACCAGCGCGACCGAGGCGAACAGGGCGAGCGAGGCGCCGCCGAGCACGGGGGAGGGGATCGCGGCGACGACCGCTCCGGCCTTCGGCAGCACGCCGAGCACGATCATGATCACGCCGGCGCCGGCCACGACCCAGCGCGACTTCACTCGGGTCAGGCGCACCAGGCCGATGTTCTGCGCGAAGCAGGTGTAGGGGAAGGAGTTCAGCACGCCGCCCAGCAGGGTGGAGAGGCCGTCGGCGCGGATCGCCTCGGAGATGTTCTTCGGCCGGATCCGCCTGCCCACGATCTCGCCGGCGGCGAAGACGTCGCCGGTGGTCTCGACCATCGTGATGAGCATGACGATGATCATCGAGACGATCGCGGTGAGCGAGAAGGTGGGGATGCCGAAGTAGAAGGGGGTGGTGACTCCGAAGGCGGAGGCCTCGGTGACGCCGCTGAAGGAGGTGTCCCCGAGCAGGACCGCGACGGCCGTGCCGATCACGAGGCCCAGCAGCACCGCGATCGTGCCGAGGAAGCCGCGGAAGAACCGCTGCACGAGAACGATGATCCCCAGCGTGCCGAGCGCGTAGAGGATGTCGCGCGCGGCGGGAGTGCCCTCGGCGTAGTTGGTGATGTCCCCGGCGGAGACGCCCAGCAGGGTGATGCCCATCGTCGTGAGCACGGTGCCGATCACGACCGGCGGGAAGAACCGCAGGATCCTCGCGAAGTACGGCGCGACCAGGAAGGTGAACAGTCCCGCGACGATGATCGAGCCGTAGATCATCGGCAGCCCCTCGGCGCCGCCCTCGCCGCCGGTGGCCGCGAGCCCGATCGCGATGATCGGGGAGACGGCGGTGGTGGTCACGCCCTGGATGATCGGCAGGCGCACGCCCACCTTCCAGAAGCCGACGGACTGGATGAGGGTCGCGATGCCGCAGGTGAACAGGTCCGCGTTGATGAGGTGGATCGTCTGCTCGGGGGTGAGGTCCAGGCCCGAGGCGATCAGCAGCGGCACGATCACCGCGCCCGCGTAGAAGGCCAGCACGTGCTGGATCGAGAGCACGGCGAGCCGCGCGGGCGGCGGCACCTGGTCGACGGGATGCGCGGTCGGTGCGGCGGGGGCGTCCGGTGCGGGCGCGGCGGCGGAGGTCATGGGCGTCCTAGGGATCCGTCGGGCGAGGAGGCCGACGCGGGGGCGGGGCGGGCCCGGCGGACCGGGCCGCGCACCAGCGTAGGCCTGGCCGCGGCGCGACGCCGTCTCCGCCCGGCCCGCGACCGGGCCCGCCGCAGCCCGACCGGCCCCTGACCGGCGCGGCGAGCGCCGACGTGAGATCGGCGGCACCAGGTGGAACGCCCTGGCCGATCCCGCCGCGGAGGGGTAGAAGGGAAGGGTGAGCACCTCTGCGCCGTCCGCCGCCGACCCTGACGCCCTCGCCGCCCCCGTCGGCCGACGGGGCCGCACGGTCGGCGCGCTGCTCGCCGTGCTCGCGGTCGCGACGATCGCCCTGAACCTGCGCCCCGGCGCGACCGGCGTCGGCCCCCTCATGGAGCCGATCGTCGCCGCCTACGGGCAGGGCCCCGCCGCGGCGGGCCTGCTGACCGCGCTGCCGTGCCTGGCCTTCGGTGCGCTGGGCCTGCTCGCCGTGCCGATCTCGCGACGACTGGGCCTGACCGGCTCGATGGTCGCCTCCTTCGTGCTCGCCGCGATCGCGCTGCTGCTGCGGCCCGCCACGGACGCGTTCTGGCTGTTCGTGGTGCTGTCGGTGCTCGCGCTGATGGGACCGGCGCTCGGGAACGTGCTGGTGCCCGCCTGGATCAAGCTGCACGGCGGGCGTCGCACCGTGGGGCTGATGACCCTGTACAGCGTGGTCCTCGCGATCGGCGGCTCCGCGGGGGCGTCCCTCGCCGTGCCGCTCGCGGGCGGGAGCGTCGAGGGGTGGCGCTCCTCGCTGCTGTTCTGGGGTGCGGTGATGGCGCTGCCGGTGGTGGTGTGGGCCGTGGTCCTCACCCGCACCGGCCATGACTTCCCGCCCGCCCCTCCGCGCACCGGTCCCGTCGGCGGTCCGCGCGTCTCCCTGCTGCGCTCGCCCACCGCGATCTCGCTGACCGTCATGTTCGCGCTCCAGTCGCTGAACGCCTACACGCAGTTCGGGATGCTCCCGCAGATCCTCACCGATTCCGGAATCGCTCCCGCCCGGGCAGGCCTGCTGGTCGGGGTGATCTCCGGCTGGGGGCTCGTGGGCGGGCTCGTGATGCCGACGGTGATCGCCCGCGCCCCCGGCCTGCGCTTCGTGGTGGCGGGCTTCGGGGCGCTGACGACGATCGGCTACCTGGGGCTGCTGCTCGCCCCGACGGCGAGCCCGGTGCTGTGGGCCTGCGTGCTCGGGATCGGCGGCTTCGCCTTCCCCACCGCGATCGCGCTGCTGCCGGCGCGCACCCGCTCCCCGCTGGTCACCGCGCGTCTCTCGGGCGCCACCCAGCCCGTCGGCTATCTGCTGGCCGCCCTCGGCCCGATCCTCGCCGGCGTGCTGCTGGACGTCACCGGCACCCCCGCGACCGTGCTGTGGTTCCTCGCCGGCACCGGGGTGCTGCTGTCGATCGCCGGGTACCGCGCCGGGCTTCCGCGCACCGTGGACGACGAGCTCGTCTGAGACCGTGCGGCATCGCGCGGCGCGGACGCCCGGTCCGTGGGAAGATGCCTCCATGAGCCTCGTCCGCACCCTGCGCATCCTGGCCTCGCAGCGGCCCTCCCTCCCCCCGCGCTCCGTCGCCCGATCCGTCCGGGTCGCGCGCGTGCGCCACGACCAGGTCCCCGTGACCTGGATCGACAAGGACCTCGCGAGCTCCGGCACGATCGTGCACCTGCACGGCGGCGCGTACGTCGAGGGCGAGTCCCGCCGGACCTGGGAGTGGCTCGAGGAGGTCGCGCGCCGGTCCGGGACCGCCGCCGCGATGGTCCACTACCGCCTCGCCCCGCGCCACCCCTATCCCGCCGCGGTGGACGACGTGCTCGCCGCGCTCGCCGACATGCAGCGTGAGGCCGTGCTGCGGCCGGGTCGCTGGGTGCTCTCGGGGGACGATGCGGGCGCCGGCCTCGCGCTCGCCGTCGCCCAGACCCTCGCCGCCTCGGCGACCAGCACGCCTGCGGCGCTGCTGCTGGAGTCGCCCTGGTCCGACCTCTCCCGCGAGGACCACGGGCAGGAGGAGCGTCGGGTCGCGGCCCGGCTGTACGCCGGCTCCGTGCCCCGCACCGAGCCCCGTCTCAGCCCCGTGAACGGGGACCTCGCGGCACTGCCGCCCGTGCATCTCGTGGCCGGCGGCGAGGACCCGCTGGTCCGGGACGGCAGGAGCCTGGCCTCTGCCCTCGCCGTGGCGGGCGTCGAGCACCAGGTCCTCGAGCTCCCGCACGGCGGCCACCAGGTCGCCATCGCGGGGGAGGGGCCGCAGGCGCAGGAGGCGCGCCGCTCCCAGATCGGCGCCGTGCGCGAGGCCCTCGGCATCGACGCGCCCGCCGCCCACTGACCCCGCGCGCGGAATCCGCCCGAGGGTGGTTCCCGTCCCAGGAAACCTGACACTGTTCGAGTTCTCGGGATCCGGGGCTACTCTGTGCCCATGAGCGCTGGTGACCGATCGGTCGGCGGGTACGTGAGCTGGGACGGCAGCCCGCGCGCGGTCGCGCGCCTCCGCGACGCCGTGATGCCCCATGCGCCCGCCGGTGTGCTGCGGGTGGTCCTCCAGCAGCTCGCCCTCCACGAGGAGGGCAGGGAGGTCGGCCGCCACGAGGTGATCGACGCGATCCTCGACGTCGGCGGGAACCTCGTCGCCGTCTCGATGCTGGAGCCCGTGCGGGCCGACGCCGCGGCCTCCGCCGCACTCGACGGCGCCCTCGCTCAGCTGCGGGCGGACATCGCCGAGGAGCTCCACGCGGCCCCCGACTCGCTCGAGACGGTCCTGGACGGCGACGGCGGCCGCGAGGTGCGTCTGATGCTGGCCGCGGAGATCTCCCCGGGCGAGCTCGCACAGCGCCCCGCCCCCGACCTGCTGCACGACGGGGACTTCCACGTCCGCCACGGCGCGCCCGCGCTCGACGACCTGCGCGACAGGCTCGCCGCACCCCCGACAGGCCGGCTGCGGCGCGTCCTGGGAGGGCTGCGCGAGCGGTTCGTGCGCCGCGCCTGAGCCGCGCCGGTCAGGCGAGCGGGACCGGGGCGGCGCCCAGGCCCGCCGCGGTCGCCCCGGGAAGCTCGATCCCCATCGCGCCGGCGAGGGTGACGCCGAGATCGGCCCAGGATCCCTCGTGCGGTGCGGACGGCAGCCCCGGGCCCGTCCCCAGCGCGAGGGCCGGGGCCGACGGGTCGGTCACCGCGCGCGGTCCCGCGTAGTAGGGGTCGTCGCCCTCGACCAGCGGGCGGTGCGTGGCGGAGAGCCCGAACACGGTGCCCGGGGTCCCCTCGATCACCGCGATCACGTCGGTCCCCGCGCTCGCCCCGATCCCGTCCTCCACGTGCCGCAGTCGCAGCCGCGAGTGCTCGGCGAGGCCGGTGAGCACCTCGAGGACGCGGGAGCGGAGCGCCTCGCCCTCCCCGCGGCGCACGTGCACCACGCCCCGCGGACCGTCGGGCCGGACCAGCGCCCGGTACTCGCCGATGTGCGTCCCGGCGGTCCGCACCAGGCCCTCCGCGGCCAGCGCGGCGTTGGGGTGGACGAGCAGCGCGGTGGGGACCAGCGGGCGGCCCGGCACGAGCAGCACGCGGTCGCCGGGACCGGGACGGGCGGCGGCGAGGATCTGTTCGAGCGCCGCGTCGACGTCGCGCAGCGCCTCCGCGTCGGCCGGCGTGCCGATCCCTGCCGTGCGCCGCGCGGCGGCGAGCCCGCCCAGACGCACTGCGAGCAGGTCGATCCGGCCCCGGCCGAGGGCCTCGACGACGATCTCGGCGACCAGGTCGTCGGGGGAGACCTGGGAGAGCTGCACCCCGAGCTCACGGCGCGGGGCGAGGTGCTCGGCGACCATGCGCGGCGAGCTGGTGCGCTCGACCATGTCCCAGCGGTGGCGGTAGCCGCGCAGGTCCTCGACCAGCGGCAGGCACAGGTCGATCTCCGCGCCGGCCGTGGCGGGCCACTGCAGCGCGGCGGTGCTCAGACCGGCCCGACGGGCGCCGGCGAAGAGGGTGGGCAGCGCCATCGCGTCGGCGTACCAGGGCACGCGGCTCTCGGGCTGCTCGGGGTCGAAGGGATCCTCCGTCGCGACGCCGGTGTGCGCGACCGAGGCGCCGGTGACCAGGCTCGCGAGAGCCGGAGCGGGCTCGGAGGGGCCGCCCGGCAGGATCCTCAGCCCGGTCGCGGCGCGGTGGAGCTCCGCCAGCGGCCCGTCCGTGCCCGGGTGACCGCTCAGGCAGGCGTCGAGGTCCCGCTCGTCGAGCCCGTCGACCGCGATCAGCAGCGTGCGCGCCACGTCCATCGGGCACCCCCTCCCTGCCGTCCGATGCCGTGCCGGGAACCCTAGGGTCGCTCTCTGGCCGGGGCGCGAGTCGCGGGTGAGCGGACGGTCACCGGCAGATGAACACCCGGAGACCGGGCGGCGGGGTCATCTCAGCTCCGGGTCCGAGACGTCGGTGCGTCCGGCGTCGGCGTCCAGGCGCCGACGGATCAGCGCGGCCTCGTCGCGGTCCGCGCGGACCGCCTCGTCCACGAGGTGCTCGGTGTCCATGTCGGGCTCCTCGGGCTGCAGCACGAGCCACACCACGAAGCCGATCGTCAGGGCCAGGACGATCGCGCCCAGCAGCGCCATGAGCGGCCACGACGCGGCGACGGGGTCCCAGAACGAGTCCCCCTCGAGCGGGGCGGCCAGCAACGTCTCGTCCACGAGCACCCCCTCAGGTCGGGACGGGCGACCCCGGCACGCGCCCGGGGCAGGTCCCCACCAGCATAACGAGCACCGAGGGGCTGAGGTTATGCTGTGAATATCATGGCTGACGTTATTGTCGGGCGCTTCGCGCTCATCGACCTGATCGCCAAGGGCGGTTCCGGGTCCGTATGGCGCGCCTGGGACTCCAAGACCCAGGAGCTGTGCGCCGCGAAGGTCCTGCGCCAGCGCGACTCCGCCGATCTGATGCGCTTCGTGCGTGAGAAGGGCGTCAGCTTCGACCACCCCCATCTGCTGACCCCCTACGGCTGGGGCGCGGAGGACGAGCACGTCGTGATCGCGATGCCGCTGGTCTCGGGCGGCACCCTCGAGTCGGTGGTCAAGACCCGCGGGAAGCTCGCCGAGCCGGCCGTCGTCGTGATCCTCGATCAGCTGCTGAGCGGGCTCTCCCATGTCCACTCCCAGGGCTGGATCCACCGCGACGTGAAGCCCGCGAACATCATGTTCGAGCCGCGCGGACGGCAGTTCCCCGCCTCGCGCCTGGCGGACTTCGGGATCGCTGTGCACGAGACGGACGTGCGCTTCACCCACGTCGGGATGGTCAACGGCACCCCCGGCTACATGGCGCCGGAGCTGTTCGCGATGGCGGAGCCGGCCCCCTCCCACGACCTCTACGCCGCGGGAGTGGTCGCGCTGGTGGCCCTGAACGGGCCGATCAAGCTGCACGACGGCTCCTTCCGTCCCGACGAGCTCACCCAGCTGCTGCGCGGCGTCACCCCGAAACTCTCCGCCGTGATCCGCGGCCTCGTCGCCGCGCAGCCGGAGAACCGCTACCAGGACGCCGACACGGTGCGCCGGGACCTGCCGCGCGTCCCCGCCGGCTACCCGCTCGCGCACGCCGACGGCACGCCCCTGGACCTCCAGGACACGCTGGACCCGCTGCCCCCGAACGCCCCCGGCGCCGCCCGGCCCGAGCGGCCCGCGCCCCAGGTCGCGCCCGCCTCGATGGAGGCGATCCGGTCCGGGCAGGTCCAGCAGGGCTTCAGCGTCGGCTCCGCCTCCCCGCAGACGGGGCCGCAGTGGGCGACGGGCCCGGGCGGACCCCCGGGTCCCGGGCGGACGGCCCCCGGCCCCGGCGCCCCGGGCGGCGGCGGACCCGCGACCGGCCACGTCACCACGCCGCACACCGGTGCCGCCACGACCACGGGGGAGACCGGCGGGCAGGACGCCCAGCGCCGCCGCAGCACCATGATCGCGATCGGGCTCGGCGCGGGCACCGCCCTGGTGCTCGGCATGATCGTCGCGATCGTGCTGCTGATGGTCTTCGACGGCTCGGCCTCCGCCCTCGTCGGCGGTTCGGGCACGAGCGGGATCGACGCCGCCTTCGCGGAGGTCGAGGTCGGGCAGGAGTGCGTCGCCTCCGACGAGGGCGTGATCGCCCTGACTCCCGAGGGCGCCTATGTCGCCTGCACCGCGACCGACGAGGGCCACGTCTTCGGCTGACGGCCACGGCGCCCGCAGCCTCTGCGGAGGCTCAGCGCGCGAGCGTCTCCAGCGACTGCACGAGGCCCTCGCGGCGCGGGTCCATCAGCAGCTCGATCCGCATCTCGGAGACCTCGCCCCCGTCCCGGCGTGCGGGCACGCTCCAGCGCAGCCGGGCACGGCTGAGCACCTGTGCGTCCTCGGCCCGCAGGGGAGCCAGATCGGCGAGCGTGAGGCCCGCTGCGGCGAGCGCCGCGTCCCGTCGGCGCCGCCGCTCCGGACGCGGCACGTCGAGGTCCATGTTGTCCGCGAACCAGGCGTCGGCCAGGGCGTCCTCGTCGGTGCGCAGCCATTCCAGCGCGCCGCGGGCCGCCTCCAGGGTGCGCGGCGCGGGTGCCGGTGCGCGGCGGGCGAGCAGCTCGGGCGCCCGGCGCCGCAGGATCCGAAGCGCCTGCATCGACAGGGGCGTCGCCGGCGCGTACTTCGAGTTCGCGAGCGCCACCACGCCCACCCCCGAGTCGCGATGCCAGACCATGAACGAGCCGTAGCCGGGATAGCCGCCCGAGTGGGAGACGACCTCGCCCAGATCGGGGAACTGCTCGACGACGAGGCCGAAGCCGTAGCCGCGCACCCGGTCGAAGCCGGGGGAGACGCCGTCGGTCCCGACCGGCAGCGGCGCGAGCGCCTGGTGTCGGTGCAGCTGCTGCATCTCGCGGCGGGAGGCGGTCGCGAGCGGGCCCCCGGGCCGGTCCGCGCTGTCGGGCGCGTCCGCGGCGGCGAGGAAGCGCACCCAGGTCGCGATGTCCTCGACCGTGGAGAAGAGCCCGGCCATCGCCCCGTACACGCCGGGGGAGTCCAGCGGCACCGCCTCGAAGCGGGTCGCGTCGCTGCGGTCGGCCAGGCGGTGCCCGGTCGCGAGCCGTCCCGTGTCGATCTCGGCCGCGGACCAGCCCGTGGCCGAGAGCCCCAGCGGGTCCAGGAACCGCCGACGGATCTCGGTCGCGTAGCCCGTGCCGGTGACCTCGTCGATCACGCGACCCAGCAGGGCGTACCCCGTGTTGGAGTACTCGAAGCCGCCTCCGGGGCGGTGCACGTGGCCGAGCCCGCCGCGGAGCACGGCGGCGAACTCCTCGCGGGTCATCGCCTCCTGGCGGTCGCCCCAGGGGTTGTCGGTGATCAGACCCGCGTCCATCGTCAGCAGATGGCGCAGGGTCGGCTCGCGCTCGTCTCCCGCGAGCTCGAAGGCGCCGGCCGCCTCGGGCACGTGGGCGGAGACGGGGTCCTCGAGCCGCAGCGCGCCCTCGTCGCGCAGGGCGAGGATCGTCGCGGCGGTGAAGGACTTCGTCATCGAGGCGATGCGGGAGACGGTCGCACGGTCCATGGGGGAGGAGCCGGGGGCCGGTGCGCCGCCCGCGAGCTCGCGGTGCCCGGCCGCGCCGTGCGCGAGGACGGCCTGATCATGCGCGTGACCGCCGATGATCGCCCAGGTCACGCCGGCTGTGCGGTGCTCGGCGACGGCGTTCTCGGCGAGGGCGGCGATCTCGGCGACCGCCTCCGCGGGGACGAGGGGACGGGGGCTCGCGGCGCTGGACGGCATGGATTCCACTGTAGTGCGCTCAGTCGCGGTGGTAGAACGCGGCGACGATCCCGGCGACCTCCTCGCCGACCACCTCCGCGAGGTGGGCCGGGTCGGTGTGCCGGGGGTCGTAGGGCGCCCGGTCGGCAGGGGCCTCCTCGACCTCCGGGCCCGCGCCGTCCGTGTCCGCGGCCCCGGCGGCGGCATCGTCGTCGGTGCCGTCGTCGGTCCCCGGGCCCGTCTGTGGCGCCACGAGTTCCTCGAGCGCCAGGCCCCGCAGCGTTAGCAGGTGCAGGGGATGCTCGTCCACCGCCTCCACCAGCACGTACACGAGCGCGGAGACGTGACGGCAGGGACCCGGCCAGTCCAGGCACGAGCAGTCGTGGGACAGCTCGGAGGCGTCCCTCGGCAGGAGCGAGAGCAGGGAGGGAGCGAGCTCCGCCTCGATCTGCTCGGGATAGCCCCCGGCGGCCAGGCGCGCGGGCAGCTCGGGATGCGCGCGGGCGATCCGCAGGAACGCCTCCCGGTCCCCGGCGCGGAAGGCGGGCAGCTCGAACCGGGCCTGGTGCAGCTCGCCGCTCGGGTCCTCGACGGCAGCGCGGGCCGCGCCCGCCTCGACCTCGAGCCACTGCACGCGGCCGGCCCGCGCATCGGTGCGGCCACGGCTCGCGCGTCCGGGGCCGAGCAGCCGCTCGGCGGCCTCGCGCAGCGCGACCGCCTGCCAGGCCGTCCCGATCGGGCCCCGCCGCGAGCGCAGGGTGATGCTCATCGGTCGTCCTCCTCGTCCAGGGAGAGCAGGTCCAGCAGCCGGTCGTCGTCCAGCTGCGCGAGCCAGTCCTCCCCGTGGCCCACCGTGAGATCGGCGAGGGCCTGCTTGTCCTGGAGGACCGTGTTGATCTTCTCCTCGACCGTCCCGGCGCTGAGCAGGGTGTTCACGGTGACATCGCGGCGCTGGCCGATGCGGAAGGCGCGGTCGGTGGCCTGGTTCTCCACCGCCGGGTTCCACCACCGGTCCAGGTGCACCACATGGTTCGCGGCCGTGAGCGTCAGGCCCGTGCCGCCGGCGCGCAGGCTCAGCAGCATCATCCCCGGCCGATCCCGGTGCTGCTGGAACTCGGCGACCATCGCGTCCCGGTCCCGCTTGGCGACGCCGCCGTGCAGGAAGGCCACCGAGTCGACGCCGAGCTCGGCGAAGCGCTCGGACCAGTAGGGCACCAGCAGATGCCCGAAGGTCGTGAACTGGGTGAACAGCAGCACCTTCTCGCCCCGGGCGAAGGCAGAGGCGAGCAGGTCGTCGACGAGCTCGAGCTTGCCGGAGCGGTGCTGGCCGTCCCGCACCAGCGGCGAGCCGTCGCCGAGATAGTGCGCGGGATGGTTGCACACCTGCTTCAGCCGGGTGATCGCGGAGACGACGAGGGTGCGGCGCTGGGCCTGCTCGGCCCCGTCGAGCTTCGCCATCAGCTCGTTCACGATCGCCTCGTAGAGCCCGGCCTGCTCGGGGGTCAGGTTCACCACCCGGTGCAGCTCGATCTTCTCGGGCAGGTCGGCGATGATCGAGCGGTCCGTCTTCACGCGGCGCAGGATGAACGGCGAGGTCACCAGGCGCAGGCGGCTGATCGCCCCGCCGTGTCCCTCCTCCTCGATCGGCGTCGCGATCCGCTCCTGGAAGCTCGCGGCGCTGCCCAGCAGGCCCGGGTTCACCACCTCCATGAGGGAGTGGAGGTCCGCGAGCCGGTTCTCGACCGGGGTGCCGGTCAGCGCGAGCCGGTGCGGGGCCTGCAGCGCCCGGGCCGCGCGGGTGACCTGCGTGCCGGGAGTCTTCACGTGCTGCGCCTCGTCGAGCACGATCCGGTGCCAGGGCACGGCCTGCAGCAGGGTCAGGTCCCGGGCCAGCAGCGAGTAGGTCGTGATCACGAGGTCCAGATCGGCGGCGCCGGCGATGAAGGACTCGTCCCGCAGTCGGTCCCCGCCGTGGTGGACGTGCACGGACAGGTACGGCGCGAACTTCTCCGCCTCCCGCTGCCACGCGCCGACCACCGACATCGGACACACCAGCAGGGTGGGGCCGACGGGCGCGGGCGGCACCTCGCGCCGGTCCGTGAGCGGGCCGTCCTGGAGGCGCTCGAGGGAGATCCCCTCCCGCTCCCGGCACAGCAGCGCGAGGACCTGCATGGTCTTGCCGAGTCCCATGTCGTCGGCGAGGATCCCGCCGAGGGACTGCTCGTCCAGCGCCCACAGCCAGTTCAGGCCGTCGAGCTGATAGGGCCGCAGGGTCGCCTGGAGCGTCTCCGGCTGCGGATAGGGGTAGGGGCCCTCCGCGCCGGGCATCAGCCGGGCCAGACCACGGCTGCCGCCGGAGGCGAGGGCGGCGAGGCCGAAGTCGACGTCGGCCGTCTCGGGCGAGAGGATCATCGAGAACATCTCGATCCACGGCGCCCGGCCCTCGACCTCGGCCGGGACCGGCACGGGCGGCGGCAGCTCGGGCGCGACGGGGCGCGTCGTGGGCCGACGCGCCTCCCGCTCGGCGGCGGAGGGCGCCGGACGCTCCTGGCCGTCCTCCCCGGTCGCGAGGCGACGGTCACGGGTGCGGCGGCTGAAGGCGTCGAGGAAGCGCTCGGCGGCGCGGAGGGTGACGGGGTCCAGACGCACCCACTGGCCGCGCAGCTGCACGAGCTCCGCCTGCGCCTCGCGGATCTGCTCCATCTCCTCCTCGGTGAGCTCGGTGTCACCCACGGCGACCCGCCACCGGAAGGACGCCATCGCCCCGAGCCCCACCCCGGAGCCCTTGCGCTCGCCGGGATCCTCCTCGACCTCCTGGGGGCGCAGGGTGGTGCGCTGGGCGGTCCAGTCCCGCGGCAGCAGCACCGTGACCCCGGCCTGCTCGAGCGCGGGGGTGTCCAGGGCGAGGAAGGCGGAGGCCTCGGCGGTGGTCAGCAGCCAGTCCACCCCGGTGTCGTCCACGGCGGCGCCGCGCACGGTGGCGGCCAGGCGCATCACGGCGGCGGAGGCCTCGGCGGCGCCGGCCGCGGTGAGGTCGCCGACGGCGCGGAGGTCCGCGACGGGGTGGACGGTTCCGTCGGCCTCCCGCAGGCAGGTCTGCAGCGGCCATGCGGTCCCCACCGGCGGCTGGAACAGCCGCACCACGAGCTCGCTGTCGCCGGGGCCGAGCTTCACGCCGGGCCTGCCCGAGTCGACGAAGGCGTCGAAGGCGCTGGTCAGGCGGCGCTGGGTGGGAAGGTCCGCGTGCAGCTCGCCTTCGTCGGCCAGGGCCCACAGCACGCCGAGGGGGTCCTCGGCGGGCGGTGCGGCGCGACGCAGGTGGTCGGCGAAGGCGATGCGGGCGCGGCCGTCGACGAGGGCGTGCAGCAGCGGGGGCGAGTCGGGGTCGGGGGCGCGCCACTGGAGCACGGGACGGCCGAAGCGCTCGGCGGCCCGCACGCGCAGGTGCCGCTGCTCGAGGAGCTCGTGGGCGTGCAGGTCCAGCACGCAGGCGGCGAGCAGGTCCGGCATCGCGATCAGCTCGTCGTCCAGGCGGGCGGCGGTCCCCTCGGCGAGCAGCTGCGCGAGTCGGTCCGCGAGCTCCTCGCCGAAGCGGGCCTCCAGCAGGGCGGTCGCGGCGCCGACGAGCCCGGTCAGCGCCGTGCCGGTCAGCGGCAGGGCGGGCAGTCGCCGGTCGCCGTCGCGGCCCGGGACCCGCACCCGGTGGCGCAGCCGGTCCGGGGCGTCCTCGAGCGCGGCGGCGAGCGGCGCCGGGGCGGCCTCGCGCAGCGCGGCGAGGTCCTCGAGGGCGCGCGAGCGGCGGGGACCGGTCTGCTCGGCCACCCACAGCGCGGGGCCGAGGTCCTCGTCGACGACGAGGTGCAGGCGGCGATCGGGCATGGGTCCCAGGTTAGGCGCAGGCGCCGACGCGCGGGGCGGCGGCGGCCGCGCTGTGGACGGCGGGCCCGCGCCGTCCGACGCGGTGGAGGAGAGGTCGTCCCCCGCGCCTCACAGACCGTCGACGATCATCGCGGTCGCGTCCAGCCACGCCGCCTTGGTCTGCGTGGAGACCCGGCCCCAGTCCAGGTGGGTACCGTCGACGAACTGCTGCTCGTAGGGCACCTCGGCGACCGCACGGGTGTGCGCCCCGAAGTGCGCGAGCAGGCGCGAGCGAAGCGACGGGTCGAACTTGCCCTTGGAGGAGTGGGACAGGATCGTCACCGCGTGGTCGACCTGCTCGCCCAGGCCCGTCGCCCGCAGCTCGTCGATCATCCACGCCGCCGCGTTGAAGGTGTCCTCGCGGACGGTCGAGATGATCACCAGCTGATCGGCGCTCCTGACCGCGGCGAGCCAGTTCGAGGCGCGCACGTTGTTGCCGGTGTCGATCACCTTCAGGCGGTAGAAGCGCGAGAGCGCCTCGTCGAGGTCCGCGAAGGCCGCCTCGTCGATCAGCGCGGCCGAGCCCGGGTCCTCGTCGGAGGCGAGGATGTCGAAGCGCATCTCGCCCTGCGGGCGGACGTAGGGGTCGAGGTCCGCGTTGCTCGTGGAGGGGGAGCGCAGGGAGTCGATGTCGTGCAGCAGGTCCACGGCCGTGCGGTGGTGATCGGTGGGCACACCGCGCCAGCCGAGGGTGCCACGGGTCTCGTTGTTGTCCCAGGCGAGCACGTTCCCGCCGCGGGTCACGCCGAGGGTCGCCGCGATCATCAGGGAGGCGGTGGTCTTGTGCGCGCCGCCCTTGAGGTTCACCACCGCGATGTTCCGGGGGCCGTCGAGCGGACGGCGGATCCGCTCGAGGCGCTCGGTGGCCAGACGCTCCTTCCGCCCGGGTGCGGGGGAGATGACGCCGCCGGTGAGGCGGGTGATCAGGCCGGGCAGGCCGCGCGTGGCCTTGACCTTCTGTCGCCGGGCCGTGGAGGTCTGCAGGTCCTTGAGCGTGGGACGGGAGTCCGAGGGGACGTCGGCGCGCGAGGGCAGGGGCCGCCGGTGGGCGGCGGGGTGCGAGGCGGGGGCGGGCTCCGCCGACGGGGCCGACAGGGCCGAAGGCGCCGGGCTCCCGGACGGCGCCGAGACGGCCGACGTCGCAGAGGTCGCCGACACCCCGGAGGCCGCGGAGGACGCCGATGCCGCGGCCGGCGGGGCCGCGGCGGCGGGGCGGCCCGGAGCCGGCGCCGTGACGCCCTGCTGCGCGGAGTCCTCGCCGACCGCGTCGGCGGAGGTCCGCGGCGCGTAGGAGAAGGTCGGCACCGCCGCGTGCTCTCCCGTGGTCACGGCCGCGTGCTCGCCGGTGGTGACCGCGGCGTGCTCCCCGGTCACGGCGGAGACGGCGCTCGTCGCGCCGGTCTCCGAGCCCGACGGGACCGCGGCGGCCCGGCGACGGCGCGCACGGTGGGGGCGGGCCGCGGAGGTCTCGGCGGACGCCTCGGGCGCGACCAGCGGCTCGTCGGCGTCGGGGCCGTGCAGGGGGCGGGAATCGGGCTCGCGCGGGGTGATCCGGCCCGAGGGCTCCACGCGCAGGTGGTGGCGCACGTCGGGCTCGACGATGACCACGTCGAGCTCCTGGTCGGCGCTCTTGGCGGAGGTGATGAAGACCTGCTTGACCCGGTCCCGGATCTCGGGAAGGTCGGCCCCGGTCACCTCGACGGCCTCGTCGGCCAGGTGCACCGTGGCGGTGGTCTCGGAGGTGATGCGCGCCTGCGCGATCATCTGGTCTTCCCTTCCATCCAGAGCGCCGTCGGAGCGAGGTCCGCGGCAGAGTTCGGGGACCACTCTACGGGCGCGGGACCCCGGTCCCGCACCTACAGTGGCACCGTGCACATCACCCTGCGGAGCGACCCGGCGATGCCCGGGGCGGACGAGGACGCGGCCGGGACGCTGGGGGAGGTCGCGGTCGTGCTCGACGGCGCCGGACTGCCCCCGCGGTTCCGCGCCGGCTGCCACCACTCGGTGGCCTGGTACTCCCACACCCTCGCCGCCCGGCTGCTGCTGGCCGCCCAGGACCGCGCCCTCACGCTGGCCGGGGCGCTCGCACGGGCGATCGACGAGGTGCGGGCCCTGCACGAGCAGGAGTGCGACCTCGCCGCGGGCAGCCCCTCCGCGACCGTGGTCGCCGTGCGCCGCGACGGGGACGAGCTCGAGCACCTCGTGCTGTGCGACTCCTCGCTGCTCCTGGAGCGGGAGGACGGAGAGGTCTCGAGGATCACCGACCTCCGCGTCGACGAGGTCGTGCGCCGCGAGCGGAGCGCAGAGGCGGTCGAGGCCCGACGCAACGCCCCGGGCGGGTTCTGGGTCGCACGCCACGAGCCGGAGGCCGCCGAGGAGGCGCTCGTGGGCCGCGCGCCGCTCGCCGATCTCGCCGCTGCGCACCTGGTCAGCGACGGGGTCACCCGAGCCGTCGATCTGCTCGGCCTGCACCGGGACGCCTCGCTCGCCCGGGCCCTGTCCGAGGATCCCGGCAGGGTGCTGGAGCAGATCCGGCACGCGGAGGAGGCGCTCCCGCCGGAGCGCCGGCCCCGGAAGCGACACGACGACGCGACGGTGCTCACCTGGCGTCCCTGACTTCCCGGCACCTGTGACAGTGCTGGGAGAACAGTGCGTGCGCGGTGAGATCGCCGAGGGGCGGGAGCGGCCCCGACGGGCCGCCGCGGGCCCGCATCGGGCCGTGGGAGGGGAGTCGGAAGTGCCCTCCGACCGCGAGACTTGACGATCCCATGGGGCGAGCTCGACCAATCCTCGACGTGTTCGGGGGCGAGAGATTTCCTGCACGTCACCTGCAAGAACAGCGTGTCGCGCCTCGTTTACAGACGGCGGCGGAGCGCCTAGACTCGGTGCCACGACGTCGTCGCGACGCGCGCTGCGGCTCCGGGAGGAGACGTGACGCGGGGAACGTGCGAAGTCGGTCTTGCGGGGATGAAACCTCCGCGCTCGGCTGGTAGTGTTCCGAGCGTCGCAAGACATTGAAAATTTGAGAGATGTGCCGTTCCTCAAGACCCCCCTCATGGGGAGCGGCCGGACGGGCACTGATGCCAGGTTCCCCCACCTGTGGCAGCCCGTCCAGCCTGTTCGCCCGCACCCACCCCTGACGGACGACAGGCCTGACGAGCGGTCCGTGAGCCCCCGACACTGTCGGCTGAGAGCTCCGGGCCGCTCGTCGCATTCCCGGCCGGTTCAGGAGCCGAGGATCGCCACGTCGCTTCCGGGGTCCAGGCGGTAGCCGGCCCCGCGCACCGTCGAGATCAGACGGCGGTAGCGGCCGAGCTTCGTGCGCACGCGGCGCACGTGCACGTCGACGGTGCGCTCGCCGGTGTCCTCGGGCGCCTCGGCCCAGACCGTCTCCATGAGCTCGGAGCGGGAGATCGTGCGGCGCGAGTCGCGGGCCAGCTGGGCCAGCAGCTCGAACTCCTTGTGGGTGAACTCCACATCCTGCCCGTCGATCCGGACCCGTCGGCCGAACAGATCGATGACCAGCGAGTCTTCAGGGGCGACGGAGGGGCTGGACGGGCTCACCGCGGTCGCCTGCAGCTGGCGGCGGCGCGCGGCCTCCGCATCCCGGCGCGCCGGGGAGTTCGGGGAGACGATGCCCTTGCGGCGGGGACGCAGCGGGCTGACGGCCGCGGCGCCCTGGGCGCGGGGCGGCAGCGTGGGGGTGGTGCCGCGACCGGTCGCGGCGAAGGGCCGGGGGCTGTCCACGGAGACGCTGGTGCGGCCGTCGCGGGCGGCGACCAGGCGCTGCGCACGGGTGCGCAGCTCGTCGGCGATCAGCGCGGCCTCGACGTCGCCGGTCCCGGCGGGGAGGGACACGGACACGGTGATGGTGACGGCGTCCTCGGTCGGGACGGGGCGCGAGGCGGTCCCGCCCACCCGATGCAGGCGGGGGGAGGAGGCAGGCGCGGACGTGATGGCGGTGGGGCGATCCAGGGCGATGGTCATGAGGCGAGTTCTCCGAGATGCGGCGCTCGTGGCGCGGCGGGCGGTGGGCCCGGGATCCCTCGGTGATCGACGCCCTGCGGCGGATCGGTGAAGGGGTGTGCTCCCGGTGGCACCTGGAGCCCGCGCCCTCCGGCCGGCTCCTGTCAGCCGATCTCGGAGAGGTCGTGAGCGCTCAGAGGCTCGGCTGACGATGCATCATCGGCATCATCATCATGAACATCATCGCGCGCATGGCGGAGCGGACCACCCGGAGGGCGGTCTCGCGGTGCGCGGCGATCGAGGTCATGGCACGAGGATGCCCCGCCCCGTCCCGAGGGGCAAGCGGCTGTTCACATTCCGGGACGGAGACGGGGCATCGAGGGCCTCGCCGGCACGTCGATCAGGCTCTGCTTGGTGGCTGTTCTCCTGCCGGCTCGTTCCTCGCCAGCACGTCGATCAGTCGACGACCCCGAAGAGGCGGTCTCCCGCATCGCCCAGGCCGGGCACGATGTAGCCCTTCTCGTTCAGCTTCTCGTCGATCGCGGCGGTGACGACGGTGAGGTCGATCGCCGGGTCCAGCTGCTCCTCGAGGGCCTTCAGCCCCTCCGGCGCGCACAGCAGGGTCACGCAGGTGATGTCCTTCGCGCCGCGCTCGTGGAGGTACTCGCAGGAGGCGATGAGGGTGTGGCCGGTGGCGAGCATCGGGTCCAGCACGAAGCACTGCCGCCCGGAGAGGTCGTCGGGCAGGCGGTTCGCGTAGGTGGTGACCTCGAGGGTCTCGTCGTTGCGGACCATGCCCAGGAACCCCACCTCGGCGGTGGGCAGCAGGCGGGTGAGGCCGTCGAGCATGCCGAGCCCGGCGCGCAGGATCGGCACCACCATCGGCTTGGGGTTCGTCAGCCGCGTGCCGGTCATCGTGGTCACCGGCGTCTCGATCTCCACGGGCGCGACGGCGACGTTGCGGGTCGCCTCGTAGGCCAGCAGGGTCACGAGCTCGTCGGCGAGCTGGCGGAACACGGAGGAATGGGTGGCGCGATTGCGCAGCACCGACAGCTTGTGGGCGACGAGTGGGTGGTCGATCTCCAGAACGCGCATGGGAGGGAATCTACCGGAGCGATCGGGGAGCGGCCGACCCCGGGGCGGCGCGCGTGCGGAACCCATCCCGCGGGTACCGCCGCCGAGGTGCGCAAGTTCGGTCGGGCGGCGTGGCCGGGCCGTGCGGATACTGGAGCCATGACCGGCACGGACCCCCTGCGACGGCTGCTTGACGCGGTGCTCGAGGCCGAGGGCGCCTCCCTCGAGGAGATGGCCGCCGACGCCCACCTCTCTCCCTTCCACTTCCAGCGCACGGTGCGGCGAGGCGCCGGGGAGAGTCCCTCGGCGATGCGCCGACGGGTGCGGCTCGAGCGGGCGGCCTGGACGCTGCAGGGCGGGACCTCGGTCACCGATGCCGCCTTCGCCGCCGGCTACGACTCCGTCGACGGGTTCTCCCGGGCCTTCCGACGGGCCTTCGGCTGCGCCCCCTCGGACCTCCCCTCCCGGGCGGAGCGCGGTCACTGGCTGCCCGCCCCCAACGGCATCCATTTCCATTCGCCCACGACGCTGTACATCGACGCGGGCAGTTCCGAGGAGCACCCCTCGGGGGACGTGCTGATGCTGCTGGTCCAGCACGACCTCGACGACGTCGACGCGCTGTTGGGCGTGGCCGCCGAGCTTTCCGAGGAGGAGTACCGGGCCGTGCGCCTGCCCGGCAGCCGTCCGCGCGGCTTCGACGGGCCCGACGAGTCGCTCGCGCAGGTGATGCGCCACCTGGTGCTCAGCCGGGAGCCGTGGCTGGCCAGCATCGCCGGCCAGGAGGAGCCGGACCTCTCGGGGCCCGACGACCCCGCCTCGCTCGTCTCCCGCCACCGTCGCACCGCCCCGCGCTGGCTCGCGATGGTCCGCGACGTGGAACGCCGCGGCGCCTGGCAGGACTCGATCGTCGATGCGCTGTGCGACCCGCCGGAATCCTTCCTGCTCTCGCAGATCCTCGCCCACGAGCTCACCTTCTCCGCGCACCGGCGCCAGCTCGCCCGCTGGATGCTCGCCGGAGCGGGCGTCGACCTGGGCGCGCCGCACCTGGACCCCGACCCGATCCTCTGGCACCGACGACGCACGGGAGAGAACCCATGACCCGATATCGCTTCTACACCGCGACCTCGCTCGACGGCTTCCTCGCCGACGAGCACGACAGCCTCGACTGGCTCCTCTCCCAGCCCACGGGGGAGGAGAGCATCCTGCCCTACGACCGCTTCATCGGCGAGGTCGGCGCGATCGTCACCGGCCGCACCACCTACGACTGGGTGCTCGAGAACGACGGCGCCGTGGAGGGCGCCTGGGTCTTCACGCAGCCCACCTTCCTGTTCACCCGTCGTGCCGTGGAGCAGCGGGATGGCGTCACCGCGGTCTCCGGGCCGCCGGCCGAGCACCGTGCCGCGATCGAGGAGGCCGCGAGCGGCAAGGACGTGTGGATCGTCGGCGGAGGGGACCTCGCCGCCGACTTCGCACGCGCCGGCATGCTCGACGAGGTCTTCGCCTCGATCGCCCCGGTCACCCTCGGCGCGGGCAGGCCGCTGCTCGGCGGCCGCTTCGACCTCGAGCTGCGTGAGCTCGGACGCAGCGGCGCCTTCCTCGAGGCGAGCTACGCGGTGGTGGGGGAGCGGCGCTGAGGGCCGGCGGGGACAATGGCCCCATGACAGACCCCCTGGGCGACAGCGCGCCGACGGATTCCGCGACGACAGGTGCCGCGATGACGGACGACGCACTGATGGGCCTCGCGCTCGCCGAGGCGCGCGCCGCCGCCGGCCGCGAGCCCGCCGACGTCCCCATCGGCGCCGTCGTGCTCGGGGTCGACGGGCAGGTGCTCGCCAGCGCCGGAAACCGGCGCGAGGCCGACGAGGACCCGACCGCCCACGCCGAGATCCTCGCCCTGCGCGCCGCCGCCCGAGCGACGGGGCGCTGGAACCTCGCCGGGACCACTCTCGCCGTCACCCTCGAGCCGTGCACGATGTGCGCCGGCGCGATCGTGCTCGCCCGAGTTCGCCGCGTCGTCGTCGGCGCCCCGGACCCGAAGGCCGGGGCGGCCGGCTCCCTCTACGACCTGGTGCGCGAGCCGCGGCTGAACCATCGGGTCGACCTCACCAGCGGCGTGCGGGAGCAGGAGTGCGGGGACCTGCTGCGGGACTTCTTCCGTGCCCGCCGGAAGCGCTGAGCCGGCACGACCGTCGGTCGCGGGCCGCTCATCCCCGCAGGTGGTACTCGGTGGTGACGTGGCCGGTGGGGTAGCGCCACTGCTCGCCGAGCCGCCCCACGAGCGGCTCGCGCGTGGGCGGGGTGAAGGTGAGCCCCTCGCCCACGAAGGTCGGGACGGTGCGGAGCCGGATCGTGTCCACCAGCTCCGCGGCCAGCAGCGCCCTCGAGAGCGAGAGGCTGCCCCACACCACGACCCGTCCGTAGGGCGCGATCGCCTCACGCAGCCCGTCCACGCCGCCGCGCACGATCCGTGCCTCGTCCTCGCCCCAGGGAGCGGAGGAGAGGGTCTCGCTCACCACGAACTTGGGCAGGGCGTTGATCGGCCCGGCGAGGCGGTCGTGCTCCGGATCGGCGGTCGGCCAGTACGAGGAGAACATCTCGTAGGTGACCCGGCCCAGCACGATCGCGTCGACGGTCGCGACGAACTCCATCTGGTGCTCGTCGGTGCGGTCGAGGTCCTCGAAGCTCACGGCCTCGACGAAGCGCATCCCGCCGTCGGGCTCGGCCGCGAAGCCGTCGGCCGAGACGAGCTGCTCGAGCACGATCCTCGGCCGTCCTGAGCCGGTGCCGCCCGCCAGCTCGTCGAGCAGCGGCGCGAGCACCTCGTCGAGCGCGGAGGTCCAGCCCTCCCGCACCTCGTCCTGCTCGCTCGCAGGGGCGTCGTCGCGCCGCTCGAGCGTGAACACCATCCGGGTGCGGTCGGCGCCCGCCTCCTCGAGCTGGACGGTGACCAGCGGCGCGATCTCGTCGGCATCCTCCGGGCCGCGCCAGGTGAAGCGCAGCAGCTCCGGCTCGCGGACCTCGAGATAGGTGCCGGCCGTGGGCCAGCGCTGCCCGTCCGCGGTCATCGTGTAGGCGTACTGCCCGCCCTCGCGCAGGTCGATCGCGACCGAGTCGGGCTCGACCTCGACCTCCGCGGGATGCCACCAGCGGGCGGTGAGCGCGGGATCCGTCCAGGCGCGCCAGACCAGCGCGCGCGGGGCGTCGAGGGTGCGGGTGAGGGTGAAGGAGGTGGGGGTGGTGGTGTCGCTGTCGGTCATGAGTGGTCTCCGTCCTGTGTGGTCTGCGCGCTGCGCAGCACGTCCTCGAGGGCGTCGAAGCGGCCGGACCAGATCCGTCGGTGCTCCTCGACCCAGTCGGTCGCCGCCTCGAGCGGCTCCGGGGTGAGGGTGCACAGGCGCCACTGCGCCTGCGGGGTCCGGGAGATCAGCCCCGCCTCCTCCAGCACGCGCAGGTGCTGGCTGATCGCGGGCCGGGAGACGGCGAAGGGCTCGGCGAGCTCGCCCACGCGCAGCGGCCCCCGGGAGAGGCGCTCGATCATCGCGCGCCGGGTCGGGTCCGCCAGGGCGTGGAAGACCCGCGAGAGCGGATCCGCCGCTGACTGCATGTCACCAACTCCTTAAGTAAGGAACTGCTTACACACTTCCCTGCGTCGTCGCCCGTGTCAAGAGGGCGGGTGGGGTCCGTTGTGCGAGATCGAGGGTCCGCACTTCGAGACGCTCGACTAGTGTGGGGCCGCTGTCCCGCCCCTCGACCCCTGCCTCGTCCGCCCGATCCCTCATGTCCCCTCCGGTCGCCGATGACGCCGGCCGCCTCGGGACCCAGGAGCCCGCATGCACACCACATCACCCGCCCCCGGCGCGGTCGTCGCCGAGGACGTCTCGAAGGTCTTCTTCTCCGGCACCGATCCCGTCTGGGCGCTCGAGGACTTCTCCCTGACCCTCGAGCCCGGCTCGTTCACCTGCATCGTGGGGCCCTCCGGCTGCGGGAAGTCGACCTTCCTGCGGATCCTCGGCGGGCTCGAGGAGCGCACCGTCGGCGAGGTGTCCCTGCCGGCGGGGGAGCACCGCATCCCCGCCGCCTTCGTGTTCCAGGAGCACGGCGTCTTCCCCTGGATGACGGTGCGTGACAACGTCGCCTTCGGCCTGCGGATGACCGGCACCGCCGCGGCCGAGCGCCGACGCGTCGCCGAGGACTGGCTCGAGCGGGTGAGGCTCACCGACTTCGCGGACTCCTACCCCCACCAGCTCTCGGGCGGCATGCGCCAGCGCGTCGCGATCGCCCGCGCCTTCGCGACCGGCTCCCCGGTGCTGCTCATGGACGAGCCGCTCGGGGCGCTGGACGCCCAGACCCGCATGCTCATGCAGGAGGAGCTCATCGCCCTGTGGGAGGCCGAGCGCAAGACCGTCCTCATGGTCACCCACGACATCGACGAGGCGATCATCCTCTCCGACCGCGTGATCGTCATGTCCGGCCGGCCCGGCACCCTGCGCGAGGACATCACCGTCCCCTTCGACCGCCCGCGCTCCTTCGAGATCGAGCGCGATCCCGAGTACGCGGCGCTGCGCGCCCGCATCTGGAACCTGCTGCGCGAGGACGCGCGCACCGCCGAGGAGACCGCATGAGCACCGAGACCCGTACCGAGGACCGCGAGCGGCGCACCCTCGTCGCCGCCCGGGAGCAGCGGGCCCGCGACCGCCGCCTCGCCACGCGCGACCTCGTGCTCGCGATCGCCACGCCGATCCTGCTGCTCGTGCTCTGGGAGCTGTGCGCACGCGTGGAGATCATCGACCCGCGCTTCTTCCCGCCGCCCACCCGCATCCTCGGCGCGGGCTGGGAGATGCTGCTCAGCGGCGAGCTGTGGCAGCACACCGCCCCGACCCTCATGCGCCTCGCCGTCGGCGGGGGGCTCGGCGCGCTCTGCGGGATCTTCGTCGGCCTGCTGATGGGCGCCTCCCGGGCGCTGAACGCCGCGCTCGGGCCGCTGTTCTCCGCGCTCTACCCGCTGCCGAAGATCGCGATCTTCCCGATCCTGCTGATGATCTTCGGCCCCACCGAGCTGCCGAAGATCATCGCCGTGTTCATCACGACCTTCTTCATCCTGCAGATCAACACCGTCTCCGGCGTGTGGGCGATCGACCGCAAGCTCCTCGAGGCCGGCTCCGCCTACGGCGCGACGGGCCTGGCGCGCTTCCGCTTCGTGGTGCTGCCGGGAGCGATGCCCTTCGTGTTCTCGGGGCTGAAGACCGCCACCGGCACGGCCGTCGTGGTCGTCACCGCCGTCGAGTTCACCGGCGCGACCACCACCGGGCTCGGCTACCTGATCTGGAACTCCTGGCAGCTGTTCATCCCGGAGAAGCTGTACGTGGGCCTCGTCGTCATCGGCCTGATCGGCGCCCTGGTCACCACGATCCTCAGCCGCTCCGAGAAGCTGCTGCTGCCCTGGCGCCGCGAGCGCTGACCCCCTACTCCCCACCCCCACCCCTGCACCTCAAGGAGCACCGATGCGACGTCGCACCCTTCTCTCCCTCACCGCCGCCACCGCGCTCGGCGGCGCCCTGGCCGCCTGCGGCTCCGCCATCACCGCCGAGGACACCTCGGGCGGCTCGGGCGGCGCCGACGGCACCGTGCGCGTGGGCCACCTGCCCTCGGCGCTGTTCGCCCCGCTGTACGTCGCCGACGCGAAGGGCTACTTCGAGGAGGAGGGCATCACCCTCGAGCTCACCCCGCTGAAGTCCGGCCAGGACGGCGTGCCGATGCTCTCCAACGACCAGCTCGACGTCATGGTCGCCGGGTTCAGCGCCGGCATGTTCAACGCCCTCGAGCAGGGAGTGGCCTTCAAGATCGTCGGCTCCATGGGCATCTCCCCGGGCGATCCGGAGAACTCGCCCACCGCCCTCGAGGTGCGCCAGGACCTCCTCGAGGACGGCACCGTCAGCGAGGTCGCGGATCTCAAGGGCCGCACCATCGGCGTGGCCGGCGGCCCCGGCGCGACCGGCGGCTACCTTCTGGCCGCGATGCTCGAGGAGGGCGGCCTGACCCTCAACGACGTCGAGGTCTCCAACCTCGCCACGCCCGACCAGGAGCCCGCGCTGACCAACGGCTCCGTCGACGCGGCCACCCCGTCGGCCCCCTTCTCCTCCTCGATCGAGGAGGCCGGCATCGCCTCCCCGCTCGCGGTCCCCGCGAAGGGCACCACCGGCACGGGCGTGATGTACTCCGAGACCTTCGTCGGCGCCGAGCAGGCGCAGGGCTTCTTCACCGCGCTCGCCAAGGGCGCCCAGGAGCTCTCCGCCGACGGCACGCAGACCGACGAGGTCTACGAGATCCTCGCCGAGACCCTCGGCCAGGACATCGAGGTGCTGAAGGCCTCCCCGATGTACACCTACCTCCCCGACCTCGCCCCGCAGCCGGAGCAGCTCGAGGCGATGCAGGCCGTGTGGATCGAGGCCGAGCAGATCACGTACACCGAGCCGCTGGACATCGCCGGCATCGTCGACGCGAGCTTCGCGGAGGCCGCGGCGGGCTGAGTCGGCTGAGGTCGACCTGACCAGGTTCTGGTGGCCAGGTCGACCAGATCCCTTCCGTTCAGGTCAACCCGTCTCTACGCTGGAGGCATGAGCGCAGCAGAAACAGTGGGCCCCGACCCCAGGACGGTCAAGGTGCAGGATGCCAAGACCCGGCTGTCCGCCCTGCTGCGAGAGGTCGAGGGCGGCGCGGAGATCACGATCGCGCGGGGTTCCACGCCCGTTGCACGACTCGTTCCCGTTGCTCCTTCAGAACGGGATGTCCCGACCCGGCCGTTCGGGTTCCTCCGCTATCGCCTCCCGGAGTCCTTCTTCGAGGAGCTGCCGGAGGATGAGCTGTCCGCGTGGGAGGACGGTGCCTGATGGAGGTGCTGGTCGACACGCACGTCTTCGTCTGGGCGATGACGGAGCCGGAGCGGATCACGGCGCGGGCGCTCGAGATTCTCGCGGACCTCGACACCGTGGTCTGGGTCTCCGCGGTGAGCGCTTGGGAGATCGCGACGAAGGTGCGCATCGGCAAGCTGCCCGGAGCTGAGTTCCTGGTCCTCGACTACGGAGATCATGTGCGGGCCTGGCATGCAGATTCGCTGGTGGTCGAGAGTGCCGACGCTCTTGTCGCGGGAGCCTTCGTGTGGGGAAATCGTGATCCCTTCGATCGGATGATCGGTGCGCAGTCCCTGCGTCGCGGTATCCCTCTGATCAGTGCGGACGCGGCATTCGACGAGATCTCGGGAGTGGAGCGGGTCTGGTGATGCGCGATCGCTCTCGACGCGTGCCTCGCACGCATCGGTGGATTCTTGGTGCTCAGATCCAGCCCTGGCGGCGGGCGATCGCGGCGGCCTCGTGCCGGTTCGCGGCCTGCAGCTTCGCCTGGGCGCTCGAGAGATAATTGCGCACGGTCCCCTCGGCGAGGTGCGCGCGGCGGGCGATCTGCTCGACCGGGGCGCCGTCGGCCGCGTACTCGAGCACGTCCGCCTCGCGCGGGGTCAGCGGGGAGTCGCCCGAGGAGATCGTCTCGGCGGCCAGCTCCGGATCGATCGCGCGGCGTCCCGCGGCGACCGAGCGCACCGCCCGCGCCAGCTGCTCCGCGGAGGTGGTCTTCGGGAGGAATCCCAGCACACCCTGGGCCAGCGCCCGCTTGAGGTAGCCGGGCCTCGCGTGCGAGGTCAGCACCAGACAGCGGGTGCTGGGGGAGGATCCCGCGATCCGCTCGCACAGCTCGAGCCCGTCGCCGTCGGGCAGCTGGAGGTCCACCACGGCCACGTCGGGCGCGGTCTCGGCGATCAGCCGCGCGCCCTCGGCGACGGTCGAGGCCTCGCCGAGCACCTCGAGATCCGCCTCGAGGGACAGCATCGTCACGAGCGCCGAGCGGATCAGGTGCTCGTCGTCGACGAGGACGATGCGCAGCGGGGAAGCAGGGGTGTCGGTCATCGTGACCCTCCGGTCGTGGTGAAGCGGACGTCGAGCGTGAAGGTGCCGCCCTCGCGGTGCACCTCGAGGGTCGCCTCGTCCTCGAGGCGCTCCCGCATCCCGGTCAGGCCGCTGCCCTCGCGCAGGGGGCCGTCCTCCGGCGCGCCGTCGTTGAGCAGGCGCAGCCCCTGCGGGGACAGGGCGATCGTCACGGCCGACGGGTCGGCGTGGCGGAGGATGTTCGTGCCGCCCTCGCGCAGCACCCAGGCCGCGGTGCCGGCCCGTGCGGCGGGGACCTCGTCTGCACCGCCCTCGATCGTGACGTCCACGTGCGCGGAGCGCAGCAGCGAGGCGGTGCCCTGCAGCTCCGTGGCGAGGTCCGCCTCGCGGTAGCCGCGCACCAGGGAGCGGATCTCGGCGAGCGAGGTGCGGGCGATCTGCGCCGCCTCCCGGCCGTGCTCCGCGGCGCGGGGATCGCCGCGCTCGGCCAGCTGCGCCACCAGCTCGGACTTCACCGCGATGACCGACAGGTCCCGACCGGTCACGTCGTGCAGGTCGCGGGCGAAGCGCAGCCGCTCCTCGGCGACCGCGAGGTGCGCCTGGGCCTGTCGGGCGTCCTCGAGCTCCCGCACCACCGCCGCGAGCCAGAGCGTCGCGCGCACCGTGCTGACCCCGGCGAGCACCAGCGCGAAGCCGACCACGGCCAGCGGGCCGTGCACGCCGAGCGCGAGGGCGAGCGCGGCGAGGCCGAGCGCCGGGAGGCAGCTGATCCACCACGGCGCGCACAGCCCCGCGGTGCACAGCAGCAGCACCAGCGAGGCGACCAGCAGCCGGGGATCCGCGTCCTGCGCGAGCACCATCACCACGATCACGAGGCTCGTCGCGGCGACGGCGAGCAGGCTCCGGTCCACGGGGAGGAATCCCAGCCGGGGCAGGTCCCAGCGGCCGTGGGCCACGTCCACCTCGGAGTGCGACCAGGCGCGCATGATGCGCCAGGCGGACCAGCCTCCGAGGACGATCTGCGCGAGCAGCAGGAGCGTCGGGACGGGATGCGCGCTCATCGCCCCGGGCAGCCGGGCGCCGAGGAACATCAGCACCCCCAGCGGGAGCATCACCAGCACCGCCACCACCGAGTAGGCGGTGTAGGCGAAGAAGATGGTCCACTGCCGGGCCTGTCCGCTCATCGTCTGCTCCTCCGCCCGGGACGGCGGGCGCGCCTCGGAGCCTATCGGGGCGCTCACCGGTGCCGCAGGGCGCCGTCTCATCGGTCCGCGTGGAGCCTTCACGGCCCGGCCGTGACAGATGTCAGACGGCCCCTCCGCGCCTCCGCCGGTCGGCGGGAAATCGGATGATCTCGCGCCGCATCTGGGATACATCTGGGGCATGGCACATCTGGACATCGCCGGCGTCGACTACGCGCTGGCCGACGGCAGACCGCTGCTGAGCGACGTCTCCTTCCGGGTGGGCGACGGCGCGCGGGTCGCGCTCATCGGCGCCAACGGCGCCGGCAAGACCACCCTGCTGCGCCTGATCACCGGCGACCTGGTAGTCGACGCCGGCGCGATCACGCAGGACGGGACGCTCGGGATCATGCGCCAGTTCCTCGACGGCGGGACGGTGCGCGAGCTGCTGCTGTCCGTCGCGCCCGCGCCGCTGCGCCGGGTGGCCGCCGCGCTGGACTCCGCCGAGCAGGCGATGTCGCGGAGCGGGTCGACCGACACGCAGATGGAGTACGCGATCGCGCTCGCCGGATGGGGCGAGGCCGGAGGGTACGAGGCCGAGGTGCTGTGGGACGTGTGCACGACCGCCGCGCTCGGGACCACCTACGAGGGCTGCCGGGACCGCCCCGTCTCCTCGCTCTCCGGTGGGGAGCAGAAGCGCCTCGCCCTGGAGGCGCTGCTGCGCGGCCCCGACCGGATGCTGCTGCTGGACGAGCCGGACAACTTCCTCGACGTCCCCGGCAAGCGCTGGCTCGAGCAGCGCCTGGTCGAGTCCGACAAGAGCGTGCTCTTCGTCAGCCACGACCGCGAGCTGCTCGCCCGCACCGCGACCGCGATCGTCACCCTCGAGCTGGGAGCCGCCGGGAACACCGCCTGGACGCATCCGGGCTCCTTCGCGAGCTACCACGAGGCCCGCGTGCAGCGCTTCGAGAGGCTCGACGAGCTGCGCCGGCGCTGGGACGAGGAGCACGCGAAGCTGCGCGCCCTGGTGCAGACGTACAAGCAGAAGGCCGCCTACAACTCGGATATGGCCTCCCGCTACCGGGCGGCGCAGACGCGGCTGGCCAGGTTCGAGGAGGCCGGACCGCCCGAGCAGCAGCCGCGGGAGCAGAAGCTCGGGATGCGGCTGCAGGGCGGCCGCACGGGCAAGCGCGCCGTGGTGTGCCGGGACCTGGAGCTGACGGGCCTGATGCTCCCCTTCGACCTCGAGGTGCGCTTCGGCGACCGGGTCGCCGTGCTCGGGTCCAACGGCTCGGGCAAGTCGCACTTCCTGCGGCTGCTCGCCGCCGGCGGCAGCGACCCCGACCCCGAGCATCTCCCGGTCTCCGACGTGCCGATCGATCCGGTCGAGCACACGGGCACGGCCCGCCTCGGCGCCCGGGTGCGCCCGGGATGGTTCGCCCAGACCCACGGCAGGGCCGACCTCGCGGGAAGGACCCTGCTGGACATCCTGCACCGCGGGGACGAGCACCGCGCCGGAAGGCCGCGCGAGCAGGCCGCGCGAGTGCTGGCCCGCTACGAGCTCGCGCGCGCCGCCGAGCAGACCTTCGACTCGCTCTCGGGCGGGCAGCAGGCGAGGCTCCAGATCCTCCTGCTCGAGCTGGGCGGTGCCACCCTGCTGCTGCTCGACGAGCCCACGGACAACCTCGACCTCGAATCGGCCGACGCGCTCCAGCAGGCGCTCGCCGCCTTCGAGGGGACGGTCGTCGCGGTCACCCATGACCGCTGGTTCGTGCGGGACTTCGACCGCTTCGTGGTGTTCGGGGCCGACGCCGAGGTCCACGAGTGGGACGAGCCCGTCTGGGACGAGGCGCGCGTCCGACGCTCCCGCGCCTGAACGATTTCTCGCCCCGTGACCCCGAGCACACCTGTTCGTGCAGGTCTGTGAGGTTTGTTGCGCAGGATGAACCAATGCTTCGGCCGGGGCGGACCGCGATGCTTGAATCCGGGGGTGATCACTCTCGACGCACTGCGCAAGGTCTTCCCCGCTCCCGGCGGCGGAGACCCCGTCGCCGCGCTCGACGGCATCGACCTCCACCTCGAGCCGGGCCGGATCCACGGGATCGTCGGCCGCTCCGGCGCGGGCAAGTCCACCCTCATCCGCTGCCTGACCGGGCTCGAGAAGCCCACTTCGGGCCGGGTCGAGGTCGACGGCACCGACATCGCCGCCCTCGACGGCGCGGCCCTCCGCGCCGCGCGCCGCAACATCGGCATGGTCTTCCAGCACGCGAACCTGCTGGACTCCCGCACCGCCGCCCAGAACATCGCCCATCCGCTCGAGATCGCCGGGGTGCCCCGCGCCGAGCGCGAACGGCGCGTCGCCGAGCTCGTCGACCTCGTCGGCCTCGCCGGGCGCGAGCACAACCATCCCGCGCAGCTCTCCGGCGGGCAGATCCAGCGCGTCGGCATCGCCCGCGGCCTCGCCGCCGAGCCGAAGGTGCTGCTGTGCGACGAGCCGACCAGCGCCCTGGACGGCGGCACCACCCGTCAGATCCTGCGCCTGCTCGCCGACCTGCGCGAGCGCCTCGGCATCACGATCGTGATCATCACCCATGAGATGGGCGTGGTGCGCGAGGTGTGCGACACCGTCACCCTGCTCGAGGACGGCCGCATCACCCAGAGCGGTGACCTGCTCGACGTGGCCGCGGACCCGCACGGCCCCCTCAGCGCCGAGCTGATCCCGCTGCCGCCCGCGCCCACCGGCATCGAGGCGCTGGTCGTGAACTGCGACTACGGGAACTCCGAGCGCTTCCGCACCACCGAGGACCTGATCCAGCTCGCCGAGACCTACGAGGCCGAGGCGACCCTCGTCGCCGGCACCATCGAGACCATCGGCGGCCGCCAGGTGGGGCGGGTCCAGCTCGCCCTGCGCAACCGTTCCGGACAGCCGATCTCCCGCGAGGGGCTCACCGCCTTCCTCGGCGAGCTCGAGGGCGCTGGCGTCGTCGCGAAGGAGGTGACCGCGTGATGGAGTGGCTCGACAACCCCGTGTTCACCACCTGGGACTCGAACACGTCCCTGTGGTCCAACACCCTGATCACCCTGTACATGACCGCGGGGACCATGCTGTTCTCCACCCTCATCGGGGTGCCGCTGGGGCTGCTGCTCTTCGAGACCTCCGGTGCGCGCGGCGGCCTCGCCCGCTGGGTGAACCGCGTCGTCGGCTTCGTCGTGAACGTCGGGCGGTCCTTCCCCTTCATCATCCTGATCATCGCGCTGATCCCCGTCACCCGCTTCATGGTGGGCCGCGTGACCGGGCCGAACGCCGCGATGTTCGCGCTGGTGATCTCCGCGATCCCGTTCCTGGCGCGCCTCATCGAGATCAACCTGCGCGAGATCGCCGCGGGGAAGGTCGAGGCCGTGGCGATGATGGGCGCCTCCCGCTGGCAGATCATCCGCCAGGTGCTGCTGCCCGAGGCGCTGCCCGGCATCATCGGCTCGCTCACCACCACCGCGATCGCCGTCATCGGCTACACGGCGATGGCCGGCACCGTGGGCGGCAAGGGGCTCGGCGACCTCGCCATCCGCAACGGCTACCAGAGCTACGACAACGTCGTGATGATCGCGACCGTGGTCGTGCTGGTGGTCATCGTGATCGCCGTCCAGGCGCTCGGCTCCGCCCTCTCCCGCGCCGTCGACCACCGCGCCGCGGCCCGCTGACCTCAACCCACCTCTCTTCTCTAAGGACATACCCATGGCCTCGTTCACCCGCCGCACCGCTCAGGTCTCCCGCCGCACCACCCTGCTGGCCTCCGGCGCGGGCCTCGCCGCGCTCGCCCTCGCCGCCTGCGGCGCCGGCGGCCCGAAGGGCCCGGAGGAGGAGAACGGCGTGACCACGATCGACATCGGCGCCTCCCCGGCCCCGCACGCCGAGATCCTCGCCTTCGTCCAGGAGAACCTCGCCGCGGACGCCGGCCTGGAGCTGAAGATCACCGAGTACACGGACTACCAGATCCCCAACCAGGCCCTGGCCGACGGCGACCTCGATGCGAACTTCTACCAGACCCCGGCCTTCCTCGAGGGGCAGATGTCCGAGAAGGGCTTCGACTTCCACGCCTTCGAGGGCGTCCACGTCGAGCCGCTCGGCGTCTACTCCGAGTCCCTCACCTCGCTCGACGAGCTGAAGGACGGGGACACGGTCGCGATCGCGAACGACCCCACCAACCGCGGCCGCGGCCTGGACCTGCTCGCCGCCAACGGCGTGATCACCCTGAAGGACGGCGTCGCCCCCACTTCGGCGACCACCGGCGACATCGCCGAGAATCCGAAGAACCTGGAGTTCACCGAGCTCGAGGCCGCGCAGATCCCGCGCTCCCTGGCCGACTTCGCGGTCGCCGTCGTGAACGGCAACTACGCCCTCGAGGCGGGTCTGAACCCCTCCGAGGAGGCCATCGTCATCGAGGAGGGCGAGGGCAACCCGAACGCGAACATGATGGTGGTGCGCACGGCCGACGCGGAGAACGAGGCCCTCGTGAAGCTCGACGAGCTGCTCCACAGCGACGACGTCCGCGCCTTCATCGAGGAGACCTACACCGACGGCTCGGTCATCCCCGCCTTCTGAGCACCCGCCCTCTGAGTAGCCTGGGGTGATGAGCCCCGACACGCAGCAGCGCCCCCTGTCCGGCCGGAAGGCCCTGATCACGGGAGCGAGCCGAGGGATCGGCGCCGACATCGCCCGCGCCTACGCGGCGGCCGGCGCCGATCTCGTGCTCACCGCCCGCGACGGCGCCGCCCTTGAGGAGCCCGCCGCGCGCCTGGCCGCCGAGCACGGCGTCCGCACGGCGGCCCTCGCAGCGGACCTCGCCGACCCGGAGGTCCCGGACCGCCTCTGGGACGAGGCGAACGGCCTGATGGACGGCCTGGACGTGCTGGTGAACAACGCCGGCCTCTCCCATCCGGAGACCGTCGAGGCGCTGGCGACCGCCCGCTTCGACGAGACGCTGCAGGTGAACCTGCGCGCCCCCGCTCTGCTCGCGGCGCGGGCCGGCGCGGCGATGGCGGCCGCCGGCGGCGGGGCGATCCTCACGATCGCCTCCGCCGCCGCATTGCGCCCGCTGGCCGAGCACTACGCCTACTCGACCGCGAAGGCCGGCCTGGTGATGGCCACCCGCACCCTCGCCCTCGAGCTGGGGGAGCGGGGTGTGCGCGCCAACTCCATCTGCCCCACCGTGGTGCTCACCGATATGGGGCAGACGGTGTGGGGGAAGCAGCCGGACAAGGCCGCGCCGATGCTCGCCCGGATCCCGCAGTCCCGCTTCGCCCAGCCCCACGAGGTCTCCGACGTCGCGGTCTGGCTCGCCTCGGACGCCGCCTCGATGGTCAACGGCGCCGAGATCCCGGTCGACGGCGGGTATCTGGTCAGCTGAGGGGTACCTGGTCAGCTCAGCGCCGGGCCGGGACCCGTCACAGCAGCTCCGTCGCCCCCAGCTGGTCCAGCAGCCAGGCGAGCTCGTCGGCCCGCTGCTCCCACTTGCGGTAGCGGCCCGAGCGGCCGCCGTGCCCCGCGACCATCTCGCAGCGGAACAGGATCGGCCGCTCCGACTGGTCGGAGGTGACCGTCTCCCGCAGCCGCGCCACCCACTTCGCGGGCTCGACGAAGAACACGCGCGTGTCGTTCAGCGAGGTCGAGGCGAAGATCGCCGGGTACTCCGCCTCGCGCACGTTCTCGTAGGGCGTGTACTCCTTCATGTACGCGTACACCGCGGGATCGTGCAGCGGGTCGCCCCACTCCTCCCACTCGCCGACGGTCAGCGGCAGGGAGGGGTCCAGGATCGTGGTCAGCGCGTCCACGAAGGGCACCCCGGCGATGATCGCCCGGAACCGCTCCGGGGCGAGGTTCGCGACCGCGCCCATCAGCAGGCCGCCCGCGCTGCGGCCCTCCGCGCCGAGCCGGGCCGGGTCCACCAGCCCGCTCGTGCCCAGGTGCTCCGCCGCCGCGACGAAGTCGCTGAAGGAGTTCTTCTTCTCGAGCAGCTTCCCGTGCTCGTACCAGTCGCGCCCCATCTCGCCGCCGCCGCGCACGTGCGCGATCGCGATGACCACGCCGCGGTCCAGGAGCGAGAGTCGGGTGGGCACGAACGACGGGTCGATCGACATCTCGTAGGAGCCGTAGCCGTAGAGGTAGCCGGGCGCGGTCCCGTCGGCAGCGGCCTCCTTCCGCGCGACGACGCTGAGCGGGATCGCGGTCCCGTCGGCCGCCCGCGCCCACTCGCGGCGCTCGACGTAGAGCGAGGGGTCGTAGCCCGGCACCGGGGTGACGCGCAGGACCTCGCTCGCGCCGGTGGCGACGTCCCGCTCGGCGACGGTGGTGGGCGTGAGCATGCTGGTGAGCTGGTAGCGCACCGAGGTCTGGCCCCAGTTCGGGTTCGCATCCAGCTCCACCGTGTCCAGCTCCCCGCCGTGGGTGACGTCGGCGGCCTGCTCGAGCAGCAGAGCCCCGTCGGCCGCGCGGGGGATCAGCCGTACCGCGGCGAGCCCTCCCGAGCGCAGCTCGAGCGCGACGAAGCCCGCGAAGGCCTCGACGCCGAGGAGCCGCTCGCCCTCGCCCGCGACCAGCAGCTCCTCCCATTCGCCGGGGGCGTCGACAGCCGCCTGCGCGAGCGCGAAGCCCTCGTGGCCGTCGTTGTGCACCACCAGCAGGCGGTCGCCGGCGTGCTCGAGGGTGTAATCCACGCCGTCGCGCCGACCGCCCGCGGGGACGGGGGCGGAGGTCGGGTCCGCGAGGTCCAGCAGCCACGCCTCCGTGGTCGTGGTGGAGCCGGCCTGGATGACGAGGGTGGAGCCGTCGCGGGAGCGGTCGAACCCGATCATGAACCGCTCATCGGGCTCCTCGAGCACGAGCACGTCCTCGGAGGGGTCCGCGCCGATCCGGTGCCGCCAGATCTGGTGCTGCCGCCACGCGTCGTCGACCCGGGCGTAGAACAGCCACTGCTGGTCGGTCGAGAAGGCGATCCCGTAGCCGGTGCCGGTCACGGACTCGTCCAGCACCTCCCCGGTCGCTATCTCGACGACGCGCAGCGTGAACCGCTCGTCACCGGCGGTGTCCACCGCGGAGGCGAACAGGGTGTGGTCGGGGGAGGGGAGCAGCCCGCCGAGGGAGTAGAACTCGTGTCCTGCCGCCTCGGCCTGCGCGTCCAGCAGCACCTGCTCGCCCTCGAGCATCACCCCGGCCTCGACCTGCGGCATCGCGCCCGTGTCCGCGACGCGCGTGAACCTCGGGTAGTCGTCGCCCGCGGTGGTGCGGGTGATGTACCACCAGTCCCCGCGGCGCACCGGCACGGACAGGTCGGTCTCCTGCGTGTGGCCGACGAACTCGTCCACGAGCGTCTGGCGCAGGGCGTCGAGGTGCGCGGTGCGGGCGTCGGCGTAGGCGTTCTCCGCCTCGAGGTGGGCGATCACCTCGGGGTCGGTCTTGTCGCGCATCCACTCGTAGGGATCCGTGACGGTGTCGCCGTGGAAGGTCCGCTCGACGGGGCGGCGTGCAGGGGCAGGGGCGTCCGGGAGCTGGCTCGTCATCCCTCGAGACTAGCGGCGTCCAGCTGGTCCAGGAGCCAGGCGACGCCCTCGACCCGCAGGTCCTCCCCGCCGCCGAGGGAGGGGACCGCGCGCAGCAGCACCGGACGCTCGACGGGGTCCGAGGTGATCCGCTCCCGCAGGCGCGCCACCCAGATCGCGGCGCAGGCGGGCGGGACGTCCGCGCCCTCCAGGGCGGTGACGGCGTACACGGCCGGGTACTCGGCGGCGCGGATGTTCTCCGCGGGGCTGCAGGCCCGCAGGGCACGGTAGGCGGTCTCGTCCTCGGCGGGGTCGCCGAACTCGGACCACTCCTCGAGGGTGAGCATGACCTCCGGGGCCAGCATCGTCTCGAGCGGGTCGACCATCGGGGTCTGCGCGAGCACGGCCCGGAACAGCTCCGGGGCCCGGTTCACGGCGGCGGCGACCACCATCGCGCCTGCCCCGGCGCCGACCGCGCCGATCCTCTCGGGTGCCGCCCAGCCGGAGCCCACCAGGTGATCGGCGCAGGAGACGAAGTCGTCCACGGAGTGCATGCGCCGCTGACGGCGGCCGTCGTGGTGCCACTGCGGCCCCAGCTCGCCGCCGCCGCGCACATGGGCGACCGCGACGACGAGGCCGCGGTCCACGAGCGAGAGCGCCTCGGGGTGGAGCATCGGGTCGACCGAGCTGCCGAACACGCCCTCGCCGTACAGGAGAGCCGGGGCGGTGCCGTCGGGGACCACGTCCGCGCGCGCGACGAGTGAGATCGGCACGCGCGTCCCGTCGGGCGAGGTCGCCCACAGCCGCCGCTCGGTGTACCGGGCGGGGTCGTGGCCCGGCAGCTCGGCGCGGTGCAGCACCGTGACCTCGCCGCCCTCCGGCGCGAACTCGACCACGGTGGGCGGGGTGACGAAGCTGTCGACCCGGCAGCGGACGGTGCGCTGACGCCAGTCGGGGGTGCGCTCGAGGCGCACCGTGGTCAGGGGGCCGTCCGCGGGGACCTCCCGCACCGCGAGGACGTCCAGGGAGCCGTCGGACCGGCGCGGGATCACGCGCACCGACGGCAGCCCGGCGACCCGCAGCTGCAGCGCCGCGAAGCCCTCGAACGCCTCGACGGACTCGAAGACCTCGTCCTCCTGGGCGTGCAGCAGCGGGCTCGCGTCCTCGGGCAGTCCGTTCGCGCCGAGCGGGGCCTCGGAGAGCACGCAGCGGCGCGTGACGGGGTCGGCGTGCAGCACGAGCAGGCGGTCCCCGGCGTGCTCGACGAGGGCCGTGCGGCCCCGCAGGCGATCGGTGACCGGGACGGGCACGGCCGCGGGCGCGTCGAGGTCGAGCATCCACAGCTCGGTCGCCACAGGGGAGGCGGAGCGGATCATCAGCGCGGACCCGTCGCGCGAGCGGCTCAGCTCGAGCTCGGCCCAGTGATCGGGCTCCTCGAGCAGCACCGGGTCCTCCGCCGCGTCGGTGCCGAGCACGTGCCGGCGCACCTCGGCGCGACGTCCGAGGTCGTCCAGCCGGGTGTGCAGCAGGGCCGTGGAGTCCGCGGAGAACACCGGGTCCGGTCCGGCGCCGTGCACGGCCTCGTCCACGGTGCGGCCGGTCTCGATGTCGGTGACCACGAGGCGGCAGCCGCCCGGGGCGGCCTCCGCCCGGGCGAGGAGACGGTGATCGGGGGAGAGGGCCATGCCCAGCACCCCGCGGCAGTCCGCGAGGAGCACGCTCTCGCCGGGCAGGGGAATGCCGGGGGCCGGCACGGGGACGCCGGCCGGGCCGCGCACCTCCTCGCTGTCGCGCACTCGCGAGAAGGTGGCGCCGTCCAGCGGATGCGAGCGGTCGATGTACCACCAGCCGCCCAGCAGCACGGGCACTGACGGGTCCGCCGGGGGCTCGCCCTCCAGCATCTCCAGCAGCTGCGCGCGCAGCGGGGCGAGAGGGGCGGTGAGGGCGTCGGCGTGCGCGTTCTCCGCGGCGAGGTGGTCCTGCATCTCCTCGGAGCGGATCTCCCGCATCCAGCGGAAGGGCTGCTCGGCGGTGTCGCCGAAGAGCGAGCGCATGACGACGCGCGGGGCGGGGCGGGGAGCGATCGGGGTCCCGTGGGCTCCCGCAGGCGTGCGCAGGGAGGCGGGGACGAGTCGTTCGGTCATCGGAGCGGCGTTCCTCTCGAGCGGCCGAGCGAGGAGGTCGTCCACCGCGGCGGTCTCGGCCACAGGGGCCGCGGTGGGTGAGTACGGGGTGATCAGCGCCGCAGCGGCGCGACCTGATCGGGGAGCGGGGAGGCGACGGTGCCGCCCGCTGCGGGCCGTCCGCGGGAGCGGTGCAGGCACGAGAACGGCCAGGGCCACGACGAGAGGCTGTCGGGCGACGTGCGCGGCGTGTTCATCGAGCGCTTCCTCCTGTCTTGGCGGTCATGGCGGTCCCGGGGACCCCGTGTGAGATGCGCCATGGAATCTACGCGGCGTCTTTTACAGGTATGTGAAAAGTGGTGAAAGACGGTCTGCGCACGCTCGCCTGAGGGATGATCGGGGAAAGCGCTCTGGAGGAGGACCCGCGAGGATGGCGACGGACGAGCAGGACAGGTTCGCTCCCGAGCTGCGTGCCGCCATCAAGCGCAGCGGGCTGACCCTCACCGGCATCTCGCAGCGGCTGCGTGCGCGGCACCGCCCCGTGAGCGTCGCGACCCTCTCCAACTGGCAGTCCGGCCGGAGCCTGCCCGGAGGGGAGCAGTCCCTCGGCGTCGTCGCGGCGCTCGAGGAGCTCCTGGGGCGACCGCCGGGCTCGCTCGCCGAGCTCGTCGGCGGCCCGCGGCTGCAGGGTCGGACGGCGCAGGAGATCAGCTTCGTCGGCCGGCCGACGAGCAAGGAGGTCTTCGTCGCGGCCCTCGAGGAGCTCGGCTTCACCAGCGCCCAGGAGTACGCGCACGAGCGCGTCATCCACCAGCTCGCGATCATCGACTCGACACAGGCGGTGCAGCGCTTCGAGTACCGCATGACGGTGCGGGCGCTCGAGTCCGGGATCTGCCGGCTCCCGGTCGTGCACGTGCTCGGCGAGAACGAGCCCAACATCGCCCCCCGGTACATCCCGACGGAGGGGTGCACGATCGGCCGACGCGTGGCCTGGCCGCGCCGCCGCGCCTACGGGGTCGAGCTGCTCCTGGACGGCAGGCTCGACGCCGGCCAGGTCGCGACCCTCGCCTACCGGGTCGAGATGCACGCCAGCGCCACCGACGTCACCGGCTCGATGTACTCGATCCCCCGCGCCGCGAACGACGTGCTGCTCGAGGTCGAGTTCCGCGGCCCGCGCCGCCCCCTGGACTGCGAGCGCTACCGCCGCACCGAGTCGGGGGAGACGGTCGCCGCGATCCGCCTGGACCATCGCGACCGCCTCCAGATCAGCGAGTCCCGCTTCGGCCCGGGCACCTTCGGCCTGCGCTGGTCCTGGGGCGAGGACGACGATCTCGACGAGGACGACGACCTGCTCTGACCTGCCGGTCACGGCCGACGGGGTCCTCGCCAGGAGCCTCGCCGCGACGTATCCTGGAGGCACCCCGTCGGGGTCCCCGACGGGACGGTCGCACGGGGAGGTGCGGGACATGGAGCAGTCCTCTCGGAGCATCCTGGTGGGATACGACGACACCAGCGCCGCGATGGCGGCCGTGCGATGGGCCGCCGAGCTGGCCCGCGACACCGGCGCCGGGATCCATCTCGTGCACGCCTGGACGTGGCCGCTGCTCGGGCAGAGCGTGGCCGGGATCCCCGTGATCGATCCGGCCGGTCCCCGCAACCAGGCCAGCCGCCTCCTGGACGACGTCGTCGACCGGATCGCGGCGCAGCACCCCGAGGTGCCGGTCTCCGCCGATCTCGTCGCCGGCATGCCGCGCGAGGTGCTCGAGGAGGTGTCCCCCGGCGCGGACCTGCTCGTGGTCGGCACGCGCGGACTCGGCGCCGTGCTCGGGACCCTGCTGGGATCCGTGAGCCGGGGCCTGCTCCACGACGCCGGCTGCCCCGTCGCGATCATCCGCTCCGACCAGCACCGCGCGGGACCCGTCATGATCGCCTACGACGGCTCCACGACCGCGGGGGAGGCGGTCGACGTCGCGACCGACCTCGCCGCCTCCTGGGGGACGGCGCTGCGTGTGGTGCACGTGCGCACCTCGGGGGAGGAGCGGCTCCGGGCGCAGGCTCTCCTGGACGAGGGCGTGGCCCGGGCCCGGGCACGGCGGGCCGACGTCGAGGTCCGGTCCCGGATCCTCGAGGACCGCACCGCCGCGGAGGGGCTGCTGGATGCGGCGGCCGGCGCGCGGATGCTCGTGCTGGGCCATCGCGGGCACAGCCGGGGCCGCTTCGGCTCCACCGCCCACGCCACGGTCCTGCACGCCACCGGGAACGTCACGGTGGTCCGTCCGGCGCCCGCCGGGGCGGCCGGAGCATCGGAGTGACCTGACTCGCTCCCGCGCCCGTCCGGTTTGAACGCCGGGGCCCGCCCCCGCTATCCTGCCGGAGGTAGCGTGTCCGAGCGGCCGAAGGTGCATCACTCGAAATGATGTGTGCGGTAACCCCGCACCGCGGGTTCAAATCCCGCCGCTACCGCTCCTGAACTGGGGTTCCACCCAGTCGACGAAGGCCCCCGCCGATCCCGGCGGGGGCCTTCGCGCATGCGGCGGGACGGGGCCGCTCAGCTCTCCTGGAACTCCTCGTCGAGGTTCTTCGAGAGCATCGCCGCGAGGGCGTCCAGCGACTCCTCGGCGCCCTCGCCCTCCGCGCGCAGCGTCACCTCGTCGCCATGGGCGACGTCGAGGGTGAGGAGCATGAGGATGCTCGAGGCGCTCACGGGTCCCGCGTCCGCGGTCTCGATCGTGACGGCGGCGGGCTGCTCGGAGGCGGCCTGCGAGAAGAGTGCCGCCGGGCGGGCGTGCAGTCCGCTCGCGCTCGCGACCTCGACGGTTCGTGCTGACATCTGGCGGGCCTTTCTCGACATGGTCGCCCCAGGGTATCGCCGTCGGCGACCGCGCGGGCCGTCCACCCGCCGTACCCTCCCCGTTCATGGCGGTTTCGGACAGGTGGAGATTCGGATTACACCTGCCTGGAACCGCTCGTCGTCGGTGCCCGGTGCCGCTACGGTGGTCCTGGCCGTCAGGGGTGACGGGAGCGCCGCGCGCTCGGGGGAGCGCGGACGGCGCACCGGAGCCGGGGCCGATCTCGCCGGGGCGCGACGGACGCCCCCGCGTCCGTGCGGGACCCGGGGGCCGCTGGTCTACGATGTGCCGATGACCTCCACGAGCGAGCGTGCCCCGGATCCCCGTCCTGCCCGCACGCGGGCCGCGATCTTCACCGCGGCGCGCGAGCTGAGCGCGGCGGACGGCGAGGTCACGGTCAACGCCCTTGCCAAGCGGGCCGGCGTGAGCCGCGCGGCGTTCTACAGTCACTTCACGGGCCTGGACGCCCTCATGGTCGCGATGCTGCAGGACATGTTCGACGCCGCCTGGGCGCGGGGTCGCGCCGCCCATGCCGACGGCGCCACGATCGAGACGCACGTCCGGCACGGCTTCTCGATGCTGGTCGCCTACGTGGAGCGCCACCACGCCTTCCTGCGCGGCGCGCTGGACTGGAAGTCCTCCCACCGCACCTACATGCTGCTCACCGGCATGCTCGCCGAGCTGCACGTCGAGGCGCTGCGGCGGATCCCGGAGGGCGTGCCCTCCCGCCCCGGGCGCGAGGCGCTCGCACGCAGCATCTCGGGCGCCGAGCTCGCCCATGTCGAGCAGTGGCTGATCGACACGGAGCAGGCCGCGAAGGACGGCGAGCAGCTCGACGCGACCGAGCTGCTCGAGACGGTCCTGGCCTCCGCCCCGTCCTGGTACACCGGCATCGGCCCCGAGGACCCGACCGGCGCCGCCGAGCTGCTGGTCGCCGCGCGGGAGTACAGCGAGCGCGCGAGCGCCGAGGGCTGAGCCGCGGGCCGAGAAGACCCCGCCGGCGCACCGCTCAGCTGGTCGCGACCAAGCGCAGCAGCACCCGCGCCCCGAAGCGCACCGCGTCCACCGGCACCCGCTCGTCGACGCCGTGGAAGAGCGGTGCGAAGTCGAGGTCGGCGGGGAGCTGGAGCGGCGCGAAGCCGTAGCCGGCGATCCCCAGCGCGCTGAGCGACTTGTTGTCCGTCCCGGCGCTGAGGCAGTACGGCAGGATCCGCGAGCCCGGGTCCTCCGCCTGCACGGCCGCGGCCATCGCGTCCACGAGCGGCGACTCGCGCGGGGAGTCGACGGAGACCCCCACGTGGTCCACGATCACCTCGACGTGCTCGCCGGAGAGCTCGTCGAGCAGGGCGAGGACCTCGTCCTGGTGGCCGGGCAGGAAGCGGCAGTCGAAGCCAGCCTCCGCGGTCTGGGGGATGACGTTGACCTTGTAGCCGCTGCCGAGCATCGTCAGGTTCGTCGAGTCCCGCAGCGTCCCGGCCACGAAGTGGCGCGCCCCGCCGGTCAGCGGCAGGAAGCGATCGATGTCCTCCGCGTCCCAGCCGGTGCCGGTGATCTCGGTGATCCCGTCGAACAGGGCGCGCACGCTCGCGATGCACTCCAGCGGGAACTCGTGCGCGTCGATCGCCGTGATCGCGCGGGCCAGGCGCACGATCGCGTTCTCGTCGTTGGGGACCGAGCCGTGCCCCGCACGGCCCGTCGCCCGCAGCCGCCCCCAGGCCAGGCCCTTCTCCGCGGTCTGCACCAGATAGGCGCGCACGTCCTCGCCGGTGGTCCGCTCCGGCAGGGTGATGGAGTAGCCGCCCACCTCGCTGATCGCCTCGGTCATGCCCGCGAACAGCTCGGGGTGGTGCTCCACCAGCCACTCGGCGCCCCACACGCTGCCGTTCTCCTCATCGGCGAAGAAGGCGAACATCAGGTCGCGCGGGGGCACCTGTCCCGTGCGGGCCAGGTGCCGGGCCACGGCCAGGAGCATCCCGACCATGTCCTTCATGTCCACCGCGCCGCGGCCGTGGATCATCCCGTCGATGATCTCGGCGCCGAAGGGGTCCACCGACCAGTCCTCGGCACGGGCGGGCACCACGTCGAGGTGGCCGTGGAGGATCAGCCCGCCGCGGGAGCGGTCCGCTCCCGGGATGGTCACGAGCACGGAGGGCCGGCCGGGCCGGGACTCGACCACCAGCGGGTCGAGTCCCACCTCCCGCAGCGCGGCGACGACATGCTCCGCCGCCTCGGCCTCTCCCTTCCCCCAGGTCTCCGGGTCGTTCCCGCCGAAGTTGGTGGTGTCGATCCGGATCAGCTCGCGGGTGAGGCGCACGGCCTCGTCCTGGAGGAGGGCGAGCTCCTCGGACGTGGGGGCGGCGATGGGCACGGCGGAGCCTCCTGGGGGGTTCGGGTCCGCTCACCGTACCCGGCCCCGAGGGGCGGGGCTCAGGCCCGGGCGCCCTCGAGGTGCGCCCGCACGAACCACTGGAACTTCTCCAGCTCCGCGGACTGGCCGATGAGGATGTCCTCGGTGATCGGATCGAGCTCGCCGGCGAGCGTGATCGCCTTGCGGTGCGAGGAGATCACGCCGTCGTAGACCTGGTCGATCGCCGCGAGGTGCTCCTGGGTGCCGGCCCTGCCGAGCTCGTAGTCGTTCCAGCCGCGCTCGGCGACGAGACGGCCCGGGGTGCCCACGGGGGAGGCGCCCAGCTGCGCGATCCGCTCGGCGAGCTCGTCGGCGTACCCGCGCACCAGCTCCACCTGCGGATCGAGCATCTCGTGCACCGCGATGAACTGCGGGCCCACCACGTTCCAGTGGGCGTGCTTGAGGGTGAGGTGCAGGTCGTTCATGGCGTGGAGGCGATCCTGCAGCGCCTCCACGAGCCGACGGGAGTCGTCGGTGCCGAGGCCGGGGACGGTGTAGGCGAGGTCGGTCATGGTCGCTCCTTGTCATGGACGGGTCTCATGGACGTGGATCGTTCCCCTCCATCCTCGCACCGGTCACGTCCTCCCGGAAGGGACCTTCCTCCTGCCCCGTACCATGGGCCTCGTCAGCGTCACCTCCGGGAGGAGCGAGCATGAGGCCCGTCGACGAGCTGCGCGATCGGTTCCAGGCCGCACGGCGGCGCGCCGAGATCCAGGCCGCGAGAGCGGCCGTGGTCGCGGAGGCGCGCGCGGTGGTGCCGGAGCTGCCGCGCGAGGCCGACGCGGGCCATCTCGAGCGGGCGGCGCGCCGTCTCCTGCGCCGTGCCGCGCAGGACGAGTTCGCCCGCGAGGGCATCTCCCGGATCCCCGTCCCCGAGGTGACGGGCCGCGCCGAGCTGCGTCGCGCCGACCTCGCCGGGGACGCGGCCTTCCATGCCGTGGTCGAGGACGTGCTCAGCGCCGTCGAGATCGGGACGAGCCCGCTGGAGAGCGACGACGCCGTCGCGCTGCGGGATGCCCGCGCCTCCTCCGACGCCTTCGGGCTCTCGCCCGAGGTCGCCTCGGATCTCGCCTCCTACCTGCTGGGACGCGCCTTCCTGCTCCGCGACGACGAACGCGATCCCGACGAGTACCTCGGGCGGCAGGAGGCGCAGATTCGGGAGGACATGCGCGCGACCCTCGTGCGCATGGTGCGGGTGCCGCTCGAGCTGCGCACCGCCCGGGAGCGGCACGACCGGGTCGCGAGCGGGCTGAGCCCCGAGCCTGCCCCGCCCCGGAGCGCGCCCGAGGCCGGTCCGTCGGCCCTCTCGCGCGAGGCGCTCTCGCAGCGGGCGCGCTCGGCCGTGGATCTCGCCCGTGCCGAGGCCGGTCGCGCCGCGCTCGGCGCGCTGCGCAGCGGCGCCGGGCGCGCCTACGAGCGCTACGGCCGACGGGACGAGGACGGGGACCGCGGCCCCGAGGGGCAGCGGCCGCCGTCCTCGGACTGAGCCGAACGGGTCGAAGCCGTCCGGGTCAGAGACCGGCCTTCGCGGCGAGCTGTCGCTTGATCCGCGCGAGCATGCCCGACATCCCGTTCAGCCGCAGCGGGCTGACCACCTCGGCCAGGCCCAGCTCGCCGGTCACCGTCTCCGGGGTGTCCAGCACCTCGCCCACGCTGCGGCCGTCGAGCGCCTCGGCGAGGATCGCGGCGAAGCCGCGCGTCGTCGGCGCCTCGGGCGGGGCGGAGAAGAACAGGCGCGCCGTCGCCTCCCGGCCCTGCCCCTCCACCTCGGTGATCAGGAAGATCGGGGACTGGCACTCGGGCACCGGCTCGAGCAGCTCGGGATGCTCGGCGTAGCGCTCGGGCAGCTCGGGCAGGCCCTGGGAGAACTCCAGCAGCAGCTGCAGGCGGTCGCGGCCGCCGAGGGCGAGGAAGTCGTCGGCGATCTCCGCGAAGCCCTCGGGCAGGGCCGCGGTCGATGCGTCGGCGCCGCTCATCGGGCGGGTGCCTCGCCCGGCTCGGTGCCGGTCGCGATCGGCAGGCGCACGCCGTTGCCCCACTCGGTCCACGAGCCGTCGTAGTTGCGCACCGAGTCGAAGCCGAGCAGGTGGGTGAGCACGAACCAGGTGTGGGCGGAGCGCTCGCCGATGCGGCAGTACACGACCGTCGGCTCCGCGGCGTCGAAGCCGAGCTCCTCCTGGTAGATCGCCTCGAGCTCCGCGCGGGACCTGAAGCGGCCGTCCTCCGCGGCGGCGCGGGCCCACGGCACCGAGCGCGCGGTGGGGATGTGGCCGCCCCGCACGGTGCCCTCCTGCGGGTAGTCCGGCATGTGGGTGCGCTCGCCGGAGTACTCCTGCGGGGAGCGCACGTCGATCAGCGGCCCGCCGAGGAAGCCCAGGACGTCCTCGCGGTACGCGCGGATCGGCGCGTCCTCGCGCTCGACGACCGGGTACCCGGCGGTCGGGGCGGGTCGGCCGTCGGTCGAGGTGGTCATCTCGCGTCCCTCGGCCTCCCAGGCGGCGCGGCCGCCGTCGAGCAGGCGCACGTCGGGGTGGCCGAACAGCGTGAACACCCACAGCGCGTACGCGGCCCACCAGTTGGACTTGTCGCCGTAGATCACCACGGTGGTCTCACGGGTGATGCCGGAGGCGTCCATGAGCCTCGCGAAGCCCTCGCCGTCGACGTAGTCGCGGGTGACGGGATCGTTGAGGTCGAGGTGCCAGTCGATCTTCACCGCGCCGGGGATGTGCCCCGTCTCGTAGAGCAGCACGTCCTCGTCGGACTCGACGACGACCAGGCCGTCGGCGTCGCCCGCGGCGAGCCGGTCCGCGAGCCACTGCGTGGTCACGAGCTTCTCGGGGTGGGCGTAGTCCTGCAGGGACGGTGACGGGTCGGCAGGAAGGGTCATCAGTTCACCTTTCGACGGTCGATGGTTCTCGACGTATGCCCCCAGTCTGTCACCGCCGCGCGGGCCGTGGTGATCCGGGGACATCGCCCTGAGCGGACACGCGCGATGTGCTTCGTCGGGAGCCTCCTGGCTCCTACGGTGGCCCCATGATGGAGAACCTGGACACAGAGCCCGTCATCCCCACCCTCGACCTCACCGTCCTCGACAGCCCCGACGCCCTCCAGCTCGCCGCCTTCTACGCCAAGCTCCTGGGCTGGCGCGTGGAGGAGGGCAGCGACTCCGACTGGGCGGAGCTGACCCCGCCCCGCGGCCGACGGGGCCCCGACGACCCCGACGGCGAGGCCTCCCTCGCCTTCCAGAAGGTGGCCGACTTCCGCCGCCCCACCTGGCCCGACGGCGACCACCCTCAGCAGTTCCACCTCGACCTCTCCGTCACCGACATCGACGCGGCCGAGCCCCGGGCGCTCGCCCTCGGGGCGACCGTCCACGAGCACCAGCCCTCCGCCTCCGGCAGCTTCCGCGTCTACCTCGACCCTGCGGGCCACCCCTTCTGCCTGTGCCTGACGGCCTGACTTGGAGCTGCGGGTCTCGCCTTTCTGCCTGGGCCTGATGGCCTGACTCGACACTGCGGGCCATTCCGTTCTGGCTGGGCCTGATGGCCCGAGCTGAGCCCCCGGGGGACGGGATCCGATGTCTCGCCCCGCAGCGTCCACGGCGCCCCTCCGCGAGATCGCGGCGGGGCGCCGTGCGTCGTGGAGGATTGCGCTGATGATCGGGTGTGGAAATCTGATGACGAATTCTTGAGAAATGCTTCCCGGTCGATCCGGGCCGGAAAGACGTCACTGACGCCGACGGGCGTCGGTGTGACTCAGGAGGACGCTCGGTGTGATGCTCCGGCGAGCCGGTCGGCGATCGATGGACCACCCAGAACTCCTGGGCACGCCGCTACAGCACGGGTGTGACACTCGAACAGGACGGTCCACATCCGGTGCAGCGGGGTCGACTCTTGAGGACGAGAGCTCTGACCTCTCCTCCACAGGAGGCGGCCATCCACAAATTCATCCCCATTTTGTTCGAGCCCTTTCGTGGTGGGGGTCGCGACGGTATTCTCGAAGTATTCGACACGGCGCTCGACGAGGAGCCCGGCAGGACGCGAAGGGGTGGAGGCGATGGGGGAGCTCGACGACGGCGCCCAGGACGATCCGCGCCGCGAGCCGTCCCCCGTGGAGCCCGGCCCCGGCCGTCCGTGGAGGGTGCGCGCACGGCACGAGCTCACCGAGGAGCGGATCCTCGAGGAGGTCGGCGGGATCGAGGGACGGAACGCCGGCCGCGTGCTCGAGGTCCATGCGACCATGCGCGAGCGGGCGCGGCTCCACGCCCGCCAGCTCCGCCAGCTGGCGACGTTCTTCGACGTCGACCCGGAAAACGAGGGCTCGCTCGAGGACGCGGACATGACCGCCATGAAGGTCGCGGTGGGCCTGCGCTGCTCCCTCACCCAGGCCACCGCCCACATCCGCGACGCCCACCACGCCGTCGTCGACCTGCCTCGGATGTTCGCGCACCTCGAGGTCGGCGCCCTGCCGGAGGACTACCACCGATTCCTGCTGCGTCAGGTGCGTCGGCTCGACGCCGATCAGATCCGCCGGGTCGACGAGCACCTGGCCGGGGTGGAGATCCCCTCGATCTCGCGCAGCACCTTCGAGGCCCAGGTGCGGCTGGCCGTGGCCTCCGTCGGGAACGAGCTCCGGTCTCCGCGCGAGGCGCGCGGGGTGCGGATCGACGGGGTCGACTCCGAGCAGGGCATCGCCTGGATCTCGATCACTGGGCCGATCCCCGAGATCCGCAGCCTCGGCATGCGGCTCGACGCGAGCGCCCGCGCCGTCCAGCGGGCCCAGCGCGTCGCGCTCGACGCGGGCGAGGACGAGCCGATCCCCTTCGACCTCGACGGCGACGTCCGCGACCGGGAGCGCCCTCTCAGCCTGTCGGCACTGCGCTATGCGATCCTCACCCGCACCGTGCTCGACCTCGACCCGGTCGAGGAGACCGCGCAGCCGTTCAAGATCCTGGTCACGGTGCCCGTGACGACCCTGCTCGGGATGGACGACTCCCCGGCGATGCTCGACGGGCTCACCCCGATCCCGGCCGAGCTCGCCCGGGACCTCGCCGCGACGACCTCCGTCTGGTACCGGATCCTCACCGATCCGATCTGCGGCACCGGCCTCCCCGCCCGCATCGACACCTACCGGCCCGACGCGCAGCAGCGGATGCAGCTGCGCCTGCGCCACCCCGTCTGCGCGGCCCCGGGCTGCACCCGCCCCACCGCGCTCGCTGCGGAGGACGACCACATCATCGAGTACGACCACGAGCACCCCGCACGCGGCGGCCCCACCACCCTGTGGAACCTCCACCGGCTCTGTCGACGCCATCACCAGCTCAAGACCGCCGGACGGCTCGACCCCGAGCGGGATCTCCGCGACGATCCCGACCGCGGAGACCTCACCACCAGCGCCGAGCCGCTGGTCACCACCTGGCACCTCGACCAGGACCTCCGCGTGCGCACCGAGGAGAGCACGGATCTGCTCACCCCGCGCATGACCCGCCGCCTCGCCCAGGCCGAGCGGACCCACCGCCGCGCCCGAGAGGCCCGGGAACGAGGACCCGATGACATGAGCCGGCGAGCCCTCGCCGAGGCCGAGGACCACCTCGCCGAGGTCCAGCTCGAGGACGAATTCTCCAGGCCCCGGCGGACGCGTCGCCTCATCCCGCCCGGACCGCCGCTCGACGTGGACGCCCCGCCGTTCTGACCGCGCGGCAGAGTCTGCTGCGCCGGGCCGACCATGAACGGCCCGTCCGCGCTGTTCGCCGCCGGTTCACCGCCGCGACCGCAGGCGGAGACGGGCGGCCCCTACCGTGGGGGAACCGCGACCACCTGCCCGGAGGAGCCCGCCGTGACCGCCCCTGCATCCGCCCCCGCCCGTCCCAGCCGCCGCCTCCTGGTCGTCTCCGTGGACGCGATGAGCGTCGTGGACGTGCCTTTCGCCCGTACCCTCACGCACTTCGCCCGGATCCTCGAGGGCAGCTGGGGCGGCGCCGAGGCGATCTACCCGACCGTCACCTACCCCAACCACACCTCGCAGACCACCGGCCGCACCGCCGACGGCCACGGCATCCACGCCAACGAGAAGATGACCCCCGGCGAGCGGACGCCGGACTGGTTCTGGGACGCCCGCGACATCACCTGCCCCACCCTCTTCGACCTCGCGGCGCAGAAGGGACTCACCACCGCCGCCGTCGGATGGCCCGTCACCGGCTGGTCGCCCTCGATCGACATCGCCGTCCCCGAGATCTGGGACCGCACCGGCCTCGAGCCCACCCTCGCCGTGCTGCGCGAGGCCGCCTCGCCGCGGGGCTGCGAGTACGTCGACCGCCACGCCCACGAGATCGGCTGGGACCGCAAGCACCGCTTCGGCCGCTTCAACACCGCCGTCGCCGCCGACATCCTCCGCACCGACGCCCCCGAGGTGCTCTTCGTCCACCTCGTCGACGTCGACTCCGCCCGGCACGCCACCGGCCGTTTCACCGCCGAGGTCCGCGAGGCGTTCGAGCGGGTCGACGGCTGGCTCGGCGAGATCCTCGCCGCCCTGGACGAGACCGGCACCGCCGCGGAGACCGACATCGCGATCGTCTCCGATCACGGCCACGTCGAGGTGGGCCGGGTCCTCCGCGCCAATGCGCTCCTGGCCCGGCAGGGTCTCGTGCGCCTGGACGCGGACGGCGAGGTCAGCGGCTGGGACGCCTGGGTGCACGGCTGCGGGCTCACCGGCCAGCTCCACCTCCACCCCGAGGCCGACGACACCGCGCGCGAGAGGGTCCTCGCCCTCGTCGAGGACTGGGTCGCCGACCCCGAGGTGCCCGTCCGGGCCTTCCACCCGCTGGCCGACATGCACGAGGACTACGGCTGGTCAGGCCCGTTCCTCGGGGTGCTCGAGGGAGTCAGCGGCACCGCCTTCCAGAACCTCTGGGACGGGCGCTGGATGATCGACCGCTTCGACCCCGACTACAGCTTCCTGCTCTCCCAGCACGGCCACCTGCCCGAGCAGGACATCCAGGCCGTGTTGGCGATGACCGGGCCGAGCATCACACCCGGCGGCCGCTTCACCCGCTGCACCGTCACCGATGAGGCCGTCACCTTCGCGCACCTGCTCGGCCTCGAGCTGCCGGACGCCGACGGCCGCGTGGTCGAGGAGATCCTGCGTCAGGAGGCGTAGGCGTCGAAGGCCGTGCGGATCCCGTCGGCGCTCGTCCCCGACTCCCGCAGCACCTGCAGCAGCAGGCGGGCCTTCGGCGCGGGCAGCAGTCCCGCCATGACGGCGCCCGCATCCAGCAGATCCACCTCGGAGCCCGGATAGCCGTAGTGGTGCGTGGAGGTCCCGCCGCCGAAGGGTCGCGCCGCGACCACGACCGGCACCCCCGCGCCCAGCAGGTGGCGCAGGCGCGGCATCGCGGCCGGGGAGACGTGCCCCATCCCGACCCCGGCGATCACCAGCCCCGCCAGCTCCTCGGCAGGCAGATGGTCTAGCAGCGCGAGGTCCTCGTCGAGGCCCGCGGTGAGCAGCGGCACCGCCGGGAAGCGATCCGGCGGGAGACCGTCGGACCGGGCCGGGCGCGGCAGCGGGAGGTGCAGCAGGCGCAGATCCTCCGCGCCGACGATCGCGAGCGGCCCCGACGGCTCGGAGGCGAAGGCCGAGACCCCGCGGGAGGAGGCCTTCACGACCCGATCCGCGCGATGCGCGTGCCCGTCGAACACGACCAGCACGCCCAGGCCGCGGGCCGACGGGGCGGTCGCCGCACGCACCGCGTCCCGGAGGTTCGCGGGGCCGTCGGCGCCGAGCGCGCTCGCCGGGCGCATCGCCCCGGTGACCACGAGCGGCGCCTCCCGGTCCCAGTACCGATCCAGCAGGAACGCCGTCTCCTCGAGCGTGTCGGTGCCGTGGGTGAGCACCGCTCCGGCGGCACCCGCGTCGACCGCGGCCCGGGCATGCTCGATCACGGCCCGCAGGTGGTGGGGGCGCACGTCCGAGGAGGAGGTGTTCGCCAGCGACCGCGGCCGCAGCTCGACGTCCCCGCCGACGGCGGCGAGCAGCCGCGCGCCGGCGTCGGCGTCCGGCCGGGCGCCCTCGCCGCGGTCGTCCTCGGCCATGAAGATGGTGCCGCCGAGGGAGAGCACCTCCACGACGTCGCTCACTCGGGCTCGACGTCCTCTCCGAGATAGGCGGCCGCGGTGCGCACCGACGCCTTGCGCGCCGGCTTGCGGTCCGCGCCGCCGGCGACGTGGGCCTCGTACCAGGCCTCGGCCGTGGCGCGCGTGAACTCCGCGCCCTCGGGGGAGCCGGCGAAGCTGCCCAGGCGTCGCATCAGGTCCGCGCCCGGATCCGCGAGGTGCTGGGCCAGGGCGTACAGCGCCGCATCCCAGCCGCAGCCCGTCGCACCGGGGCCGAAGGTCGCCCAGTGCGCATCGGCGGGGACCGTGTGGCGCAGCGTGAGGGTGCTGCCCCCGCCGTCGGCGTCCTCGCCCTCCGCAGCCGTGATCAGCAGCTCGAGATCGCTCGAGCTCTTCCCGTACTCCCAGGTCAGCAGCAGGCGGTGCGGCGGCTCGACCTCGACCAGGCGGCCGCTGGTCTCCATCTCGGGCAGCTCGTAGCGCCCGCCCGGGACCACGTCGCCCCGCGCGGTGCCGAACCAGCGGGAGAGCCGCTCGGCAGTGGTCAGCGCCTCCCATAGCTGCTCGGGGGAGGCCTCGAAGGTCTGCGACAGCGCGACCGTGTTCCCGGCCTTGGCGGGGGTGACGGTGCGGGTCACGGCGGTCAGCTGGGCAGTGGGGGTGGGAGTCATGAGATGCCTTCCTCGCCGGGGACGGTGCGCTGCAGGCGCACGATCACCTCGGCGTGCTCGGTGTGCGGGAACATGTCGACGTAGCGGCCGGCGACGATGCGCAGCGAGGGCATCGCGGCGAGGTCGTCGGCCAGGCTGCCGGGATGGCAGCTGGAGTAGAGGACGTCCGGGACGCCGGAGCGCTCGAGCCAGGCCGAGAGCTCCTGTCCGAGGCCGCGGCGCGGCGGGTTCACGACGACGATATCGGGCGGGCCGGCGGGTCCGTCGGCCTCCTCGATCGCCCAGGTGGTCGCGTCGGCCGCGAGGAAGCGGACGTCGACCCCCGCGGCCTCCGCGCCCTCGCGGGCCCCGTCGATCGCCTGCGCGGAAACCTCGACCCCGGTGACCTGCGCGGTCGGGAGGGCACGGGCCAGGTGGAGGGAGAAGCCGCCGAGCCCGCAGTACAGGTCCCAGATCCTCAGGCCCTCGCGGGCTCCGGCGATCTCCCGCGCCCACTCGGCGCCCTGCCGGTAGAGCGCCCCGGCGACCTCGGTGTGGGTCTGCAGGAAGGACTGCGGTCGGGAGAACAGGGTGACGTCCCCGGTGCGCACCGCGAGACGGCCGGAGCCCGCGAGCGGGATCTCCTCCTCACCCTCGACGCGCGTGGTGTGCTCGGGATGGATGTTCGCGCTCACCGAGACGATCGAAGGATGCGCCTCCAGCAGGCGCGGCAGATGCTCGCGCAGCCGGTCCAGCGCCGCGTTGCTGCGCAGCACCAGGCGGAGCAGGTGTTCCCCGTCCGGTGAACTGGTGACCAGCACGTTCTTGATCTCCCCGCGGCGGCGGGCGACGTCATAGGGCGGGACCTGGGCACGGCGGATGAGGGCCTTCGCCCCGTCCAGCACCTCCTCGACGCCGGCGGGGTAGAGCGGGCAGTCGCACAGGTCGGTGCCCGCGGACTGACCGGGCAGGGTCAGCACGGGCGCGGCCGCGGTGCCGCCGACGGCCATCTTGCCGCGGGCGCGGAAGCCCTGCTCGGCGCCGACGATCGGCTCGCCCCAGCGCATGCCCGGGGCGAGGTGCCCGGCCAGCAGGCCCTCGACGCGCACACGGCCCCGGGAGAGCTGGCGCGGGCGGGGGAGGTCCAGCAGCGTGCAGGACCTGCACGCGCCGGAGTCGAAGTGGTGGCACCGCACCCGAGGAGTCTACGAGCCGGGGCGCGGGCGCGGGGCCGTCGGCTGTCGCACCCGCTCGATAGCCTCGCAGGCGGGTCACGAGACGCGGCCGGACTTCCTCGACAGAGGCCGCGCGGCAACCGGAACCGAACCCGGTGCCCGTCGAGGAAGACCCGGCCGGAGGGCGCTCGCCCGTCCGGTCAGACGGCCCTCGGGCCCTTCTCGGAAGGTGGCTGCCATGCCCCACCAGGACACTCCCCGCGACGACATCGGGGCGAGCTGGCGCGAGCAGCTCGCCGAGCTCTCCCTGCCCGGCGTCGGGGCGATCACGGCCTGCGTCGACACGCCGCCGGCCGACGACGCGCCGACGGAGCCCGAGGGGTTCCGCCGACGGGAGCCGACGGACCCGCCGCCGAGCGGGACCGTGCGCCGTACCCTCGCCGCGCGGCCCCCGCTCGCGCTCGAGCACGCCTGGCTCGTCGTGCCCGCGCTCGGCCCCGTGCTGCCGGTGGACGCGCCGGCCGGGCTCGTCGGCGACCTGTCCGGGCGGCGGCCGCCCGTGGAGGTCCGCAGCGAGGTCACCCCGCGGGCACGGGTCCGGGACCCGCGCGGCGGATGGTTCCGGCTGCCCGCCGTCGCGGCCGCGCTCCGGGCGCGCGCCGGGATGGTCGGCCGCGGCGCGCTCGTCGGCCCCCGCCGGGAGTGGTTCGAACCGGCCGTGGCGGCGCGCGAGGACCTCCTCGGAACCCACCCCGACCAGGCGCTCGAGAGCGCGCTGGCGGTCGCGCGGGAGCTCGGCCAGGTCGCGGTGCTGCGGATCGGGCTGGAGGTGCTGGACGTGGTCCCCACCGGCGCCGACCCGCGGGTTCCGCGGCTCGAGGGGCTTCCGCTGCAGGTCACGGCCCGGCCCTCGCAGTGCCCGCTGCAGGGCGTCGACGGCTGCGAGCCCTGCCGGCCCGTCGGCGGGCCGTGGATCCGGGCCTCGCAGCAGGCGCAGATCGACTGGGAGGCGCGGCGCGCTCAGGCCCTCGCAGTGCTGGGCTGCGGGGTGTGCTTCGGGGAGGCGCTGCCGCCCGAGCCGGATCAGCCGCAGGTTCCGCGCCTGTCCGAGGCGACGCCGGTGGCGCACCTGGGCCGGCTGCACCTGCGCGGCGGCGGGAGCGTGCGTATCGACCCGCTCAGCGGGCCGCGCTGATCAGGCGAACCACTCCGTGGGCGGGCCCAGCTGCAGCAGCACCGAGAACACGACCGCGACCGCGACGATCGCGATCACGCCGGCGAGCAGCGGGCGGCGCAGCGCGAGGGCGGCGACCTTCTCCGGGAGGGTGCGCGGGGCGTCCTCGCGCAGCCGCCAGGCCTCCCCGAGCATGCCCTTCCGGTGCGCCCAGCGCTCGAAGGGGACGGTGAGATACGGGATGAGGGCGGAGCCCAGGCCCATCACCAGTCGTCCGAAGCTCCAGCGCTGATCGACGGCGACAAGCACGGTCACCACCACGTAGGACAGGAACACGAAGCCGTGCAGGCTGCCGCCGATCCGCACGCCGACCTCGGTGACCTGCAGCGCATACTTCAGCAGCATGCCGAGCAGCAGCAGGGTCCAGGTGACCATCTCGGCCAGGGCCAGCAGACGGTAGAGGCGGGACGGGGTCCGGATCAGACGCATGCCGTTCATGGTGCCAGAGGCCCGCTGGATCCCACCCGGGAGCAGGGGCGGGGCCCGACGATCGTCGGATCCGGGGACCGGGAGGGTCTGGAAGTGTGGCCGCATGACGACGCACACGATCCCCGGAGAGCTCTTCCTGCTGCTGACGAACGACGCGGGACGCCAGGACTCGACCCAGTACCGCCGTCAGGCGCTCGCCGCCGCCGCGGTCGCCGAGCTCGCCCTGCGCGAGAAGATCGCCCTCAGCGAGGACCGCTCGCCGAAGGTGACGGTCCTCGACACCGAGCCCACCGACCTGCCGGTGCTGGACCAGGCCCTCGGCGCGCTCGCCGAGCTCGACGGCAAGGCGCTCAAGTCCGTCATCGGCCACCGCACCATGGACCTCACCGAGGTGATCGGCGAGGGCTTCGCCGCCGAGGGGGCCGTGACGCGCAAGGACGGCTGGTTCTTCACCTCCTGGCCGGCCGAGGACGACTCCCTCGAGCGGGCCCTGCGCGCACGCCTGGCCGCCGCGCTCACCGACCCCACGACCGCGAGCCTGCAGGACGGCATCCTGCTGGACCTGCTGCGCGCGCTGCGCATCGCCCACCGGATCCTCAGGTTCGACCTGCCGGACATCGGCCGCCGCGACCTGGATCGCCGCATCGAGCAGCTGGACATCGACCATCCGGCGGCCAAGGCCGTGCGCCGGATCATGGACGACATGGCCGCGGTGATGATCGCGACCACGGCGGCGGGTGCGGGCGGCGGGGCGGCCTGACCCTCAGCGTCCCGCGCGGCGCGTGGTGCGTGCGGTGGCCGGCGCCGTCCACGGATCCTCCGGCCAGGGATGCTTCGGATAGCGCCCCCGCATCTCCTTGCGCACCTCGCGGTACGGCCCGTCCCAGAAGGAGCGCAGGTCGTCGGTGACGGCGAGCGGCCGACGGGCCGGGGAGAGCAGGTGGAAGAGCACCGGCACCCTGCCCCGCACGAGCCGCGGCGTCTCGGTGAGCCCGAACAGCTCCTGCAGCTTCACCGCCACCACGGGCCTGCCCTCGACCTCGTCGGGCGCGGGATAGTCGATGCGGGCCGTGGCCTCGGAGGGGACCGGGAGCCGTTCGGGCACGAGCGCCTCCAGCTCCGAGGCCTCCGGCCAGGGCAGGAGGGAGCGCAGCGCGGCGAGCAGGTCGATCCTCTCCAGACGCGTGGTGCGGGAGGAGAGCTGCGGTGCCAGCCACGTCTCGAGCGTGGCCAGCAGCGCGTCCTCGTCCATCGCCGGCCACGGGTCGCCGAGCTCGCGACGCACCAGCGCGAGGCGTGAGCGCAGGGTGGCCGCCGCCTCGGACCAGGTCAGCGCGTCCAGTCCCCGCTCCCGGACCGCGGAGAGCACCGCGGGCACCGCGTCCTCGGCCGTCGCCGCGACCGGGGTGGAGGACAGCTCGATCGCGCCGAGCACGCGGCGGCGACGGGCACGGACGGTGCCGTTCTCGAGCGTCGCCGTGCGCTCCTCGTGGCGCAGCCCCGCACCGAGACCCATGGCCTCCTGCTCCGTGAGCGGGGCGGCGGCGCGGATCACCGCACCGGTGCCGTCGGCCGCGCGACCGGCCGCGCGCTGCACCTCCCACACCGCGAGCCACCCCTCGCCCAGCAGGCCGCTGCCCTCGGGCAGCGCGGCCCGGGTCCCCGAGGCCAGCAGGTAGCTGCGCGAGCCGTCCGCGACTAGGCGCGCGATCCGCTCCGGGCGGGCGAGGGCCAGGACGGCGCCGGGTGAGGTCGACCCGTCGGAGGAGCCGGGTGCGAGACGCGCCAGACGGTCCCGCTCGCGGCGCCACCTGGCGGCGCCCGGGGCGCGTCCGGCGCGCAGGTCCGCGAGCAGCCGGGGGAGGTCCGCGCCGACGGGGCGGTGGTCGTCGGCGACCGCGGCGACGACCTCCGGGGCCCTCGCGCCGCCGGCGAGCAGGGCCCGCGCCTCCCGCACGCCGACGGGGAGGTGGGCCGTGCGCCGTCCCGCGTCCGTGGGACGGCCCTCCTCGTCGACGAGCCCGAGCGCCCGCAGCGTGTCCTCCGCGGCGCGGATCTCCGCCGCGGGCGGCGGGGTCAGCAGCGTCAGCCCCTCCGCACGCGGCGTGCCCCAGCAGGCGAGCTGCAGCGCGGCGTCGGTGAGATCGGCGGCGGTGATCTCCGGAGGGGACTGGGCCGGCATCCCGGCGAGCTCCGCCTCGGAGAACACCCGCACCGCGCGCCCGGGGCCCTGCCGGGCGGCGCGGCCGGCGCGCTGGTCGATGGCGGCGCGCGAGGCGCTGACGGTGACCAGGCCAGACATGTCCCGGCCCCGGTCGCGCCGCACCTCGCGGGACAGCCCCGCATCGACCACCAGATGCACGCCGGGAACGGTCAGCGAGCTCTCCGCGAGCGCGGTGGAGACCACGATCCGCGGCGGCTCCCCGGGGGGCCGGCCGCCCGTGGCGCGGTCCTGCTGCGCGGCGGGGAGCCTGCCGTGCAGAGGAAGGACCTCGACCCCGTCCACGAGTCCCTGCAGGCGGGCGACGGTCTCGTCGACCTCCCGGGCGCCGGGCACGAACACGAGGGCGTCGCAGCCCTGCTCCCGCTGGGCGCGGGCGGCGGTGCGGGCGAGATGGTCGAGGTGCTCGCGCGTCACGCCGCGGGCGTCGAGGCGCGGAGCGGGGGAGGGGGCGTGCTCGAGGGTGAGGGGGTGCATGGCGCTGGGCACCTCGACGACCGCGGCGCCGTCCAGAACGCCCGCCACGGCGTGCGCGTCGAGCGTCGCAGACATCGCCCCGACCAGCAGGTCCTCCCGCAGCAGGCGGGCCTCGGCGAGCATCCCCAGCAGCAGGTCCGTCTCCAGGGAGCGCTCGTGGACCTCGTCGAGCACCACCGCGGCGACGCCCGGCAGCTCGGGCTCCGCGAGCAGGCGGCGCAGCAGCACCCCCGGGGTCAGCATCTCCACGGCCGTGCCCGCTCCGGCCTTCCGCTCGCCCCGCACCGTGAAGCCGACCGGTCCGCCGAGTGCGCTGCCGTCGAGGGTCGCGAGACGCCGGGCCGCGGCGCGCACCGCGACCCTGCGCGGCTGGGTGACCAGGGTGAGGCCGCCCGCGAGATTCGCGACCAGCGGCGGGACGAGCGTGGTCTTGCCGGTGCCGGGCGGGGCCGTCACCACGAGGGCGCCGGTGCGGGCGGCGGCCTCGAGCTCCTCCCGCGCCGCGGCGACGGGCAGTCCCGCCCCGACGGCGTCGAGGTCGAAGCGGTGTGCGGCGGGGACCACGGTTCAGTCGATGAGGTCGAACTCGACCCGCTCGGTGTCGGCGCAGACGCTCGTGACCGAGAGGGTCCACAGGTCGACGGTGACGGTCTCGCCGAGGGTGATCGCCTCCACCTCGCGGGCGGGGCTGTCGCCGACCGCGGCCGTGAGAGCGGCCGTCTCCCCGTCGATCTCCTCGACGGTGACGGCGAGGCTCTCGCCGCCGCGCTCGGGCAGCTCGGGCGTCGCCTCCCCGCCGATCTCGGCGTAGTAGGCGCCCTCGCCGGTGCAGGGATCCGGCGGGGTGAAGCCGTCGGGGGCGGGGGTCACCTCCCAGGCCTCCTGCGGCACGGCGGCGGCTGTCGCCTCCCCGCCGTCGGACGCACCGCTCTCCTCGCCACCGGCGTCGGAGACGCCTCCGCCGTCGGAGGTCACGCCCTCGGACTCCTCCGGGGCGGGGGAGCCGCTGCAGCCCGCCACGAGCAGGCATGCGGCCAGAGCCGTGACGGCCAGGCGCGGCAGGGGAGTGCGGGAGCGGGCGGTGACGTGCACGGGGATCCTCACGGCAGTGCGGGACGAGACGGTCGCCACGCTAGCGGACGGGCGCGGCCGTGGCACCATCGGTGACGTCCCGCGAACACCGAGGGAGGGAAGCAGATGCCGAGCCCAGGACCGACGCCGCCGCGCCCGACGCCCGCGGCCCTCGCCGGACGCACCGACCCCGCCCGTGCGGTCACCCCGGTGGACTACAGCGCCGTCCCCGGCCGTCGTCCGGCCCCGCCGCCGGAGCCCGCCGAGCAGCCCTCTGACCGCCTGCCCCGGCGCCGCGCCCGCACCGTCGAGCTGCCGCGGCCGGCCGCCCCCGCCCCCGCCGGGGCCGTGCACACGCTGGACGCCGACGACCCCCGGCCGCTGCCGCGACCGCTGCGGATCCGCGATGAGGACATCCGCGCCGTCGGCGTGGACGGGGCCGACGGGGAGAGGATCGTGCAGGCCGTCGCGGACCCCGAGGACGCCTGGACCGCGGACGCCGGCACCAGCGACCACTTCCTCCGCGGCGACCTCGTGGTGCAGGTGCGGCGCGCCGACAACGCCGTGATCGGCCTGTTCTCCGCCCGCTACGCGCTCAGCGTGCGCCCGGAGGACCACGAGCCGGCCCTGGACGTCGCCGCGGACGCGGCCGGGCCCTCGGCCCGCGGCGGGCAGGGGACACGGCACCCCACGTCTCGCCGGGAGCTGCTGCGCCGGATGGAGGAGGCGGGCTTCGTGATCACCCCGGGGGCGACCCACGGCCGCGTCACCCATCCCGCGCATCCCGGGCTCGTGCTGCCCTTCGCCTCGACCCCCTCGGACCGCCGCTTCACCCGGCACGCCGTCGCGCAGATCCGTCGGGTCTTCGGGATCGACCTGCGGCGCTGAGGGACCCCGGACGGCGCTGAGGGACCCCGGACAGAAAGGTGCCCCGGCTCGTCCCCACGAGCCGGGGCCATCCCTTTCCCCCGCGTCCCGGATCTGCGGATCCCGCCTCCTCCTCAGTCAGCGGGTCCTCCGGTGACGCGTTGAGAACAGTGAACACGCCCTCCCGGACAAACCCCTGAGCCGAGCCTGTCCGTTCCCTGGGCATGACGGCGCGGAGTCCGCCGGATCAGTCCCCGACCTGCGAGGAGTCCAGCACCGACCAGCTGGTGTGGCCCAGCAGCCGCAGGATCCGGACCAGCCGGTCGAAGGCGATCGCGCCCGCCACCGCGCGCATCACCATCACGTCCGCCGAGACCGGGGGTCCCGCGGGCGCCGAGCCCGCGGGCACGGAGCGCGAGCGCATCCAGTCCACGTCCTGCCGTGCGATGTGCGCCATCGGCTCGGCGTAGCGCAGGAGCATCCCGGAATCCGTCGGCATCTCCCACCGCTCGAGGGAGCCCAGCAGCTCGTCGAGCGCGCGGCGCGGGGCGGAGTCGATGTCGGGCCAGCCCAGGTGCGCGAGCAGCGGGGCGATCGAGGGATGCTCCGCCGACGGGGTCCCGTCGCCGTCCGCGTCCGGGCCGTCCTCGAGCCCGAGCGCGAGATGCTGGGACTGCGCCAGCACCTCCAGCAGCGGCACCTCGGGGTCGTCGAGCAGCGCGGTCAGCTGCGCGATGCGGGCGATCGGCGCCCCGGCGACCTCGCGCAGCACCTGGATCAGCTCGAGCCGCTCCACGTGGGCGCGGCCGTAGTCCTGCCTCGTCGAAGTGATCCGCTCGCCGGGCGGCAGGAGGCCCTCGCGCCGGTAGTACTTGATCGAGGCGGCGGAGACGCCCGTCGTCTCCGCGAGCTCGTGCAGGAGCATGCCGGTCCTCCTCGGATAGTGCTCCGAGCAGCGACTATCTTGATGGCGCCGCAGTGGATAGCAGCACTATCGTCGCCTCATGGACGCCTTCACGCCAGTGATCACCCTCCACGCTCTCACCGCGCTGACGGCGGTGCTGCTGGGCCCCGTCCAGATCCTGCGCCGTCGGCGGGACGGCGCCCACCGGATCCTCGGGGTCGTCTGGGTGACCGCGATCGTCGTCACCTGCGTCTCGAGCTTCTGGATCGCGCCCGACGGATTCAGCTGGCTGCACGGCCTGGCGATCTGGACCCTGGTGTGCATGGTCGCGGCGATCATCGGCATCCGCCGCGGGAGCGTCGAGGTGCACCGCGGCTTCATGATCGGCTCCTATCTGGGCACCCTCGCCGCCTTCGCGTTCGCGGCCCTCGTGCCGGTGCGCCTCATCCCGCAGCTGCTGCGCAGCGAGCCGCTCGTCGCCCTCGTGACGGTCCTCGGCGTGGGGGTCCTGGTCGCGGTGCTCGCGGTGTCGGTGGTGCGTGCTCAGCCGCCGACCGGCAGGCGGAGCTCCTCGCCGCCGGTGCCGACCGGGTCGGTGTAGCCGACCTCCTTCAGCACTGCGTCCTCGGCGACGTCGGCGAAGAGCTGCCCCGTCGCGGTCTCCCCGGGCGGGATCGACATGCCGGAGGCCTGGAAGTAGCCGTACCGGATCGGGAGCTCCTTCCCGTCCGCGTCGTAGAAGGTGAAGTTCCCGGCCGAGAGCTCGATGTTCCCTGAGCTCGAGTTCTCGATCGTCAGCTCCACGCCGAGGAACTTGCCGTTCTGCGACTCGATCGTCTCGTCGTCGCTGGTGGTGAGCGTGGGTCCCTCCTGGGGCGCGGAGTAGGAGAGCGAGACGGTCTCGCCGGCCTCGGTCGACGTCTCCTCGGTGGGCTGGTCCACCGGCTCGTCGGTCTCGATCCCGGTGGTGGGGTCCTCGGAGGGCTCCTCGGAGGGGTCCTCCGAGGTCTCCGGGTCGGTCGGATCCGAGGTCGAGGTCGGCTCGGGCCCCTCCTCGGCATCCTGGCCGATCAGGTACAGGCCCACGCCGACCGCGCCGACGATGAGCACGAGCAAGGCGATGCAGCCGCAGGCCAGGCCGATGATCAGCGGGGTGCGGCTCCTCTGCGGGGGCGCTGCCGGGGCTCCGGTCGGCGGGATCGGCGGCATGCCGTACGGGGTGCTCATGACAGGGGGCTCCACCTCTGCTCGGGGTCGTCGTCTTTCAAGGTATCCGCTGTCAAGTCGGGGTGCGATGGGGAGAACTGCCCGTCCCGGGCGCTGATCCTCCGGCATACTGGGAGGCGATCCGACGACCAGCCCACCCCGAGGCGGCACGGCCGAGGACCCCGCGCTCCGGTGCCGGCGCCGTCCACGAGGAGACGAGCACTGTGCTGACGAGACTCCATGACGCGCTTCGACTGCGCACTTCCCCCGCGATCTTCTTCGGCTCGGCGGCGATCATCCTCGCCTTCGTGATCGCCACGATCGCCTTCACCGAACCCATGGGCGCCGCGACGGATTCCGCCTCGCAGTGGCTGATGACCAACCTCGGATGGTTCTACATCCTCGGCGTCACCGTGTTCCTGGCCTTCCTGATCTTCATCGCCGCGGGCCGCTTCGGCCGCGTCAAGCTCGGACCCGACGACGAGCCGCCCGAGCACTCCGGCACGGCCTGGTTCGCGATGCTGTTCGCGGCCGGCATCGGCTCGATCCTGATGTTCTGGGGCGTCGCCGAGCCGATCAGCCACTTCGGCGACCCGCCGCGCGCCACCGAGCTCGGCCTCGAGGCCGGCACCTGGGCCGCCGCCCGGGACGCCATGAACTTCACGTACTACCACTTCACGCTGCACACCTGGGCGATCTTCACCCTGCCCGCCCTGTGCTTCGCCTACTTCATCCACAAGCGCAACCTGCCGCCGCGCGTGAGCTCGATCTTCCAGCCGCTGCTCGGCGAGGGCATCCACGGGCCGATCGGCAAGATCATCGATGTCATCGCGATCATCGGCACCGTCTTCGGCGTCGCGGTCTCGGTGGGCCTGGGCACCCTCCAGATCAACGGCGGCCTGAACCAGCTGTTCGGGGTCCCGGAGAACGCGGTCTGGAACCTCGTCATCATCGGCGTGGTCAGCGGGCTCGCCCTGATCTCGGTGTCCCTCGGCCTGGAGAAGGGGATCAAGGTCCTCTCCAACCTCAACATCGTCATGGCCGTGCTGCTGCTCCTGTTCGTGCTGGTCGCCGGCGGCTCAACCCTGTTCATCCTCAAGGGGACCCTGGAGTCCTTCGGCAACTACCTCGTCGCCCTGCCCGAGCTGGCGCTGTGGAACGACACCCAGGCCGACTCCGGCTGGCAGAACACCTGGACCGTCTTCTACTGGGCCTGGACCATCACCTGGTCGCCCTTCGTGGGCATCTTCATCGCCCGCATCTCCAAGGGCCGCACCATCCGCCAGTTCGTCTCCGGCGTGCTCGCCGTGCCGGCCGGTTTCTCCGTGATCTGGTTCGGGATCTTCGGCTACGCGAGCTTCGACATCGAGCTGCGCGGCGAGGGCGGGCTCGTGGACCGTGTCGTCGGCGACGGGGACATCCCGGGCGCGCTGTTCGCGTTCCTGGACAACTACCCGGCCGCGTTCCTCGTCTCGGTGATCGCGATCATCCTGGTGGTGATCTTCTTCGTCACCTCCGTGGACTCCGCGGCCCTGGTCACCGACTCGATGGCCAACGGGCACGAGGACTACAACCCGCTGGGGCAGCGCATCTTCTGGGGCGTCGCGATCGGGCTGATCACCGCGACGCTGCTGGTGTTCTCCGGCGAGGACGGGCTCACCGCCCTGCAGTCCACGATCATCCTCGTCGGCCTGCCGTTCTTCATCATGGGCTGGTTCCAGATGTACGCCCTGCTGCGGGCGCTGAAGGAGGACGCCGGCGAGCTGCCGCAGATCCGCACCCGCGAATGGGCGCAGGTGCTGCCGCCCGAGGAGTACGAGCGGCGCGAGGAGGACGAGGAGTTCGACACCGACGACTACGTCGTCGAGCCGACGTACACCACCGAGGTGCCGGTCATGAGCGACATCTACGAGGAGATCGAGGAGGTCGAGTCCGACGGCGCGCCCGATGCCGGGACGCTGCCGGCCCGCACCGGCAGCGGCCGCGCCCCGCTGCCCGAGGACGGGCGGAACGAGTCGCGCTGAGCGGTGCGGGTCCCCGGGATCAGGGCGTCCAGTCGGCCCACTTCCCGGGGATCTGGCCCTGCGCGCGCAGCCCCGTGCCCTTCAGCTCCTGGATGCCGAACTGCGCGGACCAGCGCGCCAGGTGAGGCGGGCAGCCTCCGCGCTCGAGGCCCTCGCGCAACGCCGCGGCGATCTGCTCCGCCTCGCGGGAGCCGAAGATCGCGAGGCCCGCGACGGGCTGCGGGGGACGGGCTCGGAAGGGTGCCGGATCGCCCCCGGGATCGGGGCCGAGGAAGGTGACGGCGAGGTCCGCACCGGGGGAGAAGTGCCAGGAGGGGTACAGCATCCGCTGACCGCCGCGCAGTGGCCGGATCGTGTCGATGTCGGAGAAGACCCGGATCGAGGCAGGGTGGATCTCCGTGAACCACATCGCCCGCGGTCGGCCGCCGAGCACGGTCCGGCCCAGCACGACCCCGTGGGGGTGGAGGTCGAGGTACGCCGAGGTGCACCAGGCCAGGAACACGATCGAGATCGCCAGCATGAGCAGCCCGGTCGCCGCGCCGATCACGATCAGCTCCGGCCCGCGGTCGAAGAACATCACGGCGACCGCGCAGGCGACCAGGAGGAGCGGACCGATCGAGAGGTACCAGGCGACCGCCAGCGGAGACACCGAGGTGCGGTACCGCCGCACGCGCGGCCCCAGCACGATGGTGTAGTCCGACATCAGGGTCTCAGGCGGGGTCGGCCTGGTGGCGATCGGCGCTGCGGCGGTAGTACATCGCCAGCACCGCGCCGGAGAGGTTGTGCCAGATCGAGAAGATCGCGGCCGGCAGCGCGGCGGCGGGGCTGAACGAGGCGGCGGCGAGCGTCGCGGCGAGGCCCGAGTTCTGCATCCCCACCTCGACCGAGGTGGTGCGGGCGGCGCGCTCGCCCTGGCGCAGCAGGCGGGCGGCCCAGTAGCCCAGCAGGTAGCCGAGTCCGTTGTGCAGCACCACGGCCAGCAGCACGATCGCGCCGGCGGAGACGATCGCCTCGGTCGAGCCGGAGACCACGGAGACCACCACCAGCGAGATGCCGGCGACGGAGACCCACGGCAGGGCCGGCAGGATCCGGTCCACGAGCTTCCCGGCGATCAGCCGCACCACGAGGCCGCCGACCACGGGGATCAGCACCATCTGCACGATCGACAGCGCCATCGAGCCGGCGTCGACGGGCAGGTAGGAGCCGGCCAGCCACAGGGTCAGCAGCGGGGTGAACAGCGGGGCGAGCAGGGTCGAGATCGAGGTCATGGTGACCGACAGGGCGGTGTCCGCCTTGGCGAGATAGCAGATCACGTTCGAGCTCGTCCCGCCGGGGGCGCAGCCGACGAGGATCACGCCGACGGCGAGCTCCGGAGGCAGCTGCAGCAGCAGCGAGACCCCGAGACCCACGAGCGGCATGATCACGTACTGGGCGACCACGCCGATGAGCACCGGCAGGGGACGCCGCACGACCAGCCCGAAGTCCGGCAGGGTGAGCGTGAGCCCCATCGCGAACATGATCACGCCCAGGTAGATGCTCGTGAACGGCGCGAGCGTCTGGCCCACGGACGGGGCGAAGAAGCCGATCGCCGCGGCGACGAGGATCAGGGCGGGGAAGATCGTCACCGCGATGCGCGCGGAGCGGTCCTCCGAGGCGCGCGCGGTGCTCGCGGGCGCGGGAGTCGGGGTCTGGGTGCTCATGGGAGAACTGTACTGCCACGTGAGACGAGCGTCCGGGATGTGGACGCGTGAGGTTCGGCGTTCTGGAGCGAGGCGCCGATCACCGTTCGTCGTCCCCGTCGGCATCAGGCCCTGTGACCAGATGATCGAGCATCTCGCGCAGGGTGTCCGGCGAGACCGCGGCGAGGCGGATCACGGACTCCTCGGTCGCGGCCTCCACCACATGCACGGCATCGCCGGTGGCATGGAACTGGGCCTCCCGTGCGATCGGCGCCCCCTGCGTGGTGGTGGCGACCCGAGTGAGGTGGCGCGTTCCCGCGGTGATCTCCTCGCCCCACTCCTCCGGCGGGGTGTCCCCGGGCAGCTCACGGAGCTCTTCGTCGTCGGACGCGACCTCGTGGGGGTCCACGATCTCGCGAAGCCGCTCGCCGACGGACGAGGTCGGCAGGACCGCGAACCGGTGGGAGCCCTCGGCGGTGACGACCTCTTCGAGGGAGACCCCTGTGCTCTGGTGGTAGAAGTAGAAACGCAGCTCCCGCAGGCCGTCCTCGAGGGCGAAGGTGCGTACGCCGGTCGTCACGGAGGCGGCGCTCCGCCTCAGGACGAGGATCCCCGTCGTGGTCGGATCCGCGACGAGTGTGGACTCGGGGCCCTCCGCCTCACGCTCTTCGAGGGCGGCGGCCATCCCCTCGGGCACCAGTCGCTGCTGACGCAGCAGAAGACGCTTCACCGTCGGCCGTGAGGCCTCGAGGCCGTCGACGTTCTGCTCCGCCCAGGGCATCCATGCGGGGCCGTTCTCCAGGCCGCATTCGTCAAGGAGGACGGCGAGCTCCTCGTCGAGAAGGGTGCTCAGCTCGGTGCGAGTGCTGCGCCCGTCGCGGAGCACGGACGCGGCGCATCCCAGCATGCGCCCGGTCTGTTCGGCAGGGGTCTCGGGAGTGGTCGTGTGCGTGGTGGTCATCTCTGCCTCGGGGGTCTGCGGTCAGTGGTCGGGCGTGAGTGTCAGGCGAGAAGCGGGTTCCAGCGCTTCTGATCGAATCCGTCGTTCACCGTGTCGGCGAACCAGTCACTGACCTCGCGAGACAGGTCGTAGTCGAAGAACTCCTCGCTCGCCCAGTCGGCGATGCCGATGACGTCCCCGACGATGCCGATGCCCATCGTGATCGGGTGCGGGATCATGCCGATGACACCCATCGCGGCGGAGATGTACTCCAGCGGGTCGTCCGCCTCCTTGAACGCCTCGTACGCGAGGTAGATGTCGAGGACAGGGACGAGCCGGCCGATCCGCCTGAACGCCTTGGAGTCCAGCAGGTCGGAGAGGCGTCTGCCGAAGTCGGCATTCTTGAACCAGTCCTCGAGACGCCGCACGCCGTCGCCGAGGGCATCCCAGTCGATCCTGCCCTCCCTGACTCCCTTCCACAGCAGCTCCGCTGTGTCCTTGAGGATGTTGAAGCCCGCGTAGATCTGCTCGGCGAGACCCTTCAGGGTGTCGAGGAGCCCGTCCTCCGGCTCGGAGGCGTCGTCCTGCTCCTGCGCCTCCTCGCGCAGCTGCCGGCCCATCTCCTCGATCCGGTTGTACAGCTCGTAGGCCTGGTTCGCGACTCGCTCCCACTCCGCGAAGAAGGCGTCGGCGTCGGGTCCCTCCCATTCGGGCTTGTTGAAGCCCCACATGCTGTTCCCGAGCCGCCGGAACTCGTCCTCCATGGTGTCCGAGCCGCGCTCGAACGTCCGGTAGAGCTCCTGCAGCTCTTCGGTGTCGGCTCCCCAGAACTCGCCCATGCGTCCACGTCCCCCTGACGTCCCGTGCGAGCGCACCGTGCGCTTGCTGATGGGTCAGGACCCTATTCGCTTCCTGGCCGGAGAGCGATGGGGACCTCTCCCCATGGCTCGCGACGAGCGCACCGGGGAGCTCAGCCCCGCTGCCGCGCCGGGACCTGCCAGGCGTGCACGGGATCGCCCGAGTCGACGCCCGCCCGGTACCGTCGGGTCATCTCCGCGAGGGCCTCCTCGCGCGAGCCGCCGCGCAGCTCGAGCGAGGTGACCGTGTCGATCTGCCAGCGGGCGCCGTTGCGGCCCGTGCGGGCGCGCTCGGTGAGTATCCCCTCGTAGCGGGCGATCACCGCCTCGTCGGCGCCGAGCTCGCGCAGCCCCTGCATCGCCTGCGGGATCAGGTGCTGCTGGAGCAGGTCCGCGACCCGCACCCGGCCCACCTTCGGCCAGCGCACCCGCGCCTCGAGCCCCCAGCGCGCGCACTGCTGGAAGGACTCGTCGGCCTGCTCGAAGCTCATCCGCGACCACAGCGGCCGACGCTCGTGCACCAGCGAGCGCACGATGCCGTAGAAGAAGGCGGCGTTCGCGGCCATGTCCGCCGCGGTGGGCCCGGCCGGCAGCAGGCGGTTCTCCAGGCGCAGGTGCGGCAGGTCCGTGCCGGGGTCGTAGATCGGCCGGTTCCAGCGCCATACCGTCCCGTTGTGCAGCATCAGCTCGTGCAGGCGGGGCGAGCGCCCCTCGGTCAGCAGCGGCTCCTCCGCCATCTCCCTCGACTCCGGGATCAGCGCCGGGAACAGGCGCACGTTCTCCTCGAAGAGGTCGAACATCGAGGTGATCCAGCGCTCGCCGAACCACACCCGCGGCCGCACCCCCTGGGCCGCGTACTCGGGCGGGCGGGTGTCCAGGGCCTGCACGAAGGTGGGGATGCGGGTCTCGTGCCACAGCCGCCTGCCCAGCAGGAACGGCGAGTTCGCGGAGAGGGCGACCTGCGGGCCGGCGATCGCCTGCGCCGCGTTCCAGGCGGCCGCGAACTGCTCCGGCGGGACCTGGAGGTGCAGCTGCATCGAGGTGCACGCGCTCTCCGGCGCGATCGAGTCGAAGGTCGTGTCGACCCCGCGCCCCTCGCCCTCGATCCGCAGGGTGATCTCCTCGCCGCGGGCCTCCATCACGCTGGACTCGAGCGCCTCGTAGCGCGCGCCCGGGGCGCGCCAGGCCTCGTCGGCGAAGAGGTCCTCGGAGATGGTGGGCAGGTGGCCGACGGGGATCACCCGGGCGCCGCGGGCGCGGGCGGCGTCGTCGGCGCGCGCCATCGCCGCCTCCAGCGCCGTCTCCAGCTCGCGCAGCCCCGTCCCGCCGGGATGGGAGACCGGGAGGTTCACCTCGAGGTTGAAGCGGCCGATCTCATGGACGTACTGCTCGTCGTCGAGATCCTCCAGGAGCGTGTCCGCGATGAGCGCCGGCGCCATGGAGTCGTGCTCGGCGAGGTTCATCTCGAGCTCGACGCCGACGGTGCCCTCGTCGACGAACTCCGCCGTGTCCAGGAAGGTCTCGAAGAGGTCGAGATTGCGCCGCAGCTCCCGCCGGTAGCGGGTGCGCTGAGAACGCGTGTACTCGGTCGAGCCGATCTCACGTCCCATGGGGGTGACCTCCGGTCGGGTCGGGCAGGGGGCCTCATCCAAGCACGTGCGCGCCCGCGCGCGCAGGCCGGGTCCGGCAGGAGGAGCGTCGTGGACCACACCGGAGGTCTACGCTGGAGCCATCCTCGCCGAAGGAGGCCGTGATGACTCACCCCCAGGACAGCTACGACCACGTGATCATCGGCGGCGGGATCGCCGCCGACGCGGCGGCCCGCGCGATCCGCGAGACCGACGAGGACGCGAGCATCGCGATCCTCTCCGCGGACCCGCACGCGCCGGTGTACCGGCCCGCGCTGTCGAAGGACCTGTGGACCGGGGAGGACCCGGACCCGGACAGCCAGGACCTCGGCACCGCCGAGGCGACGGGCGCGGAGCTGTTCACCTCCACCCTCGTCACCGAGCTGCTCCCCTCCTCGCACACCGTCGTCACCGCGCGCGGCGAGCGGATCCGGTACCGCACCGCGCTGCTGGCGACGGGGTCCGTGCCGCGCCGCCTCCCCGGGGTCGAGGACGAGCGCGTGGCCTACCTGCGCACTGTCGGCGACTACCGCCACCTGCGCACCCTCGCCGCCGACGGCGCCCGGATCGCGGTCGTGGGCGGCGGATACATCGGCACCGAGGTCGCCGCGGCCCTCACCCGCACGGGCGCCGCAGTGACCCTCGCCCACAGCGGCGCGCGGATCCTCGAGCACATGTTCCCCGCCTCGATCACCTCCCCTCTCGAGGAGGTCTTCGCCGGAAAGGGCGTGGAGCTCGTGGACGGCTTCCGCCTCGAGGGCGTCGACGCAGGGGAGACCCTCACCCTCCGCGGCGAGGACGGCCGGACCCTCACGGCCGACGCTGTCGTGCTCGGGCTCGGCGCCCTCCCGGACACCTTCCTCGCCGCCGAGGCCGGGATCGAGACCGACCGCGATCTCGTCATCGTCGACCCGCGCCAGCGCACCAGCGTCCCCGACGTCTTCGCCGCCGGGGACGTCGTGCTCTACGACGACGCGCTGCTCGGACAGCGCCATGTCGAGCACGTGGACCACGCCGAGGCCTCCGGCGCTCTCGCCGGCGCGAACATGGCCCGCCCCGAACAGGAGCAGGAGGAGTACTCCCATACGCCCCTGTTCTTCTCCGACCTCTTCGACGACGGCTACGAGGCCGTGGGCCGCCTCGACTCCTCCCTCGAGATGCGCGAGGTGTGGGACGAGGAGGGGAAGGCCGCGGTGGTCCACTACCTCGAGGACGGCCTCGTCGAGGGCGTGCTGCTGTGGAACACGTGGGACTCCGTGCCCGCCGCCCGGGAGCTGATCGCCGAGTCCCAGGCCGGGGACCTCTACATCGACTCCCTCGAGAGCAGGATCCGGCCCGGCGGCTGAGCGCGTGCGTGACAGACTGGGACGGTGAGCACGCCGATGAACACCTCCCTGCCCTGGCCCGACGGCGCCGAGGTGCTGCCGATCGCCTCGCTGCGCCCGGTCCTGGACCGTCTCGCGTCCCTGGTCACCACCCATGACGAGGACGCCGAGACGATCCCCGGCCTCGCCGTCGCCGAGGAGGAGGTCGCGGCCGATCCGCCGCCCGCCCTCGAGCAGATCGTCGACGAGCTGGGCGGGATCGCGCTGCGCGGGTCGCGGGTGCTCGACCTGCTGGTCGAGGACCGCACCGACGTCGGCCCGTACACGCTGCTCGGTGACGCGCGGACCTACTACCCCCTGTACGAGACCCCGGACGCCGCCGTGGTGCTGACCCTCGACGAGCACGGCACCCCCGGCGCCGTCCACGGCATCGGCGAGGACCTCTCCCTGCAGCTCGCCGCCCCGGACCTGCCCACCTATCTGGGACTGTTCGCCGACGCGCTCGAGGCGACCCTCTCCGCCCTCGCCGAGCGCGGCCCCGCCGAAGAGGACGAGCGGAAGGACCGCGACGAGGCCGCCGAGCAGCTCATGGACGCCCACCTGTTCGCGGCGCTGCTGGGCATGGTCGAGGACGTCCCGGCCGTCGACTTCGCCGCCGCCGAGGGGACGGAGGCGGCCGACGGGGCGGTCGCTCTCGCGGACCTGCGCGGCGCCGCCCTCGGCACCCGCGTGGACCCGATGGACGTCGACGTCCCCGGCGACCCGCTCGAGATGCGCCTGGCCTGGCGCGAGCGCGGCCTCGTCATCGCCGTCCACGGCGGCTGATCCGGGACCCGCGATGGGGAGTCCTCCCCATGGCCGCACCGACATCCCCGGCATAGATTCGGGGAGCACGCGGGGACGAGACGGGGGACGGGGAGAGCATGCACGGATTCTGGGGCGCGGACGTCGACGCCCTGCGCACCATGGGGATCGTGCTCTCGCGTCGGGCGGACGCGCTCGACGAGCTCGAGGTCATGCTCTCGGCGACGATCGAGCGCACCGAGTGGACGGGCGAGGACGCCGACAGGTTCCGCGTCGACTGGACGGGCACGGTGCGCACCGGCCTGCAGGACCGCAGCCTCGAACTGCGCCAGCACGCCCGACGCCTCTCCCGGCACGCCGAGGAGCAGGAGGAGGCCTCGAGCCCGGACAGCCCCGGCGGCCTCGGGATGCTCCGGCCCCTGCCCGCGCCGTTCCCGGGAGGACCCGGGGGCATCGGCGTGCTGGACCCGCTGCCCGCCCTGTTCCCCGGGAAGTCGCTGGACGATGACCTGCTGCGCGCCGTGCTCGGGACCCCGGAGGGTCGGGACGCACTCCTCGGCGCCCTCCTGGCCGGCCTGCTCGGCGGACCGCTCGCCGGGGCGCTCGCCGAGATGCTGCTGCGCGGCCTCGCCCTCGGCATGGCGCTCGAGGAGCTGCTCGCCGGGCTCGGGGGCGACGACGGGCTCGGGAGCGGTGTCGGGCTCGGGAACGTGATCGGGGAGGACGGGCGGGCCGGGGACGGCGGTGCGGCTGACGGTGCAGCTGGCGGTGCATCTGGCGGTTCCGGGGGCGAGGGCTCCGGTGCCGGCTCCGACTCCGAGGCCGCGTCCTCCGGCGCCGAGGGTGCTTCGGGCGGCGGTTCCGGCAGTTCCGGCGGCTCTGGTGGTTCCGGTGCTGCGGGCGGCGCAGAGGGCGGCAACTCCGCTGCGGGCGCTGACGGGGAGGCCGGGGACGGCGGCTCCGGGGACTCGTCGGGCGGGAATCCGGCCGGAGCGCAGGGAGCCGACGGGCCGGCCCAGACGGCCGGCACCCAGCCCGGCGGGCGGATCGCGGGCGGCGGCGAGGAGGGACCCTCGACGCTGTTCGAGCGGCTGATGGAGATGATCTCCGAGGCGCTCGGCTGCGGGACCGGCGCGGGCGCGGCATCCGGCGGCACCGCGGCCATCGGCGACGGGATCGGGACCGGCGGACTCGGCAGGAACTGACGGGTCTACCCTGGTGGGAGGGCCCTTCACTCGGGAGGACCGGATCAGGAGCAGAGAGATGACCGCCAACAGCCCCGCCACCCCCGCGCCCGTGCTCGTGCTGGTCCCCGGCGCGACCGGCGCCGCCTCAGGCGGCGGCGAGGGCTTCCACCTCGCCGATCCCGCTGACCCGCAGCTGTCGGTCACCGACCTCGTCGCCACCCGCGGCGACGGGATCTTCGAGACGATCGGCGCCTTCGACGGGGTCCCCGTCAACGTCGGCCCCCATCTCGCGCGCCTGGCTCGCAGCGCCGAGATGATGGACCTGCCCGCCCCCGACCAGGGCGTGCTCGCCGCCGCGGTCGACGCCGCGATCACCGCCCACGAGCCCGTGCCCGAGCTGAGCGTGCGCGTGATGTACACCCGCGGCGTCGAGGGCACCGGCACCCCGACCTGCTGGATCCACGCCAAGGCCTCCGACGACTGGAGCCCGTACCGGGCCGGGATGAAGGTGGCCGTGCTCGACCGGGGCCTGCCCACCACCGCCGCGCAGACCAGCCCCTGGCTGCTGCAGGGAGCGAAGACCCTCAGCTACGCCGTGAACATGGCCGCCGTGCGCGAGGCGAAGCGCCGCGGCGCCGCCGACGTGCTCTTCCTCGCCTCCGACGGCCACGTGCTCGAGGGCCCCACCTCGACCCTCCTCGTGCGGCGCGGCGACAGCTTCCTCACCACCCCCGTCAGTGCCGGGGTGCTCGAGGGCACGAGCGTCGCGACCCTCTTCGCCTGGCTCCGCGAGCAGCAGGGGCTCGCCGCCGGGGAGCAGCTCATGACCGTGCAGGACGTCCGCGACTCGGACGGCGCCTGGCTGCTGTCCTCGACCCGGCTGGCCGCCCCGATCACGCACCTGGACGAGCACGAGCTGCCCGTGGACCACGAGCTCACCGCCCGCTTCCAGCGGGTGCTCACCGGCGGGATCTGAGCCGCAGGTCCCGTCAGGCCCGGGAGCCGAGCGCGAGCACCTCCCGGGCGAGGTCCACGTCCACCACCAGGGTGTGGACCGCGCCGCTGCGCAGCACCCCGACCACCCCGGGCGCCTTCTCCGGCCCGGCCGCGACGCCGAGCACCTCGGGGATCCGCAGCAGCTCCGAGAAGGTCACCGCCAGCACCCGCTGGTCCGTCGGCGCGCCGAGCGGGATCCCGTCGGCGTCCACGAAGCGGCCGCACACGTCGCCCACCGGACGCTGCGCCTCGAAGGCCGCCCGCTCCTGCGCGCTCAGGCCCATGAGGTCCAGCACATGGGGGGAGGAGTGCACGCCGAGCGAGCCGATGCCCACCACGGCCAGCTCGACCTGCGCCGCGGCCTCGAGCACGGTGCGGATCGAGGACTCCGCCCTCAGGGTCGCCACCGCCGTCGCCGACTCGAGCACCGCCGGCGCGTAGAGGGTCCGCGGCGTCGCCCCGAGCCGGGAGGCGAGCACCCGCAGCACCGACTCGCCCGAGTCGAACTGGTCCAGGGCGCTGTGCCCGCCCACCAGCGGGAGCACCGTCGGCGTCGGCCGCGGGCGCAGGGACTCCAGGGACGCGACCACGCTCTGGACCGTCTGCCCCCAGGAGACGCCGAGGCTCCTCACCCGATCCGCGCGCTCCGCGATCACGGAGGCTCCCTCCCGGGCCACCGATTCCATCGCCGAGGCCCGCGGGGCGGAGACCACGTGCGCCTCCCGCAGCGAGAACGTGGCCCGCAGCGCCGCCTCGAGCGCCTCGTCGCGTCGCGGCGGACCGTCGGGGTCGTGGATCGTGATCTCGACGATCCCCCGGTCCCGGGCCTGGGACAGGATCCGCGAGACGTTCGAGCGGGACAGCCCCAGCTCGTCGGCGACCTCCGTCTGCGAGCGCCCCTGCTCGTAGTACAGGCGCGCCGCACGCACCACGAGCGCGGTGTCACGAGGGGCGGGCATGGGCACTCCTGGGGGCGACGGCGCGGGACGCGCCGGAGGGGAACGAGCCCAGGGTACGCAGAGCCGCGCCCGCGAGTGCCAGAATCAGGGGGTCGCCGACCGGGAGGAACCATGAGCACAGATCCGCGACCGCCCGTCGCCCCGCTCTCGCTGAGCCTCGCCCTGGCGCGGCTCGACGTCGGGGACGCCGAGGACGCGCTGCGCGCCGTCGCCGGGCAGCTCCTGGACGCCGGCGCCGTGACCGCCGACTTCCCCGAGGCGCTGCAGGCGCGGGAGCGGCGCTACCCGACGGGCCTGCCCACCCCCGTGCCCACCGCCATCCCGCACGCCGATCCCGAGCACGTGCTCGCCCCCGGCCTGGCGATCGCGACCCTCGCCCGACCCGTCGCCTTCGGAGAGATGGGAGGCGGCGGCGGGCAGGTCGAGGTCCAGCTGCTCGCCATGCCGCTGCTGACCGACGCGCGCGAGCACCTCGCCGCCCTGCGACGCCTGATGGGTCTGCTGCAGGACGAGGCCGCGGTCACCGCCCTGCTCGCCGCGGAGGACGACGACACGCTGCGCGCCTGCGCCGAGGAGCTGCTGGGCCGCGGGGCCGACGAGGCCGGGACGACGGAGGAGAACGCATGAGGAGCCCCCGACTGGGCGTGAAGGCCCTGATCATCCGCGACGGCCAGGTGCTGATGAACCGCTACCTCGAGCCCGACGGGCGGGAGGTGTTCGCCCTGCCCGGCGGCGGCCAGGAGCACGGCGAGGACCAGGCCGCGGCGATGATCCGCGAGTGCCGCGAGGAGATCGGCGCCGAGGTCGAGGTGCACCAGCCCGCCTGCCTGTTCGAGATCATGATGGACCGCCGCATGATCGACGGCTCCCCGATCCCGCCCTTCCACCAGGTCAACATCGCCTACTGGTGCGGGCTCGCCGAGGGGGAGGAGCCCGGCGAGGGCACCGAGCCCGATCCCGGCCAGGCCGGCACCGCCTGGCTGCCGCTGGACCGGCTCGGCGACCACGTGGTCCACCCCGTCGAGCTCTCCCGCTGGCTCGAGGCCGATCCCAGCTCCCGCCCGTTCAGCCTCGGGGTGTGCGGCAGCTGAGAGTGGGCTGACTCCGCGAGCGCGCTAGCGATAGCCTGGTGGGAGTGCCCAGCGACGGCGCACGCCGTCACGGGCAGAGAGCCAACCCCGAGAGTCAGGAGACCCATGACCACCTCGCCCCGCATCTCCTTCCACGACGGCCGCTCCATCCCGCAGCTCGGCTACGGGGTGTGGCAGGTGGAGAACCAGGTCGCCGCCGACGTCGTCGTCAGCGCGCTCGAGGCCGGATACCGCCACATCGACACCGCCCGCGGCTACAACAACGAGGCGGGCGTGGGCCAGGCGCTGCAGCGCGCCGGACTCGCGCGCGACGAGGTGTTCGTGACCTCGAAGGTCCCGAACCAGGACCAGGGCCGCGACGCGACCCTGCGCTCCTTCGACGCATCCATGGAGGACCTGGGCCTCGACGAGCTCGACCTCTACCTCATCCACTGGCCCGCGCCCTCCAAGGGCCTCGCCCTGGAGACCTGGAAGACGCTCGTCGAGCTCCATGAGCAGGGCCGCATCCGCTCGATCGGCGTCTCGAACTTCCGCGTCGAGGACCTCGAGCTCGTCGAGGCCGAGACCGGCGTGCTCCCCGTCCTCAACCAGATCGAGGTCCACCCCTACCTCGCCAACGAGGAGCTGCGCGCCTTCCACGCCCAGAAGGGCATCGTCACCGAGTCCTGGTCGCCGCTGGGCCAGGGCGGCGGCGAGCTCGAGGACCCCGTGATCACGAAGATCGCCGAGGCGCACGGAGCGAGCCCCGCCCAGGTGCTGCTCGCCTGGAACCTGGCGCCGGGCAACGTGGTCATCTCGAAGTCCGTCACCCCCGAGCGGATCGCCGCGAACCTCGCCTCCCTCGACCTGACCCTCGGCGAGGACGAGATCGCGCAGATCTCCGCTCTCGACAAGGGAGCCGCCGGCCGCCAGGGCCCGGACCCCGACACCTTCGCCGGGCACCAGGGCGCCTGAGCCCCGGCCGCTCCGCCGCACCGCCGACGCGCCGCGTCTCCCTCGAGGAGGCGCGGCGCGTCGTCATCGGTGTTCAGACCCGGGCGGTTGCGCCCTCGAGCGTCGCGGCGTAGGGGTCGAAGTCGGCCGGCATGGGCTCCACCTCGTCGAAGCGCGAGCCGATCTCGACGATCCGGTTCTCGGCGATCGCGGTCTCGATCCCCACCATCACGTCCAGGACGTGCGCGGCGATCTCGCCCTGGGCGCGGTGCGGCACCCCGGCGCGCAGGGCGCGCGCCATCTCGAGCACGCCCAGGCCGCGGCCCGCGGTGGCGCCGGTCGCGGGGATCTTCTCGGCGTCGTCGTCGGAGGCGCGGTAGGCGGTCAGGGAGCTGTCGCCCTCGAACACGTTCGGGTCGGGGAACGAGAGGGTCGCCTCGGTCCCGTACACCTCCACGAAGCCGGCGCGCGTGTTCGGGGAGTCGAAGCTCAGCAGCACCGTCGCGTTCTGGCCGGAGGCGAAGCGCAGCAGCGCCGAGACCTGCGTGGGGACGGTGACGTCGAAGATCTCCCCGGCCTTCGGGCCCGAGCCGATGGTGCGCTGCTCGCGGGCCTTCGAGCCGACCGCGCTGACGGAGACGACCGGGCCGAGCGCCAGCACGAGCGTGGTGGTGTAGTACGGGGCGATGTCGTAGAGCGGACCCGCGCCCTCCTGGAAGAGGAAGGCGGGGTTCGGGTGCCAGGACTCCGGACCCGGGGTCTGGAACAGCGTCAGCGCGCTCGCCGGCGTGCCGATCGCGCCGTCCCGCAGGGCGCGCAGCGCGGTCTGGATCCCGGCGCCGAGCACGGTGTCGGGCGCGCCGCCGACTCGCACCCCGGCCTCGCGGGCCGCCTCGAGCAGCGCCGTCGCGTCGGCCGGATCGGTGGTGATCGGCTTCTCGGTCCACACGTGCTTGCCGGCGGCGACGATCGCGCGCGACACCTCGGCGTGCGCGGTGGGGATCGTCAGGTTCACGACGATCTCGACGTCCGGATGCGCCAGGACGTCCTCGGCGGTGCCGGAGGCGGGGATCCCGAACTCGGCGGCGCGGGCCGCGGCCGCCTCCGGGACGAGGTCGCCGACGATGTGCACCTGCACGTCCGGGAAGGACGTGAGGTGGGTGAGGTACTGGTCCGAGATGGTGCCGGCGCCGATGAGGCCGACGCCGACGGGTCCGGTGCTCTGCTGGGTCATGGGGGTCCTTCGGAGGTGAGGGTGTGCAGGATCGTGTGATGCGGGGAACAGCCCGGTGATCATTTCACGGCGCCGGCCGTGAGTCCGGCGACGAAGTTCTTCTGCATCATCAGGAAGCCGACGACGACCGGGATCGATACCGCGATCGAGGCGGCGAGGATCTGGTTCCAGTAGACGTTGGTCTGGGTGGCGTACTGGCGCAGGCCCACGGCGAGGGTGCGGGTCTCCTCCGTGGTGAGCACGGAGGCGAAGAGCACCTCGCCCCATGCCGTCATGAACGCGTAGATCGCGACGGCGACGATCCCGGGCCGGGCGGCGGGCAGGATGATCCGCAGCAGGATCGTGAGGTTCCCGGCGCCGTCGACCTTCCCCGCCTGGTCCAGCTCCTTCGGGATCCCGTCGAAGTAGCCGGCGAGCATCCAGATCGAGAAGGGCAGCGAGAACGTCAGATAGGTGATGATCAGGCCGATCCGCGTGCCCACCAGGGGCACCCCGAAGGCCGCGTCGATGTTCACGAAGATGAGGTACAGCGGCAGCAGGAACAGCACGCCGGGGAACATCTGGGTCGACAGCACGGCGGTCATGAACGGACCGCGCCCGCGGAAGCGCCAGCGGGAGACGGCGTAGGCCGCGAAGATCGCGACCGCCACGCTGAACAGGGTCGCGACCGAGGTGACCACGAGCGAGTTCAGGAAGTAGCGCGCCAGCGGCACCGTCGACCACATCTCGATGAAGGGCGCGAAGGTCAACCGGCTCGGGAGCCAGGAGAACCCGGCCTGCACGTCGCCGAGGGGCTTCAGGCTCGTGGTGACCATGACGTACAGCGGCAGGAGCACGAAGAGGCTCAGCCCCACGAGCACGACGGCGCGGAAGATCTTCTCTCCGAGGGTCTCACGCATCAGAGCTCCCCTTCCTCCATTGGGTGACGTACAGGTACAGCAGCGAGACCGCCAGCAGGAACAGCAGCAGGAGCACGCTCATCGCGCTGCCCACGCCGAAGTCCCAGGACAGGAACGAGGCGTTGTAGATGTGGAAGCTGATGAGGTCGCCGGCGGGCGGCTGCGCGGTGCCGAAGAGGATGTACGGGGTGTTGAAGTCGTTGAACACCCACAGGAACATCACCAGCATCATCGTCTGGTTCACCGGCGCCAGCATCGGGAGGGTGACCGCCCGCCACTGGCGCAGCGGGGAGGCGCCGTCCATGGCGCTGGCCTCGTAGAGCTCGTCGGGGATCGACTGCAGCCCGGCCATGAACATGAGGAACGCGAAGGGCCACATGCGCCAGATCGCGACGACGACCACGGAGACGAAGGCGTTCTCGCCGATGAGCCAGAACGGGGCCGTCTCGAGCAGTCCGAGCTGGTCGACGAGGAGGTGGTTGATGACGCCGGTGTCGCGCTGGAGCATGAAGTTCCAGGTGATCACCGCGGCGTAGAGCGGCAGGGCGTAGGGGACGAGGAACAGGGTGCGGAACACCCCGCGGCCCCGGAAGGGGCGCTGCAGGGCGACGGCCGCCGCCATCCCCAGCCCCCAGCTCAGCCCCACCACGAGGGCGGTGAAGGCTACCGTGACCAGGAAGGAGCTCAGCAGCTCCTGCCCGATCGGGGTGTCGATGTCGACGGCGATGCGGTAGTTGTCCAGCCCCGCGAAGGGGGCCTCGGTCCAGCGGCGGATGAAGAACTTCGTCAGCTCCACGAAGCTCATCCAGAAGCCGGTGACCATCGGGACGATGTGGATCAGCAGCTCGAGGATCACCGCGGGCAGCAGGATCAGGTAGGGGAACCACGTACGGCCGACGCGACGGCGCGGAGCGGTGGGCTCCGCGCTCGTCGGCGGAGTCGTGGTCCCGCGGGGAGCGGTGGTGGTCATGGGTGGATCCTCAGGCCCGGATCGAGTCCTGGGCGGTCTGCATGGCGGTGACGACGTCCTCGCGCGTGACCTTCCCGCCGGTCGCGATGGTCGCGAACATCGCGTTCATCGCCTGGCCGACGGTGGTCTCGAACTGGTCCTCCCAGGCCACCAGCGGCAGCGGGGCGGAGCGCTCCGCGTAGACCTCCATGAACATGTCGGCCTGCTCGGAGTCCTCGGTGAAGGTGGGCTCGCCGTCCACCAGCACGGGCAGGGAGGCGAAGGGCTTGCCGAGCTCGGCCTGGGTCTCCGGCGAGGTCATGAACTTCATGAAGGCGAGCGCGCCGTCGCGGTTGTCGGTGTCCGCCATGGCGGCGATGTTGATGCCGGCGAGGTGGGAGGCGCAGTCGTCGACCGCGTCGGCCGGGGCCGGGAAGGGGATCGCCCTGAAGTCCTCGGGAGCCATGCCCTGGGACTCGATCGTGGCGTTGGCGTTGTTCTGGTTGATGATCATCGCCGCCTCGCCGTTCGCGAAGGAGGTGACGGACTTGGTGCCGTTGTCGAACTGGGCGTTGGAGGGGTTGACGACCTCGTGCTCCTGCATGAGGTCGAGGTAGCGCAGGATCCCGTCGACCACGCCGTCCTCGGTGAAGGTGGGCTTGCCCTCGGCGTCGTTCAGCGCCGCGCCGTTCTGGGTGGCGTTGATGAAGGCGAAGTGGTTGTTCTCGGTGTAGGAGCCGGCCGCGAGCGACATGCCGTACACGCCCTCGTCCGGGTCGGTGAGCGCCTTCGCGGCCTCGACCATCTCCTCCCAGGTGGTGGGCGGCTCGATGCCGGCCTCCTCGAACATCTTCACGTTGTAGTACATGCCGTAGGCGAGGCCGTACAGCGGGATCGAGGCCGGGTCGGTGCCCTCCTCGCCGCCGGTGGCGAGCGCCGCCTCGACATACTGCTCGCGCCCGCCGAGCGCCTCGAACTCCTCATCGCCCAGCTCGAGCAGCCCGCCGGTGGCCTGGAGGCTGACGCCCCAGGTGTTGCCGATGTTCAGCACGTCGGGGCCCTGGCCGGAGGTGATCGCGGTCTGGATGCGGGTCTGCAGGTCGGCCCAGCCGATCACCTCGAGGGAGACGTCGATCCCGGTCTCCTCGGTGAACCGCTCGAGGACGGGGGTGAGGACCTCCTTGTCGTTCTCGACGCTGGTGCCCTGGTTGGAGGCCCAGTAGGTGAGGGAGTCGGGGGAGTCGTTCGAGCCGCCGCCGGAGGAGGAGCCGCAGGCGGCGAGGCCTGCGGCGCCGGCGGCGGCCAGGGGAGCGGCGGTCAGGAGGGTGCGTCGTCGCATGAGGGGGTCTCCTCGGGGAATGCCGTCGTCGATGACGGGCGGCTGCTGAATCGATTCGGTGCTTAATTGATTCGGCGAGTATTGCCCGGGTGTCGCGGGCATGTCAACGGCACCAGATCACGGTGGCGTCACGGTCGCAGGGGGCGATTCCGGCGACGGGACGCGGGCCCTCAGGCGCGGGCGGTCGAGGCGCGCGGGACGAGCTGCGCCGGCGCGGAGTGCACGGTCTCCCCGGGCGGGGCCTCGCCCTCGACACGGCGCACGAGCAGGTCGCCGGCCGCGTGCCCCATCGTGAACGGGCGGCGGGCGAGGGCGGTGATCGACGGCGAGGTGACCTCGGCGATCAGGGAGTCGTCCCAGCTCACCAGGCCCATCTCCTCGGGGACGTCCAGCCCCAGCGCGCTCGCCGCACGGAGGGCGCCGATGGCGATCAGATCGCTCGAGGTGATCAGGGCGGGCCGAGCGCAGAAGCCGCGATCGACCTGCTCGAGCGCCTCCTGGCCGGAGCTGATCGTGTACCGCCCGGCGCGATGGGAGTGCGCGAGTCCGTGCTCGGCGCACAGCTGCGCGATCAGGTCGAGACGTCGCTGCTCGTGCGCGTACTCGAGCGGGCCGGTGAGCTGGAGGCAGCCGTCGTAGCCCTGCGCGAGGACGTGCTCGATCACGGTGGCCGCATCGGCCGGCTCCGCCGAGGCCACCTTCACGTAGTCCTCGGGGCCCTGGTAGTGGCCCAGCACCGCGAAGTCCATGCCCAGCGAGTCCAGCACCGGCGGACGGTGGTCGTTCGCGGTGAGGTCCAGCAGCACCACGCCGTCCACCCGGCGCTGATGGGACCAGGTGCGGAAGACCTCGATCTCCTGCTCCTCGCCGCCCTCCACGAAGCGGATCAGCAGCTCGTAGCCGTGCGCGCTCGTCGCCGACTCGATGCCCGCGGTCACCGAGGCGTAGAACGGCTCGCGCGAGACCTCCTCGGGATCCCGCACCAGGACCAGGCCGATGTTCCCGCTCCGACCCCGGCGCAGCGCCTGCGCACCGGAATGGGGCGTCCAGCCCACGGCGCGCGCATGCTCGAGCACGCGCTCGCGGGTCGCGGCGCCCACTCCGGGCTTGTCGTTCAGTGCGTAGCTCACCGTCGCCGGGGAGATCCCGAGGTCCCGGGCGATCGTGGCGACGGTGGGGCGGGAGTGCTTCGGCGGCATGGGGAGCATCGTAAGGTCGGGGCATGTCGCTGCCCACCGCCTCCGCCCCGACCGAGGTGCGGATCGCGCACTGCCTGCTCGACGCCGACGGCGCGGTGCTCTCCGCCGAGCGCGCCGAGGAGCCGTTCTACGCCGCGAGCACCATCAAGCTGCACATGCTCCTGGCCGTGCTGGCCGCGGCCGAAGAGGGCCGGCTCGACCTCGACGCGCCGGTGACCGCGACGCGCACCTTCACCGGCGTCGACGGGCGGCCGTTCACCCTCGCGGGCGACCACGTCGATCCCACCCATCCCGAGCCCGGCACCCCGATCACGCCACGCGAGCTCGCCGCGCGCATGATCGACCGCTCCAGCAACGAGGCGACCGATCACCTGCTCGAGCTGGTCGGCCTGGATGCCGTCGCCGACGTCGTCCGGGACCTGGGACTCGGCGCGACCCGCGTCGAGCGGGCCATCGGGGACGCCTCCGCGCTCGAGCTCGGGCTGACCAACGAGACCTCCGCCGCGGACCTCGCCCGCACGATGCGCCATCTGGTCGCGGGCCCGGGCCTGGCGGAGGAGTCCCGCGCGCTCGCTCTCGCCGCGCTGCGCGCGCAGCGCATCCCGATCATCGGCACCGTCCTCGTCCCGGGGGTGGACTGGGGCTCGAAGTCCGGCTGGGTCGACGGCTACCGCCACGACGTCGCCTTCCTCGAGGCGCCCGCGGGAGCCGGCCTGCGCGTGCTGGCGGTGATGACCGCGGGGATGGAGCCCGAGCATGCCGACCGGGAGGTCGCCTCGCTCACCAGGACATCCTTCCCGGACATCACGGTCGCGCCGGGCGATCAGGGCATCACGGGTTGACCGCCGTGACCTGATCGTGATCAAGATGGAGCCGCACGATCACCTGCGGCCCCGCCGCCCGATCGACCGGAGTCCGGGCAGTCCGGCGGGCCGCGACATCGACACGGAGGTTCTCACCGTGACCGATCAGGCACTCCGCTCCCCGCACTCCCGTCGGACCTTCTTCCGCGGCCTCGGCGTCGCCGGCGCCGCGGCCGTCACCGGGGCGGCCGTCCCGACCGTCCTCGCGCCCCGCGCCTCCGCGGCGCCGGTGCCCGGCTTCAACTACGAGATCTCGCGCGACGAGGTCATCGAGCGCGCCCACGTCTGGGTCGACGACCCCCGCCCGTACTCGATGGAGGCCTACGACGTCGGCCCCGAGGACGATCCCGACATCCTGTGGCGCCAGGACTGCTCCGGATTCGTGTCCATGGCGCTCGCGGCCCGGGACAGCGACAACCCCACCGGCTTCACGACCGAGACCCTCCACCCGGACGGCGGCTACGGCATCTCCCACGCCATCACGAAGGACGAGCTGCTCCCGGGCGACTTCATCCTCCAGCGCAACGCCGACTCCTCCAGCGGCGTCGGCCACGTGGTGCTGTTCAACGGGTGGGCCGACGGCGGCGGCTACCACGTCCTCGAGCAGGCCTACGGCGCCGGCGGCACCGTCGCGCGCGTGGCCGAGTACCCCTACGACGGCCTCGAGCACTACCACCCCTTCCGCTACGACCTCATCGTCGACTGACCCTCTGACGGGAAGGGCCGCCGGACGCTCGACGCGTCCGGCGGCCCTTCGTCCGCGTGCGGGGCCTCAGGCCTCGAGCACGCGGCGCGCCCCGGCGTACTCCCCGTCGGTGTCGTACTCGGTCAGCGACATGATCTCGACGCTGCGCTCCGCGTTCGGCGCCTGCATGATCATGTCGTCCCCGAGATACAGGGCGACGTGGCGGATCGAGTCCCCGCCCGGCTCGGTCGCGAAGAAGACCAGGTCGCCGCGACGCAGGTCCTCCCGCGCCACCTCGGCGAGACCGGAGTCGTTCATCTGGTCGCCGGCGTCGCGGGCGATCGTGATCCCGTGGTGGTGGAAGAGCGTGTAGGTGTAGCCGGAGCAGTCGAAGCCCCAGGCGCTCACGCCCGCCCACAGGTAGCGCAGCCCCAGGAAGCGCTCGCCGGTGGCGATCACGTCCTCGACCGAGGGATGCGGCGGCTTCTCGCCGTGCTCGCGGACCACGACGTCGCCCGTGGGCAGGTAGGCGGGGCGGGCGCCGGGCACGGCGACCTTCACGGCCTTCGCGGTGCGGCCGACGACCGGCAGGATCGTGTCGAAGGAGACGTCGATCCCGGGGTGATTCCCCGACGGGGTGCCGGTGAGGGTGCTGGTCAGCGCCGTGACGGTCGCGGTCGGCGCGGTCTCGGCCTGACGGGCGAAGTCCGCGTCGGCCACCAGGTGCGAGGTCGGCACCCAGCCCGGATAGCCGCGGGGATCGCGCGGGGTGGGCTGCGCGGTGACGAGCACGTGCGTCCAGTCCCCGTCGATCTCGTCGACGATGACCTCGCTGCCGAGCACGGCCTGGCTCTCCAGCTCCCCGGTCAGCCAGCGACGCGTCTCGGTGTCCTCCATGTTCGCGTTCCACGCGTCGAGGTCGACGGGCATCGACAGCGCAGGGTCGTCGATCCCGGGACGGGCCGTGCGCGGCTCGACCCAGAGCGTCGTCGCGGAGACCGCGACATGGGCGCGATCGCCCGGGGAGAGCTCCTGCCCGGCGGCCGGGCGCGGCGCGGGGGCGGCGGAGGCGGGGCCGAGCGCGGCGAGCGAGGCGACGGCGAGACCGGCGGTCCCGGTCGCGGCCAGGCGCAGGCCGTCACGGCGGCTGAGGTCGGCGGTGCGGCGGATGGTCATGGCATCTCCTTCGTGGGGCCGGCGCCGCGGCGCCGGCGGGTGACGGGTGTGCAGGGTCGGGGACGGAGGGTCGGGGGCAGGGTGCTCACCGATCACCCCCTGCCGGGTCCTCGTCGGCGCCGAGGAGGTCGAGCCCGAGGCCGGGACCGCCGCTGAGCCTCAGCCACGCCCCGTCCTGCACGAACCCGCCGCGCGGCAGATCGGTCGCGAACCAGGCCGGCGGGTCCAGGTCGATCATCGTGATCGCGGGATGGGCGATCGCCAGATGAGCGGCGGCGGTGATCGAGATCCGAGGCTCCATCATCGAGCCGAGCATGCACTCGATCCCCGCCTCCCGGGCGAGGTCCGCGATCGCGATCGCCGCCCGCAGCCCGCCCGTCTTCGCGAGCTTGATGTTCAGCAGGTCGCAGGCGCCCGTCTCGAGGAGGCGGCGCGCATCGTCCGCGGACCACACCGCCTCGTCGGCCATGATCGGCAGCTCGACCGCGGCGGAGACCCGGGCGAGGCCCTCGATGTTCGCCGCCGGGACGGGCTGCTCGACCAGCTCGATCGGGAGGCCGTCGGCCGTGAGCGCGGTGAGGATCGTGATCGCCTCCTCCGGGGACCATCCCTGGTTCGCGTCCAGGCGCAGCCGGGCCTCCGGCGCCGCGTCGACGACCGCGACGAGACGCTCGCGGTCCAGCTCCACGTCGTTGCCGAGCTTGATCTTCAGGATCTGCGCCCCGGCGGCGACGGCCTCGCGGGCGTGGTCGGCCATCACGTCGGGGTCCTCGAGGGAGACGGTCATGTCGTTCATCAGCCCGTCGCCGAGCCGCCCTCCGAGCAGCTCCACGAGCGGCAGTCCGGCCTCGCGTGCCCAGGCGTCGTGGAGGGCGACCTCGAGCGCGGCCTTCGCGCTGGTCGCCCCGTCGAGAGCCCGGGCGGCGCGACCGGCGAGACCCGTGAGCGAGTCGGTGACGCCCTCGACCGCGGCGCGCAGCGGACCCTCGAGCGCGGCGGCGATCGTTGCGGCGGACTCCCCGGTCACGGCGACCGTCTCCGCGGCCGAGCCCTGCCCGACGGTGCCGCCTGAGAGCTCCACCTCGACGACCACGTAGTCGACGGCCTCGGTGCGGCGGGCCGCCGTGACGAAGGGGCGCAGCAGCGGGGCGCGGTGGCGATGGCTGCGCACCGCGACGACGTGCAGCGGGTTCGCGCCGGGGCCGTTCTCGTGCACGGTCACAGCGCCGACATCAGCTGGGCGGCGGCGAGGCCGAGGAAGGTGCCCAGGAACGAGCCCATGAGCGCCATCAGCACGCCGACCGGCACGAGCTGCCGGTTGAAGGCGCTGGCCACGACCGGGGCGGAGGCGATGCCGCCGATGTTCGCGGTCGAGGAGACGGCGATCGAGAACAGGTCGGTGCGGGTCAGCTTGGCGTAGACCACCATGATCGCCAGGTGCAGGAGCACGACGAGCAGGCCGACCAGCAGGTAGAGCGGCGCCTGGGTGAGCGCGGAGAAGTCGGACCCGGCGGCGATCTGGCCGATCACGACGAACAGCATCAGCGTCGCGATCTCCGTGGACCCGCCGATCTTCCCCAGCGGCGTCTGGGCGATGACCAGCCCGAGCACGGAAACGATGACGATGGTCCAGGTGGTGGCGTTGACGACGTCGCCGAGCTCCGGCAGCAGGCCGCCGATCCAGATCGCGCCGCAGGCGACGGCGATCGAGCCGAAGACCACCCCGGCGAGCGACTGCAGGGTCATCGGGGCCTCCTTCTCCTCGAAGGAGTCGCCGTGGTCGACCAGGTGCGTCGACCGGGCCTTGGTGAAGCGGTCGAAGCGGCCGGCGACCGCGACGGAGGAGAACGCGACGGTGAGCCAGATCGAGTAGATGAGGGTGTCGGTGATCAGGGCGTAGCCGAAGATGTTCTCCGGCGCCTGGAGGATGTCCTGCACGGCGACCATGTTGGCGCTGCCGCCGGTCCAGGAGGCCAGCAGGGCGCCGAGCACCTTCCACGCCTCGGGGTGCAGGGCGCTCTGGAACGCGAGGAACACGACCACCATGGCGACGAACAGGGACGCCGCGGAGACGGCGTAGGTCAGCAGCAGCCGCGGGCCGAGCTTGATGATGCGGCGCAGGTCGCAGCCGAAGAGGAACAGGAAGATCATCGCCGGGAGGGCGACGTCCTTGACGGCGGCGATGGGGGCGCGGGTCGCGTCGTCCTGCCCGAACACCCCCGCCGTGTTCAGCGCCGCGCACAGCAGGTACATCAGCACCATGCCGGGCACGTACTTGAACAGCTTCCAGCCGGTGGTGCGCTCGAGCACGATCAGCGCGCACGAGAGCGCCAGCAGGACGCCGAGCATGAGCAGTCCGTCGGTGATCACGGGGTTCTCCTCGGGTGGGGAAGGGTCGGGGACGAAAAAAATCGGAAGCACCGGCGACCGGCGTCTCGGACGAGACGCGGTGCGGTGCTTCCGACGGGATCCGGTTCGGTGAGGTTCCGGGCGGGCGGTCGCGGTATGCGGTTATGACTCCTGGGCGGGGCCGGCCGACAGGTCGCGGTACTTCGCGGCGGCGCTGCGCACGGAGGCGGCGAGCGCCCGCTGCGAGGACCCGTGGTACCTGTCGGTGATCGACTCCACCAGGGCGTCCTCCTCGAGCAGGGACCGACCGACCACCAGCTCGCGGACGAACTCGACCGTGAGCGTCAGCGTGGCGGTGCAGTCGGCTGCCTGGATGACGTGGGTCTCAGTATCGACGATGAGGCCGATGAAGAACAATCCCCACTGCGTCGTGATCGGATTGTTGCTGGGGGACTTCGCCTCGCCCGTGAGGTAGATGGTGCGCGCCATCGCTCGATCCTATGCGGGGTCGGGAACTGCGGGGTCGGGAACGGGGCGCGGCCCCGGCCGGGAGTTCCCGGACGGGGCCGCGGTGCCGCCGCGGGGCGGCGGGGAGAGCGCGGGGCTCAGCGGAGGTTCGCGGGGCCGGCCTCCTCGGCCGCCTTCTCCGCGTCGGCGCGACGCTCGTCGCGCTTGGTGGTGAGGTCCTCCGCGTGCTCCTCCTGGGCGGCCTGCGCCGAGAGGGCGCGCTTCTGCGCGGCCGGCTGCAGGTCGGCGAACTGGCCGCCGACATCGCCGCGGACGCGGTTCTCGGAGCCGGTGGGCGCCGGGTCGTTGCCCTCGCCGGTGAGGTCGCCGCGCACGATGGTGCCGGTGACGTCGACGCCGTCGGTGTTGTCCGAGGCGGTGACGTCGCCGCCGAAGTAGGTGGTGCCCTCGCAGCGCAGGTTCTGGCCGCCGGTGCCGAGCTGCACGCCCGCGTTGCCGCTGAAGACCGCGTTCCCGTCGATCTCGCCGGCGCAGAAGGTCGCGCCCTCGGCCGCATCGGTGACGGTGAGATCCTTAGACAGGGTCGAGTCGACGATGTCGGTGAACTGGGAGCCCTCGCTCTTCACGTTCCCGCCGACGGTGCTGCCGCTGACGTGCACGAGGCCCTGGCCGACGGTGACGTTCCCGCCGATCGAGGAGCCGTAGGAGTACAGGAACGGCTCGGCGCCCTCGGCCTCGCGGCCGTTGTAGCTGCCCTCCACCGCGGACTCGTCGAGGTAGACGCCGTAGCCGCCGTTGGAGACCACGTTGCCGGCGACCTCGGTGCCGGTCGCGTCGAAGTAGCCGTCGCCCTGGACGAGGACGCGCCCGTCGACCGAGGAGTCGGTCATCAGCAGGTCCGCGCCGGCCTGGACGCGCACCTCGCCCTGGACGGTCACATCGGTGAGGACGCAGGAGTTGTCCTTGCCGACCACCAGGTCACCGGGGACGGTGACCGAGGAGGCCTCGCCGTCGCAGCGGGTGGTCAGGGCGGCGTTCGCGGAGCCGGCGGTGGCGGCGAGGCCGGCGGCGGCCAGGGCCGTCGCGGAGAGGATGGTGAAGGAACGGGAGAGGGTGCGCACGAGGGCTCCTAGATCGCCGTGCCCGGCGAGGGCGGCGTGAGGGGATCGGTATCGGGTCCTCCACGACCGTAGCGACTCACCTCACACCCCACAATCGATTCGGCCGTATTCGCCGGAGTTCATCGAGAGTTCCCCTGCGCGTGACGTGGGGGACCGGCCCTCGTCCCCCGGCGGCCGGGGCGCAGGTCAGAGCGGGAGGCGCACGTAGGTGGTCTCGAGGAACTCCGCCAGGCCCTCGTGAGAGCCCTCCCGGCCCAGCCCCGACTCCTTCACCCCGCCGAAGGGCGCGGAGGGATCGGAGGCCACGCCCAGGTTCACCGCGACCATCCCGGACTCGAGACGTCCCGTCGCCTCTGTGACCTCCGCGAGATCCTCCCCGGCGACGTAGGCCATGAGGCCGAACTCGGTGTCGTTGGCCGCGGCGATCATCTCCTCGACGTCGTCCAGCACGGTCAGCGGCGCGAGAGGGCCGAAGATCTCCTCCCGCTGCACGCGCGCGTCGCGCGGAACATCGGCCAGCACCGTCGCCTCGTGGAAGAAGCCGGGGCCCTCGCCGCGCCCGCCGCCGGTGAGGACGCGCGCCCCGCGGCCGGTCGCATCGGCGATCAGCTCCTGGACGGTGTCGACCGCCGACTCGTCGATGAGCGGTCCGAGGGTCGTGGCCGGATCGACGCCGGGCCCGAGCACGAGCTGCGAGACCCGCTCGACCAGGCGGTCGGTGAACTCCTCGGCGACGGAGGAGTGGACGTAGAAGCGGTTCGCGGCGGTGCAGGCCTCGCCGTTGTTGCGGAACTTCGCGAGCATCGCCGCCTCGACCGCGGTCTCCACGTCGGCGGAGGGCAGGACGAGGAAGGGGGCGTTGCCGCCGAGCTCCATCGACGTGCGCAGCACGTGCTGGGCCGACTGCTCGATGAGGGTGCGCCCCACCGCCGTGGAGCCGGTGAAGGAGACCTTCCGCAGCCGCGGATCGGCCATCAGGGTCGAGGAGAGGGTGCGCGAATCGCTCGTGACCACGCAGTTCACCACGCCGTCGGGCACCCCCGCCTCGGCGAGGATCGCCATCAGCGCGAGCGAGGTCAGCGGGGTCTTCTGCGCGGGCTTGAGCACCACCGTGCAGCCGGCCGCGAGGGCGGGGCCGATCTTCCGTGTCCCCATCGACAGCGGGAAGTTCCACGGGGTGATCAGCAGCGTCGGGCCGACGGGGCGGGCGACGGTGAGGACCCCCTCGCGGGCGGCGGGGGCGTGGCGGAAGCGGCCGGGCTGGCGCACCGCCTCCTCGCTGAACCAGCGCAGGAACTCGGCGCCGTAGGTCACCTCGCCGTACGCCTCGGCGAGCGGCTTGCCCATCTCGAGGGTCATCAGCGCCGCGAGGTCGTCGGCCCGCTCATGGCAGAGCTCGAAGGCGCGGCGCAGGATCTCGGAGCGCTCGCGCGGGGTGGTCGCGGCCCAGTCCGCCTGCGCGGCGCAGGCGGCGTCGAGCGCCTTCGTGCCGACGGCCTCCGCGTCGGCGTCGACCACCCGGGTCAGGGCCGCGCCGGTCGCGGGGTCGGTCACCTCGAGCGCGGCGGTGCCGCCGAGGAAGCGTCCGCCGACGAAGGAGCTGGTGGGGGTGCGCTCGAGCACCTCCGCGATCCGGGTCGGGGTGAGGGCGGGCTGCTCGGGCATCGGGGGACCTCCTGCGTCGTCGGGCTCGTCCTCCCAGTCTGCACCCGGGGCGACGGGGCGCGCTCAGGGCGCGGCGAGGGCGTCGACCGCACCGATCAGACCCAGGTGGCTGAAGGCCTGGGGGAAGTTCCCGATCATGCGGCGGTGCGTGCCGTCGTACTCCTCGGAGAACAGGTGCAGGTCGTTCCCGCAGGCGAGCAGGTCCTCCAGCAGCTGCTCGGCCTCGTCGCGCCGACCCGTCGCGGCGTACTGCTGGACCAGCCAGAAGCTGCACACGAGGAACGGGTGCTCGTCCCCGGGCAGGCCGTCCTGGCCGCGGGTGCGGTAGCGCAGCAGGAGACCGTCCTCGGTGCGCAGATCCTGCTCGATGCGGGCGACGGTCGCGAGCATGCGCGGGTCGTCGGCGGGCAGGAAGCCGGTGCGGGGGATCTGCAGCAGGGAGGCGTCGACCTCGGCGCTTCCGTAGGTCTGGGTGAAGGCGCCGTCGGGGCCGACGCCCTTCTCGAGGATCTCCGCGCGGACGCGGACTTGCAGCCGGGTCCACTCCGCGAGCTCCTCCTCCCGTGCGGGCAGGCCGTGCTCGCTCACGGCCCGGACCGCCCGGTCGAGGGTCGCCCACACCATCACGCGGCCGTGCGTGAAGTACGCGGGGGCTCCGCGCATCTCCCAGATGCCCTGGTCGGGCTGGTCGAGGTGGGCGATGGTGAAGCGCACCAGCGCCCGCTGCAGCGGCCAGGACCAGCGGGACTCCTCGATCCCGGCCTCCCGCATCGCCGACAGGGCGATCATGACCTCCCCGACCACGTCGGCCTGGTACTGGTCGGCGGCGCCGTTGCCGATCCGCACCGGGACCGAGCTCTCGTAGCCGGGCAGGTGGTCGAGCTCCCGCTCGGGCAGGTTCCGGTCCCCGGTGATCGAGTACATGATCTGGAGCCGCTCGGGGTCCCCGGCGATCGCGCGCAGCAGCCATTCCCGCCAGGAGACCGCCGCGTCCACGTGCCCGTGCGCGAGCAGCGCCTCGAGGGACAGGGCCGCGTCGCGCAGCCAGCAGAAGCGGTAGTCCCAGTTGCGCACCCCGCCGAGGTCCTCGGGCAGGCTCGTGGTCGCCGCGGCGATGATCCCGCCGCTGCGACGGTGGGTGAGGGCGCGCAGCACCAGCAGGGAGCGGGCGACGGGCTCGGCGTGCTCCTCCGCGACGCGCACCTTCCCCAGCCATGAGGACCACTGCGTGCAGGTCGCGGCGAGCTCCGCCTCGACATCGGGCACCGCGGGAACGTCCTGCCAGGAGGGGAACCAGGTCAGCACCCAGTCGGCGCCCTCCCCGGCGGCGAGGCGGTGCCGCCCGTGGTGGGAGCGTCCCTCGGCCTGCAGGGCAGGACCGTGCAGCGCCACGGCGTCCCCGCCCGCGACGGCGACGAGCACTCCCTGGCCGGCGACGTCCTCGGTGCGCCGCACCCACGGCACCGCCGCGCCGTACTCGAAGCGGAGCACGAGCTCCTGGACCACCTCGACCTCGCCCTCGGTGCAGGTGACCGTGCGGACCAGGTCGGATCTCGACGCGTCGGCCTCGGGCGAGGCGTCGGCCCCGTCGACCGGCAGGAACTCGACCACCGTCGCGGCGCCGCCGGGAGCGCGCCACTCGGTCTCCAGCACCATCGTGCCGGGCAGGTAGCGGCGGGAGACCGCCTCGCCGTCCGCGATCCGCAGCGACCAGTGGCCGTGGGAGTCCTCGCCCAGCAGCGAGGTGAGCACGGCGTCGGAGTCGAAGCGCGGCATGCACAGCCAGTCCACTTCCCCGTCGCGGGTCACGAGCGCGGTGGTGCGCTGGTCGGAGAGCAGGGCGTGGTCCTCGATGCGAGCGGCGGTCATGGGGCCAGTCCATCACGGGAGCGGGCCGTCCGCAGGGGTACCATCGGTCCGCGCCGCGGCCGGGAGCGCCCCCGGTGCGCGGTGCGTCCCCGCTCCTCGACCCGTCCCCAGGTCACCGCCGATCCAGGAGGATCCCCGTGCCCAGCACCCCCGTGCCCGCGACCCCGGGGGCCGATGCCCCCGGCCCCCGCCCCGCGGCCGACGCCCCGCCGCCCGCCCACGTCGACCCCGCCCAGCAGGCCGCCCACCGCCGCTGGACCCCCGCGAAGATCGCGCTGTGGGCCGTGATCGGCCTCCTCGGCGGCGCCGGCTGGTTCATGCTCGCGATCTACCGCGGCGAGAACGTCAACGCGATCTGGTTCGTGTTCGCGGCCGTCTGCTCCTATCTCATCGCCTACCGCTTCTACGGCAAGTTCATCGAGAACCGGCTGGTGAGGCCCGACGACAGCCGTGCCACCCCCGCCGAGTACGCCCACGACGGCAAGGACTTCGTCCCCACCGACCGGCGCATCCTGTTCGGCCACCACTTCGCCGCGATCGCCGGGGCCGGCCCGCTCGTCGGCCCCGTGATCGCCGCGCAGATGGGCTACCTGCCCGGCACGATCTGGATCGTCGCGGGCGTCATCCTCGCCGGCGCCGTCCAGGACTTCCTCGTGCTCGTGATCTCGATGCGCCGCGGCGGGCGCTCGCTGGGCAAGATGGCCCGCGACGAGCTCGGCCTCGTCGGCGGCATCGCCGCGTTCGTCGCGACCCTCTCGATCATGCTGATCATCGTCGCGATCCTCGCCATGGTCGTGGTCAACGCCCTGGGCGAGAGCGCCTGGGGCGTGTGGAGCGTGGGCCTGACGATCCCGATCGCGATCTTCATGGGCTTCTACCTGCGCTACCTCCGGCCCGGCAAGGTCTTCGAGGTCTCCGTGATCGGCTGCGCGCTGCTGCTGCTCGCGATCATCTCGGGCCGCTGGGTGGCCGAGAGCGGCTGGGGCGCGGAGATGTTCCACATCGACCGTCCCGTCCTCGCCGTCGCGATCATCGTCTACGGCTTCCTCGCCGCGGTGCTGCCGGTGTGGGTGCTGCTGGCCCCGCGCGACTACCTCTCGACCTTCATGAAGATCGGCACCATCGTGATGCTGGCGCTGGCGATCATCGTGGTGCGCCCCGTCATCGAGTCCCCGGCCGTCAGCGAGTTCGCCTCCCGCACCGACGGGCCCGTGTTCACCGGCGCCCTGTTCCCCTTCCTGTTCGTCACGATCGCCTGCGGCGCCCTGTCCGGCTTCCACGCGATGATCTCCTCCGGCACCTCCCCTAAGCTCGTGGAGAAGGAGTCGCAGGCGCGGATGATCGGCTACGGCGGCATGCTCATGGAGTCCTTCGTGGCGATCATGGCGCTGGTCGCGGCGGTCTCCATCGACCAGGGCATCTACTACGCGATGAACTCCTCGGGCGCCGCGACCGGCGGCACCGTCGAAGGCGCGGCGCAGTTCGTGAACTCCCTGGGGCTGACCGGGGTGCAGGTGGACGCGGCCACCCTCGAGCAGACCGCTCGCGACGTGGGCGAGGAGTCGATCGTCTCCCGCACCGGCGGCGCCCCCACCCTCGCGGTGGGCCTGGCCGGGATCATGCACGAGGTCGTCGGCGGTGCCGGGATGATGGCGTTCTGGTACCACTTCGCGATCATGTTCGAGGCGCTGTTCATCCTCACCAGCGTCGACGCCGGCACCCGCGTGGCCCGCTTCATGCTCGCCGACCTGCTCGGCGGCGCCGACAAGCGCTTCCGCGACCCGTCCTGGCGGTTCGGGGCCTGGCTCACCACGGCGCTCATGGTCGCCGGCTGGGGCTCGATCCTGTTGATGGGCGTGCTGGACCCGCTGGGCGGCATCAACACCCTGTTCCCGCTGTTCGGCATCGCCAACCAGCTGCTGGCCGCCGTGGCGCTGTCGATCTGCCTGGTGATCTTCGCGCGCAAGGGCCGTCGCTGGGCCCTCCTGGCGGTCGCCGTGCCGATGCTCTTCACCGCCGTGATCACCGTGTACGGCTCGCTGCTGAAGATCTTCTCCCCGGATCCGAAGGTCGGCTACTGGGCCAACCACCTCGCCTATCGCGAGGCGCTCGCGGCGGGGGAGACCCAGCTGGGCCTCGCCACCACCGCCGAGGACATGCGCACCGTCGTGTTCAACACCGCCGTCCAGGGCTCCCTGTCGATCCTGTTCGTGGTGTGCGCGCTGATCGTCATGGTCGTCGCGCTGTGGCGGACGGTGCAGGCGCTGCGCGGGCAGAACCTGCTGGAGACTGAAGACCCGTATGTCGCCTCGGAGCTCTTCGCCCCCTCGGGCATGCTCGCCACCCCCGCGGAGAAGGAGCTCCAGGGTCGCTGGCGCGAGTACCTCGGGCGCCATCCGGAGAAGGACCTCACCGGAGGAGGGCACGGGTGAGCGCCGCGGAGAGGGGCACTCCGGTGCTGGAGCTGCTGCGGGAGGTGCGGCGCTTCGCCCGCGGCATCCTCGGCTCCGACGCCTACGACCGGTATCTCGCCCATCACCGCGTCAGCGGCGCCGCGCACGCCCCGCTCTCCGAGCGCGAGTTCTGGCGCGAGAAGTACGCGGCCCAGGACCGCAGTCCCGAAGGCCGGTGCTGCTGAGGCGGACGGGGCTACGGTGTCGACATGACCGGTACTGAGAACACTCTGTCCGTGGACGTGCTCGTGATCGGCTGGGGCAAGGGAGGCAAGACCCTCGCCGCGGCCCTCGCCGGCAGCGGCCAGAAGGTCTCGATGGTCGAGCAGTTCGAGACGATGCACGGCGGCACCTGCATCAACATCGGCTGCGTCCCCACCAAGACCCTCGTGCACGACGCCCAGGAGCGGCGCGAGGACGACGACGCGGCCGCGTACTGGGCCCGCGCCGTCGAGCGCCGCGACACCCTGATCGGGACGCTCCGCGACGTGAACCACCACATGCTCGCCGACCTGGAGACCGTCACCCTCGTCGACGGACGTGCCCGCTTCGTCGCCGAGCGCACCGTGGAGGTCGCCGGCGGCGAGGACCGGCTGAGGATCACCGCGCCGACGGTGGTGGTGAACACCGGCGCGGTGCCGGTGCGCCCCGACCTGCCCGGGATCGACTCCCGGCAGGTGCACGACTCCACCTCGATCCAGCACGCCGACCCGTTCCCGCGGCGGCTCGCCGTGATCGGCGCCGGCCCCATCGGCCTCGAGTTCGCCTCGATGTTCGCGGGCTTCGGCGCGGAGGTGACGGTGGTGAATCGTCGCGAGCGGCTCCTGCCCGGGGAGGACGAGGACGTCGCCGCGGAGGTGCAGTCGGTGCTCGAGGGTGACGGGATCACCGTGCTGCACGAGTCGTCGGCCCGCGCGGTCGAGGAGGGTGCGGATGCGGCGCTGCTGCACCTCGAGGTCGCCGGCGCCGGGCGGGAGCTCGAGGTCGATGCGGTGCTGCTCGCGACCGGTCGCCGCCCCGCGACCGACGGCCTCGGGCTCGAGGCGGCCGGGATCGACGTGGACGGGCGCGGCGCGATCGTGGTGGACGAGCACCTGCGCACGAGCGCCCACGGCGTGTTCGCGATCGGGGACGTGCACGGCGGCGCCCAGCAGACCTACCTCTCGCTGGACGACCACCGCATCGTGCTCTCGCAGCTGACGGGGGACGGCTCCCGCTCCACCTCCGACCGCGTCGCGGTGCCGACGACGACCTTCGTCACCCCGCCGCTGTCGGCCGTCGGCCTCACCGAGGCGGAGGCGCGGGAGCAGGGACGGGACGTGCTGGTCGCGGCCCAGAAGGTCGCCACGATCAAGGCCATGCCCCGCCCGAAGACTCTCGGCGACCCGCGGGGGATCGTGAAGCTCGTGGTCGACGCCGCCACCGACGAGCTGCTCGGCGCCCGGCTCTTCCACGTCGACTCCCAGGAGGTCATCAACCTGATCGCCCTCGCCATGCGCACGGGCACGACGGCGACGCAGCTGCGGGACGGGATCTGGACCCACCCCTCCTCGACCGAGGCGCTGAACGAGACCCTCGGGAAGCTCGCCCCGAGCGCCTGAGGCGCGGCCCTTCCGGCGGGCCCTCGCTCAGGCCTCGCCGGTGACGAACTCGCGCAGGTGCTCGGAGAGCGCGAGGCGGCTCGGCTCGTGGCAGTACATCATGTGCCCGGCCTCGTAGTACTCCACCCGGATCCGCTCGGCGTAGTCCTCGCGCGGGATCGCGAGCTGGGCGAGGACGTGCTCGCTCGCGTGGAAGGGCGTGGCCGCGTCGTGATAGCCGTGGGAGACCAGCACCCGCGTGTGCGGGGACTTCCGCAGCAGGCGCGAGAGGTCGGATGCGACCTCCACCGAGCGGTTCTCGAAGTCCTTGTAGCTCCACGGGTGCACGCGGCCGGACATGATCTCGTAGACCACGTCGGAGGAGAACTCGAGCTCCCCGCCCAGGTACTGGTTGATCGTCGCGGTGTAGCTCGGGGCGAGCTGGTCGATCGACGGATCGGTCTCCATCCGCGCCGAGTTCCCGTTCCCGGCCGGTGCCGTGAAGCGGCCGTCGATCCGGCCCGTGACCAGGCCCTCCTCACGCAGCAGCTCGGCGAGGAAGGCCATGTGCTCCACCCGCAGGTCCGCGCGCTCCACCCAGTCGGGATCCACGCCGATCAGCGCGCCGATCCGGGCGGCGGCCTCCTGCTTCTGGGCGGGGTCCAGGCGCAGGCCGGCCGCGAGCAGAGCCGGGTACTCCTGCTCGGCGAAGGCCTCCGCCTCGTCGACCACGTCCTGCAGGAGGCGGTCCTCGTGCTTGCCGTGGGCGTGCGCGATCGCGGCGTAGGTGGGCAGGTAGTGGAGATAGGGGCGGTCGTTGCCGGGGGTGAACTGGATCGTCCCGAAGTCCAGCACCGGGGAGATCAGCACGATCCCGGCGACGGCCACGTAGTAGCGGTCCATCAGCCGTGCCGCCACCGCGGAGGCGCGCGTGGTGCCGTAGGACTCGCCGGCGAGGTGGATCTCGGAGGTCCAGCGCTGGTGCCGGGTGAGCCAGTCGACGATGAAGGAGGCGATGAGGTCGCGGTCCGCGGCCAGGCCGTGGTGGCGGTCCGGCTTCTGGCCCGGTGCCGGACGGGAGTAGCCGGTGGTCATCGCGTCGACCACCACGAGGTCCGCCTCGCGAAGGATCGTCTCGTGGTTGTCGAGCAGGCGGTGCGGGGGAGCGGCGGGGGAGCCCGCGTCCCCGGAGTCCACCCGGCGAGGGCCCAGCAGCCCCAGGTGCAGCCACACCGTCGAGGCGCCGGGACCGCCGTTGAAGGCGAAGACGACCGGGCGCGGCTCCTCGCCCGTGGAGGTCGCGACGTAGGAGACGGAGAACAGCTCCGCGTAGGCGGTGCCGCGCCCGTACTCCTCGCCGTCCGGCTCCTCGCGCAGCACCACGGTGCCGGCCGTCGCCGTGTAGTTCAGCGGCCCGTCCGGCAGCGCGAGGCTGTGCACGGTGGTGACCAGGCGGTCCTCGGGGGAGGCGGGCGTGCCGGGCTCGGCCCCGGCGGGGGAGGCGTCGGCGGGGGTCTCGGGCGTCTGGCTCACACGTGCTCCTTCGTCGGATCCGGGCTCGACGTCGATGCTACGCGTGGCCCCGCAGGAACGGGACGCGAGCGGCACGCTGCGGCGCTCAGCGCCGCGGCATACCGCTCACGTCCCGGATGTGCCGATGCGGCGGAACCGCGGTCGGGCTCAGAGGGCCGCGATGTCCTTGGGCTCCTCGGCGCCGGGCTCGTTGTCCCGCACGACCATCCGGATCGGATCGACCTTCGTCCAGACCATGAACAGCACGCCGACGACCAGCATCGCGAGCCCGGCCCACAGGTTGGCGTTCAGCCCGTCGGTCTTCGCCGCTTCGTCCGGCGAGAAGGCCACCAGCCCCATGATCACCAGGATCAGGCCGAACAGGCCCAGCAGGGCGCCGATGAAGTTGCGGATGTCGAAGGCGCCGGCGGTCTGCACCGTCGCGTCGTCGGGGACGTCGGCCCCTGCGGGGGTGTTCTCCTCGTGAGTGCTCATTGCTTCTCTCCTCCGTCCGTTCACGCGAATGCGATGTTCAGGATGATGACGAGCACCAGGGCGATGCCGGCCATGGGGACCGGGCGGCGCCAGAAGGGCAGCTCCTTCTCGTCGTGGTCGACGAGATCGGCCTTCGGCGTCTCCGAGTAGACCAGGCCCTTCAGCTCATGGGCGGGCTTCGGGGCGGTCACCTGCGTGACCACCACGGAGACCAGGATGTCGACCACGAAGGCGGTCGCGGCGCTGACGAAGGCGAGGCCCTGGCCGGGCAGCTCGAAGAGGCCGAAGAAGGTCGAGGAGCTCCACAGCGCGATCGCGGCGACCGTGCCGGCGACCAGGCCGGTCCAGCCCGCCGCAGGAGTCATCCGCTTCCAGAACATGCCCAGGATGAACGTCGCGAACAGCGGCGCGTTGAAGAACCCGAACAGGGTCTGCAGGTAGTCCATGAGGTTCGAGAACTGCCCGGCGATGAGCGCGGTGAAGATCGCGATGACGCACGCGACGGCGGTCGCCACGCGGCCGACCTTCGTGTAGTGGGCGTCGGGCGCGTCCTTCTTCACGTACTGCTGGTAGAGGTCGTAGCTGACCACCGTGTTGAACGCGGAGATGTTCGCGGCCATGCCGGCCATGAACGCGGCCAGCAGGCCCGCGATCGCGACGCCGAGGAGGCCGTTGGGCAGCACGTCCCGCATCAGCAGCAGCAGGGCGTCGTTGTAGTTCACGCCGGTCGCGGCGGCGCCGGCCGCATCGCCCGAGCTGTCGAGCTTCTTGAACTCGGTCAGCTCGCCCACCAGCACCGCGGCGATCATGCCGGGGATGATGACGATGAACGGGATGAACATCTTCGGGAAGGCGCCGATGATCGGCGTCATCCGCGCCGCGGTGATGGACTTGCTCGCCATCGCGCGCTGCACCTCGACGAAGTTCGTGGTCCAGTAGCCGAAGGAGAGCACGAAGCCGAGGCCGAACACGATCCCGACCACGGACAGCACGGGGGAGTCGAAGCCGGAGAGGGCCTGGCCGGGCCAGGAGTGCAGCTGCTCCTCGCCGAGCATCCCGTCACCGGCGATCCGCTCCTTCATCCCGGACCAGCCGCCCACGCGGTGCAGTCCGATCAGGGTCAGCGGCAGCAGCGCCGCGACGATCACGAAGAACTGCAGCACCTCGTTGTAGATCGCGGCGGAGAGGCCGCCCACGGTGATGTAGAAGAGCACGAACGCCGCGGCGAGCACGAGGCCCACCCACATCGGCCAGCCCAGCAGGCGGTTGACGATCGTGGCCAGCAGGGAGAGGTTCACGCCCGCGATCAGCAGCTGCGCGACCGCGAAGGAGAGAGCGTTGACCAGGTGCGCGCCGGTGCCGAAGCGCATGCGCATGAACTCGGGGACGCTGCGCACCTTCGAGCCGTAGTAGAAGGGCATCATCACCACGCCGAGGAACAGCATGGCGGGGATCGCCCCGACCCAGAAGTAATGCATCGTCGGCATGCCGTACTGGGCGCCCGTGGCGGACATGCCCATGATCTCGACGGCGCCGAGATTCGCGGAGATGAAGGCGAGGCCGGTGACCCAGGCGGGCAGCGAGCGGCCGGAGAGGAAGAACTCGATCGAGGTGGAGACGCCGCGCTTGGCGTACCAGCCCACGCCGAGCACGAAGGCGAAGTAGAGCGCGATGATCGCGTAGTCGATCCACTGCGCGTCGAGGCGGATGTCGACCATGGGGATGATCCTTGGGAAGGGGAGGGCGTGCCGCGCCGTGCCCCGGGGGAGGGGTCGCGCGGGCGGAGGAGGGCGCCGCCATGGCGCTGGCCGATGACGCTACCACCGGGCCGCACCGCCGTCGGCGACGGGGGAGGGGCGGGGTGCGGGAGGCGTGAGGTGAGCCACGTCCGGCGCGGCGAAGAACCGCTCCGGACCTCGGTCAGGAGCGCAGCTCGTGCACGGCTGCGAGGGCGTCCCTGCAGTTCCGACGCCCGCGGACGGCAGATATTGACCACCGGTAGCCGATGCGGCATCCTCGGCGTGCGGAAGATCGCCCCGGCGGCGGTCCCCGCCGCTCGCGGCGCCAGGTGGACAAACAGGCCGTGAACGTTCACGATTGAGATGTGCCTCCCGGGCACGTCACGCCCGCGACCGCGGTGCACTCAAGGACGAGGAGTGATGACCTGCGATGATCCCACGCTTGTCACGACGATCGGCACTGATCGGAGGAGGCGCGGCGCTCACGGCCGGGCTCGCAGCCTGTGCGCCCCCGAACCCCGGTGAGGTCAACGCCGAGCCCACCATCCCCGCCGCCGACGGCAAGGTCCACCTGACCTACTGGGCCTGGCTCAAGGACCTCCAGAAGGTCTGCGACGTCTTCAACGAGTCCCAGGACCGGATCCACGTCGACGCCACCTGGATCCCCGGCGGCAACTCCGGCGGCTACGCCAAGATCCTCTCCGCCGTCGCCGCGGGCGGCGGCCCCGACATCGCCCAGGTCGAGCTGCGCCAGGTGCCCGAGTTCGCGCTCGCCGGCGCGCTCGTGAACCTGAACCGCTACGGCTTCGGCGAGAACGAGTCCGCCTTCGATCCCGGCGCGATCAGCCAGGCCAAGGTGGGCGAGGACGTCTGGGGCGTCCCGCAGGACACCGGCCCCATGGCGAGCTTCTACAACCGCGAGGTGCTCGAGGACGAGCTGGGCCTGACCTTTCCCTCCACCTGGGACGAGTTCCGCGAGACCGCGGGCATCGTCTCCGAGGCCGGCAAGAAGCTCATCAGCCTGGACCCCTCCGACGGCTCCCACCCCATCGGCTGGGTCATGCAGTCCGGCGCGGTGTGGTTCCGCCCCGAGGGCGACGGCTGGATCGTCGACATGACCGGCGACGCCTCGATGCGGGTGGCAGAGTTCTGGGACGGCATCTTCGCCGACGGCCTGGTCGGCACCGGTTACGGCTCCTACACCACCCCCTGGTACGCCGCGGCGGCCGACGGGAACGTGCTCGCCTCGATCAGCGGCTCGTGGTCCGACGCGCTGAACGAGACCGTGCCGGGCGGCTCCGGGAAGTGGGCCGTCGCGCCCATGCCCACCTGGCCCGACGGCTACGCCTCCGGCGGCCACGGCGGCTCCTCCGCCGCGGTCCTCGCCAACTCGAAGCACCCCGCCGAGGCGCTCGAGTTCCTCACCTGGATGTGCACCGACCCCGCCGGCATCGACGCGATGATCGAGTTCTCGGGCATCGGCTGGTCGCCCGCCGCCGACTACATCGGCGAGAAGCGGATGCAGCCCAGCGAGTTCTTCTCCGGACAGAACTACAACGAGGAGGTCATCGTGCCGATGGCCGAGGGCCAGAACCTCGACTGGACCTGGGCCCCGCTGATGCAGCGCGCCCAGGCGATCATCGGCGACGGCATGACCGCCGCCGTCACCGGCGACGTCCCGCTCGCGGACATGTTCGCCAACGCGCAGAAGGAGATCGTCGAGATCATGCGCACCATCGGTCTGAACGCGGAGGAGGCGCGATGAGGGGCAAGAGCGCACCCTGGATCCTGCTGGCACCCTTCCTGGTGCTGTTCATCGGGACGATGATCGTCCCGATCATCATGGCGATCGGTTACAGCTTCACCCGCGTGCAGCGTGAGGGCCTGCTCGGCGAGGCGGGCGTGGACAGCGTCTTCGCCGGTTTCGACAACTACATCGCGGCCCTCACCAACGCGAACTTCATCGAGTCGATCGGGCGCATGATCCTGTTCGGCATCGTGCAGGTGACCGTGATGATCGTGGCCGCCACGGTCCTCGCGCTCCTGCTGGAGAGCGCCTCGGCGCGGTGGCCCGGCTTCTTCCGCGCCACCTACTTCCTGCCCTACGGCATCCCCGGCGTGATCGCGACGATCCTGTGGTCCTTCCTGTACATCCCGGGGCTCTCCCCGATCGTGGACGTGCTCGGGGCCCTCGGCATCACCATCGACTTCCTGGGTCCGAACATGGTGCTGTGGTCGATCGCGAACATCGTGACCTGGACCTACACCGGGTACAACATGCTGATCATCATCGCGCAGCTGAAGTCGATCCCCGGTGAGCTCTACGAGGCCGCGAAGCTCGACGGTGCGGGCTCGTTCCGGGTGGCGACCTCGATCCAGTTGCCGCTGATCCGCCCGGCGCTGATGCTGACGATCATCTTCTCGATCATCGGCACCCTGCAGCTGTTCGCCGAGCCGCGCCTGCTGCAGACCATGAGCGCGGGGATCACCTCGGAGTACACCCCGAACATGTCCGCCTATGCCTTCGCGTTCCAGTACAACGACATCGGCATGGCCGCGGCGCAGGCCGTGATCATCGCGGTCGCCGCCTTCCTGCTCTCGGCCGTCGCGCTGGGCATCTCGAACTGGACGGAGAAGCGTCGATGAGCGCCACCGACAACGCCCCCACGCATCGCGCCAAGCCGCTCGGGAACGCCGCCAAGGCCGCCCGGGGCGACGGCCGCGCCGGCACCCGCGACGCGGGCCGCAGGCCCACCACCACGATCATCGTCACCGCGGTGCTCGCGATCGTCGCGATCTACTTCCTGGTGCCGGTGTACTGGGTGGTCATCAACGCCACCAAGTCCACCGAGGACCTCTTCGGCACCAGCGGCTTCTGGTTCGGCGAGAGCTTCCAGCTGTGGGAGAACCTCAAGGCCGTGCTCAGCGCCAACGGCGGGATCTTCCCCCGCTGGGCCCTGAACTCGCTGCTGTACTCCGGGGTCGGCTCGGTGCTGGCGACCTACTTCGCGGTCGCGGCCGGATACGCCCTGGCCAAGTACCGCTTCCGTGGCCGCACCCTCGTCTACGGGCTCGTGCTCGGCGGCGTGCTGGTGCCCGGCACCGCGGTGGCCCTGCCGCTGTTCTTCCTGTTCAGCTCGATCGGGATCACCAACACCTACTGGGCCGTGCTGATCCCGTCGCTGGTGAGCCCCTTCGGCCTGTTCCTCGCCTCGATCTACGCCGGCGCCGCGGTGCCGGACGAGATGCTCGAGGCGGGACGGCTCGACGGCGTGGGGGAGATCGGCCTGTTCCACCGCCTGTCGCTGCCGCAGCTGGTCCCCGCGATCGTGACGATCCTGCTGTTCCAGTTCGTCGCGATCTGGAACAACTACATGCTCCCGCTGGTGATGCTGGCCGACGAGACGCTGTACCCGATCACGCTGGGCCTGGACAACTGGCGGGCCCAGACGGACCGCCTGCCGGAGTTCTACCAGCTCACCACCGGCGGCGCGCTGCTGTCGGTGATACCGCTGGCGATCCTCATCCTGGTGCTGCAGCGCTTCTGGCGCGGCGGCCTCACCGAGGGCTCCATCAAGGGCTGACCCGGCCCGGCCGCGACCGGCCCGCCACGACCGCCCCGCCCCCGTCATCTCGGGGGAGGGGCGGTCGTCGCTGTGAGGGGCGAGCCCGCCCGATGTCCGGTTCCGGTGGCGAGAAGGCGCCGCGTGCTCTTGGATGGTGGGATGACCACGTCCCGCGACCTCGCTCCCGATCGACGCCCCGCTCCCGCCCGGTCGCCGGCCGCACCGCGACGCCGCTCCGTCCTCGCCGCCGCGGCGGCTCTGCCGCTGGCGGGGGCCGGTCTGTCAGGCTGCGGAGCGCTCGAGGGCATCGCCGGGGACGACATGGAGCCGGACCTCGTCGCGGAGCTGCCGCGGCGCAAGCCCGGCGAGGCCGAGGGGGTCGGCGCGCGCGTGGTCCCCTTCACCGCCCACCTGCTCGCCGGCATCGACCGCGAGGACGTCAACGCCGTCTGCTCCCCGCTGTCGGCCCAGACCGCGCTGACCATGGCGGCGCTCGGCGCGGCGGGGGACACCCTCGCCCAGATGGAGGAGGTGCTCGGCGGCACGGTCGAGGCGCTCGCCACCACCGCCAACACCCTCTCCTCGGTGCTCGCCGCCGTGGGGAACGAGGCCCGCGAGGCGGACGACCCCGAGGGGCCGGAGCCCGCCGTCGCCTCGCTCGTCAACAGCACCTGGCTGCAGGAGGGCATGGCCGTCGAGCAGGGCTTCCTCGACGGCCTCGCGGAATGGTTCGGCAGCGGGGTGTTCGAGATCGACTTCCTCGACGGCTCGGCGCGGGAGGAGGGCCGCGAGCGGATCAACGACTGGGTGGCCGAGCAGACGCACGACCTGATCGAGGAGCTCGTGCCCGAGTCGGCGCTCTCGGACCGCACCCGCGCCGTGCTCGTGAACGCCCTGCACCTCAAGGCCGCCTGGCCGAGCCCGCTCGAGCGCCGCGGCGGCACATTCACCACCGAGGAGGGCGAGGAGCTCTCCGTCGAGCTGCTCCACGGCAGCAGCGGCGCCTGGTTCGAGGACTCGGTGTGCCGTGCCACCGCGCTCCAGGCCGCCGGCGGCGAGCTCGCCCTCGCGCTCGTCCAGCCGGTCGACGGCGTGGCCGGGACGATGGACGCCTGGGCCGAGGTCGCGGGCACCCCGGAGGCCGGGCTCGGCGGCCTGCTCGACGGGCTCGAGGACTCCTCGGACCAGGTCGACCTCGCCGTGCCGCCCTTCGACATCGCCTGGGAGTCCTCCCTGGTGGCAGTGCTCGAGGGCCTCGGGATCACCGACCTGTTCTCCGATGCGGCGGACCTCTCCGGCATCACCGCCGAGGAGGAGCTGACGATCACCGAGATCCTGCAGAAGGCCGTGATCACGGTCGACGAGGAGGGCATGGAGGCCGCCGCCGCGACGGCGGCGATCGCCGGCACGACCGCCGCCCCGGCGGAGCCGAAGGAGCTGGTCCTGGACCGGCCGTTCCTGTTCGTGGCCTACGAGCGCACGAGCTGCGCCCCGCTCGTCGTCGGCTGGATCGGGGACCCGACGCAGACGCGGTGACCGCGATCCGGGCGACGGACGGGTTCGCGCAATTCGCTCGCGCGCCCGACCCGGCTGTGGAACGTTTGTGCGATGGGGATCTTCGCGGTGGGCTTCTGGAGCATGCGGCAGGCCTGGGCCGCGGCGCCGCGGATGGTCGTGCTCGCGGCGGTGCTCGCCCTGCTTGTCGCGGCCGTCCCCTCGCTGCAGGTGGTGCTCATGGCCTCCTTCGTCGAGGCGCTCACCGGCGCGGACGGCTTCGACGACGTGCTCGCCCCCTTCGCGGGGCTCGTGCTGCTGATCGCGTTCACGGGGCCGCTCGAGGCGATCGCCGGGACCCTGCAGTGGCGGGTCGTGGACCTCATCGGCCTCCACTCCAAGCAGGAGGTCGCCGCGACCCTGGCGACTCTTCCGCCCACCGTGCTCGCCGATCCGGTCGCCGCGGCGGACATCGAGGCCGGCAACAAGGCCGCCGAGGAGGAGCTCGCCTTCCTCTACCCCTTCGTGCTCAGCCTGCTGCGGGACGTGCTCTCCGTGCTCGGCGTCTTCGTCACCCTGGCCACCATGAGCCCGCTCGCGGCCGTCTTCGTGCTCGTCTCGCTGGCGCCGATGCTGATGGCCTCGCAGCGCATCACCCGGATCAGCGCGAAGATGTGGGACGACGTCAGCAAGCTGTACTGGCGCTCCCGCTACCTGCACCAGCAGCTGGTCACCACCTCGCCGTCGATCGAGCTGACCTCGCTGGGCGCCACCGACCAGATCTCCACGATGGTCTCGACCACCGTCGGGCGCATCACCGACCGCAAGGCGAAGACCTACGCGCCGATGCTCAGCTGGCGCCTGCTGGCGGGTCTGGCGACCTCGCTGCTCCTGGCGGGGGCGCTGGCGGCGCTGATCGTCGGCGTGCACTACGGTCCGGCCGCGGCCGGCGGGGTGTACGGGGTGATGGCCGCGATGGCGGCCGTCGGCTCCCTCGGCAACAACCTCGGCCAGATCGTCGAGGGCGGAGCCCCCTTCGAGCGCTACCTGCGCCTGCTGGGCATGCGGCGCGAGGAGCACCCGGCCGCGGTGGCCGAGGATGCCGTATCGCTCGTGGTCACCGGGGTGTCCCACACCTACGACGGCAACGAGGAGCCCTCGCTGCAGGGCCTGGACCTGCGGATCGACAAGGGCAGCGTCGTCGCGCTCGTGGGCGTCAACGGCGCCGGGAAGACCACCGCCGTCAACTCGATCGTGGGCACCCTGGACCCCGGCGACGGCACCATCGCGATCGACGGCCGCACCCGAGAGGACATGCCGTTCCAGGAGTGGGTGGGCCACTTCGGCACCCTCACCCAGGAGTTCGGCCGCTACGAGCTGACCGTGCGGGAGTCGCTCCTTCTGGGCACCCCGCGCACCGACGTCACCGACGAGCAGCTGTGGCGCGCGCTCGAGGCCGCGAACGCCGACGGCATGGTGCGGGGTTTCGCCGACGGGCTCGACCAGCAGCTCGGCTCCCAGTGGGACGGCGGCGTGGGCCTCTCCGGCGGTCAGTGGCAGCGGATCTCCCTGGCCCGCATCCACCTGCGCGATGCCCCGATCTGGATCCTCGACGAGCCGACCAGCGCGATCGATGCTGAGGCGGAGCAGGACATCTTCCGCGAGCTGCAGCGCTCGAAGGCGCAGCGGATCACGATCGTCGTCTCCCATCGGGCCTGGACCCTGCGCGGCATGGACGAGATCCTCGTGATCGACGAGGGCAGGGTCGTCGAGCGGGGCCGCTACGACGAGCTGCTCGCCACCGGTGGCCGCTTCGCCGAGATCTTCGCCGAGCAGGCCGGCTGAGGCGCTGACGGTGTCGGAGGGCGTTCTGCGAGGATGTCGTCCGTGTCGGATCGTCTCCTGGTCTCGCTCGCCGTGGGGGTGGCGGGCCTGCTCCTCCTCGCCCTCGCCCTGTGGCTCCGCGCCGGGCGGCCGCTCGCCGTGCGCAGGTGGATGAACCCGCTGACGGAGGACTGGATGGCGGAGCGCGTGGTGCTCCTCGGTCTGCCGACGGCCGGCGCGCTGCTGGTCTGCGCGGCAGTGCTCGGCGGATTCCCCGGGAACGACGTCCTGCGCCTGTCTGCGGTTCTCGCGATGGCGCTCCTGGCGGTGCCGGCGCTCTGCTTCCTGATCGCTCCGCTGCCGCTGCCGTCCTTCCTGTACCCGGCCTGGGCTCGTGCGCTGCGCGACGGCCGGGAGGGGCGGAGGGAGGCATTCCTGTCCGGCCGGGACTGAGCCCGTCGGGTGAGGCCGGCCGACGAGCGCACGACGCGGCCTCGGTTCGCTCCGGCGCGCACTGACTGACACACTGATGCAAAGCGTTTCACCCAGAGAGGATCGACGACGATGCCCGCTGCACTGACCCCCACCCCCGAGGGCTTCCTCCGCCACGGGGAGCCGCATCTGATCGTCTCCGGGGCGCTGCACTACTTCCGCGTCCACCCCGAGCAGTGGACCGATCGCCTGCGCCGCCTGGTCGCGATGGGCTGCGACACGGTGGAGACCTACGTGGCCTGGAACGTGCACCAGAACGCGCCGGGGGAGACCACCTTCGAGGGCTTCGCGGACCTGGGGCGCTTCCTCGACCTCGCCGCCGCGGAGGGGCTCGACGCCATCGTGAGGCCCGGCCCCTACATCTGCGCCGAGTGGGAGAACGGCGGATTCCCCGGATGGCTGCTCGCCGACCGGAACATGGGGCTGCGCCACCGCGACCCGGCCTATCTCGCCCACGTCGACGCCTGGTTCGACGAGCTCATCCCCGTGATCGCCGAGCGTCAGGCCTCCCGCGGCGGGAACGTCGTGATGGTGCAGGTCGAGAACGAGTACGGCAGCTTCGGGGACGACGAGGCGTATCTCGCGCACCTGCGCGACGGGCTGATCGCCCGCGGGATCGAGGAGCTGCTGGTGACCTCCGACGGGCCCGCGCGCATGTGGCTGACCGGCGGCACGGTCGACGGCGCGCTCGCGACGGTGAACTTCGGCTCCCGCGCCCTCGAGGTCCTCGCCATGGCCGCGGAGGAGCTGCCGAACCAGCCCCGGATGTGCATGGAGTTCTGGAACGGCTGGTTCGACCACTGGGGCGAGGAGCACCACGAGCGCACGGGAGGGGACGCCGCCGGCGAGCTCGCCGACATGCTCTCGAAGAACATGAGCGTGAACTTCTACATGGCCCACGGCGGCACGAACTTCGGCCTGCGCGCCGGCGCCAACCATGACGGCGCCCTCCAGCCCACCACCACCAGCTACGACTACGACGCCCCGATCGCGGAGAACGGCGCGCTGACCGAGAAGTTCCGTGCCTTCCGCGAGGTGATCGCCGCCCATCGCTCCCTGCCCCCGCTTGAAGAGCATCTGACGCAGCTGGACCTGGATGCGGAGCCGGCGACCCTGCCCGCCGCCGAGCTCGCGATCGAGAAGGTCGCCTCCCTGCGCGGCACCGCGCGCTTCACCCGCGAGGCCACGGTGCATCCCGTCCCGCCCGCCTTCGAGGACGTGGGCCTCGAGCGCGGGATGCTGCGCCTGTCCCGCGAGATCGAGATCGCCGCCGTCCGCCGCGAGGACGGCCTGGAGATCTCCCCGCTGCGGCTCTACGACCTCCACGACCGTGCCTACGTGTACGTCGACGGGATCCCGCTCGCCCCCGTCGGGGTGGTGGGGAACGAGGAGCGTCCCACCGATCCCGCGGATGTCGACCTCACCCCCGTCGCCGAGCGCCTCCTGCCGGACGGCGGCCGACGCACCGTGCGCGCGGAGATCCTCGTGGAGAGCCTCGGCCGGGTGAACTTCGGCCCCCGCCTCGGGGAGCGCAAGGGCATCCTCGGCGGCGTGTGGCAGACGATCCGCTTCCTCAACGACTGGGAGGCGGACCCCTGGCAGCTCGAGGAGATGGGGGAGGAGCTCGCCGCCCTGCTCGAGGGTGCCCCGGCGCTCACGGCCACGGACGCCGCACAGTCCGCGTCGCTGCCGGTGCTCGTCGGCTCGTCCTTCGAGGCGGATGCCCCGCAGGACACCTTCCTCGACGTCTCCGACGCCGGCCACGGCGTCGCCTACGTCAACGGCTTCTGCGTGGGCCGCTACTGGGACATCGGCCCCCAGCAGACCCTCTACGTCCCCGCTCCGCTCGTGCGCGCGGGCCGCAACGAGGTGCTGCTACTGGACCTCGAGCGTCGGCCGACGCGGCTCGCACTCGTCGAGGGGCATCGCTTCGGGCGTCGCGAGGGCTGAGCCGGCGCGATCGGCCGGCGGTGGTCCCGTCGTCCAATCATGACGGAGCGGGCCCGGCCGGAGATCCGGGCGGGCCCGCTCGCGGTCGAGGTCAGCGGCTCACAGCTCGCTGCTCGGGGTGACCGGCACGTCCTCCGGCAGGACGGCGGCGTACTCCTCGAGGATCTTCAGCCCGCCGCTCTCCTCCCAGTCCTTCACCGCGGCCTCGAAGTCGTCGATCGTCTTGCGGCCCTGGATGACGTCGCTGCGCACATCGTTCAGGCGGGTGCCGATCTCGGTGCCCTTCTCGGAGTTCGTGTCCGAGTACAGGCCGTTGGTGGGGCGCCGCATCATCAGCTCGAGGAGCTCCTTCTCCTTGCCGTAGATGTACTCCGAGTCCTCGGCGACGGGGTTGTAGATGACGCCCTCGCCGGCGGTCATGATCTCCAGCGCGCTGCGCAGCCCGGGGACGTCGGAGTCGGCGCTGCCGGTCGCGACGTAGTTGCCGTCCTTGATCTCGTAGTCCTCTCCCTCGGTGCCGAAGCTCTTCTGCATGTACTCGACGGTGCCGAAAGGGGCGGAGAGCCAGTTGACCAGGTCGAGCAGCTCGCGGATCTTCGCCTCGTCGTCGGTCTTCCTGAAGGGTGTGAAGCCGACCGTCCCGTAGCCCATGTTGTACACGGGGCGCCGGCCGTCGACGGCGGAGAAGGGCACCATGATGTCCGCGCGGAGCTCGGGGTTCAGGGTGCGGACCTCGGAGGCGCCGCGAGGACCGACCGACACCATTGCCGCGATGGATCCGTTCGCGAAGTCCTGCGCGGTCTCGGCGTGGTTGAGGTCGGGGTAGAAGACGCCGGCCTTGAAGACCTTCTGCGCGTACTCGAGGGTTTCGAGGTACTCGGGCAGCTGGTGGTTCGCCGTGAGTGTGCGGTCCTCGTTGACGCGGTACTGGTTGGGCACTCCGAACCACTGGGAGAACATGTGGAAGGCGTTGGGCAGGAAGGGTTCGAGCGCCCAGCGCTGGCCGGGGATCAGGATCTCCTCGCACTTCTCGAGGAACTCCTCGGCGCTGGAGGACTGGAAGCCGTCGACCTCCGCCCAGACGTCGGGGTTGCCGAGGTAGACCTGTCCGAAGGGGGTCGAGGGGATCGGGGCGCCCCAGATCCGGCCGTTGACGACCGCGGTGCGCCACGAGCCGGGCGTGAGGGCGGCGAGGTTCGGGTAGTCCAGCACCGCATCGCCAGAGAGGTGGTCGGTGAGATCGGTGAACTGGGACTCCAGCATCGGGCCGACGTTCGGGATGCCCTGGTTCGGCGGCACCCACATGAGGTCGGGGAGATCGCCCGAGGCGAGCACCGTCGCGAACTTCTCCGGATAGGAGTCGATGACGATGTCGAGTGCCAGGGTCCCGCCGAGCGCCGCGTTCAGACGCTGCCACATCCCATTGGACTTCATCGGGGTGGGAGGAGTGGCGAAGGTCTGCGTCAGCGCGGTCACCTCCCCGGAGGTGATGGGCTTCGCCTCGGTGGTCCGGATGAGCTCCTCGGGAGCCTTGAGGTAGACGTTGTGGAGTCCGTCCTCGTTGCCCTCCAGGTCGGGGGCGAGCCCCTCGAGCGCCTTGTAGGTGGGCAGCTCGAGCGAGGCGGAGGCCTCGGCCCCACCTCCCTTGCTGCTGCCGCCTCCGCCGCAGGCGGCGGCGCCTGCGGCGATCGCGGTCGCGCCGGAGAGGGCGAGGAGGTCACGTCGGCGGATCTCGAGACGCATCCGGGGGTCCTTTCTGGGAGGTGCACGAGGCACCAGGGGGAGAGGGGGCGGCTTTGTCAGCCCTTGATGGCGCCGGTGATGACGCCCTTGGAGAAGTACTTCTGGAGGAACGGGTAGACCAGGACGATCGGGGCCAGCGCGACGACGACGACGGCCATCTTGATCGACTGCGGCGGGGGCGCCTGCTGCACGCCGAGCTGGTCGGCCGTGAGCGAGGTGCCCTGGATGACGTAGCTGCGCAGGATCATCTGCACCGGCCACAGCGACTGGTCGCTGATGTAGAGCATCGCGTTGAAGAAGGAGTTCCAGAAGCCGACGGCGTAGAACAGCCCGATCACGGCGATCACGGCCTTCGACAGCGGCAGCACGATGGTGCGGAGGATCCGGAAGTCGCCGGCGCCGTCGATGCGCGCAGCCTCGGTGAGCTCCTGCGGGATGCCCATGAAGAACGAGCGCATGACGATGAAGTTGAACCCGGCGAAGACCCCGGGCAGGATCAGCGACCAGATCGAGTTGAGCAGGCCGAGCTGCTTGACCATGAGGAACATCGGGATCAGACCGGGGCTGAAGAACAGCGTCAGGATGATCGCCATCAGCATGAACCTCCCGCCCACCACGGGGCGGCTGAGCGCATAGGCCATGCTGATCGTCACGCACAGCGCCAGCAGCGTGCCGACCACCGTGACGAAAACGCTCACGCCGATGGACCGGAAGACCAGCGGGCTCGAGAAGATCGTGCGATACGCCTCGAGCGTCGGGTCGGTCGGGAACAGGACATAGCCGCCGGCGTCCTTGATCTGCTCGCCGGAGGCGAAGGACGTGGAGATCACCACGAGCATCGGCACCAGGATCGACAGGGCGATCGCGACGATCACGAAGGTCTTCGCGATGGTGAGCGGGGCGCTCGGCCTCTCCATCCAGGCGGGGCGCTGGGAGGCCCCGAAGGCGAAGCCCCACAGCCTCTGATGGAGTCCCTGACTGGACCGGGCCGAGGGGCCGGCGACGGGGCGTCCGTCCGAGCGTGTCGTCTGCGTGGTCACTGGGGCCTCCCGCGGTAGATGCCGTCCTCGCCGAGCATGTGGGCGACCTTGTTGGCCAGGAGGACGAGGACGGTGCCGACGACCCCCTTGGCGAGTCCGGCGGCGGCGCCGAGGGACCAGTCCCCGCCGATCACGCCGATGTAATAGGAGTAGGTGTCCAGCACCTCCGCCGTGTCCGCGCCGACCGCGTCGCGCTGCAGGATGAACTGCTCGAAGCCGACGGTGAGGATGGAGCCGAGGTTCAGGATCAGCAGCAGCACGATGACCGGGCGCATGCCGGGCAGCGTGATGTGCCAGGTGCGGCGGAAGCGTCCGGCGCCGTCCGCGGCGGCCGATTCATACAGGGACTGGTCGATCGAGGCCAGGGCGGCGAGGAAGATGATCATTCCCCAGCCGGCGTCCTTCCAGGCGATCTCGCCGACGATCAGCAGGGCGAAGGTGTCCGTGTTCGTCATGAACGGGATCGGGTCGAGACCGGAGGTCACCAGCGCCTGGTTGATCAGTCCCGCCCCGCCGAGCATCTGCTGGAACAGGGCGATGACCAGCACCCACGAGAGGAAGTGGGGGAGGTACACGATCGACTGGAAGGCCTTGCGCAGCCGCTGGCACATCATCGAGTCGACGATCAGGGCCAGCAGGATCGGGAGCGGGAAGAACAGCACCAGCTGGAATGCCGCATAGACGAGCGTGTTGCGCAGAGCGAGGGCGAAGCGGTCGTCCTGGAAGAGCTCCACGAACTTCTCCAGCCCCACGAAGGGGGCCTCGGAGATCGTGAAATACGGCTGGTAGTCCTGGAACGCGATGACGTTGCCGAGGATCGGGATGTAGAAGAACAGCAGCAGCGCGAGCGCTCCCGGGATCATCAGCACCAGCATCTGCCAGTCCTTGCGCAGGCGGACGCCCAGCGGCTTCTTCGCCCGGCGGCGGGGCGGCCGCGTCGAGGGCATGCCGGTCCCGGACGGGGGATCGGAGAGCGCTGGAGCCGCGCCCGGCGGCGCCGCGGTCTGCGTGGTGCTTCGCGTCATCACGAGCGATGTCCTCTCGGTCTTCCCTGACCTCGGAGGTGGGCCCGGCAGTGGGCCGCTTGACAGGGTGCCCCAGATCGTAAATGCTTTCACCGGAGTTGTAAACCGATTCACGCAATCCCTGTCCGCGTCACGCCGTGACACTGTGGTCCTGCCCGGGATCTCCGTGCGGCCGCGCGACGGTCCGGGGACGCCCGCGCACCGACGCCGGAGCGCGGGCGCTCGCGTGATCGGCCCCGGCCGTCGGCCCCACGACCGCCGACCGTCCATGACCCGCAACTCTGCACAGCCCGACGCACCCCGTCGGCCCCACGACCCGAAGGATCTGATCCACGTGCCCCACGACCTCCGCATCGGCGTCATCGGCTTCGGCGCCCGTTCCACGCTCTCCTCCCACGCCCATCGACCCGGGGAGGGCTCTCGCGTCACCGTCGTCGCCGATCCCACCCAGCGCGGCCGCGACCTGGCGCGCGAGCGCTTCGGCGAGGACCTGGAGACCGTGGAGTCCGTCGAGCAGCTGCTGGCCGAGCACGAGGTCGACGCGGTGATGATCCTCGCCCCCGACTTCGCGCACGCCGGGATCGCGCTGCAGACCCTCGGGGCGGGGATCCCCACCTTCTGCGAGAAGCCGATGGCGATCTCCGTCCAGGACGCCGACGCCATGCTCGCCCTCGCGAAGGAGAAGCGGGCCCGCCTCTACATCGGCCACAACATGCGCCACATGCCCGTGGTGCGGCAGATGAAGGCGATCATCGACTCCGGCCGGATCGGGAGGGTCCGGGCGATCTGGTGCCGGCACTTCGTCGGCACCGGCGGCGACTTCTACTTCAAGGACTGGCACGCCGAGCAGGAGAAGGCCATGAGCCTGCTGCTGCAGAAGGGCGCGCACGACATCGACGTGATCCACTGGCTCGCCGGCGGCTACACCCGGCGCGTCTCCGGGATCGGGGACCTCGCCGTCTACGGCGACATCACCGACCGCCGCGACAACTCCGACCGCGGCATGTGGGACTGGTTCGATGCGGACATCTGGCCGCCCACCGCCCAGAAGGAGCTCAACCCCGTCGTCGACGTCGAGGACATCTCGATGCTGCAGATGACGCTGGACAACGGGGTGCTCGCCTCCTATCAGCAGTGCCACTTCACCCCCGACTACTGGCGGAACTACACCGTGATCGGCGACGCCGGCCGCATCGAGAACATGGGCGACGGCTCCGGCGACCAGATCCACATCTGGACCTCCCGTCACTCCGGCCCCGGCCGCCCGAGCGACGTCGAGGTCGTCGCCCAGGCGGAGGGCGGCCACGGCGGCGCGGACCCGAGCCTCATCGCGGAGTTCCTGCGCTTCGCCCGCGACGGCGGCAGCACCGACGTCTCCGTCGTCGCCGCCCGCGAGGCCGTCGCGACCGGGGTGCGCGGGGCGGAGTCCATCCGCTCCGGCGGCATGCCGCTCGAGGTCCCGCCCGTGCCCGAGGAGGTCAGGGAGTACTTCGACGGAGGGCAGGCCTGAGCGCTCTCAGCCCTTGAGCCCTCTCAGCCTCTGAAACCGCAGGCCGCGAGCGCCTCGGCGACGTCCGCGCTCGCGGCGGCGCCGGCGTGCAGCGGCCAGGCCGCCGCGACGTACCCGTCGGGCCGCACCAGATACATCAGGTCCCCGCGCAGCCGGCCGCGGGGATCGGCGGGGAGGTCGAGCGGCCCCGCCACCGCCTCCGGCACCCGCGGCCGCGCCGCGGGCCCGTCGGCCCCGTAGGTGTGCAGCTGCCAGCCCATCGCCCGCAGCGCCTCCCGGCTGCCCTCGGTGGGCGGGAGGCGCCGGCCGACGGCGCGGTCCCGCGCCCACCGCGGCACCGGAGCGCCGTCCGGCACCGCGTGGTAGTGGATGCGGTACTGGCCGAGCCAGCCGCCGAGGCGCCGGCCGACGGGGGAGGCGAGCACGCGCGGGACCAGCACGGCCAGCACATCGCGGGCCCGTCGGCGGGCGAAGGCGGTGGCCGGCCCCGGCCGGGCGATGACACCGAAGGCACGGTCCACGACCCGCACCAGGGTCAGCGCCACCGGCCGCCGCTCCGCCTCGTAGCGGTCCAGCTGCGCGGGCTCGAGCAGCCCGGAGGCGACGTCCGCCAGCAGGTTCGCGAGGTGGTGCGCATCCTGCAGGCCCGTGTTCATCCCCTGCCCGCCCACGGGGGAGTGGACGTGCGCGGCATCGCCCGCGAGGAACACCGGCCCCTGGCGGAAGCGGGCGGCGACGCGGTGGTGGACCCGGTAGGCGGAGAACCAGTCCACCCGCTCGTAGCGGATCCCGAGATCCTGCCGCGCCCCCGCGAGCGCCTCGTCCTCCTCCGGCTCTGCGCCGCCGTGCAGCCAGATCAGCCGCACGTGGCCGCCCGGGCCCAGCGGGAACAGGATCGCGAAGCGTCGCTGCCCGAAGCGGGCCGTGAGCGCATCCGCCTCGAGCCCCTCCACCCCGTGCAGGTCCGCGACGCAGAACGTCGCCTCGTCGGTGACGCCCGCGAAGGGCAAGCCCAGCAGATGGCGCACGGGAGAGCTCGCCCCGTCGGCCCCGATCAGCCAGCGCGCCCGCACCGTGAGCGGGCCATCCGGCCCCTCGATCCGCGCCTCGACCCCCTCGTCGGCCGACGCATCGGCGGAGAAGGAGGCGAGCGCGTGCCCGTATCGCACCGGTGCGCCCTCGTCCGCCAGGGCGCCGGAGAGCAGCTGCTCGGTGCGGCTCTGCTCGAAGATCCTCGCCCCCGGGAACGGGGTGTCGCCCCGCTGGGCCGAGGCGAAGTCCGCCCCGAGCGCGGGACCGTCCTCACGGATGCGGATCCGCCCGGCGAGCTGGGCCGCCTCCTGCACGGGCGCGGCCAGGCCCAGCTGATCGAGGATCTCCATGCTGCGGGCCTGGACCACGATCGCCCGCGACTCGCGCGTCGGCCCGACCTTCCCGTCCACGACCAGGGTCGACAGGCCGCGACGGTGGGCCACCAGGCCCGCCATGAGCCCCGTGGGACCGGCGCCGACGACCAGCAGATCGACGGTGAGCACCGTGTCGTCCATGGCGGCCTCGTCTCGATGAAGAAGCGGTGGGCACCACGGTAGACCCGGCCCGTCCTCGCCGGGACCGTCCCGTCCGCCGTGTACGGTGCAGACGCGCTCCGACCGGAGCCGTGCCGTCGAAGGAGCCTGCATGACCACCGCCGCCGAGACCACCCGCCGCGCCCTGCCCGCCGATCTGCCGGAGGCCTGGTCCGGCGCCGCGACCTGGACGGGCGTCGCCGGCGGCGTGCAGCCCTGGCGCGTCGAGCCCGCACAGCTCGAGCGGATCGTCTCCCCCTCCGTCGAAGAGCTCGCCCGCATCCCCAACGGGGTGCGCCTGGCGGTCGAGACCGACGCGGACCGCCTCGAGATCACGCTGACCACCGAGGACTCCTACAACGACGCCGCGCGGCGGGTGGACCTCGCCGTCGACGGGGAGCGCGTCGCGAGCGTCGAGGCGGCCGGGCGCTCGGAGCTCGCCTTCGACCTGCCGGGCACCCGCGCCCGCGTCGAGCTGTGGCTGCCGCACACCGCCCCGACCGTGCTGCACCAGGTGCTGCTGCACGGGGCGAGCGTGCTCGTCCCGGCCGCGCCGCGCGGCCCGCGCTGGACCGTGCACGGCAGCTCCATCTCCCAGTGCAACGAGGCGGAGAGCCCGCTGGGCACCTGGCCCGCCCTGGTCGCGGCGCAGAACTCCTACGAGCTCACGGCGCTGGGGATGTCCGGGCAGTGCCACCTGGATCCGCCGCTGGCCGAGACGGTCGGCCGCTCCGCGCCGGACCTCGTCACGCTGTGCTTCGGCGCGAACATCTACGGCGCCGCGACCTTCACCGAGCGCAGCGTGCTGCCGGCGATGATCGGCTTCGTCGACCACGTGCGGCGCCTGACCCCCGCACCGATCGTGCTGCTGAGCACCATCACCTCCGGCCCGCACCGCGAGGACGAGCCCAACGCCGCCGGGCTCACCCAGCGCCGCCTCCGCGAGCTCCTCCACCAGGGCGCCGAGCTGCTCGGCCGGGACGACCCGCTGATCACCTCGATCGACGGCACGGAGATCATCACACAGGACGAGATGCACCTGCTCGGCGACCTCCTGCACCCCACGCCCGAGGGGTACCGGGTAATGGCCGAGCGGCTCGCCCCGCGCCTGGCCGCGGCGCTCGCGGAGGCGCAGGGAGAGCCGATCAGCCCTGCCTGCCTTTGAAGCGGGGCTCCTTCTTGTTGATCACGTAGAGCCTCCCGCGGCGGCGCACCACCTGGGCGCCGGGGCGGGCGGCGAGGGAGCGCAGGGAGCTGCGGACCTTCATCGCGCCGCCTGCCCGTAGCGACGGCGGAAGCGCTCGACGCGACCGGCGGTGTCCAGCACCTTGGACTGCCCGGTGTAGAAGGGGTGCGAGGCGGAGGAGACCTCCACGTCGATCACGGGGTACAGCTCGCCGTCGGTCCAGGTGACGGTGCGCTCCGAGGTGGCGGTCGAGCGGGTGAGGAAGGAGAGGTCGGCGCCGCGGTCGCGGAAGACGACGGGCCGGTAGTCGGGATGGATGGACTGCTTCATGGGGTGTCCTCCTGGACGATTCGTGTGCTGAGGGCCGGCGGGCGGAGGCCGTTCACCAGCTGGACTTCGTGATGCCGGGCAGCTCGCCGCGATGGGCGGCCGCGCGGAAGCGCACCCGGGAGAGCCCGAAGGTGCGCAGGAACCCGCGGGGCCGGCCGTCGATCGCGTCGCGGTTGCGCAGCCGCGTCGGGCTCGCATCGCGCGGCAGGCGCTGCAGCGCCCGCTGGGCGAGCACCTTCTCCGCGGTCGTCGCCTGCCTGTCCTTGATCGTGCGCTTCAGTGCCGCGCGCTGCTCGGCGTACCGCGCCACGGTCTCGCGGCGCCGCGCGTCGGCGGCGATCTTCGAGGTCTTCGCCATCAGCGCTCCTCGCGGAACTCGACGACCTCGCGCACGCGCGGATCGAACTTCCGCGCGACGAGCCGGTCCGGGGTGTTCCGACGGTTCTTGGTGGTCATGTACGTGTATCCGGTGCCGGCGGCGGAGCGCATCTTCACGATGCCCCGCACGTCGTTCTTCCTGGCCATGGGGTGCTTCCTCTCAGATCTTCTCTCCGCGGGCGCGGAGCTCGGCGACGACCGCCTCGATGCCGCGGCGGTCGATCGTGCGCAGCCCCTTGGCGGAGATGCGCAGTCGGACGGAGCGGCCGAGCGAGGGGACGAAGAACCGCTTCGTCTGGATGTTGGGGTCGAAGCGCCGCGAGGTGCGGCGGTGCGAATGGGAGACGGACTTCCCGAAGCGGGGGACCGCTCCGGTGACTTGACAGCGATGGGACATGGACAGCGATACTAGTAATGAGAACGATTATCGTCAAGCAGGAAGTGCAGGACCCGATGTCCGAGAACCGCTCCCCGATGCCCGCCTCCCCTGAACCCGTCCCCGGGCTCGGGCATTCCCGCCCTGTCGCCGTCGTCACGGCGCTCGACGAGGTGCTGCGCGACTCGCTGGTGGCGAGCCTGCTGCTGGACGCGCCGGGGCTGGTGTCCCTGCGCTACGAGGTCGCGGAGGACTCCTCGGCCCTGCGCCGGATCGTCGTCGCGGCCGACGGGGTGCTCGAGGACGCGCTGGTCGACCTCGCCCACCCCTGCGTCTCCTGCGCCATGCGCGAGGACGCGGTGCCGGCCCTCGCCCGCCTCGCCGACCGGCCCGAGGTGCGCGGCATCCTGCTCGCCCCGCCGCTGAGCGCCGACCCGTCGATCGTGGTGGGGACCCTGCGCGCGCACGAGGGCTCGTGGCACCTCGCCTCCGCCCTCGCCGCGGCCTCCGCCGCCCGGGCCGCCGAGGACCTCCTGGGCGACGACACCCTCGCCGAGCGCGAGCTGCGCTGGGCCGACGGGGACGCCCGCTCCGTCGGCGAGGCGCTCGCCGCGCAGCTGGAGTACTCCGACCTGCTGGTGCTCGAGGGAGGCGAGGACTGCGCCGGGGCCGAGCTCGTCGAGCACCTGCGCGCGCCCGAGCAGCGCGTGGTGCGCGACCCCTTCGCGCTGTCCGCCCGCGAGGTGCTCGGGGGCAGGCACGACCACGCCGCCGGGCTGCGCCGACGTGACGCCCGCTGCGTCGAGCCCTACGGCGGCCCCACCGCGCACGGCACCTGGACCCTCGACCTGCACTCGGTCCGACCGCTGCACCCCCAGCGGCTGCTGGAGAACATCGAGGCGCTCGGCGGCGGGCGCCTGCGCGGCCGCGGACGGTTCTGGGTCCCGGACCGTCCGGAGAGCATCTGCCAGTGGGACGGCGCCGGCGGCCAGGTCTCGATCGGCGCCGTGTGGCGGACGGGCCGCGAGCTGCCCACCACCCACCTCGTCGTGACCGGCCAGGACCCCGCTGACCTGCCGCGGGTGCGGGACGCCTTCGCCCGCTGCCTGCTCACGGAGGCCGAGTGGGCCGAGGGGCTCGCGCCGTGGCTCGGCGCCGAGGACCCCCTCGCGCCCTGGCTCGGCGACCGCGACGCGCGGGTCTGACCCCCGCGCCGCGGGCCGCCCTGCGGGCCGACGGGGGCCGCGGTCAGGCGGCGGCAGTCCGGTCGCCGCGCACGAAGGAGCGGTGCGAGGTGATCACGAGGGTCAGCAGCGTCCCGACGCTCACCAGCGCGATCACGATGTGCACGGCGAGGCCGCCGCTCGCGTCCCAGGCCGTGTGCAGCACGATCGCGCCCAGCAGCGCGCCGGCGACGGCCAGTGCGCCGAGCGCCCGGTGCGAGGTCTCCCTCAGGAACCAGAGCGCCGCGCAGACGGCCCCGGTCCAGGCCACGTGCCCGGCCGGGACCAGCACGCCGCGCAGCACGAGCGTCGCGTCCAGCGCCCCGAGCCCGCCGCCCTTGCTCAGCAGCGCCCCGAAGCCGTAGCCCATCGTCTCGAGCACCGCGAAGCCCGTCGCCGACGCGATGCCGATCACCAGGCCGCCGCCGCGGGTCACGCGGTGGGCGAGGGCGAGCACGACCAGCGGGACCACGAGCTTCGCGGACTCCTCGATCACCCCGACCAGCAGGATCGAGGCGCGGCCGAACAGGGCGCCGGCGATCCGCTCCTCGAGCCCCGCCGCGCAGATCCCGAACAGCCCGCTCGCCGCGGCGGTGACCAGCACGATCCGCGCGGGCACGAGCGGCCCGCTGCGGGTGCTCTGGGCCAGCAGCAGCACGGTCACCGGGATCGTCGCCGCCCCGACCAGCAGCACGGTGGGCAGCATGATCGGGTTCCCCGTCACGAGCATGATCACGAAGCTCGCGACATAGCCGAGCAGCCCGCCGAGCAGCACCAGCAGCCAGGACAGGCGCAGATGCCACGGAGAGCGGGCCGGCCCCTGGGCGACGGCGGGCCGTGCGGCGGCGACCCTCGGACGCGGCGGCTGCAGGGGAGAGATCTGTGCGACGGGGTGCTGTGCGGTCATCGCCCGCTCCTTCATCCGGCGGGCTCGCTCTCGCTCACCCGAGGTGAGGCGTCGTCATCGCGGCGGCGTCGAGGACAGTATGCGCCCGCGGCGCACGGCTGTCCCCGTCCGCTGCGTCACAGTCCGCCGTCTGCGGGGGATGCGCCGACGGGCCCGCCCCGGGGTGATCTCCCCGGGACGGGCCCGTCGGTGTCGTCGGCGCCGGCCGCTCGGCGGCCGGCAGGGGCTCAGGCCCCGGCGCCGACCAGCGTGCGTCCCGTCCGCTCGGCCTCGCGCTCGGCGCGGGCGAAGTGCGCGGCGGAGGACATGTCCACCTCGATGACGGGATAGATGTTCCCGTCCTCCCAGGTGGTCGAGTGCTCCGAGGGGCGCGTGGAGCGGGAGAGGTAGCGCAGCCCGGCGCTCTGGTCGCGGAACACGACGGGGCGGGGCTGAGGTCGGTGATGCTGGTGTCGAGTGGTCGTCATGGTGCTTCTCCTTCGTGGCCGGCCCGTGGCCGACGTGATGTTCTGTGCCCGGCAGAGTGCCGGGAGGTGCGCGCAGGGCTCCGTCTCCGCGAGGCGGAGCGGTGTCGCCCGCGCCGTCAGGGCTGTCGGTGCCGCTGCGGCGGGCGGGGTGCTCGCGGCGCCCGCTGGGGCGGGCTGCTCGCGCTGCGCACTGTGCGATGTCCGGGCCCCGCCGTCGTGGCGGGTCGGACCGGGAGGTTGCACGGTCGACGACGGCTGGGGCCGTCGTGCGGTGCTCTGCACGCTACCTGGGATGCAACCTCGCCGTCCACAGGATTATTCCCGGACCGCTTCTGCGCGTCCTGGATCACCCTCCTTCGGCGTCGGCGTCGGCGTCGGCGTCGGCGTCGCCGTGGCCGCGGCGGGCGGCGCGGTCCACGACCAGCAGCACGTCGACCGGGCCGCCCTCGGCGCCGAAGGCGTGCGGGACCAGGGTGTCGAACTCGGCGCACTGATCCTGGGTGATGCGATGGCGCTGCCCGCCGAGCAGCAGGATCAGCGTGCCCGAGAGCACCACGAGCCATTCCTGGCCGGTGTGGGCGCGCATCCGGGACGGAGCCGGCGGCGGATCGGTGACCCGTCGGCGCAGGATCACGGTGTCGGGGGAGCGGCGCATCGACCAGCGCAGCGCGTCCATGCCGTGGTCCTTCACCGGATTGGAGACCACCTGGGCATCCTGCACGGCGACGAGCTCGTCGAGGCTCGTGTCCAGGGCGCGGGAGAGGTCCACCAGCTGGTCCAGCGCCAGGCGCCGTCCGCCGTTCTCGATCCGCGAGAGCGTCGAGGCGCTGAGGTGGGTGCGGCCGGCGAGGTCGTCGAGCGTGAGCCCCTGGGCGAGACGCAGCGCACGCAGGCGCTTGCGCACGAGGTCGTCGAGCTCCGGCGTTCCTTGCGGCATGGGCAAGAGTGTATGCAGCGGAGGCAAGACAGTCCAGGGTGGAGGCATCGCCCCGCCGCGGGGCGCATCGACCGACCGAGAGGACCCCCGCCATGACCAGCCCCGACCAGCACGCCGATCCGATCGGCTCCGACCCGCTGCCCGAGACCCTCGTCGACGTCGTCGTGATCGGCGGCGGCGGCGCCGGACTCAGCGGCGCGCTCATGCTCGCCCGCTCCCGCCGCAGCGTCGTCGTGCTCGACTCCGGCACTCCGCGCAACGCCCCCGCCGAGGGCATCCACGGCCTGCTCGGCAACGAGGGCACCCCGCCCGGGGAGTACCTCGCCCGCGGTCGCGACGAGGTGCGGCAGTACGGCGGGCTCGTCGTGCGCGGCGAGGTCGCCGCCGCCCGTCCCCTCGCGTCGGCGGAGGACGGCGACCTGCGCTTCTCGATCACCCTCGCCGACGGACGGGATCTCACCGCCCGCCGCGTCCTCGTCGCCACCGGGATCCGCGACGAGCTGCCGCAGATCCCGGGCCTCTCCCGGCACTGGGGGCACGGCCTCGTCCACTGCCCCTTCTGCCACGGCTACGAGGTGCGCGACCGGGCCATCGGCGTGATCGCGAGCCGGCCCGCCCATGCGCACCTCGCGCTGATGTTCCGTGCGCTCAGCGAGGACGTGCGGGTGTTCGCCGCAGGGGTGGAGCTCGACCCCGCCGCGCGTGAGCGCTTCGACGCGCTCGGCGTCTCCGTGCACGAGACCGGGATCCAGGAGGTCCTCGCCGGCCCGGACGGCGGGATCGCGGGGGTCCGACTCGTGGGTGGGGAGGTGGTCGAGCGCTCCGTGCTCGCCGCCGGCACCCGGATGACCCCGCGTCTCGAGGGGCTCGAGGGTCTCGGGCTCACGATCGAGGAGCTGCCGGCCGGGATGGGGCAGAAGGTCACCACCGGCATGGCCGGCACCGTCGAGGTCCCCGGCGTGCGGGTCGCGGGCAACGCCGCCGACCCCTCCGCGCAGGTCGGGGCGTCCGCCGCGGCCGGGGCGCTCGCCGGCGCGCACCTGCACGCCGAGCTCGTGACGGCCGAGGCGGACGCCGCCGTCGCCGCGCTCGCCCTGCGGAGCTGAGCGTCCGGTCCGACGGGCAGGAGCGGCGGCGGACGAGGGCCCGCCGCCGCTCCGTCGGCGTGATGCGCGTCCTCAGAGCGAGAGCAGCACCTTCGTCGCCCGGCGCTCGTCCATCGCGGCGTAGCCCTTGGCCGCCTCGGCCAGCGGCAGGGTGAGGTCGAAGACCTTGCCCGGGTCGATCTCGCGCCGCCAGATCAGGTCGATCAGCTCGGGCAGGTAGCGGCGCACCGGGGCGGGCCCGCCATGGAGGTGGACCGCGGAGAAGAACAGCTCGTCCCCGGGGATCTGCACGTCGTGGGAGACGCCCACGAAGCCCACCGCGCCGCCGGGGCGCGTGGCGCGGATCGCCTGCGTCATCGACTCCTGGGTGCCGACGGCCTCGATCGTGGAGTGCGCGCCGAGTCCGCCGGTGAGCTCCTCGAGCGCCGCGACGCCTTCGTCGCCGCGGACCTCGATGATGTCGCTGGCCCCGTACTCGCGGGCCAGGGCCTGCCGCTCGGGGTGACGGCTGAAGACGATGATCCGTTCGGCGCCCATCTGCTTCGCCGCGAGCACGCCCATCAGGCCCACCGCGCCGTCGCCGACGACGGCGACGATCCGGCCGGGGCCGGCGCCGGCGGCGTCGGCCGCGAACCAGCCGGTGCCCAGCACGTCGGAGGCGGCCAGCAGCGAGGGGATCAGCTCCGGGTCCGGCGTGCCGGGAGTCTTCACCAGGGTGCCGTCGGCGAAGGGGATCCGGGCCCTCTCGGCCTGGGTGCCGATCTGTCCGTCGACGAAGATCGCGTGCACGCAGCGGGAGGGGTGGCCCTCGCGGCAGATCGCGCAGGTCCCGCAGGAGATCACGAAGGAGCCGACCACGAAGTCGCCCACCTCGAGGGTCTCGACCGCGGAGCCGATCTCCTCGACCACGCCCACGTACTCGTGGCCCATGTGCTGGTGGTCGGGGGAGTCGGCGCCGCGATAGGGCCACAGGTCGGAGCCGCAGATGCAGGTGGCGGCGAGGCGGATGACGGCGTCGGTGGGATCGATGATCCGCGGGTCCTCGCGGTCCTCGACGCGGACGTCGCCGGGGGCGTGCATGATGACAGCGCGCATGGGGGTGTTCTCCTTCTGATCGGAACGCGGTCCATTCCACGCCCCGTTCTGCGCGCGGGGGAGTCCCTGGGAAGGGGTGTACCGACAGGGCACCTCCCGGGCCGTGCCGGGCTCCGCGCCGGGGCCTATCGTGACGCCATGGACAACAGAGCCGAGGTGCGCGAGTTCCTCATGTCGCGCCGCGCGAAGGTGACGCCGCAGGAGGTGGGCCTGCCCGCCGCGGGCGCGCGCCGCGTGCCGGGGCTGCGCCGCAGCGAGGCCGCCGAGCTCGCCGGGGTCAGCGTCGAGTACTACGCGAAGCTCGAGCGCGGCGCGATCGGCGGCGCCTCCGCCGCGGTGCTCGACGCGCTCGCCACCGCCCTGCGGATGGACGAGACGGAGCGCCGCCACCTGCTCGATCTCGCACGGGCGGCCGACGGCATCCCCACCTCGGGCCGGGCCCGACGGCCTCGGGGCTGCGGCGTCGCCCCGGTGCGCGAGAGCACCCGCTGGACGATGGAGGCGCTGACCGGAGCGATCGCCTTCGTGCGCGACCAGCACCAGAACATGGTCGCGGTCAACGCGCTGGGCCGCGCCTTCTACTCCCCGCTGCTCGGCGAGGAGGGCGCCGGCGGGCGGGTGCCGAACCTCGCCCGCTTCCAGTTCCTCGATCCGGCCTCGCGCGACTTCTACCCGGACTGGGAGCTGTTCGCCGAGATGTGCGTGGGCATCATGCGCGCCGAGGCCGGCCGCGACCCGCACGACCCGGTGATGCAGTACCTCGTGGGCGAGCTGTCCACCTGCTCGGAGACCTTCCGCCGGCTCTGGGGCGCTCACGACGTGCGCACCCACGGCGCGGGTACCAAGCGCTTCGTGCACCCGGAGGTGGGGGAGGTCGAGCTCGCCTACGAGGAGCTGGCGGTGACCGCCGAGCCCGGCCGGGTCATGCTCGTCTACACCGCCGAGCCCGGCTCGACCAGCGCCGAGCGGCTGCGCCTGCTCGCGAGCTGGGCGGCATCGGAGCAGGATCCGCGGCCTGCGCGGGACGAGCAGGAGGCGTAGCCCGCCAGGTGGGCTGCTCGAGGGTCCATGCGTCAGCGCCGCGCTCACCTGCGAGTACGGCATCCGCCTCGGCGGCCGGCGCGGGGAGCCACGGGCCGGCCGCCGAGCCGCGCCGCGTGACGAGTCAGTTGGCCGCGGCGGATCCGGTTGCCCGCTCGGCCGCGGGGGCGGACTCCTGCACCCATGGCCGCAGTGGGGAGACGGCGTCGATGGCGTCGCGGCGGGGGCCTCGGGGACCGAGGACGACGTTCGAGGCCAGCGGGATCTGGTGGGACGCGCTCTCGAGGATGTGCATCAGGTACCCGGCAGTGTTCGGGAAGGCGAGGAGGTCACCGATCGCGACACCCTGCGGGAAGTCGAGCCGTCGACGCAGGATCAGCTCCGCCTCGATGCAGTACGCCCCGACGAGGAACGCGTGCAGCGGCGCAGAGCGTGGACCGTCCCCGGGGACCAGCAGCGGATCGACGAGGAAGTCGTCCGACGTGGATCGGCACTGGGTCCGATTCATCTCGAGCCCGACGAGCGGCACCCCATCGCTCGTCGTGGTGCGCTGCACGACGCGGGACAGCGTCAGGCCGCATCCGTCGAGCAGCGATCTGCCGGGTTCGCAGCGCAGCTCCAGGCCCCGCTCCCTCAGCGCGACGGCTGCGGTCTCCCCGGTGGGGAGCCGTGTGCCCAGCACCTGTTCGAGCCACTCCCCGCGCACCGGTTCCTGGTGGTACGGATAGACCTGGCGCAGGGGCTCCCCGCGCCACGTGACCGCGTCGGCGAGGTCGCTCGTCGACGCATCGTGCGCTGTCCAGAACGCGTCCCACTGACCGGCGTCGTCGAGATAGGACATCGGGACGCCCCCGCCGATGTCGATGAACCGAAGGTCGTGCCCGAGGTCGCCGAGCGCATCGCCGAGACGGAGCGCTTCGTCGAGGGCCAGGGCGCGGTGGTGCGCGGCATAGCCGTGGAGATGGAAATGGACTCCGTCGATCCTGAGGCCGGCGGCTGAGGTCCGGGCGTGATCGGCCCAGCGCTGCCAGGTCGCCGCGGACTCCCCGAACCGTGTGGGAGCGACGCCGCTGGCCGGGGTCGGTGCGAGGCGGAGCGCGACGGGCTGCGGCCCACCGGTCGTGTTCTCCGCTGCGACCTGCAGGAAAGCCTCGGCCTCGTCGAGGTTGTCGAGCACCAGCACGACACCGGTGTCGCGGGCGAGGCGCAGCAGCTCCGGTGGCTTCACAGCGGCGGTCACCACGACGTCCTCGGGCGCGTACCCCTGGTCGAGCACCTGGGTCAGCTCCCGGTGGCTCCCGACGTCCACCCCGTGACCGGCGCGTCTCGCGGACTCGACCAGGCCCAGGGTCTTGTTCGCCTTGCGTGCGACGAAGATCCTCAGCGGCACGCCGTGACGGGCGGCCGCGGACTCCAGCTCGGAGGCGTTGCGGGCCAGGGCCGAGAACTCGTGGACGTTCACCGGGCTGCCGTACTGCTCGATCAGTGCGGAGCAGGCTCGGCGATCCGCCAGCAGCTCTCGCATCCACGGCTCGAGACGGGCGCTGAGCGGGGGGAGCCCGCCGCAGCGGCGTCGCAGGGCCTCGGTGTCGCCGGGCGGATGATCGGCGGTGGGGTCCGCAGCGGTCGAGGAAGAGGGGGCAGGTCTGGTCATCGCGAACCGATTCTCCGCTCGGGGGTGGTGGTCGTGGTCGGGCAGGGAGGGGCCGAGGGGTCGGCGTCGGTGCGACGCAGTCTCGAGGTGATCCGCGCCGCCCAGAGACGGGGCTCGTCGTGGAGGTGCCGGTTCAGGGTGTCGTGTCCGACGACGTGGTCCTCCGTCGGGCGCCCGAGCAGGGCGAGGCCCTCCTGCCGCTGGCTCCGCCCGCGGGGACGGTCCCCGGTGAGCGCAGTGCCGTCGTGGTCCACGGCCGCGCCGCGGCGTGCCGGTCGCACCTCCACCAGCGCCTGGTCCACCAATGCTCGCGAGAGCGGGTCGAGGATCCCCACGATCCCCGGCGGCGCCAGCACGGCATCGACCACGACGTCCGGAGGGGCGTGACCGGGCGGGACGCCCTCGACTCCCGACGCGGTGATCCGGGTCCCGGCGTCCACCCAGGAGAGGTCCAGCGCCCCGGACCGGATCATGGCCAGCAGCATCTCGGCGACCTCGAGGGGAGGACCGAACGCGAACCTCTCGAGCACCTGGGAGGCCCGACGGAAGCGAGCCCATTCCTCGGCGGGCGCCGCGGAACCGCGGACCGCGAGCGTGAGGGGGCGGTAGAGCCCTGCCCAGACGCGTCCGAGGATCCATGCGGGGCCGGGGGCCCGTCCGCCTCGGCCGATCTCCACGCTCCGTCGCAGGGCGTCCTCGGCGTGGCCCGGTCCGCGGTGCAGATCCGGGTCGGATCCCGAGGACAGTGCGCGTTCGACCGCCTCTCGCCCGAGGCGGGGATCCGTCCCCGTCGCAGCGAGGGCGGCCGTGGCGACGTCCAGGACGAGGTCGATCACGGCGTCGGGGCCGACGTCGCTCCGTTCGGTGGGGCCCAGGCGTCGAGCTCCCTCGGCGACGGCACGGCTCACCCCGGCCGGCAGCGGGAGCCGAGGGTCGGGCTTCGCGTCCAGGAGGCGGCCGTGGCGCGCCGTGGGCAGGAGGACCAGCGGCTCCTCGGAGCCGCGCCGGTGGTGGAGGCCGGGGACGCCGTCGGCGCGCGGGGTGAAGCGCCCGCCGCGCTCGAGGGTGAGCACGAGGGCGGCGTCGATGAACGTCAGGGCGCCGCCGCGCAGCGCCACCCGCGCGCCGGGCGGGACCTCATGAGAACCCAGCATCTCCGCGGCGGGCAGCACTGCCGGACGCAGCGGGATGGTCGAGGACCAGGTGCGGGACAGGGCACCGGAGTGTTCCGCGGCATGTCCGGTGGCGAGCAGGATCTCCTCCACCGGCGGGAGCGCGCCGTGGCTCGCGGTCACGATCTCCCAAGCCCCGGCCGTGCGCCGGAGCGACACCGCGCGATCGCTCACGGTCCTCGGCGTCACCCCGGTCCGGGCCATGTCCGCCAGCATCCGGAGCCACCGCGCATGGAGGTACTCGCCGACCACGGCGCGCGGCGGGTAGGTCGCGGAGACGAGGGTGGGATGAGCTGCGGCGACCCAGTCGCGGAACGACGGGCTCGTCCCGGTCGCCGGGACGTCCAGCAGAGCGGCGTCGACGTTGAGTCGCAGGGAGTGCGGTTGGGTGACGTCATAGGCGGCGCCGGTCCCCTCGACCGGCCCCGGTGCGACCACGGTGATCTCGAGGGCTCGGAGGGAGTCGTGGCATGCGGCGTCGCTGAGCTGGGCGCACAGCTCCTCGAGCGCGAACAGCGCCTTGGGGCCGTCGCCGATGACGGCCAGGGAGAGTGGCTGATCGCTCGCCGGAGCGCCCTCAACCACGGCGGGCGAGGGTCTGCAGGGCCGTGGTCGCGGTGGCGACGTCGGAGGGACCGGCGTGCAGCGTCGTGCGCACCCAGCTGTCGTCGTAGACGGTGCCGAGGTAGGGGACGCCGCTGTCGTGGACGATCAGGGCGACCCGGCTCCCAGGGGCGAGGTCCGACACGAGGGTTCCCAGCGCGTGCACGATGCCTCCTGTCGAGGCGCCGGCGAGGATGCCCTCGCGCTCGGCGAGAAGTCGCGCGCCGACCACGCAGTCGAGCCCGCTGACGCGGACGACTCGGTCCGGGTCGAGAGTGCGGGAGATGTCGGTGACCACTCCGGCGCCGAGACCGGGCAGAGGGCGAGGGGCTGCGGTCCCTCCGAACAGCACGCTCCCTTCCGCGTCCACGGCGACCGTGGTCGTGTCCATCGAGGTGCGTCGGAGGTAGGCGCTGCATCCGGCGAGGGTGCCGGTGGTGCTCACCGCGGCCATCAGCACGTCGAGCCGGTGACCGGTGGCTTCGGCGATCTCCCGCATGGTCCCGTCCTCATGGGCGGCCGGGTTCGCGGGGTTGCCGTACTGGTGGAGGTTCACGGCCCCCGGGATCTCCGAGAGGAGTCGTTCGACGCGACGCAGTCGAGCTGTGAGGAGGTCGCCGGTCTCCGGATCGGGGTCCGTCACCATCTCGATGCGTCCTCCGAGGGCCCGGATCGCCGCGACGGCGGACCCGTTCGTGCGCGAGTCGACCACGCAGACGAAGCGCACGGCGTGCTCCAGGCACACTCGCGCCAGAGCCACACCGAGATTCCCCGAGCTGGACTCGACGACCGTGCCGCCTGGGCGCAGTCTGCCCGAGGCCACGGCATCGCGCACCATCGCCAGCGCAGGCCGGTCCTTGGTGCTGCCTCCCGGATTGGCGGATTCCAGCTTGGCCAGGACCTCGATGCCGGACTCCGGGAAGAGCCGGTCCAGGCGGACCAGCGGCGTTCGGCCGATCGCGGCGGAGACCCCGACCGCGATCGACTCGCGGCCCGTCGTCTGAGGCCGCCACGCGCCGGAGCCTTCGAGAGTGGTGCTCATTCGCTGCACGTTACGGCACCTTGTGCTGTCGGAGTGCGCCTTCGGTCAACTGCGCTTCACCGGAGCGGTCGGCGCGCCCTGGACACTGCATCGCCCCAGGCGGGAGCGATGGCGGGACGCACGAGGATCGGGCGCCGCGAGGATCCAGCGAGGGACCGAACGGTCGGCAGCCCTCCTCCCACCGTGGGGATGGGTACCGTGCTGTGATCGGGCGGCGTCATGCGGTGGAACGCCACGACGGCGCAGCATCACGATCGGAAGGAACGCCATGAACGGTATCGAGGAATTCGGACAGAGCGACGTCGTGCGCATCCTGCGAGGGACGGAACTGGTCATGCTGACCACCGCGCTCCGGGACGGTGCGCTGGTCTCCCATCCGATGACGATCCAGGAGGTGAGCGACGACGTGGACGTGCGCTTCTTCGTGGGCCTCGACAGCGGGCATGCCGAGGCGCTGAGGCAGGGATCGGCCGTGAACCTCGCGGTGGCAGAAGCGGGTTCCTGGCTCTCGGTGGCCGGGAAGGCCGTTTTCGAGGACGACCGCGCTCGGATCCGGGCTCTCTGGACCGATGCGGCCGAGGCCTACTTCCCGGAAGGGCCCGAGGACGAGAACCTGGGCCTGCTGCGGTTCTCCGGGGATTCCGCGCAGTACTGGGGCGTGCCGGGTGGGAAGGTCGCCGCGGTCGCACAGATCGTGAGGGCGCGCCTGACCGGTGACCGGCCTGCCGGCGGCACCGCGACGACAGATCTCTGAGCGCTGAGAGACCGAGCCGTGGCGACCTCGGAGCGGGGGCGTGAACCGCTTCCCGCAGGTCTCCCCGGACGGCCGGCTGGTCGCCTATGTCAGCCGACCGCCCAGGGAGGAGGGTGCCGGCAGTGCCGACCCGCTCCTGCGGCTGTGTGCGGTCGACGGGTCGGGAGGGCGCGATCTCGCCCGTCTCCACGGCGTGCCGGGGACCGAGGGCGGGCACTGCTGGTCCCCGGACTCTCTCCGCGTGGTCTGTCTCGATCGTCCGCAGGTGGACTGATCCCCGGCGGGCGGAGCGGGCCGGCGACGGTCGGCCCGCCGTTCAGCGGCGCCGGTCGCGGTGCGTCTTGACCCAGCCGTCGACCACGTCCCAGGCGGCGACCGCGAGGATCGAGACCACCAGGATCACGCCGAGGGTGTGCATGGACTGCGCGTCGATGCCGCCGACGGTGCGGGCCAGCTCGAGCAGGTCCGGGCTCAGCAGCAGGTCGTTCGCGAAGAGGGTCAGCGCCCAGCCCGTGAAGAGGAGCGCGAGGACGGTGCTCGCCATGGCGAGACCCGTGCTCCAGCGGCCCCTTGCGTGCAGCACGATCGCGTGGACCATCTCGGCCAGGACGATCGCGACCAGCAGCAGCGTCCACAGCGGCCACAGCCCGGGGTGCAGGACCGGCAGCCAGTCGCCCTCGACGCGGACCAGTCCGATCAGGCGGTCCCAGGCGAGCGCCGCGAGCACGAGCCCCAGGAACACGAGCGAGGCGACGAGGTCGGTGCGGGCCGTGCCGCTCTCCTTCGGCTCGGGAAGGTCGTCCACGGTCCAGGCCTCGCCGGCGTCGGCGCCGGTGCGCTCGAGGACGACGAACACGAGCGTGGTCCAGAAGACCACGTGCACGGCCGCGGTGAGCGCGGTCGCGATCGACTCGCCGATGATGGTGCCGACCTCGGCGCCGCTCAGCGCCTGGGAGAGGCCGACGCCCACCAGGGCGCAGGCCGGGACGATCCACAGCAGCAGGATCAGCAGGCGCTTCCATGTGAGGTAGTAGCGCGGGCCGAGCAGGTGCAGCGGGCGGTCCGCGTAGCCGGCGGCCAGCACGGCGGGGTCGCCGAGGCCGGTGAGGACCTCGCGCTCGGCGGCGGCGGGCTCCTCGCCCTGCTCGGTGCGGGCCTCGACGGCGTCGGCGATGGAGGCCGCGAGCTCCGCGCGCACGTCCTCCTGGGCGTCGGGGCGGAGGGAGCGGACGGTGGCGCTGATGTAGCGCTCGGTCAGGGTGGCGGGCATGTCAGGACTCCTCGTGCGCGGTGTCGGGCTCGGTGAGGGAGGAGAGCGACTCGGTCAGGGCGCGCCACTCCTGCTGAAGGGTCTCGGCGAGGCGGATTCCCGCGGCCGAGGTGGAGTAGAACTTCCGCGGCCGGGACTCCTCGGTGTTCCACTCGCTGGTGAGGAAGCCCTGCTTCTCCAGCCGTCGCAGCAGCGGGTAGAGCGTGTTCGCGTCGGTGGGCAGGCCGTGCTCGCCCAGCCGCTCGAGCAGCGCATAGCCGTAGCCGGGCTCGCGCAGCAGCTGCAGGCAGGCGAGCACGACCGTGCCGCGGCGCAGCTCCTGCAGGTGGGTGTCGACAGCTTCGTTCATGCGCCACACCATAGTGTGTGGCGCACAGTATTGGCAATAGGGCAGTGTCGTGCGGCCCCTCGGAGGGCAGGGGGGGTGCGGCCCGCCGCAGGCGGCGCGGACGTAGTGCAGTCGGGCGAAAGCCCTGGTGGAGCGGTGGTTGAGCGGTCCGGCGCAGGGCTCAGTCCGCGCGCCGCGCGGAGAAGCGGTGCAGCAGATGCGGGGAGTGCCCCGGGGCGACGCCGTGGGCGCGGTCGAGCGCGAGCAGCTCGGGCAGCGGATCGGCGCGCACGTCGACGAAGCCCGCGTCCTCCCACGCGGCGCGGATCCGCTCGACCCCGGCGCGGGCGAAGTCGAGGTGGTCCACGGCCCGTGCGTCGTAGGCCTCGGCGAAGTGCTCCTGCCGTGCGGTCGCGGGCGCCGGTGTCGTGGAGGCCTCCTCCTGCGTCGGCCCGAACCACTGCCCGTCGACCGCGACCAGCACGCCGCCCGGGCGCAGCAGCGCATGCCAGCGCCGCAGGGCCGTGCGGGCGTCCCGCAGCGTCCACAGCAGGTAGCGGGAGACGATCGCGTCGAGGCTCTCTCGCGGGAACGGCGGATCCGCGGCGTCGGCCTCGAGGAAGGTCGGCGGGTGCGGATGCTCCTCGAGCTTCGCCCGTGCCTGCGCCAGCATCCCGGGGGAGAGGTCGATGCCGGTGACGTCGTACCCGTCGGCCGCGAGGAGGAGGGCGACGTTGCCGCTGCCCGTGCCGAGGTCGAGCACCGTGCGCGTGCCGGCCGGCAGCGCGGCGCCGAACGCCCGTGACCAGGCCTCGCGCTCGCCGGGCAGGGAGAGGCGGGAGAGCTGGTGCTCGTCGTACTCGGCGGCCCAGCGCGTCCAGTAGCGGTTCCAGGCCTGCTGGTCCTCGGCGGCGGTGCGGGTCATCGGGACGGCTCCAGGGGATCGTCGGAGTGGTCGGGCTCGCGCGGCGGGAGGTCCGGGCCGCGGAAGAGGAACTGCGTGGTGCCGTCGGCGGCGAGGGTCCTCTCGGCGGCCACGGCGTAGGTCGCGCCGACGAGGTCCACCTCGAGCGCCTCGGCGGGCGGTCCCTCGGAGTGGATCCGCCCGCCCTCCAGCACGATCACCCGGTCGCAGTAGCGGGCGGCGAGGTTCAGATCGTGCAGCACCACCACGGTCGCCAGCCCCCGTGCGCGCACGATCTCGAGCACATGGTGCTGGGAGCCGATGTCGAGATGGTTCGTCGGCTCGTCCATCAGCAGCACCCGGGGCTGCTGCGCGAGGGCGCGGGCGATGAGCACGCGCTGCTTCTCCCCGCCGGAGAGCAGCCCGAACTCCCGCCGCGCGAGGTGCAGGGCGCCGGCGCTCGCGAGGGCCTCGGTCGCGATCTCGAGGTCCGACTCGCCGGTCCCGCCGAAGGCTCCGGAGTGCGGGATCCTGCCCAGCAGCACCACGTCGGCGACGGTCAGCGGCACCTCCCCGCTCATCTCCTGGGCCATCACCGCGATGGACCGTGCGCGCTCGCGGCCGGGCAGCTCGGCGAGATCGCGGCCGTCCAGGAGCACCTGGCCGGCATCGGGGGCCAGGGCGCGGTGCAGGATCCGCAGCGCGGTGGTCTTGCCGCTGCCGTTGGGGCCCACGAGCCCCAGCACCTCCCCGTCGTGCACTGCGAGATCGATCCCGTCGAGCACGGTCGTGGTTCCGTAGGCATGGTGCAGCCCACGGGCCTCGAGCACGGGCGCCGTGGTCATCCCTCCAGCTCCGCGAGCCATTCGTGGATCCGCTCGAGACCGTCGACCACGAGCGGGGAGGCGGGCTCGGCGAAGTTGAACAGCAGGGGCAGCAGCGCCTGGTCCTGCACGGCGCGCAGGCTGCCGAGCTGGTCCTGGGAGATCATCTCCTCCACCACGTCCGAGCCGTCACCGTCGGTCTGGTACAGCACGATGAGCACGTCCGGATCCGCCGCCAGCAGCGGCTCCGCGCTGATCTCGAACACGCGCTCGGCGGTGTCCGCGAAGACGTTCTCGATGCCCAGGGCGTCCAGCTGCGCGGTGACCATGCTCGCCGCGCCGTAGGTGTACAGCGGCCCGCCGCCCACGGAGGGATAGAGCACCGCGGCCGTGGCGGTCGCGAGATCCTTCGCGGACTCGGAGACGGCATCGATCCGCTCCTGCAGGGAGGTGGAGAGCGCCTCGGCCTCCTCGCCGTGGTCGAAGATCCGCCCGTAGGTCTCGATCTGCTCGTGGAGGGTCTCGAAGCTCGAGCGCTCGTGGTCCGAGGTGCAGTAGACGTTCTGCACCACCAGCTGCGCGCCCGCGTCGGCCATCGCCTCGCGCGTCACCCCGTCGGGCAGTCCGAGGACGATGTCCGGCTCCTGCGCGATGACCATCTCCTGGGAGATCTGCAGGTGGCCGGAGGCATCGATCTCGTCGCTGAGCGTCGGGATCGCCTCGATGCGTGCGGCGAGATCCTCGTCGTAGTAGCCGGGCGGGAAGGCGCCGGCCCGCGAGACCACCCGGTCCAGCACCCCGATGCCGTCCAGGGTCGTCACCGGCGCGGACTCCAGCAGCACGATCCGCTCAGGCGGCGCGTCGAAGGTCAGCGTCGCCTCGCAGTTGGGCAGCTCGAGGGGGAAGCCCTCCGTCGCCCCGGCCGCGCCGCCGTCCGAGGCGCCGCCGGTCCCTCCGGCCTCGCCGCAGGCGGCGGTGAGGCCGACGGCGCCGACGAGTCCCGCCATGAGCGTGCGGCGGCGCAGCGCCGAAGTCCCGGATCGGCGGTCGGTCGAGGTCAGGGACGAGCGGGGCATGGTGCTCCTTCGAAGGGCGAGGGGTCAGTGCTGCCTGGCGTAGAGCCGGCGCACGAGGATCAGCAGGAAGGGCGCGCCGATCGCGGCGGTCAGCACCCCGATGGGCAGCTCGCGCGGCTGCATGACCACGCGCGCGAAGGCGTCGGCCCACAGCAGGAACAGCCCGCCGAGCAGTGCGGCGGCGGGGACGAGCACCCGATGTCGGGCGCCGACGAGGCGGCGGGCGAGGTGCGGGATCACCAGTCCCACGAAGCCAATCGCCCCGGCGCCGGCGACCGCGGCTGCGGTGCACAGCGAGACGACCAGCAGGAAGAGAACGCGCGCCCGGTCCGGATGGATGCCCAGGCCGTGCGCGATCTCGTCCCCGGCGCTGAGCGCATCGAGCACGCGGGCCCCGGCGAGCATGACCGCCGCGCCCGCGATCCCTGCGATCAGCGCCACCCACAGGAAGGCGTTCCAGCGGGCCAGCGAGAGCGAGCCGAGCATCCAGAACATCACCGAGCGGGACCCCTCGGCGGAGTCCGAGGAGAAGATCAGCAGGTTGGTCACGGCGGTGAGGGCGTAGCCGACGGCGACGCCGGAGAGCAGCAGCCGCAGCGAGGTGACCCGGCCGCCGGCCCGGGCGATGAGGAAGACCAGCAGCGCGGCCCCGAGCGCGCCGAAGAAGGCGAGCACCGACTGGGCGTAGTCCCCGAGCGCCGCACCCACCCCGAACAGGATCGCGGCCGCGGCCCCGGTGGAGGCGCCGCCGGAGACGCCGAGGATGTAGGGGTCGGCGAGCATGTTGCGCACCATCGCCTGCAGGGCCGCGCCGGAGAGCGCGAGGCAGGCGCCGACGGCGGCTCCCATCAGCACCCGCGGCACGCGCACGTCCCACACGATCGACTCGACCGACGCCTCCCAGGTGCCGCCGAGGGGCAGGCCGAGGTGGGAGGCGATGACCTGCACGGTGGTGGAGGCGGGGATCGGCACCGGGCCGATCCCGACGCACAGCACGAGGCTCAGCGCGCTCGCCGCCGCGAGCAGTCCGAGCAGCAGGGCGGAGCGCCGGGCGCGGGACCGCACCCCGAGCGGGTCCGAGGCGGCGGGGTCGGTCTCCGGTCGCCCGGTGTGTGCGGTCCGGGCGGGGGCGGTCATGGAGCCGCCGGGGGAGCGGTGCAGCGAGTCACTTGCACGACTCTACAAGTATCGTCCGTGGGCGACAGGGGCGTGCCACGGGTTGTCCTGCGAGCGCGGCGTCGGCCGACGGGGTCAGGGATGGTCGACGTGCTCGAGGTGCTCGGAGCCCAGCTCGTGCAGCAGATCGTGGGCGAATCCGCTCGCGAGCTCGTAGCGCACCACCCGGCCGCTGCGCACGGCGTGCACCCAGCCGGCCTCGCGCAGCAGGGCGAGCGCATGGGAGGTCGTGGACTCGTGCGCGTCGATCACCCGGGCGAGGTCCGAGCTGCGGATCCCGGGGTGCGCGTGCAGGCAGAACAGGATCTTCAGACGGCGCTCGTCGGCCAGCAGCGCCATCTGCTCGGCGAGCTCGTCGAAGCCGTCCTGGGCCGCGAGCAGGTCGCGGAGTTCCTCGACCAGCTGTCGGTCGTCGGGGGCCTCCGCGGCGGAGCGCACGTGCGCGGGGCGGGCTCGACTCATGCGGCCACGGTATCGGGACGGGGAAAGGGGTGGACGGCGTCTCGTGGCTGCCGTAGCGTCGTAGTGACCAAGATGAGCATTCCAGTCACTACAGGAGGTCGACCGTGCCGCGAGCCCGCATCCCCGACCGTCGCAGGGCCATCCTCGCCGCCGCCCGCGAGCTCGCCCTGACCCGCTCCTGGCCGCGCACCACCGTCGCCGACATCGCCGAGCACGCCGGGGTCGGCAAGGGCGCGGTCTACCTCGAGTTCCCGAGCCGGGAGGCGATCCTCGACGCCGTGCTCACGGCCGCGATGAGAGAGCTCACCGCGGCGGTCCACCGCCGCTGCCGTGCCCATGAGGGCCTGCTCGACCTGCCGGCCGTCTACCGCATCGGGATCGAGGAGCTCCTGGCGGAGCCCCTCCTGCGCGCCGTCCAGCTGGGCGACGAGGACGTCCTCGGTGCGCACGTGCGCACCGTCGACCCGGCCCGCTATCGCACCCGCATGGACTGGCTCGGGCAGTACATCGCCGCGCTCCAGGACGCCGGCGTGCTGCGCGAGGACGTGGACCGGGAGGTGCTCGGGCAGGTGCTGGGCACCTACACCCTCGGCCTGCTCAGCGCCCCCGCGGTGCTCGGCGACCTCGACGACCGCCGGCTGCGCGAGAGCGTCGCCCTGTTCGCCGACCTCGTCGGCCGCGGCCTCGAGACCGACACCGAGGCCGACCCGGTCGCCGCCCGCAACGCCCAGCACGCCCAGCACGCCCTCCTCGACCAGCTCACCGCCCAGCTCGAGACCCAGGAGCACCCATGACCGCGCCCGACAGTCCCGATCCGACGACCCCCGCCCCCGCCGGCCCGGGCCCCGTCACCTCGGTGTTCGACGAGCACCGCGACCTCATCGTCCTCGGTGGCCCCGTGCGCGTGCACACCGCCGGCCGGAACGGCACGCCCGTGCTGCTGCTGCACGGCGCGATGCTCGACACCGCCGAGGGCATCTGGCACGACGTCGTCCCCGCCCTCGCCGCGCACCACCGCGTCCACGTGATCGACATGCCCCGCCATGGCGCGAGCCGCCCCTGGTCCGGGTGGCTGGGCGATGAGTTCTACACCCGCTTCCTCGCCGCCCTGCTCGACGCGCTCGGGCTCGAGCGGGTCGGGATCATGGGCCTGTCGATGGGAGGCGGTGCCGGGCACCGCTTCGCCCTCGCCCATCCCGAGCGGGTCAGCGCCCTGGTCGCCGTGAACCCCGGCGGGCTGGGCGAGAAGCGTCCGCTCCACCTGCTGACCTGGCTGTGCACCCGCACGCCGGGCCTGCTGCGCGCCAGCACCTGGTTCATGGCGCGCTTCCCCGGCACTCTCGAGCCGAGCCTGCGCACTCATCTGGCGGCGGGGGCGGAGACGGACGGCTTCGCGCGGATCCTGCGCCTGGCGACGCAGGAGGCCGAGGCGAAGCACCGCCATCGCGAGAAGGCGCTGGACGACTGGCAGGTCGACTGGATGGGTCCGCGCCGCACCCGCTTCGGGCGGATCGAGGAGCTCGCGGAGCTGCTCGTGCCCACCCTGTGGGTGCACGGGGACCGCGACCCGCTGATCTCCCGCGAGGAGATGCTCGCGGCCGACGCGGCGAGCCCGGACTCCCGCTTCGTCGAGGTCTCCCCGGCAGGGCATCTGCTCCCGTACGACCAGCCTGCGCGTCTCGCCGAGCTCGCCGTGGAGCACTTCGCGCCCCGCTGAGCGGCTCTTCCGGTCCGCTCGCGCGTCGACCGGGCGCAGGGTCGTCGGCCGCCGCGATCCCCGCCGCGCACCTGGCTCCCCCTACACTGTCGCCGTCGACCGCGCCCCTGTCCCCGACTCTCTGCGAGGTGCTGCGATGCTCGACGTCCTCTGGGGCATCGGAGGGATGGCAGGCCTCCTGCTCATCGCCTTCGCCCTGTCCAGCAACCGCCGTGCCATCCGCCCGCGCACCGTCGTGGGAGCCTTCGCGCTGCAGCTCGTGCTGGGGGTGATCGTCCTGTACTGGGGCCCCGGCCGCTGGGCGCTGCAGCAGGTGAGCGCGGGATTCCAGGCCGTCATCGACACCTCCTCCGAGGGGATCTCTTTCCTCTTCGGCGGACTGCTGCCCGCCGAGGGCGAGGGGACGATCTTCGCGCTGCAGGTGCTGCCGGTGATCATCTTCTTCGCCTCGCTCACCGCGGTGCTCTACCACTGGCGGATCCTGCCGAAGATCGTCCAGCTGCTCGGCGGCGCCCTCGGGAAGCTGCTCGGCACCGGCTACGGCGAGTCGGTGAACACGGCCGCGAACATCTTCCTGGGCCAGACCGAGGCGCCCCTGGTCATCCGCCCCTACATCAGCAGCCTCTCCCGCTCCGGCCTGTTCGCGGTGATGGTGGGCGGCCTCTCCACCGTCGCGGGCTCGGTGCTGGTGGGCTACTCGCTGCTCGGAGCCCCGCTCGAGTACCTCATCGCCGCGAGCTTCATGGCAGCCCCGGGCGCGCTGCTCATGGCCAAGATCCTCGTGCCGGAGGACGATCCGGAGGCCGTCGCCCGCGAGGCGGAGCTCGTCGCCGCGACCACCCGCAGGAAGGGCAAGGGCATGGCACCGGCGGCCGACGGGACTGCCGAAGCCGATGACCCTGCTGCGGGGGCCGGCACTGCCGCGGCCGACGGGACCGCGCCGATCTCCGCGACCGCCGTGGACTCCGCCGCGCCCGCCGACGCCGCCGCGACGTCCGATGCGCCCGCCCCCACCGGGAGCAGCTCGTCGGCCGCGACGTCGGCGCAGGACGACGACGAGGACGACTCCCTCTCCTACAGCAACGTCATCGACGCCGCCGCCGGCGGAGCGGCCGACGGGCTGCGGCTCGCCCTGACCGTGGGCGCGATGCTGCTCGCCTTCATCTCTCTGATCGCGCTGATCAACCTGCTGATCGGCACGGTCGGCGGCTGGTTCGGCGCCGACGACCTCACCTTCCAGCAGATCCTCGGCTGGGTGTTCGCGCCGATCATGGTGATGATCGGGGTGCCGCTGGACGAGGCCGTCGCCTCGGGCAGCTTCGTGGGGCAGAAGGTCGTGGTCAACGAGTTCGTGGCCTTCGCCGGCTTCGGTCCCGAGATCGACACCTTCAGCCCCAAGACCGCCGCGATCACGAGCTTTGCGCTCACCGGCTTCGCGAACCTCTCCTCGCTGGGGATCCTGCTGGGCGGCCTCGGCGGCCTCGCCCCCGAGCGTCGCCCCGAGATCGCACAGCTGGGCCTGAAGGCGATCGTCGCGGGCACGCTCGCGAACCTGATGAGCGCCACGATCGCGGGGATCATGCTCGGCTGACGCCGTCCGACCTCGGCGTCGATGCTGCTCCGACGCCGACGCCGACGCCGACGCCGACGCCGACGCCGACGCCGTGTCCGTCTCGGCTCAGCCGGTCAGCGCGATCACGAGCAGGAGCTGCGTGAGCAGGAAGCCGCTGAGCAGGTTCAGGCGCAGGAAGCGGCGCCAGGCGGCGTGGGCTCGCTCCGAGTCGTCGTCGGACAGGGAGCGGAAGGGCCAGGCGTTCGCGAGATACGGCAGCACCAGCAGCCCCGCGAGCGCGGCCGGCCACCCCGTGACCAGCATCAGCGCGCCGGCCGCGGCGTAGAGGCACAACACCAGGCGCACCGTGCGCGTCGCACCCAGGACGGTCGCGATCGAGCCGATCCCCGCCTCGCGATCCGGGCGGATGTCCTGCACCGCGCCGAGGGCGTGCGAGGCCATGCCCCACAGCAGGAACGCGGACAGCGCGGCGAGTGCGGTCCAGCCCATCGGCGCGCCGGCCAGCGCGAGGCCGAATGCGGCCGGCCCCATGAAGTGGATCGCGGAGGTCAGCGAGTCCAGCCCCGGCCGCTCCTTGAGCCGGATCCCGGGCGCGGAGTACCCCACCACCGCGGCGAGCACCACCAGCAGCACCGCCCCGGAGGCGAGACCGCCCAGCACCAGCAGCGCCACGACGAAGGGCAGCGAGCCGAGGCCCGCCGCCCACAGGGTCGTGCGGTGGACGCGCCGGTCCAGCACGATCCCCTCCACCCCGCCCTTGCGGGGATTGCGCAGGTCGGACTCGTGGTCGAAGACGTCGTTCACCCCGTACATCAGCAGGTTGTACGGGACGAGGAAGAACAGCGTGCCCACGACCAGCGCGGCGTCGATGCGCCCGCCGGCCAGCAGGTACGCGGCGGCGAAGGGGTAGGCGGTGTTGATCCAGCTCAGAGGGCGCGAGGTGCCCAGCAGCTGACGCAGTGCGCTGGGACGGGACGTGGACAGGACGCTCATCGCTCCTCCTCCGGGGTCAGCAGCAGCCACAGCGAGGGCAGCAGGAGACCCGCCGCGAGCGGCCAGGCGAGGTCCTCGAGCGGGGTGAGCAGGAACCGCACCCCGAGCAGGTCGTCCTCCGCGTAACGGAACAGATCGGCCGCGATCATCAGCGAGTCGAACACGATCGTGAGCACCAGCAGCACCGCGATGGTCGCGGCGGTGGTCAGGAACCAGCGAGGCCCGGGACGGCGGCGCACGACCGTGATCACGGCCACCAGCAGCGGCGGCAGCAGGAACAGCCCGGCCAGGGCGGCGTAGCTCATGGCTCCTCCCTCCGGGGCGGGGTGTGCTGCCGGGGTCGGGGCCGCAGCACGTCGATCAGCCCCCACAGCACGAGGGTGAGGTAGCTGAGGAAGATGAGGAACACCAGCTCCTCGAGGGGCAGCTCCGGCCCCAGGAGAATCCCGCTCTGGTGCGGGCTGTCGCCCATCCGGTAGTGGCCCGCCGCAATCGCGGCCAGGTCCCAGACCAGGAACAGCGCGATCCCAGCGGCGAGCACGAGCCCGCCGCGCCGCGGCGCCCGCCAGAGCACCAGGCGGAAGCGGTGATCCAGCAGGACCATGCAGCCCAGCGCCGTCAGCAGGCACAGCAGGTACACGAACCCGCTCATGCGCGGGCCCCGGCGGCGCGGAGGGGCTCGGGCAGCGGGGCCGAGGAGCGGTCGCCGCGCAGCCGTTTCGCGACCAGCTCGGCGCTGATCAGGCACATCGGCAGGCCGATCCCGGGCAGGGTGCTCGAGCCGGCGTAGAGCAGCCCCTCCACCCGTCGCGAGGCGTTGCGCGCCCGGAAGAAGGCGCTCTGGCGCAGCGTGTGGGCCGGGCCGAGCATGCTGCCGGACCACGCGCTGAGGTCCGCGGCGAACTCGCCGGGTCCGATGGTGCGGCGTACCACGATGCGCTCGGCGAGGTCCGGGATCCCGGCCTCCGCGGCGAGGCGCGCGATCGCCTCCTCGGCGATCGCCTCGACGGCGGGGTCGCCGCCGCCGTCCGCGCCGCCGCGTCCGATCGACGCGTCGGCCGGCACCGGGACCAGGACGAAGAGGTTCTCGTGCCCGGGCGGGGCGACCTTCGGGTCCGTCGCGGAGGGGCGGCACACATAGCTCGAGGCCGGGGAGGGCACGCGGCCCTCCCGCAGCGCCGCGAAGTTCTCGTCCCAGTCCCGCGTGAACAGCAGGGTGTGATGGGCGAGCTGCGGGAGGGCGCCGCGCACGCCCAGCAGCACGAGCACGGCCCCGGGCCCGGGGGTGCGGCGTCGCCACCACGAGTCGGGATAGGTCTGCAGGCGAGGCGGCAGCAGCGTGGTCTCGACGTGGTGGAGATCGGCGGTGGCGACGACCACGTCGGCGCGCATCTCCCGCGTCTCGCCGCCCGAGGCGCGCACCTCGACCCCGCGGGCGACGGCCCGGCGTCCGGGGCCTCCTCCCAGGTCGGGGCCCCTGGCGCCGCGGCGAGCGTCCGTGCCCTCGCGCTCCGCGGTGAGGATCCGCAGGGCGCGCGCCCCGGTGTGCAGGCGCGCTCCGTGCTGCACGGCCAGCCGCGCGACCGCCTCGATCAGCTCGGCGAAGCCGCCCTGCGGGTACAGCACGCCGCCGGTGAGGTCCAGGGCGCTCATTAGGTGGTACATGCTCGGGGTGCGGTCCGGCGAGGAGCCGAGGAAGACGGCCGGGTAGCCGAGCACCTGCTGCAGTCGCGGGTCGCGGAACCGGCGTGCGACGAAGCGGTCCAGGGGCTCGGCGAGCAGGCGCAGCAGCTGCGGGGCGCGGGCGAGCACCGCCGGGGCGAGCAGGGCGCGCTGCGAGGTGAACGAGGTGTAGAGGAAGCGCTCCAGGGCCATATCGTAGGTGCTCGCGGCCGAGTCGAGATAACGGGCCAGCTTCAGACCCGCCCCGGGCTCGATCCGTTCGAAGCGATCGGCGTTGCGGGCGGCGGAGGCGCTCACGTCCAGCGGCTCCTCGTGCCCCTCGAACAGGACCCGGTAGGCAGGATCGAGCGGACGCAGGTCGAGCTCCTCGGCCGCGGATGTGCCCAGCAGGCGCAGGAAGTGGTCGAACACCTCGGGCATCAGGTACCAGGACGGGCCGGTGTCGAAGCGGAAGCCGTCCCGCTCCCAGCTGCCCGCCCGGCCGCCCAGCTCCTCCCGCGCCTCCACGAGGTCCACCTCGTGGCCGTCACGGGCCAGCAGCGCGGCGGTCGCGAGTCCGGAGATGCCGCCCCCGATCACCACGACCGACTCCCGGGCCCCGGTGACGCTCATCGATGCGCCTCGAGCACGGCACGGGCGATGACGAGGGCCTTCTCCGGGTCCGTCACCCGCACCCGAGCGGTGCGGATCCGGGCGGCGGGCGTGCGGCGCAGACGGCGGGACAGCGCCGCGTAGAGGCCGTGGGCAGAGGCGACGGCGGCGCGGCTGGAGCGGGGCAGGTGGGGCAGGGCGGTCGCGGCGCGGGCGAGGTCGGCGTCGATGTCGTCGAGCAGGAGGTCCCGCTGCGCGTCGTCGAAGTCGTCTTCGTCCATCCCCGGAACGTAGTCGCGTCCCAGCTCGTCACGGTCCTCCGCCAGGTCGCGCAGGAAGTTCACCTTCTGGAACGCGGCGCCGAGGGCGCTCGCCGCGGGGGTCAGGCGCGCGGCGGCCGCCTCGTCCCCGTCCACGAACACGCGCAGGCACATGAGTCCGACCACCTCGGCGGAGCCGTGCACGTACTGCGCGAGGCTCTCCCGGTCGTGGGAGCGGACGGTGAGGTCCGCGCGCATCGAGGCGAAGAAGGGGTCGATGAGGTCCGCGCCGATGCCGTGTCGTCGCGAGGTCACGGCGAAGGCCTGCACCACCAGATTCGTGGAGCGGGTACCGGCGACGGCGCGCGCGGTCTCCGCGGCGAGCTCCTCGAGCGCACGCGCCCGTTCGATCGCGTCGAGGCCGGAGGAGGGGTCGTCGACGATCTCGTCAGCCAGTCGGACCAGGGCGTAGATGCTGCGCACGTGGGTGCGCACGGGTTCCTTGAGCAGTCGCGTCGCCCAGCCGAAGGAGGTCGAGTAGCCGGCGATCACGCAGCCGGCGCTGCGCTGCGCGACCCGGTCGTAGAGGCTCAACGGGGCGGGGGCCGACGAGAGGCGGTGCGCGGTCATCGCGCACCGGACCCGGATCGGCGCCCGGTGCCGGGATCGTGCGCCCCGCGCAGGCGCCGCGGAGGTCGCAGCACGGCCAGAACGGTCGCGGCGGCGATCACGGCGGCGACGATCACGGCGGCGGTCGCCACCACCGGCGACGAGGGCGCATCGGAGGCACGTCCGACGGCGATCCAGAGCACGCCCCAGACGATCGCCGCGGGCGCGGCGACCGGACGGCGGCCGGCGCGGGTCAGCGCCACGGCGACCACGGCCACCACGGCCAGCACCAGATTGGCCAGCACCGCGGGCGCGCCGAAGCCGTCGAAGCCGGCGCCCTTCAGCGCCGCCGCGATGTTCGCGCAGATCGCCACGCCGACCCAGCCGAGGTACAGCCCGAAGGTGCCGTCCACGACCACGCGCTCGAGGGCGCCGGCGGGAGGGTGCACGGCGAGGCGCCGGAAGAGGGCGCCCAGCACACACAGCAGGGCGAGGATCACGAGCACGCTCAGCACGACCGCGCCGGCTTGGATCACCAGGATCCACGCGGCGTTCAGCAGGAGCGAGGCGATGGCGAGAGCGGCCACGCCGCGGTCGTCGCGACGGTCCCACCACTGCCACAGCGTGTAGGCGCCGAGGCCGAGGTAGATCACCGACCAGATTCGGAACGCGGGACTCGCAGGTGCGAGGTGGGTCGCGTCCGCGGCGAGGAGGCCGCCGGCGGCCTCCTCGATCGGCGCGCCGCCGAAGGCGCCCACGCCCACCGCGGTGCCTGCCATCGCGAGCAGGAAGGCGAGGGTCACGGCGAGGCGCCGTCCGACGGGACGGGGACCGGAGGGACGGGGGACCGCTCCCCGTAAGCCGTGCGGGACACCCGGGAGATCGGAGGTGCCGGCGGTGCTCATGAGGTCTCCTTGGCGGTGTCGGGGGTCGGGGGTACGTCGGGGTCGGGGTTCTTGACGGTGTCGGTGCGTGTGCCGACACCGGTGCTCGTCCCGGTGGCTGCGGGGCTGCCCTCGGTGTCGGAGCGGCGCCGCTCGGCGGCCTCGGCCGCCCGGGCGATGTTGCGCTGCATGCCGCCGAAGACGATCCCGTGGAAGGGCCACACGGCCCACCAGTAGGCGTCACCGAGCAGACCTCGGGGGTGGTAGAGCGCCCGCTGGTGGAGCACGGCGCGTCCGTCGGACTCCTCGACGGCGAGCTCGAGCCAGGCATCGCCGGGAACTCGCATCTCGGCGCGCAGGCGCAGCAACCGGCCGCGGTCGAGCCGCTCCACCCGCCACCAGTCCAGCGCCTCGCCCACCCGCAACCGGTGCGGATGGCGGCGCCCGCGGCGCAGGCCCGGACCGCCGACGACGCGGTCCAGCATTCCCCGCGTCACCCATCCCAGTCGCCATGAGTACCAGCCGTGCGCTCCGCCGATGCCCTCGATCACCGACCACAGCGTCTCCGGGGAGGCGTCGACCGTGCGGGAGCGCTGATCCCGGCGGACGATCCCGCCGGACCAGTCGGGGTCCTCGGGCAGCGGCGACGAGGGCGCGCCCGCCGGTGCGGCCGAGTGCCAGGTGGTGGCGACGTCCAGGTCGCGGATGCGGGCGAGGGCGAGCTCGATCGCCCGGTCCACGCCGGTGAGGCCGCCGGCAGGGTCCGGGACGAGCTCTCGCAGGTCCGACTCGGCGGCGACCGCGTCGTGGACGAGGGACTCGACCAGCGGTCGCGCGATCGAGGTGGGGACCGGGGTGACCAGGCCGATCCAGTGGCTCGCGAGACGCGGGGTGAGGACGGGCACCACCTGGATCCGGCGGCGGGGCAGGCCTGCTGCGCGTGCGCAGGCCTGCAGCAGGTCGGCGAACGTCAGCACGTCGGGCCCACCGATGTCGAAGGTGCGGTTCGGCGCACCCTCGAGCGTCGCCGCGGCCACCAGGTAGTGCAGCACGTCCCGCACGGCGATCGGCTGGATGCGGTTGCGCACCCACCGCGGCGTCACCATCACCGGGAGCCGCTCGGCGAGATGGCGCATGATCTCGAAGGAGGCGCTGCCGGAGCCGAGGATCACCGCGGCGCGCAGCACGACGGCGGGGACGGCGCCGTCGAGCAGGATCCTCCCGACCTCCTCGCGGGAGGCCATGTGAGCGGAGAGCTCCTCGCCGTGGGGATGGATGCCGCCGAGGTAGACGATTCGCCGGGTCCCGGCCCGTTCCGCCGCGGTCGCGAAGGCGTGAGCCCCCGCACGGTCCCGTCCCGCGAAGCTGCGGCCCCCGCCCATCATGTGGATCAGGTAGTAGGCGACGTCCACGCCCTCCAGGGCACGGTCCAGGGTGGACGGGTCGGCGACGTCCGCCTCGACCACCTCCACCCGGTCCCGCCAGGGGCGGTCCTGCAGCCGGCCCGCGTCGCGGGCCATCGCGCGCACGCGCAACCCCGCCTCGAGCAGGGCGGGCACGAGCCGTCCCCCGATGTACCCGCTCGCGCCGGTGACCAGCACCAGCGGGGCGACGGGAGCCTCGGGGGCGCTCATGCGGTGGCTCGCTGCGGGGCGGGGCCCATCGGCGCGGCGGGGTCCGCGGCGGATGCTCTGTGGCGCTGGACCGTGGACTCCTCGGCCGACGGGAGCAGCTGTTCCAGCCCGATCCGGATCTCCTCGACGGTGGCGGCGAGGGAGGTGACGAGCGCGGGCGGGAGATCATGGCGAGCGGCGACCTCCACGGAACTGTCGAGGTGCCAACGGGCGAGATCCTCGACCCAGGCGCGGGAGCCGCTCTCGGTGAGCAGGGTGCGGGCGCGGCGGGCCCCGTCGGCGGTGAGGTCCTCGCTCCCCAGCAGGGAGCGCAGCTGCGGCCAGTGCTCGGTGCCTGCGGCGTGGGCGACGAGAGCCGTGCGCTTGCCCTCGCGCAGGTCGCCGACGGTGCTCTTGCCGGTGCGGTCCTCGTCGCCGAAGACGCCGACCAGGTCGTCGACGAGCTGGAAGCCGATGCCGAGCAGGGCACCGATCGCGTCGAGCGCCTCGAGACGCTCCGGTGTAGCGTCGGCGAGCAGCCCGGCGGCGTGGAGGGGCAGCTGGAAGGAGTACACCGCGGTCTTGAGCTCGGCGACGGTCAGCGCATCCTTCAGCAGCTCCGGTCGTTCGGCGGGCAGCAGCGGCAGGCGCACGTCGGCGATCTCCCCGGCGGCCGAGGCGTGCAGCGAGCTCTCCATCAGGTCGAGGAGCGACTCGACCACCGGCGCGGGCGCCGCGCAGCCGGCGACCGCGCGGAGCGCCGTCGCCAGGGCGAGATCTCCTGCGAGGATCCCGGCGGCGTCACCGACCCGGCGTGCGGCGTGCAAGGACGCGCCCTCGCGTCGGGTCTTCGCGGCCACTGCCGCGGGAAGGGTGGGGGCGCCGCGACGCACCTGATCCCCATCGATCACGTCGTCCTGCACGACGAAGGCGGTGTGCAGGATCTCGACCGCGGCCGCGACCTGGATCGCGGCATCCTGCCTCGCACCGCCGAGGGCGTCGTGGGCGGAGAGCAGCAGGGCGGGCCGGAACCTCCTGCCGCCCTCGGTCGCGTCGGCGAGCGCGCTCCACAGCAGGTGATGGTCGGAGGAGCCGAAAGTGCCCGGGAGTGCCCGGCCCCGCTGGAGGAGCCGCCGGATCTCGTGCTCGACGGCGGGCGGGCAGGGGCTGCTCATGAGGCTCCTGTCGGCAGGCGGTCGAGCCGGCCGCCGAGCTGCTCGAGCTGGGCGACCGCCCACGGGCTGAGAGTCCACGGCGCGAGCTGCACCAGCGAGGCGAGCTCGCCCGCCGCCACCCAGCGCAGCTCCATGACCTCCTCCGGTGCCGGCGCCGGCTCGCCGATCGGGGAGGCGGTGAAGACCGGGCACACCTCGTTCTCGACGATGCCGGAGGCGTCGACGGCCCGGTATCGGAAGTCGGGAAGGACGGGACGGACCTCCGCCACTTCGAGGCCGAGCTCGGTGCGGGCGTGGCGGGCGATCGCCTCCTCGAAGGTCTCGCCCTGGCGGGGATGGCCGCAGAAGGCGTTGGTCCACACGCCCGGCCAGGTGCGCTTTCCCAGCGCGCGACGCGTGAGCAGCACGGCTCCGTCCTCGCGCACGAGATGGCAGGAGAACGCGAGGTGCAGAGGAGTGGCGGTCGTGTGGACGCTCGCCCGCGGAGCCAGTCCCCGAGGCGTGCCATCGGGATCCAGCAGGATCACGTGGTCCCCGCCACTCGTCCCGTGTAACTGTGCCGCAGCAGTGCCGCGCATCGCGCCCTCCGCTCTTCGTGGGCCCTCGCCCGCAACTGAATAGCCAGGCTATCTATTATGACAGTAGCACTTCCGGCGCAGGCCCATGCCCCGATCCTGCCACTGCAGGTGACCCCCGGCGACCTGTTTCAGGGTGCTCCTCGCACACTCCACGTGTGCGACTGCTGCGTATCGCCCATGCCGCGCGACTCAGGGTGCGCCGCCTTCCGCAGCGCCCGGTCACCGCTCGCCGCGAGAAGCGGTGACGGAGAGCGGGCGGCGGGGGAGGAACGGGGCCGCACGAAAGGCGTGAGGACCGAGCCGGGGAGGGCGGAGGCCCTGCGACAGGCGCCGGACGCGGCGGCTCCTGGAAAGGCCCGCCGGGGGCGCCGGGGCGAGGTAGCTGCATCGGCGCCGGAAAGTGTTCTCGCACTGCGATGCGGAGCGGGCTCCGGGCGGTACCGCAAGGGTGCCCCGGCACACCGCGTCAGACGGTCCGCTCCCGGAGGGCGCGAGGTCTGCCCTGCCTCCCGCAGACGGAGCCGGGCGGCGCGAGGTCTGCGCAAGAACCATCGTTCAGAGACTGGTGAACCTCTTTCGGTGGGCACATCGCATCGCCCGCGGAGCACCGGTACGGCCACCGCGGACCTCTTGCGCGTCGACCGCCGGACGCGGCATTCCAGTACGGGCGCTCGCTATGTGGTCGAGGCCACCTCGAAAAGGGTCGTTCTGGCTTGACGGGGTGCTCGTGGGGCCCGTAATGTTCTTCCTCGTGCCCAGGAGATCGGGACAGCGGATCGGCCCATGGTCGAGAGGTTGGAACTGGTCCTGACCTGGGGCGGAAGGTTCTCGGAAGAGGATCGCGGCGCGGATCACACCGCAGCGATTTGACTCGGGGGAGCGGAAGTCCTAAGTTAGCAGGGTTGCCTCGGAGCGAAGAACTCGGAATGAGTGTCGGAGCACTGAGTGCGCGTGTTGCTTG
>Ga0308157_10000287_pt1 | contig 185879 bp, 177 predicted proteins | sample PhyBR1_FD_201035 | JGI IMG/M metagenome (GOLD analysis project Ga0308157, IMG submission 201035) | Phyllosphere microbial communities from UC Gill Tract Community Farm, Albany, California, United States - DLSLB.R1 | ecosystem: Host-associated > Plants > Phyllosphere > Unclassified | place... | reverse complement strand
TGTCATGTTGGGGGGCCGCACCCCCCCCCCCCGAAACTGGAAAAAGCGAGTAGCGAAAGCGGGAAACTGCTTCTAAAAAAAATAATACAAACAACAATTCACCGTAATTAAGCAGCTTTAAATCAAAAATAAATAATCTTTTCTGTAAGATCGTACCAATTTAAAAGCATCATATATCTAATCGTCGATTAAATTTTAACGTTCATCTATAAGAATGGCTTATACTTCCATAAGCCGCTATCTATGCCGGATTCAGGCATATCTATTGTTTAATCTTATATAAGAATAACAAAAACAGAATATCAATTTAAAATTTAATTATTATGAAAAAGTTAGTGTTCGCAGCCAGTATATTTATCGCATTCGCAGCCAATGCACAGCACAGAAATGACGACAGAAGATATGATAAGGTGGAATATCACCAGGGTCCGAGAGATTTTGATGGGCTAAGGTTAACGCGTTCTCAGGAAAAACAAATCAGTGCGCTTTCCAGACAAAGGCTCAGCCCAAGAGAATATGATATCCGACTTAGAAAAATTCTGAACAGATCACAGTATGCGCAGTATCAGAAGTACGGTTTTAAAAAAGACAAAAGAGTTGCCATTAATCGGGGATTTAGAGATTAGTGAGATAAGGTAAGCCTGGAAATTAAATTTTCAGGCTTTATCATTTTAATATTCAGAAATAAAATATAGTGTAACATATTCCGAATTGGTTTACTTACTCATCAATAACAATTTAATCTATTAATTATGAAAACTACTTTAAAGGATCAGTATGCTCAGATCAATCGGATTTTAATCTTTGTGGTGTCGTTTGTTTTTGGATATAATTTATATCAGGCTATCGTAAATCCCGAAAAATCACATTTAGTATTAAGTACCATTCTGTTGGCCATTACTTATTACGGGTGTAAAAAATATGGTTATCAACCTACGAAAGAAAAATAAATTTCCTGTTATGGTATAAACCCGAAGTATTTGTTTCGGGTTTTATTTTGAAAGTATTTAAAATCACTTCCTCTTATTCTCTGGTTTAAGTAAGATAAACATTATGGTAACCACTATTTCTATTATTAGAATCATCACTAAAAATCCGATAGGTTTGCCTAAGGAAATACCCCGAATCAACTTTATAACTCCCAGAAAAAAAATAGAAACCATAAAGCACCATGTTGTTTTGCCAATCCTTTCTTTAAAAAACTTTAATATAAAAATTGAGACATAATAGCTTAAAAGAAGCATCAGGTAAAACTTCAGAAAGACGGGACCTTTCACGGAAACCGGATTCAGGGTATGATGGTTGATGAAAAGCCAGATCAGGCTGATCAAAACCGCGACTGTATGAACAATTATTTTTTTCATTGCTTTGAAATTTAATCCCCACCACCACATCCACCGCATCCGCCGCCACATGAACTGCCGCAAGAACTGCTGCAACCTGAGGAATTTCCGCCACCACAGCTGCCGGAGCCTCCGTCGTTGCCATTCTGCCCTTTATTTTGAGATTCAGCATCCTTGTTTCTTCCGAACAACCATGAAATTAAAAAAATGAAGAGAAATAGGGCTGAAACATTCCCAATACCGTCGGAACAGGAACTTAAAGTCAAAAGGAGACCTACAGCAGAAATCATAGTAAGCAGGTTCATTTTGGGATTTCTCCTTTCTTTCTTATGTATCCAGATATCTGCAGGAGGCTGACCAAAGATCTCCTGATAATGTTTCAGTGTGTTATCAAACCAAAGTTTATGTTTTTGTTTCTCCTCAGAACCCCATTTCGAAGGATAATGATGGAGTCTGAACCGGAGAATGTTCGGACAGAATTCTTCCCAGTAATTCTGAGTATAGAGCAGATGCATATGCCAGACTTTATCTACAATCCTGCTTGGGGACGCTCCGTCTGGCAGAGTACAGCACAGATAAATAAACTTTTTGTATTCTTCTATGGCTCTTTCCGTGAAGGCAGGAGACCAATTTTCTTCTCTGGCCAGTTTTTGTGAGAAAGACCTGCCCATTTCTTCGTCCGGAGAGAAAGATTTGAGCCTGTTCCAAAGCCACTCATTTTGTAATACGATTTCTTTTTCCATTATTTGACATTTTAGTTTTACCCAAATATCATTCGATCTAAAAATATAAAAGTCTCACAACGGTCTTTTTTAGTTTTAAAATAATCTTACATTAGTCTTATGAAAAAAGAAGATATTCTGCATCTCGAAAAATTGATGAATTTTTTGGGTCAGCATTTTTTGAAGAAGCATCGCTGGGAAGATGTTTCAAAAACTGAATGGTCATACATTGTCGATGAAATCAATGATTTGATTACCGCTCAGCACACGGACCATCATATTAAAAAAGCACCGGATACTCTGGGATCAAACTACCTGTATGAACATCTGATCATCAACAAATTAAAGAAACACCTCCATAATGAAAACGCTGTACTCAGTAAACCTAATCTGGCAAAATTAAGTATGATTGTGAAAGTGCTGGGATATTCGAGCTATATAGATTTTGTCAATTCCAGTACCGAATCGTTCAATTTCAATGATTTAAAAATCGACATGAATAAAGTTCAGCAAAATACAGATTTGCTGGACCGTTTAACGGGCTGCTGGTACTCTTACAACAGGAATCTTCCGGAAAGTCCCTTACAGGCAAAAGAAGACCGGATCTGGCGTTCTGCAACAGAAATTTATAAGTCGGAAACCACAGGGGAATATTTTATTGAAAGGAGCGGCGGAGACCGACATAAATACTTCGGAAAAGTAACGGCTTATTCAGACTATGTTTTTATCATTATGAATAGTAATACCTTTATCCGCCAGCGTCATTTTATTTCAAGAATAAAAGACATCAAGGAAAAGCTGAAGAATCCGGAATATAAGCTCCATGAGTTGCATTTTATAAGTACATGTATCAGCTTTAACCAGGAGCCGATCGCCCTGTTCGAAATCTTTCAGAAAGCAGATCGGAAGAATTTTATTTCCGATTCTATCAGTTATCCGATCAATAGTGAAGAGATCCCGAAATCTATCGTCAAACAGCTTGAAGATACGGACTCTAACAGAATTGATTACAGATAATTGTGTCTTATTTTCAAATTATCTGAGTAATGTAGTGACATGTTTTTAGCGCTACCTTTTAACCTCTTTAGCAGAAATTAACTCACCAGCCACTCTTTAAAATCTTTCACCCGATCGCGGCTGACGGTAATTTCTTCTGCAGGCTGAAAATCCAGTTCGACTTTATAAGTGGGTGAAGTATGGATATTTTTAATATGATCTGAACTGATGATAAACTGGCGGTTTACCCGGAAAAATTTTTTCTGGTCTAACACCTCTTCCAGTTCATCCAGGGTAAAATCAGATGGAAATGTTCTATCCTGAGTCTGCAGGTAAACGATTTTATTTTCACTGAAAAAACAGCTGACTTCACTGGTCTGAACAATCTTAAGATTATAGCCAATCTTCACCAGAATTCTGGAAAGCGTGGTTTTATCTTTCTTAATCAGCTGTTTTATTTCCTGCGAGGCTACCGAATGATCCGAAGGGATAAATGATTTGAATTTTTCAATGGCTCCCGTCAGATCTTCCTCCAGGATAGGTTTCAGAAGATAGTCGATACTGTTTAATTTAAATGCTTTTAAGGTATACTGATCAAATGCTGTCGTGTAGATGATAAAACCTTTGGAAGGGATTTTCTCAAAGATATCGAATGAGAGTCCGTCTCCCAGTACAATATCCGAAAATATAAGCTGAGGATGTTCATGATTCGAAAACCATTCTATGCCGTCTTCTACGGATTCTATATTGGCAACAACTTCTATTTCAGGAAATTCACTCAGCATTCTTGCCAACTTCCTTGAAGCCGGTTTTTCATCTTCTATAATAACCGTTCTGATCATTTAGGTCTTCGTTTTTTAATTTGAAATAAATTTAATTTAAAGTAATCGGCTCTTAAAAATTTACCGGCTCTTTGATCTTCTGATTTCTCTTACCATACGATCATTTTCCCAGTCGGCATCGAATATAAATAGTTTTGCCGCTTTCACCGTTAAAATAATTCCCCAGATTACGAATATAACTGATATGTCATACAGTGAAAAATCAAATTTCCCTTTTTCGGAAATATTACTGAAATATACAATTCCTGCCACGATTCCGAACCAAAGTAAGCTTTTATAAAATTTTTTTTAATTCTTTTACGCTCTGTACTGCCTGGTTATAATTCATTGTATTCGTTTTCAGATGATTACTGTTTCTAGAACGTCTTCGGATTTTTTGATTCTTCCTCCATTAATTGTCTGATTTTTTTCTCTTCCCAGCTTTTTCCGATCCCAAACGTATTTATCGCATGTGCGGTAATCCCAAAGCCCCAACCTAACATGGGCCAGAAGAACCATAAATAATCAGGAGATGTTACCAGGTTCAGCACAACTAAAAACGGAATGACCATACAATAAGAGGTCAGATTACCATAAAATCCTTTTAATTCTTTTACTCTTCTTGAAGCTTTTCTGTAAGCAAGATCTTCTTTTCTGATGATTGTTTCCATAATTTTTAAGTTTAAAAGTTTAATCTGTTTGTTTTGTTGAGACAAATGTAGTTCGGGAATCGTTCTCAGATCAATTTTATCTTACCGAACGGTAGAAAATAATCACTGAGTTGTAAAAAGTATTGTCAAGCGCTAACAACCGCCTTTTCTTTACACTTCTACTTAAAAAACAAATCGTGCGTAACCTATTTTACTTCTGGAATAACACTAGTATACGAAAGGGATGAGCTTTTTGGTTTTTTTCCGGTACTCAACATATTCTGCCCCGAACTGTTCAGTCAAAGCCTCCTCTTCGACCTTAATTCGATAGGTAAAAGCAATCAAGGGAGGAACAAATGCCAAAATCAATGATACCCAATTATTCAGATATAAACCGAGCCCAAGAGAAGTAAGCAGCGAAAAAGTGTAAGAGGGATGCCTTATCAGTCTGTAGAAACCTTCTTTTTTAATTTTGTGGTCCTGTTTTATGGTAACCTCTACCGTAAAATATTTTCCTAATGATCTGATAATAATAAATCTCAAGATAATTCCGGTTATAATAAAGCTTTCTCCTAAATAGAAAATCCAGAGATGGCGGGTGATCGGGAATTGGGTAAAATAAGAAACCGTGACGGAAGACGCTATAGAAAAAAGAATGGCAATCCACAGAATATTAAGCGTGGATTTATCTTTATTCTTAGGATCTTTTTCTCCTGCTTTTAATATTCTTTTATAGAGGAATTCACTTAAAAACCATGCGAACATGGAAATGGTAAAAAGTATTTCTAATGTTTTCATTTTTTATTATACAGTTTTTTTATAAGTCCTGAAACGGACATCAAAGTTTAATGGTTTACGGAAGCCTGAAACAGGCTCTAACTTTTTTCTTTATCCATTAATTCTTTGATTTTCTTTTCTTCCCAGTCATTTCCAAAAAAGAATCTAGGCAGAAAGACACTCATGGCATAAATGAGCAATCCGATTCCCCAAAAGAAAGGGAGCGTAAAATACTGCCATCTCCAGATGGTCTGTCCCGGTTGTAAGTTTTTATAATTAAGGAATAAAATAAAGAGATTTACAGCAAAATATACAAAGGTAAAAACATAAAAATTTTTGATCTTTTTCACTCTTCGCTGAGCTTCTTTATAGCGGAAGTCGTTTTCGTCAATATGTTCCATGGGTTTATTTTAATTTATGATTATTGTTCCTTTCTAAGATCTCACGAATTTTCTTTTCCTCCCAATTTTTTCCAATGGCAAAAACACTCATTCCATGAGCGATAAGGCCTATTCCCCATCCCAGCATCGGAAAATAAAACCAGATCTGTTTAGGATTTGTCAGGAGGTTGATGATGATTAAAGCCGGAATGATGATGCAATACGAGATAAGATTTCCATAAAAACTTTTTATTTCCTGTACTCTCTTTTTGGCTCTTTCATACGCTTTATCTTTTTTATCAATCTTACTATTGACAACGTTTTGTTTAGCCGATAATACCGGAAGTTTTACTTTAAAATAATCCTCCGATTTTTCAATAAAAACATTTCGTCTGGTAAGCAGTGAATACCGCTGAACGATATTCGAAAGCCCGATCCCTGAGCTTTCTTTCATCTGTTCTCTGACCTGCAGGTTATTCTCAATGCATAGGGTGTCGTTTTCGGAAAATATTCTTATCCTTAAAGGTTTTGAAGAAGTGGCGAAATTGTGTTTGATGCAGTTTTCCAAAAGCAGCTGTAAAGACAACGGGACGACAAACCTGCGGAAGTCTTCCTTTTCAACATCGAACATAAAATCTACACTGTCTTCAAATCTGGTTTTCAGCAAGTCACAGTAGGTCTTGGCAAATTCTATTTCATCCTCCACCGTTACCAGTTCTTTATCTTTCTGTTCCAGAACATATCTGTAAATCTTTGACATTGAGGCGGTAAACTTTTGAGCCTGTCTGGGGTTCTCATCAATCAATGAGCTTAAAACATTTAAAGAATTAAAGAGAAAATGAGGATCGAGCTGGTTTTTTAAGCTTTCAAACTGGGCATTGGCCGATTTCGCAATTAATTTCTGCTCGACAACCTCTTTTTTTGAAGTTTTTTTAAGCTCTTCCATAAAGCCCTTTGCATGAAGGAAGGTCGAAATAAGCAAAGCGATATTAATGGTAAACCAGTTGATAAAATTATATCTTCCCGAAAAATATTCATGAGTGTTTGCGGTTTTCTGTACAACTACAAAATTTATATAATTACAGAAATACACCAAGATCGTATTGGCAACAAGAATAGAAATGATACTTATAACCGTTCTTTTCGTCGTTGCTTCGGACCATGGAAATTTCTTATTGAGAAAATCGTTGATCAGACCGTTTCCCGCTCCCAGAAGGAAGGAATACATTGCAGAGACCAGCAAGGTCTGCATAAAGTTTTGAACCGTCAGCTCATCTGTAAAAAAGAAAAAGAAAAACAGCGAAGTAGCCACTGTGATCCAGAGTAAGGTAATAAGATTTTTACGTTTCATAAATAAATTTCCTGGTTCAAAATTAGTCGATATTATAAGTATTAAAAATTATTTTTCTCCGAATGGTATTTTTCCGTGACCGAACTGCACAAAAAAGCCTTCCGTTACATGGGAAGGCGTTATATGGATGTCCGGATGACTATTTCTTAGCAGTCTGTCCTGCAAAATATTCAGCTTCTGCTCTTCCCCAGTTCGGATCTAAAGCAGACTTTGGTTTGTACGTCTTGAACTTCTCTAAAGCCTGCTTAAACAGTTCAATGCCTTTAGCCTCACTTCCTCCGTACTGTTTTGGTGTAAAATACATATCTTCAGCTTCAATCAGGGCAATTCTCGGATTATTGGGATCCAGTTTTTTAGCCTCATTCATCGCTTCGGTAGCTTTAACTCCGTCTGTCGCATACCGCACCTGTGGATTTTCCATCATACTCAATGAATAGGCCATTTTTCTCAGCAGCTGAACCTCAGCATTATTTGATCCTCCAAGCTTTCCTACATTGTCAAGATATTTTCTGGCCGCTCCGGCATATGCCAGCAATTCATCTTTTTTACCTGCGGTCATCTGGGCTCTTCCTTTCTGAATATACGCATAAGCAGCATAGTAAAAAGGAAGCCACTGGTTTCCTTCCTTCACCCCGATCCTGTTAAACTCCTGCCCCAAAGTTTCAAATTCTTCAGGTGTTTTAGCTTTTTCAATATGGATTATTTTTTCAGCCATTACCTTTTCGTAAGTGTTCTGAGCAAAAGCCGTTAAGCTCATAAAAGCGAAAGCAAAACTTAAGAGATATTTCTTCATTTTATTTCTATTTTTAAGGTTAGTTATATTTTATTCAAAGATATGTATTTAATCTTTACCATTAAATGCTGAAAAGTTCAGATTATTTAGATTTTTATAAATTATTATTAATGGCATCCTGTGTTTTATCAACTCCGAAACTGATGAAGGCTCCCACAAAAATAAAGCTATTGACAGGGGGAACAACAGCCGATCTTCTTCCACTGTCATTAGCCGGGAAATTATAGCCATACACATTTTTGGATCCCAGTACATTGGAAATACTCAATACAAAAATCGTAAAGGCCTTTGCATCTTTTTTACCCAGATTAGGCAAATAATTAAAGCTGATATTCAATGCGTTGTAATCTTTCAGTTTTCCTTCATGTCTGATATAATAGGCAGAATTCCCGTTACTATTCTCCGCAGCAATATCATAGTACGGACGTCCTTTTGCATAGGTATAAGAGAGATTGACTCCCGTTTTCCATTTCGGAATGAATTTTTTTGCGACGGCTGAAAGTGTATGTTCGGAAGCAAAATTAGGCCTTAAACTTACCGGATAATTCATAAAATCTCTTTTAGAATCCAGAAAAGAATAACTGATCCAGTAGTCGATATTGTCAAATGTTTTTTTGTCTCTCCAAAACAGCTCAAGGCCTTTTGCATATCCATAGCCACCGTTATTATCTGCGGTCTGGACATATTGGTTCTGACCGTCTTTGAAATCCAGGTTTTTCACTTTTAGCAGCCGGTCATATTGTTTATAAAAAGCTTCGAACCTCAGACTTCTCCCTTCGGTAGTCCGCTGAACCTGGAAAATATAATGCTGGGATTTCTGAAAATCTAAAATTGCCGGCCCATTGATATACCTGCTTTCCGGATTCTGGTAGAAAAGGCCGTATGCGAATGAGGTTGTCCAGTTTGCTGCCAATCGGTACGCTAAAGCCAGACGTGGAGCGATATTACTTTTTTCAAGAAAAGAAGAATGCTCTGCCCTCACTCCTATTTTCGCAGAAAGATGATTGCTGAAGCCCAGATCTGTTTCTGCAAATGCAGAAGAAATGAGGTCTTTATAATTTTTACTGATCGCTTCACCGGAATTCAGTTTTTCGCTGGTACTATTTAGTTCAATACCTGCCCTCAGCGCACTGATTTTATTTATTTTTCTTTCTAAAACGGTTTTAAAGTTGACGTAATTTCCATCCGTTAAGATTCCCGTATTTTCAGATTCTACGGTATTATTTTCCGTGGAAAAATCAAGATCTGATCTGTTGAATGAATAGGAAGCTCCGGCATTCAGGAGATATTTCCCAAATTTTTGCTTAAATGATAAGTTATGATATGTATTTTTACCTTTTAACCTTATTAAATTAAATTCATGATCGTTTTCGAGGCTTTCGGTTTTCACTCCCATTCTATTGAAATCGTACATTCCGTAATATTTGAAAAATCCTCCGGTTTTTGTTTTGAATCTGAAGTTAAAATCGGCATTCATCCCTTGAGGAGCTTCTGTAAAATCGGTATTGAAATTTAAAGCTTCCTGCATTAATTTTAAATTTGAATATCCTAAAGTAGCTCCATAAGAATAATTTTTCTGATCACTCAGCTTCTGAAACCCCGCATTCAAAAATATCGGTGACACTCCGAAATCATACGAGCTCTGATCCGGAAGATCGACGCTTTCCAGCATGAGCGCGCCGGAGAGCGCCTGCCCATATAGTGCGGAATACCCTCCGCTTGAGAAAACATTTCCTTTAAAAAGAGAAGTGTTGAAACGGTCTCTTCCTGCAATTCCGGGAACAGAGCTGGAAAAGTAATTGTTGATCAGACTTCCGTCCATGAAGATTTTAGATTCAGTTCCAGTACCGCCACGGACAAAAAGGCCTTCCGTTTCGCCTACTTTCTGTACTCCGGGAAGATAAGTAAGCGCTGAGGAAATCTGCCCATCGGCACCTGCCGTTGTGTAAATATCAATAGGCGTGAGCAAGGCTGTTGCTCTTTTCTTATCACTGGCTTCAATGGATCCGGCAGAAACGACGACGGCATCGATTTCACTGATCTGTTCCTTTAATTCAGCAGTAAGTATAAGAGTTTCACCGTTAATAACAACTGACTTTTCAGTTTCTTCATATTTCGGATGTGAAAATACCAGGATATGATTTCCTTTTTCAGAGGTTTCAAAAGAGAAATTCCCGTTGGAGTCTGTTGTCGCTCCATCATAAGTATCCTTTAAAGTAATACTTACTTCATTTATTCCCTTATTTCTGAACATAACCTTTCCCGTGATCTTCACCTGAGAATATCCCAGAATAAAGCTTAAAAAAGCAAACAGAAACCATACTTTTTGTAATTGTATTTTCATTGTCATTAATTTCAAATCAAAAGTAAGATGAATTTCTGCCGCATTTAAATTTTTATGGCTGAGTCGTAGAATTTGAATCCCGAACGGTAATTTTAATTTTTTGTTCCGGTAAACGGAACGATTTATACGGTTTCTGCTCGTCCATTTCCAAATATCGTATATCAGGAAAATGCTTTGTTGGCATTTTAAATCCCTCCTTCTTTAGTGAATTGGATATGTTTGACAGACTAATTGACAGGAATACAGAAATCCACCAGCATTTTTCCTTCCGGATGTTCTTTGAAATTGGTGTGATAAATTTCAAAGGGAAAAGCTTTTCTCACGGAGTATCTGTTTTCATTCATCCATAAAAAAAGAGATACCCAGCATTGCTCAAAATCAGCCAGCGTGAACTCTCCGCTACCGATAATGAATTTTCCGCTGCCGACAGTTTCCGAAAAAACTTCACCCTCCTGCTTTTGCAATTTTGCATCCAGAAGTATACAGGCATGAATCCGCACTTTATCCGGAGGGGTAACTTTAAAACTGTCATGATACACAGATATCATTTTTACATTCTCCTTTGGAAATAGTTTTTTCCCTTTCGCCCAATCCATCAAAATATTGTAAGAAGGTTCCACATTGGCAATGCCAAGACTCATTACCGCAGCAAGATTCATTTCCGGCAGAGTCGTTACTTTAATCTTTAAATTCATTTCAGTCCAGTTTAACAGGTTTTCCATAGTGCAAATGTATTGTTGAAAAACCGTATCCACTTGTCCGTTCTTGCTTTGTTTTAATTGAATTTTGTGAAATTTTTCGGGAGCCGAATTTCTGAATTCCGATGGGGATCTCCCATAATGCTTTTTAAAAGTTTTATGAAAGGCAGAATGACTGGAAAAACCAGCCAGAAGGTAGGTATCTTTTATAGTCAGGTCCTTTTTTACCGCAAGATAAAAGGCACTTTTTTCAATTCTTTTTCTGATGATGTATTGCTGAATTGTTTCTTGGGTAATCAGCCTGAAGATTCTGTGAAAATGAAACGGAGAGTAAGCGGCTATTTCTGAAACTTTTTCCAGGGAGAGTTCCGTATCCATATGATGATCAATATACTCAATAGCCTTTACAATTCTTTTTTTATAATCTTTCAATACTGTTGTTTTGTACAAAGGTATCAACAACCGGTTATAAAGGTTTGTCTTTTATTGCTATTTCTAAAAAAAGAGCCGAAATCATAAAGAGGTTTGAAAAATGTTGTTTAAATTTATCGTACAATCACTTTAAATCATTTAAAAATGAAAGTACAAACATTAGCACTACTGGCAGGATGTGCATTATTTGCCGTTTCCTGTGGAACGACAAAAACGTATTCTGTACTCGCAAAAAGCAACACTCAGACAGGAGGAACGGCAAAATTTATGCAGAAAGGAGATGACGTCATCATGAAACTTGATGTTACCAATCTTACTCCGGGAATTCATGCCGTGCATATTCATGAAAAAGGAGACTGCTCTGCGGCGGACGGAACCTCAACGGGAGGACACTGGAATCCTGCAAAGGACGATCACGGAAAATGGGGTGCCGAGCATTTCCATATGGGAGATATCGGAAATCTAACAGCAGATCAGAGCGGAAATGCCACTTTAACCTTCAAAACCGATAAATGGTGTCTTGGCTGTGCAGATGAGTCTAAAAATATCATCGGAAAAGGAATCATTGTGCATGCTGCCGCTGACGATTTCCATACCCAGCCTACCGGAAATGCGGGTGGAAGAGTTGGATGTGTAGAAATAAAATAGACAGATTATTAAATAAAAATACCGCTAATTTTCGTTAGCGGTATTTTTTATATTTATGATTTTACATTCATATCAGCAATGATGTTCATGGCTTCCTGCAGGTACAGATCTTTTTTAAGATTCTTAACCCAGATTTCAGATTTCTTTTTGAAAGCTTCATCTTTTTTCTCTCTTTCCACCTCATTAGGATACATAGTAAACTGAAGACCATTTTCAGATTTCGTCAGCGATTTGAATTTTTCTATCTGAGATTTTCTCTGTTTCATTAACTCGTTGAATTTGTTAATATTCAGAGTAATGGTTTCTTCCTTGTCCAATTTTTCTCTCCATTGCGCAGACTCCAGAAGTAATTGATACTTGGCATTTTTAGCCATTCTGTCATTGCTCGCCTTTTCAAGAGCTTGTACATTGAAATAATTCAGTTTCTTGAAGTTGGTACTTGGAATCTTATCCCAGGCCAAAGCAAAGTCATCATATCTTTCTCCAATTTCAGCATACGTGAAGAAATCTTTCATCTGAATATGAGAAACGATACCCTTTCTCTGTGTAGATTCTCCGGTAATTCTGTAAAATTTCTGGATGGTCAGTTTTAATGATCCGAAATCATCTTCCGTATTTAAAAATCTGTTTAAATCAACAAATGTCTGAACGGTTCCTTTCCCAAAAGACTGTGGAGACCCGATAATCATCGCTCTTCCGTAGTCCTGCATTACCCCTGCGAGAATTTCAGAAGCCGAAGCCGAAAGCTCGTTCTGCATAATAACCAGTGGACCTGTCCAAACCGGAGTTTCATTTTTATTCTTCAGGGTCTGAATCTTTCCGTTTCCGTCTTTTACCTGAACATAAGGTCCTGCTTCCATAAAAAGTCCCATGATATCACCTACTTCGGTAAGAGAACCTCCACCGTTGTTTCTAAGGTCTAAAATAATTCCTTCAATATTCTGAGCTTTTAACTTAATGATCTCATTTTTAATGTCATCAGAAGCATTTCTTCCCTTAGCATCTTCAAAATCAGCATTAAAGCTCGGAAGGTTAATGAATCCGTATTTCTTCCCGTTCGGAGAATTAACAACGATACTTCTGGCAAATGTATCTTCGATGGCCACCTCTTCACGGATCATGGTTACATCTTTCGTTGTTCCGTCTTTTTTCTGAACCGTTAAAGTTACCGGAGTACCTTTTTCTCCCCGGATCAGACGTACCGCTTCGTCAGAAAGCATCCCTACTACATTTACAGCATCTTCTTTAGGTTTTGATCTTACTTTTAAGATCTTATCTCCTTCAGAAAGCTGCTTGGATTTCCATGCAGGAGCCCCAATCGTAAGGGCACCCAGATAAAGATTTCCTTTTTTCTCCTGAATCAGCGCACCGATACCAATGACCTTTCCGACAAACTGAGTGTCAAAATCTTCTTTATCTTTAGGAGAATAATAGTTGGTGTGGGGATCAAAAACTTCAGTATAAGAATTCATGTACACCGTAAACCAGTCCATTTTTTTTCTCTTCTTGAATCTTGTGAAAGTTTCTTTTACCAGATCCTTTACCTCATCGGTAGCCTTCACTCTTTTCTGTTCAGGGGTAAGGATTTTAAGTGTAATGGTATCTTTTAAATTAAACTTCTGAACAGAGTCTTTTTTCTCTTTCTGAGCTTCTTCTTTGCTGTTCATAGACTCAATTTCCTGAAGAATATTATATTTGATGAATTTCTTCCACTCATTATACTGCTCCTGCTTATTGGCAGGAACTTTCTTCAGCTTAGGCTCAAGCGTTAAAGTTTCATCCTCTTCAAGATTAATGGGCTTGCTGAAAATGTCCTGAGTGATTTTATCGATTTCGTCTACCCTTTGATAAAGCCTGTCGATCGTAAGTTTATAAAAGGTAAGATCTCCGATGTTCAGGTAATCATCAAGTTTGGTCTCATGCTTGCCGAATTCATCCATATCCGACTGCAGGAAATATCTTTTGGCAGGATCCACCATCTCGAAATAATGCTTATACACATCTTTAGAATATGCATCATTGATCGGTTTCGGACTGTAATGTAAATAGGAAAGGGTATTTTTTACGCTCACCATTATCGTCTGCATCTTTTCATCATCATTTTTAGGCGAATTGAAACAAAACATTAGACTTGTTAATGGAATCAGGAGTAAAAATTTATTTAGCTTAAAATTTTTCCACATAAATCTGTAATGTAATTTTATTAATTTTAAAAAGTATCTTAATTAGTAGTAAATTTTAATTTACTGTTACAAACTATCAAATTTAATACCTTATTTATAAATATCAATTAGTTTTAAGAGTTTTTATTGCTGGAATAGGCGAATTTATTTTTTCTTTATTAATGGTATTAAAAATCTTAAAAAACAAATTGATAACTGTCATGCTTATTTAGCGGATGATCATCCTGATTTTATGATAAAAAAAAACAATGGTAAAAAGATTATCAGATACAATATTCTGTAAAAATGATAAATAAGCATTAAAGGATTCAGATTGTATTCACAGTAAAGATTTTAAAGAAATTCAATTAGTATATTTGTTAAAATTAAAAATTCTATATGGAAAGACCACTTATTTTGGTTACTAATGATGACGGAATCACAGCACCTGGTATCAGAAATCTTATCAGTTTCATGAACGAAATCGGAGAAGTAGTTGTTGTAGCTCCAAATTCTCCCCAAAGCGGTAAAGGCCATGCCATTACTATCAATTCTACGCTTAGTTACGAAGAAGTGCAGCTGGAAGGTCCACAGAGAGATTTTTCGTGCAGCGGAACTCCTGTTGACTGTGTAAAGATGGCTCTTGACAAAATTCTCCCGAGAAGACCGGACATCGTCGTTTCAGGGATTAATCACGGAGCTAACTCTTCCATTAATGTTATCTATTCCGGGACGATGTCTGCCGCGGTGGAAGCCGGCGTAGAAAATCTTCCTGCCATCGGGTTTTCATTACTGGATTTCAGCTGGGAAGCAGATTTTACGCAGGCCAAAGAGCATATCCAGAATATCGTCAGAAGAACACTGGAAAATCCAATGCCAAAGGGTATTGTTCTGAATGTAAATATCCCGAAACTTTCTAAAGCAGAGATAAAGGGAATCAAAGTCTGCAAACAGGCTAAGGCAAAATGGGAAGAAAGTTTTGACGAAAGGGTAAATCCTCACGGCAAAAAATATTATTGGCTGACAGGTTATTTCAACAATATGGATGAATCTCCGGATGCAGATGAAACTGCTTTGGCCAATGGCTATATCTCAATCGTTCCGGTAAAGTTCGACTTAACAGCCTATGAATACATGGCAACACTGGAAAAAGTAATGAATTTCGATTAGGTCAGAAACCAGATCTTCTAGTGATCCATTACCTGAAGATTTTTCATGACAGGTTCTGCTCAAACTCTGAGGAATTAAAACTGTATCCGAGAAGTCAGCTTATGTAAAAATAAATTAAAGGGTGTAAAAGTTTAAATTTTACACTCTTTTTAGGCTTTTTAAAACAAAATCTTATCTTCTTTTCTTAATTCTTCCAGGTATTTAATTTTATCATCCCGGTAAAAGAGGTTCATGGTTTCGAAAGGAATCAGCTTTAAGTCTTTATTGACGATATGAACACATGATTTCTTTACAGCACGTACATCAAAATCATGAGCGTCCATAAAATTCATAATGATGATCCTGAAAAGATTATCGTAATCTAAACTGGGTGCAGAAACTTCGGGAAGACAGCACAATAACTGATTGACTTTAGGCTGTACTTTATCTACAGAGATACCTGTACTGAAAATATCCAGAAGCTGCATCTGTAGGCCGGTGTCCTGCTCGTATACGATGGTATTCCGGGTTTCATTATTCAGCAGATCAGCAGGACTGATATAACGCGTTAAAGGAATAATTTCTCCTTCCAGTTTCAGGATATATCCCATAGCCAGAGCGTCAGGATTACAGGGCACCGGAATAATATCGTCCGAATTTAAAAGAGGAAACTGATTTAAAATTTCCTGTCGTACTTCTGTTAATGTAATTTTTTCGTGTGAGGAATCTTCCCTGTTTCTACCTGCAATTTCTACCGGCTGAAAAGTGATTCCTCGAACGCATTTCTGTTTTAAGGCAAACTCAATGATTTTACCTATTTCATCAATATTTTTACCTTGCTGAAGAACGATGACAAGAGTCGTTGAAAGATTTAAGGCATTTAATTTTTCCAGGGCTTTCATTCTTACATCAGTAAGATCCTTTCCTCTGAAATCCGTTAAAACTTCAGGTTTAAATGAGTCAAACTGAAGGTAGATTTCAAATTCCGGAGCATATGCAGCCAGTTTTTCGGCAAATCCCGGATCATTGGCGATCCGTATACCATTGGTATTCAGCATCAGGTGTTTAATGGGTTTGGATTTTGCGATATCCATTATCTTAAAAAATTCAGGATGGATGGTTGGTTCGCCACCACTGATCTGTACCACATCCGGCTCTCCTTCATTTTTGACAATGATATCAAACATGGCTTCTATCTCTTCCAGGCTCCTGTGGCTTCCATAATGAGGGGAAGACATGGCATAGCAGGTCGGACAGGTCAGATTACACCGGTCTGTTACTTCCACGATAGAGAGACAGCTATGCTGCTCATGATCTACACATAATCCACAGTCATAAGGACAGCCGTATTCTACCTCCGTCCCGAAATGTAAAGGCATTTCAGAGGCTTTGTTGTAATTTCTGATGTTTTTATAATAATGGACATCCGAGGCGATCTTTGTTTTAAAAAAGCCATGATCGGGGCATCTCTTCGTCATAAAAACAGCTTCATCCTCTATAATAATCTTGGCGCCTACCCTTTTCAGGCATTCTGGACACAGGCTGATGGTATAATCGTAATAGGTATAGTTTCTTACTGGCATCTCTTTATTTTATAACCCTCCCCCGCAAATATATCCGCTGATCAGACCACAGATCAGCAGACAGATAATCATGGTCTGTATAAACTGTTTTCTCGAAAATTTTTTACCGTCCTTCCATTCATAAATTAATTTTATAAATAAGGTGACGACAGCTGAAATGAATAAGGCACCAAACAGCATGATCAGAATGATCATTACAACCAGCCCTCCAAGATCTCCAACTTCCAAAAGTGTTAAAAGTTTCATGACTTAATATTTATGATGATAAGGGTATTTTTAATTTTATAAATGTAATAAATAATTACACAAATACATACGATCTGGATCGTCCCGAGATTTCCGGCAATTTCCACTCTCGGTTTTATAAAATCCAGGAAGAACCGGAACGTGAAATAAGTCAGCATAAAGACCTGAAAGATAAAGCCTGAAGGATATTTTTCTTTCTGCTGAATATATTTTAAACCGATCCAGAGCAGAATTAAAAATACAATTTCGTATAACGCCACAGGATGTCTCAGATACTGGTCACCCAGGTACATTCCAAAAACAGAATCTGTTGGAAGACCATATGTTTCTTCATCAATTCCGGTAAGAAAACATCCTATCCGCCCGATTATCATCGCCAGTATCAATGGAAAAACAATTAAATCTCCGGTACTCTCCTTATGACCGACGATTCTTTTTGCCAGCTCCACGCCAGCCAATCCGAACGCCAAACCACCGACAATGGTGTTATTCGACCATATTTCTTTTAAATCAAAATGCTCGAAAAGATGATACGGATTTTCCAGGTTTCCAATGATTTTCGAACCGAATAAAGCTCCTGCTGTAGCACCTATCAATACAGCTGCGGAAGTATTAAACGATAATTTTTCTGCTGATTTTCTTTTTAAATAAAAATAATACCGCATACCGATGAACATCCCCAGTGCTTCAAACAGAGGATGTGCAAGAATGGTTTTACCAAAAAGATGAAATGTTACAGGAAAATCCATCGTCTCAAAAATAAGATATTTAATATTATTTACTATTTTTATTCTGTAAACAATTTAAAATAATTTACCCAAATGAGAATAGAAAATGATGTAAAACTGGGGTTCAAGGATGTGATGTTCCGTCCGAAACGTTCAACCCTGAAATCCCGTTCTGAAGTTAATCTGGAAAGAGAATTTACTTTTAAACATACTCAAAAGAAATGGGCAGGCACTCCGATTATTGCGGCCAATATGGATACTGTAGGAACTTTTGAAATGGCGGTGGAGCTGGCCAAAGATAAAATTATCACGGCAGTCCATAAGCATTATTCTGTAGAAGAATGGAGTACATTTCTAAACAGTCAGCCGGAAAGTATCCATCAATATATTGCTTTAAGCACGGGAACAGGGAAATCTGATGAAGAAAAAATTAAAGTTATCATCGACAGACATCCGAAGATCGAGTTTTTATGTATAGATGTTGCCAATGGTTATTCTGAGCATTTTGTGGAATTCGTGAAAAAAGCCAGGGCTGATTTTCCGGATAAGATCATCATTGCCGGAAATGTGGTCACCGGGGAAATGGTAGAAGAGCTTCTGTTGGTAGGCGCAGATATTATAAAAGTCGGGATCGGGCCGGGTTCTGTCTGTACCACCCGGGTAAAAACAGGGGTTGGCTATCCGCAACTTTCTGCGATCATAGAATGTTCTGATGCTGCTCATGGACTGGGAGGTCATATTATTGCAGACGGAGGCTGTAAAGTTCCCGGAGATGTTGCCAAAGCTTTCGGCGGCGGCGCCGATTTTGTGATGCTGGGCGGAATGTTTGCCGGCCATGATGAAAGCGGCGGTGAAATTATTGAAGAAAACGGTAAAAAATACAGGTCATTTTACGGTATGAGCTCGAAAACAGCAATGGATAAACATTCCGGAGGAGTGGCAGAATACAGAGCCTCAGAAGGGAAAACCGTTAAGGTACCGTATAAAGGTCCAGTCTCGGAGACGGTAAAGGATATTTTGGGCGGTGTTCGCTCCACCTGCACCTATGTGGGTGCTTCAAAATTAAAAGAACTGTCTAAAAGGACGACCTTTATCAGAGTTCAGGAACAGGAAAATCAGATTTTTAAAGATTAAGTAATGTAAGGGTCCCATCTACACGGTTTATGGAGATGATCTCTCAAAGTCTTAAGATTTGAATGTTTAACACCGGATTCCTTGGAAAGTCATTCCATTGAAAGAAACAATAAAAGAGGCCGTCTCACAACTCGTGAAAACGGCCTTTTTTATTAAATTTTTCTGTATCCCTATACGAGAAGGGTTTCGTTTAAAAGATTCTTAACCACATCGTTTAGTTGTGATACAGCTTCTTTGGTTATAATGTAAGCTTAATTAAGGCATCAGCATTCCTCCGTCAACATTTAATGTCTGGCCGGTAATATATGATGACATGTCGCTGCCGAAAAATACACAGGCATTGGCAATATCTTCAGGTCTTCCTCCTCTTTTCAACGGAATCCCGTCTCTCCATCCCTGTACTGTTTTTTCATCCAGAACAGCCGTCATCTCAGTTTCAATGAATCCCGGCGCCACCGCGTTGCAACGGATATTTCTGGAACCTAATTCAAGGGCTACCGATTTTGTAAATCCGATAACTCCGGCCTTAGAAGCAGCATAGTTGGCCTGCCCGGCATTTCCTTTCAATCCCACTACAGAAGTCATATTGATAATAGATCCTGATTTTGCCTTCATCATCGGCTTAATCACAGCCTTTGTAAGGTTAAATACAGAATCTAAATTTACTTTCATAATCGTATCCCAATCATCTTTAGACATTCTTAATAAGAGATTATCTCTCGTAATTCCTGCATTATTCACCAAGATATCGATTTTGCCGAATTCTGCCATTACTTCTTCAATGAGTTGTTGAGCTGCATCGTAGTCTGATGCATCAGATTGGTAACCTTTAATTTGAGTTACAGAACTTAAAGTTGCTTCTAATTCTTTCGCTTTGTCTACAGAACCGGCATAGGTGAATGCTACTTTTGCCCCCTGCTGTGCAAAAACTTCAGCGATTCCTCTTCCGATTCCTCTTGTAGCTCCCGTTATTAGCGCTACTTTTCCTTCTAATAGTTTCATATGTATGACAATTATTTTCTTTATAACTGATTAGCTTTTTGAAAGTTGGCTAATTTAGTCTATTTAATTTTTATCTAAAATTAATGGTCGCAAAGATATTACAAAATGTTATTCAAAGCATTTTAAATCATCATTTTAGTAAAATTTTAATAATGTTTTTTGTTATATGGAATTTATTGTGAATCTTTTTCATTAACGGAATCGGTAAAGTAAAGATAATCGGTAGTTTTATCTTTATAGAGTTTTATTCCTTGCTTGTCAGTAGTGTACTTATCAAAGATCACCTCTTTAAGCGGCTCATTCTGGTAATTGGTAACCCCGTATTTACCTCCTTTTTGTACTACAATTTCATTGTAAGAAAGAAAAGTGATAATATCATCATAGATGAACGGAAGTATTTCTTCCCCATTTTCGCCGATCATTCCGTAAAAACCTAGATTATTTTTGCAGATCATCGCAGGAAATATGGTTTTGGGATAGTAAAAAACTCCGTTCTCCTTTATAGAAGTTACATTCTTTAACTCCTTATAACTTTTATCGGTAACTGTATATCTGTAGTAGATATTCTCTTGTCGGAGAATCAGGCTGTTCGGAAAAATTCTTTCGATCTGATAGCCCGGTTTCAAAACATTTTTTAAATCTTTATCTAAAAAACGCTGTTGGTTTTCTTTAATCAGATATATAAAATCTTCTCCCGAGATTTTTATTCCTTCAATATTATCGTATTCTTTTGGTATTACTACTTCGCCGTTTACCCGGATGACTGCCATTTTAGGGCTTTTAAGGGTCTTCTGTGTAGTAAACAAATTACCGAATAAGGATTTTACATAACCGAATTCGGTAGGGAAAACTTCTTTAGCCTCTTTTGAAAAGATACTTACTTTTTCGCTTTTGATCAGGTAAATATATCTTGTTCCCAGAAAGACTTCATCATATATTTCTTCAGCAATGCGGTTTTCACCGGCATCAATAATCCCGTATTTACCCTTTTTATTTTTGGTGATGAGATAGGGATACGCCCCGATATTGTCAATATTATTATCGTGAATTGTATTCAGAACCACGCCGTTATTATCAATAATCTCTCCTTTTCTGCCTCCGGAACTTATGTAGGCTCTGTTCTTATAAAAGTACAGGTTTTCATCGAATCTTCTGTCGGAAACAGGCTTTCCGTTAGCATCATAAATATACCATCCTCCCTCCTTTTTCACGAAAAACCTATTTTGTCCTGCAAATTTTATCTTGTCAGAAAATGGAATAATTTCTTTTCCATTAAAATCATAGACGGATTCTTTTCCTTCTTTGGAGGAAATGATCCGTTCATTAATACTCCAGGATGCATCCAGTTTTTGAATGTCAAGAGGAATCAGCTGTTTTCCTTTTTCGTCAATTAAAGCTGTTTTTATCTTTGAGTCCGCTTCTTTAACCCTTAGCATGAACCTGTTTTTGAGCAGATGAATGATCTCGTTCTTTCCTGCCGGTGCCAAAGTAACTGCTCCCGAAGAATCAACAATTCCGGATCCTTCGGTTTCGGGATCGACAATGACTCCGTATCCGTTAGCATAAGACCGAACTTCTTTTCCAAGCTTTCTGGATAAAAGTATCTGAGTGTACTGATCGGTCTGCTGTGCCATACAAATTGACGAAATCAGTACAAAAAATAGTTTTTTCAATTAAAATTAGATAGCATTATTGACAATCAGAACAATCTCCCCTTTTAAAGTTTTGCTTTTAGAGAACTCGATTAATTCACTGATTGTTCCGCGTTTGGTTTCTTCAAATTTTTTCGATATTTCTCTGCTTAAGCTTATTTTGGTTTCTTCACCAAAAAACATTCTGATTTGTTCTAAGGTCGTATTGATTTTATGTGGACTTTCGTATAAAACAATGGTCTTTTTCTCTTCTGCAAGCTGTTTAAGCTTTGTCTGCCGTCCCTTTTTCTGCGGAAGAAAACCGGCAAATAAAAATTCGTTGTTCGGCAGACCGGAAACGACCAGGGCCGGAACAAAAGCAGTGGCTCCGGGCAGGCAGATCATCTCAATATTATGGTCTGAGCCCGCTTTTGCCAATAAATATCCGGGATCCGAAATTCCGGGAGTTCCGGCATCTGTAATAATGGCAATATTCTGACCACTTTTAAGATCAGCAATCACTTTTTCTGTAGCCTGATGTTCATTATGTAAATGGTAAGATTTTAAAGGCTTGGAAATCTCGAAATGCTTTAAAAGAATTCCGGAAGTTCTGGTGTCTTCACATAAAATATAATCTGCTTCTTTCAGTATTTTTACCGCCCTGAAAGTCATGTCATCTAAGTTCCCGATCGGTGTGGGAACAAAATAAAGAATTCCGCTCAAAATTTAATTTATAAAAATTTGTTTTCTACCAATATCCAAAGTCTTTGAGCGTACTCATCCACCCTGCTCCATTTTCTTTCATAGTAAAGATCGCTTAGGTATTCTTTCGCTTCTTCCAATGTTCTGAAACTGTTCAGATTTCCGATCACATCATTCATATCTGCCTGACTCCCGCCGAAAAGTGTTTTTGTAAAAGCAATCCTGTCATTAAGATCTAGCCTGAAAGCAGGTTTTGCCTTTTCAGCTTCCATGAAATGGGTCGGGATATTGGTCTTCAGAATGCTTCCTGTTTCTTCTTTTTCCGGAACACCAGTTGTTTTATGTTCAGGAAAATCTTTGTCAAGGGGATCGCTATCGAATAATGAATGAATGGATTTTAATCCTTTGATATTGGCTAATTTTATTTTTTTCTCGTGATTGTACTGATCCAGGTCCTCAAAGTTTTCATCAGAAGGATGAATTTCTTTTTCAATGTGAGGTCTATCAATCTCCGTAATTTTTCTTCTCTCGCTGGTCTCTGGGTTTACTAAATCTTCCGGGGAATTTTCGTTTTTAATATCAGTCAGTAGATCTTCTGTATTGGAAGTTTCTGATACCAGGCCACCCTGTTCCGCCATTCCTGGAAAAGCCATATATTCCTCTTCAGCTTCTTCTATCAAAATTTCTTCATCCTCTATCGGCTCACTGTCGAAAGTACCTGCAACTGGTTCAGAAGTGGCATATTCTTTATCTTCACTCTGTGCCATCGACTGAAAAGTATCCTGTATTTTTTCTTCTTCCTCAAAATGGTTGATATTTCCGTCATCATCAGAAATCTGATTTTCAAATTCATCGATTTCATTCAGCTGATTATTGAAAACGGCTTCTTCCTCCGTTACTTCATCAGAAAACATCTTCTCCTCGATACCTTTATCGTCATCCGGTTCAGCATCTGCGAGAATCTTTTCCTCATCAACGAAATTTAATATCTGCCCGCTATCTTGTGAAGAGGGCTCCGTTTCATCAATTTCATTCAGTTGATTATTAAATATGGCTTCCTCTTCCGTTACCAGATGCTGGGAAAGGGTTTCTCCGATATCTGCATTTCTTTCAGACGAATGTTCTTCAGCTAAATGTACAACCGTCTCATGCAGCTCATTTTCGACAATTTCGTTTAACTGATGGTTGAATTCAGCTTCTTCATCTTCGTTTTTATGATCTTGGAAATCAGCCTTATACCCGCCGATTTCATTCAGCTCATTATTAAAGATGGCTTCCTCTTCCGTAACTTCACGATTTACATCGTTAAATTCAAATTGAGGCATATCGGATGAAAGAAATGAAGGATTTACAGAATCTTCCGCCGGATTCCGGGCGCTGAAATACTCTATGTTTTTTTCCAGTAACCTCAGAAAAGAAATCCTGTTACCAAGTTCATCCACAAGATCCTGCTTGGAAAGTAACTCCTCTACGTTGCTTATTTTATCCAAAATACCAATGATATTCTTGGATTCGAAAAAAATCTTTTCCTTTAAATCTTGGATGTTCTGCATATAAGAATCTTGTTAAAATTGCGTACTTTTGATGATAGAAATATACGGCTAATTTAACAAATGTTTTTAGAAAATACAATTAATCATTCCAAACAAAGTGGTTGGATGGAAGTTATTTGTGGCTCAATGTTTTCCGGAAAAACCGAAGAGTTGATCAGAAGGCTGAGAAGAGCAGAAATGGCGGGACAAAATGTAGAGATTTTTAAACCCAGGCTGGATACCCGATATTCTGATGAAGATGTGGTGTCTCACAACCAGAATAAGATCCGGAGTACGGCAGTAGATAACCCAAGCGAAATTTTATTGCTGGCTTCAAATTGTGATGTGGTGGGAATTGATGAAGCACAGTTTTTCGACGAAAGCATTGTGGAAATCGCCAATCAGATGGCCAACACCGGGGTGAGGGTCGTCGTTGCCGGTCTGGACATGGATTTCCTGGGAAGACCTTTCGGGCCAATGCCCAATTTAATGGCTACTGCAGAATATGTAACTAAAGTACATGCGATCTGCAGGAGAACCGGAAATCTGGCCAACTATTCGATGAGAACCTCTGCCGGAAAAGACCTGGTAGAACTCGGAGAAACAGAGTCTTACGATGCAGTAAGCAGAAAAGTCTTTGTGGATGAAGTTTTAAATAAAAAAGGGATTTAATATCAAATTTATTTTTAAATTTGTTTAAAATTTAATAGTTTAAACTATCATAAAATGATATCAGAAATCAAAAATTATATTAAAATAAGTAATTCTATTGATGAGATTCTGAAAAATTCGCCTTTCAAGCTGAAATATATTATTGGGAAAAGCGGAATTTCCGAACCTACCTTTTTCAGAAAAATGAAAGAGAAAAAATTTCTTCCTGAAGAATTGCTGAAGATTGCTGAGATTATAGAACCGGAAAGAATTTCAAAAAATGATGTACTGAGTGCAATTCAGGAAGGTTTGGATGATGTCAGAAGGGGAAGAATAACAGAACATTCGATCGTTATGGATGAAGTAAAAGAAAGAATTGCAAAAAAGAAAAATGCCCATTTACTGGACTAATAAAGCTAAATCAGATTTAGAAATTTTAGAAGACTTTCTGATCTCGAATTGGGGATTTGATGTGTTGGAGGATTTTTATGTCGTTTTAGAAAAGAAAATATCTTTGTTTGAAAGCGGAAATCTTATACATCAGAAATATGAAGATACAAACTTCTACAAATTATTGATTACCAAGCACAATTCAATCATTTACGAAATTTCAGGAACTCAAATAAATCTTTTGAATATGATTAATAATTTCCGAAACCCTAATTTCAATTATAATTTAATTACAGAAAAGTAGTTTATGAACTACACAATAAAATATATTGCAGAAATTACCAATTCGCATTTCATTGGTGATGGTTGTCTGATCATCAGAAACATAGCTTTCGACAGCAGGATTATTTATTCTACCAGAGATGCCGCATTTATTGCCATCAATACTTATAAAAATTCAGGTGAAAAATTCATTGAGTCTGCCATTGGCCGGGGAATTAATATTATTATTTCCGAACATCATTATCCTCAGTTTGAAAATGTAACATGGATTATTGTTGAAAATGCGGTAGAATTTCTTCAGAAACTGTCTAAATATCATTTTGAGAATGCTCACCTGAAATCGATCGGAATTACAGGAAGCAATGGCAAAACTATTTTGAAAGAATGGCTCTACCAATGTCTATGGAATGAATTTCCAACAGTTAAAAGCCCTAAAAGTTTTAATTCGCAGACTGGCCTGCCCCTTTCTCTGCTGCAGATCAATAATGCTCACCAACTCGGCATTTTCGAAGTCGGAATTTCCAAACCTCAGGAAATGGAAAAGCTTGAAAACATCTTCCATCCTGTAATCGGTCTGCTGACTCACATCGGAACTGCCCATCTTGCCAATTTCAAGTCTGAAGAAGAACTGATTGATGAAAAAATCAAACTCTTCAAAAGATCGGAGGTAATTATTTATAGTGGCGATCATCTTTTGGTTGACAAAAAAATAAAGGAATTGTATTCTGATAAAAAATTAATATCATACGGTTTTGAACAGCAGAATGATGTTTTCTTTAAAGACGGTATCTCCAGAAATGAAGACGTGAAAGTATGTTATTTTAACGAAGAAATATCTTTTCCCGTTCATCAGAGAGATGAAGCTACATTAACGAATGCATTGGCACTGGTAACGGTCTTAAAGGAGCTGGGTATCGAAAATGATAAAATAGTCGAAAAAATCAATGCTTTAAAGGCTGTTGAAATGAGGCTTGAAGCCATTGAGGGAATTAAGAGTAATATCGTTATCAATGATTCGTTCAATCTTGATCTGGATTCTCTGAAAACGGCTCTACAGTTTCTGAATGAATATAATAAGCCAAAAAAATCATTGGTGTTAACTGATATTATTGGAGTCAGGTCTAATTCTAAAGAACTCTATGACGAAGTTTCTGAACTCGTTAATGAGCAGAAATTTGATTCTATATTCCTTATTGGCGAAGAAATATCTAAATTCAGTGAATTATTTAATGCCAGAATATATACTTTCATTAATACTCAGGAGGTGATTGACAGTAAACACCTTACGGAACTTGAAAATCAGATCATTTTACTGAAAGGAGCCAGAAAGTTCGGGATCGAAAGGCTTAAAGATATACTTGAACTCCGAAAACATGATACTGTTTTAGAAATTAATCTGAATGCCATTCTTCATAATATCAGTTACCATCAGTCTTTGCTTAAACCGTCAACCAAAATGATGGCTATGGTAAAAGCCAATGCCTATGGACTGGGAAGTTATGAAATATCAGAATTTTTACAGCACCATCATATCGATTATCTGGGAGTTGCTTTTGTAGACGAAGGCGTTGAGCTTCGTAAAAAAGGGATTACCGTTCCTATTGTAGTAATGAATCCTGAGCAGCACAGCTATGAAACAGTCATCCACTACAACCTGGAACCTGAGATTTACAGTTTCAGGGTTTTAGAATTATTCAATGAAGCAGTTCAGAAATCAGGATTTGATAAAAAATATCCTATCCATATTAAACTTGAAACAGGCATGCACCGTCTGGGTTTCAAAAATTCTGAGCTGGATAAACTGATTGAGGTTTTATCTCATAAAAATTTAAAAGTTCAAAGTATTTTCAGTCATCTTTCGTCTTCTGATGTACCGGCAGAAAGAGAATTTACACTCAGTCAGCTGGAAACGTTTGAAAGAAATTCAAGTTATCTGATTAAAAATTTGGGCTACACTCCCATCCGCCATATATTAAATTCATCAGGAATTACAAGCTACACCGATCATCAGTATGATATGGTAAGAATTGGTATAGGGATGCTCGGAGAATCACCAAACGGTGGAATACAAAAACAGTTGCGGTCTGTGGTAAGTTTTAAGACTGTAATTTCACAAATATCGCTGGTAGAAAACGGAGAATCTGTAGGCTACAGCAGAAAATATAAAACAGATCATTCAACTAAAATTGCCACCATTCCTGTAGGCTATGCTGACGGAATTCCCAGGCTTATTGGAAACCAGGTTGGCAGTGTAGGCATCAATAAAACTTTCGCACCCATCGTCGGAAATATCTGTATGGATATGATGATGATCAATGTAGATGCTATTCCAAATGTCAGAGAAGGTGACACCGTCACCATTTTTAATGCAAAACCAAGTTTAAAGGAATTTGCAGAGTATTGCAAGACCATAACGTATGAAGTATTAACGTCCATTTCGCCCCGGGTGAAAAGGATCTATATAAAAGACTAAACCATGAAAAAACTCCTGATCCTTCTATTGACAGTTCAGCTATTTTTGATTCAATCTCAGGTAAAAAAAGATCTGGTGATTCCTAAAAATCCGAAAATAGGACTTTCACTGGCAGGAGGCGGAGCTAAGGGCTTTGCTCACGTAGGAGTTCTTAAGGTACTCGATTCTTTGGGAATTAAGGTTGACTATATTGCCGGAACCAGTATGGGAGCCATCGTCGGAGGTTTGTATGCTTCCGGATATTCCGGAAAAGAAATAGAAAAGATTGTAATGGACACCGATTTCTATTCTCTGATTACGGATCCTAAATCAAGACAGGAAAGTTCGTTCTTTAATAAATCTGTCGACAAATATCTTCTGTCGATTCCGCTGAAGAACGGCAAGATTACCCTTCCCTCCTCTATCAGCACAGGACAGAAGAATGTATATTTATTAAAGGAGCTTTTCAAGAACGTTTCCAATATAGATGACTTTTCCAAACTGCCGATTCCTTTTATGTGTGTAGCCACCAATCTCGAAAGTGGAAATATGCAGATTTTTGAAAAAGGAGATCTGGTACAGTCCATTATGGCAAGTTCTGCTTTTCCCTCACTGATGGATCCCGTAAAAATTGGTGACAGTATTTACATTGACGGTGCTATGACTGTCAACTACCCTTCCAAACCTTTAAAAGATAAAGGCATTGATATCGTGATCGGGGTTGATCTTAATCAGGATCTTTCCAAAAGAGAAGATCTAAATAATATTATTGCGATTCTTAACCAGGTAATTGACATGAATATCCATAAAGATACCAGACGTCAATATAAATATACAGATATTAATATCAAACCTGACCTGAAGGGAATGTCGGCTACCAGTTATGATGACAAGAAAAAAATTCTTGATAACGGCTATATAGAAGGGCTTAAATATACCGATATTTTAGAGCAGTTACCCAAACGGGATTTTGACCGTCTCAGACAGCCTACAAATCCTATATATTCCAATGTTTATAAGATCGACAGCCTGTCTCTGGAAGGTAGTAAAATATACGGTAAAAACTATGTCCTCGGAAAGATGGGACTCCGGCTTCCCTCTCTTCAGACCTATGGTAATGTCAATAAAATGATTGATAAACTGGTAGCCACTAATAATTACAGATTTATTAATTATGACATTATTGCTGACAAAGAGGCCAGTTATCTTAAGCTTTATGTAACCGAAGATGATGCCCGGCACTTTCTGAAATTCGGACTTCATTATGATGATGTTTTTAAAACGGGTCTCCTTTTAAATTATTCGGCAAAACGTCTTCTTTTTAAAAATACTAATCTTTCACTGGATGTAGTAGTAGGTGATAAACCCAGGTATTATTTAAACTATTTTATTGACAACGGCTATATTCCCGGTTTTGGAATTTATTCTTCCGGAATGAGCTTTGATCTGAAAGATATCAGTAACAATACCGTTGACCGCTGGGAGTGGTTAAGGAATGAGATGTTTATCCAGTCAGTCTGGAAAGATAAATTTGCTGTTGGCGGTGGTCTCAGCCATGATTATTTTAAAGCTGAAATTAATGATGCAAATATCAGATACAGCCGCTTTTTAAACCCTTATGTTTTCATAAAAAGCGACACCCAGAACGACAAAGATTTTCCGAGTAAAGGAATCTATATTGCTGCCGAAGGAAAAGTAGTGGATCTCCTGAAATCCGAAGTAGACAAGAGAATTGTCCAGGTGAAAGCAGATATCAGAATAAACATACCGTTGACCAGGCAATTCGCGTACCGACTGAATCTTTATGGGGGAATTACAATTGGTGAAAATCTTCCTTCATTCTATCAGTACAGATTAGGAGGAATTTTTGAGCAAAATGTCGTCAATTTTAAAAGATTCGGAGGTTTCTATTTTGCCCAGCTTAACACCAATAATGTTATATTGATCTCGAATGATCTGCAATTTAAATTTAATAAAAACTACTTTCTGAGCGGAAACTTTTCTTTTGCCAATCTATCAGACGATATAAGTTTTGAAGATGCGGTGAAACTCAATTACAGTTCATTGGGAATTACCGCCGGATATAAATCTCCATTCGGACAGATTAAAGTAAACTTCAGTCACTCACTCAAAAATAATCAAAAAGGCATATTCAGTGTTATTTTAGGACACTGGTTTTAAAACAATGATACAATTTTTTTACGAAAACCTACCGGAGTCTGTGAATACAGACTATATCGACTGGCTTAAAGACATTATTATCTCAGAAGGCAAAAAGCCTGGCGAGATCAACTATATATTCTGTGACGATGAGTATTTACTCAAAGTTAATCAGGATTATTTACAGCATGATTACTATACTGATATTATTACATTTGACTATGTAAAAGGCAGGACTATAAGCGGCGAGATTTTCGTATCTTTGCAGCGCATTTCAGATAATGCTTCTACCCTATCCGGAGAATATGAAGAAGAACTGCGAAGAGTCTTGGCTCATGGGATTCTTCACCTTTCAGGATATAAAGACAAAACTCCGGAAGAAGAACAACTGATGAGAAGTAAAGAAGATTTTTATTTGGCAAAATACAGTTAAGCTATTTTTCAAGAAGCTTAATCCCGCTCTCCGCACTCGCTATTTTCTTTTAGAAAAAAGAAAATGAGCTCAGACAGATGCTGCGATCGGGGCTAAATGAGACTAATGGTTACACCATTTAGAATTATAAAATACAAACAATGTTTCACGTGAAACATTTGTAAAAAGATAAAAATATAAGGCTTTAAATAAGCAGTAAAAAATGATTTCAGAAATATATGATGTAATTGTAGTTGGTGCCGGTCACGCAGGATGTGAAGCAGCAGCTGCAGCAGCGAATCTTGGCTCGAAAACCCTGCTCGTTACCATGAATATGCAGACCATCGGACAGATGAGCTGCAACCCTGCGATGGGAGGAATTGCAAAAGGACAGATTGTCCGGGAAATTGATGCCATGGGAGGATACTCAGGAATAATAGCGGATAAGTCTGCCATTCAGTTTAAAATGCTGAATCTTTCTAAAGGTCCTGCGATGTGGTCCCCGAGAACACAGAATGACAGAATGCTTTTCGCCGAAGAATGGCGTCTTGCATTGGAGAATACCCCTAATCTTGATTTCTTTCAGGATATGGTAAAACAGCTTATCGTTGAAAACAATAAAGCTGTCGGCGTTGTAACATCCTTAGGAATTGAGATACGATCTAAATCTGTAGTGCTCACCAACGGTACATTTCTTAATGGTCTTATCCACGTTGGAGATAAGCAATTGGGAGGAGGACGAATGGGAGAACCCAGAGCTTTTGGAATTACCGAACAATTGGTTTCTTTAGGATTTGAAGCAGGAAGAATGAAAACCGGTACTCCACCGAGAGTAGACGGAAGAAGTCTGGACTATTCTAAAATGGAGGAACAGAAGGGTGATGAAAACCCTCAGAAATTCAGTTATTCAGACACTGCAAAATTAACAAAACAATTAAGCTGCCATATCGTATATACAAATGAGGCGGTACACGATATTTTACGAGAAGGCTTTGACAGAAGTCCAATGTTTAACGGTACCATTCAAAGTTTAGGCCCCAGATACTGTCCCAGTATAGAAGATAAAATCAATCGCTTTGCAGAAAGAACCCGCCATCAGCTTTTTGTAGAACCCGAAGGCTGGAAAACGGTAGAAATTTACGTTAACGGATTCAGTTCTTCTCTTCCCGAAGATGTTCAGATTAAAGCGATGAGGCATATTCCCGGTTTTGAAAATGTAAAGGTTTTCCGTCCCGGCTATGCTATTGAATATGACTACTTCCCCCCTACTCAACTCAAACATACTTTAGAGACAAAACTGGTAGATCATTTATATTTTGCCGGTCAGATCAACGGAACTACAGGATATGAAGAGGCAGCGGGACAGGGTTTAATCGCAGGAATCAATGCCCATAACAAAGTACATGAAAAAGAAGAATTTATTCTCAACAGAGATGAAGCCTATATTGGTGTTCTGGTAGATGACCTTATTACCAAAGGTACTGAAGAGCCTTACAGAATGTTTACTTCAAGAGCAGAATACAGACTTCTTTTAAGACAGGACAACGCTGATATCAGGCTTACAGAAAAAGCATTTGAAATGGGATTAGCAAAAGAAGACAGGCTACGACGTGTAAATGAGAAAGTAGCTAGAAGCCAGGAGCTTGAGACATTTCTCCGGGAAACTTCTTTAAAACCCGGTATCATTAATCCGATATTGGAAAGTATCGAAAGTAATCCTGTTGATCAGGCCTATAGAGCTTCACAATTTCTTACGAGACCTAATATTACTTTAGATAAACTGGATCAAATCGAAACCATTAAAGAATTCACCTCTCAATTCGATGATGAAGTGAGAGAACAGGCTGAAGTTAATATTAAATATAAAGGATATATTGAGAAGGAAAAAGAAAATGTCGCCAAACTCAACCGCTTAGAGAATATTAAGATTCCGGAGGATTTTGATTATAAAGCAATTTCAAGTCTTTCGGCCGAGGCAAAACAGAAGATGTCAAACGTAAGACCGAAAACAATTGCTCAAGCAGGTAGGATCAGTGGAGTTTCACCGGCTGATATTAATGTTTTACTGGTCTATTTGGGACGTTAAATTACAAATGTTTCACGTGAAACATTTACACAGATAAAAGGAAAAGATTAAGATATCTGCGATGATACAACCTGTTAACAGATATCTTAATTTTAATGTAAAGAAATAATTCAATGAAAATAAAAGATCATTTTCTAACCCAGGAAATATTTGAAATTAAGGAAACAGAGACTAAAGGTGTCTTTAAAACCTCCCCTATTCCACCGAATATATCCAGATACTATGAAAGTGAAAATTATATCTCCCACCATCAGGATTCAGGGAGTATAAAAGAAAAACTCTACAAATTTTTACAGTCATTTAATTTACAGTATAAAAAAACAATTCTGCTGGACAGGATTAAAAAAGGCGCAAAAGTATTGGACTACGGTTGTGGCGCAGGAGAGTTTGTGAAATATATAGAAAATGATTTTGAAGCTTTTGGTTTTGAACCTGACACTGACGCAAGAAACGCCGCAAAGAATAAAATTTCTAAGGCAAAGATTATAGATAATATCGATTTAATTGCAGATCAAAGCTTAGATGCAATTACGCTCTGGCATGTTTTTGAACATGTAGAAAACCAGGATGAAATGCTTGAAATTTTCAACAGCAAATTAAAAGAAAAAGGTTTACTGATTATTGCAGTCCCCAATCCCACTTCTTATGACGCAAGACATTATAAAGAATATTGGGCAGCTTATGATGTGCCACGGCATATTTATCATTTTTCAAAAACCGGAATGGATAACCTGATTTCAAAAAAACCGAATTGGAAAATGAGAAAAATAAAACCATTGGTATTAGACTCCTATTACATCTCCATGCTGAGCGAAAAATATAAAAAATCACCACTATTTTGGTTAAAAGCCATACTTTACGGAACGATTTCTAACATAAAAGCCCTTTTTTCGAACGAATTTTCAAGTTTGATATACATTATTGAAAAAAAGTAGAAAATGGAAATTTGGGCTATTTCTGAAAGCCAATTTTCCCGCTGACTTCTATAAAAACCTAAAAAAACCCGGAATTAACTCCGGGTTTTTCTATTTCAACTACTCCCCTACTCCATACATTCTGAGTATTTCGATTATATTTTAAAAATTGCCTAGCTCCTACTTAAATTTGTTAGTTAAAAGTTAGTAACTCTTGAAATAAAAATAATTTTAGTTTATAATTAAAACTTTTTTAAACAATCGACCTTACATTACTACAACTATCATATAATATCAACATAATAGATGAAAAGTTTAATATGATTAATCTGCCCAGTGATCAATCTGAAAAATAATTAAAAGCAGTTACCCAAAGATTTAACAATATAAACTGCAAATCAGATTACCGACCACCGAAAAAAATCTTAGCTTATAAAATTAATTTAAGACTCTTGAAAATAAAAAAGTCCACTGAAAAATTTCAGCGGACTCATTTATAAAAAATAATCTCTTACTTATTAATTGCAGCTACTCCAGGAAGCTCCAATCCTTCCAGACTTTCCAGCATGGCACCGCCTCCGGTGGAAACATAACTTACTTTTTCACCGTAACCAAATTGTTTAACAAATGCTACACTGTCCCCTCCTCCTACTAAAGAGAATGCACCAAGCTTGGTTGCTTCCGCAATACTGTCACCCAAAGCAACAGTTCCGGCAGCAAAATTTGACATTTCGAAAACCCCGATCGGACCATTCCAAAGAATTGTTCTGGAATTAAGAAGAACATCATTAAACTGATCTCTTGATTTCGGGCCTGCATCCAATCCCATCCATCCTTCCGGAATTTCATAAATATCAGCTTCCTTCCTTTCTGCATCATTACTGAAACTTTCAGCAATTACGGTATCAGACGGAAGATAAACTTTTACCTGATGCTCTTTTGCTTTTCCTAAAATTTCCAATGCTAAAGGCAGCTTATCTTCTTCTACTAACGAAGTACCGATTTTGCCACCCAATGCTTTGATAAATGTAAATGCCATACCTCCTCCGATAATCAGATTATCTACTGCAGGAAGTATATTTTCTATAATGGTAATTTTAGTTGAAACCTTAGATCCACCGAGAATAGCAGTAACAGGGCGCTCACCGGATTTTAAAACTTTATCAATCGCTTTTAGTTCATCAGCCATTAATAAACCGAAAAACTTAGTTGACGGAAAGTAATCTGCAATAACGGCAGTGGAAGCATGTGCGCGGTGCGCAGTTCCGAAAGCATCATTCACATAAGCATCTCCCAGTCTGGAGAGCTGCTCAGCAAAATCAGCATCCCCTTTTTCCTCTTCACTATGAAAACGCAGATTCTCTAACAGAAGAACTTCTCCGGCTTTAAGAGCAGAGGCAGCCTGTACAGCCTTCTCCCCTACACATTCATCTACGAATTTTACTTCTTTGCCCAGAACATTGGAAACTTCATCAACAATATGTTTAAGAGAGAATTTATCATTCACTTCTCCTTTTGGCCGTCCCAGGTGAGCCATCAGAATTACAGATCCCCCATCATTCAGAATTTTATCTACCGTAGGCTTTACAGCTACGATTCTTGTATTGTCTGTCACTTTAAGCTGATCATCCTGCGGAACATTGAAATCAACTCTTACAAGAGCCTTCTTTTCATTAAAATTGAAATCATTGATTGTTTTCATATGTACATTTATATTATTTCTTCGGTCATCCCGGAACAGACTTCTTCTAAGCTTTGTAAAAATTTCGGGCAAGTCAGCGTCCTGGATATTTTGAATTTTCGTTTCACAAATGTAAGATTTTAAAATTTTTGAAGAGCGCAACCTTTTAAAAGTTTTTAAAAAGTTTCCCCCAGACCACTCATTCAATAATCAACATATTCTTCTTCTCTTTAAAAAAAGAAATAATGTAGTTGTTGTTGAGTCTTGTTAGTAACGGGGATAAGTTTTACTCTAAAAATTGATAACAAATAATTTTTATTCAATTCACAGGTTATCTACATTATAATATCCTGTAAGCGTGGTATTTTGGATACTTATTAACAAATGTGGGTAACTTTCATTAATCCCTGTTATTAGTAAGTGCTTTATGGAAAACCCGGAGATTAGTCCCAGAAAACTTTTTGAAAATTGTGAACAAAAAATTTTGATAAAATTTCCATTACAAATTTTTCTAATGTTACGAAACATTTAATTCGCGATACTTTTCCACAGTTATTAACAATGCATTTCACAAATTACTCCCTAATATTTAAGACTTATCCACATTATACTTACATTTGTGTGGAAATAAATCGAATAAGACATAATACAGGAATTATGAAAAGAAAAATCGCTATCGCAGGTGACCATGCAGGTTACGAGTATAAGGAGATTGTTAAGAACTATTTATCAGAAAACTTTGAGGTTCAGGATTTTGGAACGTTTTCCACAGACAGTGTGGATTATCCGGACTTTGTACACCCTGCCGCGACTTCTGTTGAGAACGGAGAGAATGAATTGGGTATTTTGATATGCGGAAGCGGAAACGGTGTCCAGATCACGGCGAACAAACATCAGAAAATACGTTGTGCCCTTTGCTGGATGCCGGAGATTGCCAGCCTGGCAAGACAGCATAATGATGCCAATATGATCTCTATGCCTGCCCGATTCATATCAAAGGAACTGGCTATTGAAATTGTAGAGAAGTTTTTGTCCACGGAATTTGAAGGCGGCAGACACCAGAACAGAGTTGATAAGATCGCATTTTGCTAATTATAAAGGCTTGTAAATCAAATTACAGGCCTTATTTATTTTTTATTTCATAAATTTGCATGTCCAATAGATGATACCAGTCTGTTATTTCCACTAACCTATCTTGATAATCAAAAGATATTTATAAAGGTTTTTTTCCTACTTGTCTCCATATTTATAGTATTTTTATAAAACTAAACTCCCAGTTGTAGAATAATTTGGAAGGAAAATTGATGTAATTCTGATAATAAATGCTGCCGGGGAAATATGAAGTGAACTTAAAAACCCTAAAGCGGTATTGGTGATCAAGCAAAATAAAAGTACATATCAGGAGAGCTAAATCCTGATTTTGTATAAGAAACAAAATAAATTCTCACCAGGCGGGACGATGTATGCCGGATATATATTCTAAGGATACAAAACCCGGAAACTGTAGATGAGATTAATTAATAATAAAATTAAAAATGTCAAAAAAAAGAAAATATATAAGCCAGAAAAATGATCATAAACTTCAGGAAATTGGAAGACTGATCCTGCGCTTTATGAACGAAAACTCCACAAAAATCTATAATTATAAACAGATTGCAGACGGAATAGATCATAAAAATCCAAGACAGAGAGAGCTGGTGATTCAGGCTTTGCACAAACTTCAGTCCTCCGAAAGAATTAAGGAAACTGATAAAGGAAAGTATATCATTAATCTCAATATCAAAGGTACCCTTACCGGGATTATCGATTTTAACCAGTCAGGAAATGCCTATGTAAATGTTGAAGGAATGGAAGACGATGTGTTTATCCATTCTAAAAATGTGAAAGATGCATTGCAGGGTGATAAAGTTTTAATCGTAACCTATACGTATAAAGGTAAAAAAATTGAAGGTTCAGTACTGGAAGTCCTGGAAAGAAGCAGGACCGAATTTGTAGGAACCCTTCAGGTGGTACCTCATAAAGATTTCGGATTTGTCGTTTGTGATAAAAAGTCGATTAATACTGATATTTTTATTCCTAAAGGCAAATTCGGAGGCGCTGAAGACGGTAATAAAGTTATTGTGAAGATGACCGAATGGAGGCCGGGAGATAAAAATCCCGAAGGCGAAATTATTACGGTTTTAGGTGCTCCCGGGGAACATGAAACAGAGATTCATTCAATTTTAGCTGAATATGGTCTTCCTTATAATTTTCCCGAAGAAGTGGAAAAAGATGCTGATAAAATCGACCGAAGTATCAATGAAGAAGAAGTCGCGAAACGCTGGGATATGCGTGATATACTGACTTTTACGATAGATCCTAAAGATGCCAAGGATTTTGATGATGCATTGTCCATGAGAAAGTTAGAAAACGGGAACTGGGAAGTAGGTGTTCATATCGCAGACGTATCACACTATGTTGTTCCCGGTACCATTCTGGATGATGAAGCCTATCAGAGAGCAACTTCTGTTTACCTGGTAGACCGGGTTGTACCTATGCTTCCTGAGGTTTTAAGTAATGATGTGTGCTCGCTGCGTCCCCACGAAGATAAATTTACGTTCTCTGCCGTTTTTGAACTGGATGACAACGCTGAAATTCAGAAGCAATGGTTTGGAAGAACGGTTATTCATTCCGACAGAAGATTTACGTATGAAGAAGCTCAGGAAAGAATAGAAACTAAGGAAGGCGATCTGGCAGAAGAAATTCTGGTTCTCGATCAGCTGGCGAAAATTATGCGCCAGAAGAGGATCAAAAACGGAGCAATTACTTTTGACAGAAGTGAAGTTCGTTTCAACCTGGATGAAAATAACCAGCCGATCGGGGTTTATTTTAAGATAAGTAAGGATTCGAATCATCTGATTGAAGAATTTATGTTGCTGGCCAATAAAAAAGTGTCAGAATTTGTATCTCTCAATAAGAGAGGAGAAATTACTCAGAATACCTTCATTTACAGAGTTCATGATGATCCGGATCCGGCAAAATTAGAATCCTTAAGAGATTTTGTTTCTACATTCGGTTACAAAATGGATCTTGCCAATACCAAAAAGGTAGCCGAATCTTTAAACAGGTTACTGCACGATGTAAAAGGAAAAGGCGAAGAGAATATGATTGAAACTTTAGCCATGCGGAGCATGAGTAAAGCAGTATATTCTACAGAACCGATCGGTCACTACGGTCTAGGGTTCGACTACTACAGCCACTTCACCTCTCCTATCCGGCGTTATCCCGATCTGCTTGCCCACAGGCTGCTTCAGCATTACCTGGATGGAGGAAAATCTCCGAGCAGACCGGAACTGGAAGATAAAGCCAAACACTGCAGTTCTATGGAAAGACTCGCAGCCGATGCAGAAAGAGATTCAATCAAATACATGCAGGTAAAATTCATGGAGAAACATTTGGGTGAAACCTTCAATGGAGTCATTTCCGGAGTTGCTGAATTTGGTTTTTGGGTAGAAATTCCCGAAAACGGTGCAGAAGGTCTCATTAAGCTGAGAGATCTTGTAGATGATTCTTATACCTATGATGCAAAAACACATGCAGTATACGGGTCCAGACACGGAAAAAGATACCAGTTGGGAGATCAGGTTCAGATCAAAGTGGTGAAAGCCAACTTAATTCAGAAACAGCTTGATTTCAAAATTGTAGATTAATTCATGACGGAAACCGATAAATATATCGTTTTTAGTTTGCTCAATGTGGCCCTGTTGGTAACAGTAGTTTTTAATACTGTTATCAATTTTTATTTATTTGTAGCCATCATCTTCATTCTGATCATGGTATGTTCTGTTCTGATCAGGAGGAAAATTCTGAAGATAGGGCCGTTAGGAAAGAGATATTTCTACGGGGTCACCTTTCCAATGATAGTCAATTCATTTTTTCTGATCAATTACCTTACGGGTATGAATCCGGTCAGGGAAACCTACTGCTTCAGAAATATGATGGCCGAAGTCGGCAGTAAGCACAGCCATCAGAAAGGAAAAACCACCTACATCTACCTCAATGGCAATGCCTATGAGTATTCGTATATGACCCGGAGTTTTTTTATAGATTATAAAAGGATGCTATTTAAAAACCAAATAACGTATACTTTTAAAAGAGGAATACTGGGAATGAAAATCAGAAAGATTTTGAATTTACGTACAACGAAAACTGTATGAACCGATAAGCTGCAAGCAATTGCATTTACGGATTGTTGATTTATTAAATCATAAAGTATAAATTTGTATAAACGGGATGAAACTTGTTTTTCATTTAAAATACTACTGAATGTTTGAACTTATATTATCTGCTATCGTATTAGGATTTATGCTGAGCCTGGTTTTTATAGGACCTATTTTTTTTCTGCTTATTGAAACCAGCTTTTCCAGGGGCCCGAAGCATGCTTTAGCATTGGACATCGGAGTTATTTCCGCAGATCTCCTCTGCATTCTGGCTGCCTACTATGCGAGCGCAGATATTGTAACATTAATTGACAAACATCCCGGTTTTTACAGAATTACCTCTATTCTCATCCTGGTTTACGGAATTGTGATGATGGTTACTAAGACCAAAATGCATATGCCGGGTGAAGATAAAATCATCAGTCAAAACTATTTTAAAACCTTCATGAATGGTTTTTTCTTTAATCTTCTGAATGTCGGGGTGATTCTTTTCTGGCTGGTTACGGTAATTTCCGTAAGAAATCAGTATCCGGATACCGGCAGTTTTATACTCTATATCGGAATTGTGATTGCCACTTACCTGTGTATTGATCTGGCTAAGATATTTCTGGCCAAACAATTCCATGATAAACTCACTCAGACCTTAGCCAATAAAATAAGAAGAATAGTCGGAGGCATACTTATTGTCTTCAGTTTTTTTATCTTTTTACAAAGCTTCAAAAAATTCAATCAGTTTGATAAACGGTTGGAAGAAGCTGAAAAAAAAGAAGTTAAATACCAAGAAACAAAATGAAAAAGATAATCTTTCCCAAGTCTCTTAAGAAAGGCGCAAAAATCGCTGTAATTTCTCCCGCCGGAGCAGTAGAATCTTCCGAGCTGGAAAGCGGAATTCAACTTATTAAAAGTAAAGGTTTCGAGCCTGTTTTAGGAAAAAACCTTTATTCCAGATTTTCGAACGGCTACAATTATGCAGGAACTGAGCAGGAAAGAACAGAAGACATCAACTGGGCTTTTAACGATAAGGAAATCTCCGCGGTGTGGGCTTCCAGAGGCGGATATGGATGTCAGCATCTGATAGAACATATTAATTTAAACAGTTTTGCAGAGAATCCTAAATGGTATATCGGATACTCGGATAATACGGTAATCCAAAGCTATTTACTGAAGAACGGATTTGCTTCAATTCACGGGCAAACCGTTAAAACACCCATTTCCGGAGTAACAGACGAGACGTATGAGCTTATTTTTGATGTCCTGCAGGGCAAAATGCCGGAATACAACCTTATGTCGCATGAATTAAATAAAGAAGGGAATATTGAAGGAGAACTCGTTGGAGGGAATTTAGCCCTTATATATGCCCTGATGGGAACCAAATACTCCTTCGAATTCAAAGATAAAATTTTGTTCATTGAAGATGTAGGTGAAAACTTCTATCCTTTGGACCGAATGATCATGAGCCTGGAACTGGCTGGAGTGTTCTATAAAATTTCAGGATTAATCGTTGGTGGAATGACCAATATGGGCGATGAAAAAGAGAATGATGAATACAATGAAAGCTTTGATGCGTTTGCTTATAAATTAATTGCAGACAAAATTTCAAAGTACAATTTCCCTGCTGTATTCGGATTTCCAAATGGGCATATTAAAGATAACCGCCCTTTGATTATCGGCAGTACCATTAAAATGGACGTTTCAGATACAGTAAAAATAGATTTCAGCTAGTTAGTATTAATGCAATTTATTTAATCATGGCAGCTCACAATGAACTTGGAAAGAAAGCAGAAGATATTGCGGTAGAATTTTTAGTGAAAAATGGCTATAGGATTCTGTGCAGAAATTTTCGTTTTCAAAAAGCTGAGATCGATATTATAGCCGAAAAAGATCAGATGATCGTTATTGTAGAAGTGAAAGCACGTTCTACCGATAATTTTATCCTGCCTCATGAAGCCGTAACAAAAACTAAAATACGGTCCATTGTTAACGCTGCCAATCATTATCTGGAAGAATTCAAAAAAAATCAGGAAGCACGATTCGATATCATATCGGTCCTCCCGGATGAGAAAGGAGTTCTATCTGTGGAACATATGATCGATGCTTTTGAGTCTTTTGATGCTAACTAACGGACTCTGTACTCTGACATATAATAAGAACGAAATATATTACTAAATTTACAGCATTGCCGTTTCATCTATAATTATAGTTTTAGGGTTGCCCCTACCCTGCTCCATCTAAAACTATTGATTTAAGGTTAGCCAATAAAAATAATGGATACACATCACATCGTATCATATCCGTTGCTGTAGTTGTTAATGTCCTGCTGATATCAAGGTTGAATTTCAGATATTACAATAAATAAACAAATACGAAATATCAAAAAAGTTATACAATTATGAAGACTATATTAATTACCGGTGCAACTTCCGGAATAGGAAGATCAACTGCAGAACTCTTTGCAAAACAAGGGAACAGGATTATTATCTGCGGCAGAAGAAATGAAGTACTGGAAGCTTTAAATAAAGAGTTGTCTCAAATTACCGATGTTTTTAGTTTAAAATTCGATGTCAGAAATTTAAAGGAAGTGGAATCTGCCATTCAATCTTTGCCAGAAAACTGGAATAATATTGATGTCCTGATCAATAATGCAGGAAATGCACATGGCCTGCAGCCTCTTTCTGATGGAAATACAGATGATTGGGATATGATGATTGACGGAAATGTGAAGGGACTGCTCTATGTTTCGAAAACCATTATTCCTGCAATGAAAGAGAGAAATTCAGGCCATATCGTAAACATTAGTTCAGTAGCAGCACGGCAGACTTATGTCAATGGTGTTGTTTATTGTTCAACTAAAAAGGCAGTTGATGTGATTTCCGAAGGAATGAGACTTGAACTGACGGAATTTGGGATCAGGGTTACGAACATTCAGCCCGGTGCTGTGGAAACAGATTTCTCTTTAGTAAGGTTCAAAGGAGACGCAGAGAGGGCGGCCACGGTTTATGCGGGATATGAACCCTTAACAGCAGAAGATATTGCAGATTCGGTTGCGTACTGCGTCAACGCGCCTAAACATGTTTGTGTTTCAGATATGACCATTTATCCGGCTGCCCAGGCAGAACCGAGAACCATTTACAGAAAGTAATTTCAGAAAGAATTAAATTTGCAGAAAGAATCAAAGCATTCTGCTTTAGTAAATTTAAAATCTTAAAATAAAAAAATGAAAATTTTATATATCGAAACTTCTTCAAAGAACTGCTCAGTGGCTATTTCCGATGATGAAAAACTGCTGTGCCTCACAGAAGAAGTCTCGGAAAACTATAAACAGTCAGAAAACCTTCACACTTTTGTAGAATGGGCACTGGAAGGGGCGGGGATCTCATTGAAAGATATTGAGGCTGTTTCTCTGGGGAAAGGACCGGGTTCCTATACCGGTTTGAGAATAGGTGCAGCTTCTGCCAAGGGATTCTGTTATGGATTAGAGATTCCTCTCATTGCAGTCAATTCTCTTGAAAGCATGATAGAGCCGTTTTTAGATAAAAAGTATGACTATATTATCCCGTTGATCGATGCGAGGAGAATGGAGGTGTATACGGCTGTATATGACGGAATTTCAGGTACAGAGATTTCTCAGACGGAAGCCAAGATTTTAGATGAAACGTCCTTTGCTGAATATCATGATAAAAAAATTGTATTCGTGGGCGATGGTGCGGTAAAAGCAAAAGAGATCCTACAGCTGCCGGATGCAGACTATCAGGAATCAATTTATCCCTCGGCACAATATTTAATAAAGAGAACTCTGGAGAAAATAGAAAATAACGACTTTGAAGATATCGCCTATTTCGAACCGTTCTATCTGAAGGATTTCCATGGAGTAAAGAAAAAGAAATCATCCGATTCTATCTGATGCAGTGATAAATTACCTAAAAAGCGAAGACAATTCTTCGCTTTTTTTATTGGGTTTTCACAGGGGCTGCATTTGGATTTTTCATATCCATCTGAATTCCGTTATTACCTGGCATTTTTGGAGGCTTTCCGGAAGATGGGGTAGTAGGTTGTGTATTTATATTTCCATTAAACTGCTGCTGGTTCATCATATTCTGTTGCGGCTGCCCCCCAGGTTGCCCCGGTACTGAATTTTGTGAGACCACATTTCCTTTATTGTCAGTAGCCTGAAAACTGAGATCGCTTTTCAGGTAATTTAGCATTTCCTTAGCTTTTAAACCTTCCGGTGTTTTGGCATAATTCAGAACGATCTGTTCCAGCTGCAGGATCATTACTTCCTTACCGCTCATTTTCCCTGAATTGAAGGCATTCAACAGATAGAATTTCGGGATAAGAGCATCTTTTGGATATTTCTGGATAGCCTGGTCCAGTAAAGATTTACTCTCCTGGAACTTCTCAGATTCAAATAGAGAATAAGCCTGTTTATATTGATTTTCCACTTCAGCAGAAGATTTTACAAACGTATTGCTCTTAGGATTTCTGGCAAACTCTGCATATGAGGTGTACGGATAATCCTTCAGCAGCATTTGCTTTGCTCTTTCTGCAGCCTGCGGTGTTTTTTCATAGTTCATTGCAAATATTTCATACAGAGCCTGCAGCATTACTTTTTCTTCCGGTTTTACATCAATCAGGTCATATAGCGTTTTTGTCGCCAGGGGAGTATTGGTGAAATAATTCTGGTACATAATTCCAAGGCCCAGAGAAGCGGTATCCCTGTCTTTCTTAAGCTGATCCAGCTTTGAAGCATCATTCGGAATCTGCTCAATATAAAAAGCAGGTTCAAAACGTCTTGGATTAGGGGCTGCCGTAACTCCCAGGGCTTCATTTTTCATATCTTCCAGTGAAGTCATTTTCTTGGAAAAACGCCAGTTGTCTACCAAAGCCCGGTCTCCCCATACCTGCTTAAAGTTGGATGTCCCTTTAGCCACAGTATTCGTATTTGCGAAATAAAACCCTTTGGTAGTGGTGCCAAATTCTGCAAAAGAATTGGGACCGTTGGCGAAAAGTGAATTCTGGCTGTAATCTCCGGTGTCAAAACCTTTGCTTCTTTCGGCACGTCTTCTTTCCAGCTCGTCTTTCTCTTCTTTTGTTTTAAGCTTTGCAATATATTTTGTAAAAAAATCGTTTTTCTGCTCAGGACTCATACGGGCCAGTGAAAGAATACTGTCGTTTTTCTTGATCAGATAGTAATTTCTGGAGATTTTTTTAATGTTGATAGCCTGTTCCTTCAGAAGATCTTTTGAGGGCTCATAGGTCATTGCCACCAGAGCAGAATCATAATAACTTCCGGCTCCGATATAGTCGTTTTTTTCAAGATAGCTGTTCCCGATTTCGTAGTATGCCAAACCGCGGACCTGCGGATCAGAAACATTCTCCTTAAGGGATCTCCTGAAAAACTGCTGAGCTTCATCTTTCTTACCGGCCTTATTGGCCATCAGGCCCAGTGCATAATAAAATTCGTTTTTTCTTGAGCCGTAGGTTCCTTTTTTACTGATGCCCTCCAGATAATTCTTAGCACCGTTATAGTCGCCTTTTCCATTGAAGGTTTTGGCAATCTCGATCTGGGACTTTACTTCAAATTCGAAGTCATTGGCATATTTATAGGCAGAAGCAAAGCTCTCCCTGGCCTTTTCATTCTGGCCGAGACCCTCCAATATCTGACCTCTAAGATAAGCAATTCTGCTTTTCAGCTTCCGGTTGGAATTCAGTTCAAATGCGAGATCCAGTTCTCTGGCTGCTTCTTCTTTTTTCCCCGCGTCCAGAAATGTTTCAGCGGTATATATGCTCAACAGCTTACCGTAAGTCTTACTGGTTCCGTCACTTTTAAGCTTAGCAAAAATATCCTGAGCCCTGTGATAGTCTTTAATTTTTGCATAAGAAACTCCCTGGTATATTCTGGCCAAAGGAAGTCTTTTATCATCCTTCATATGGGTAAAGACATAATTCAGCGCATCTAAAGCTTCAAGCGGTTTATTCTGGTAAATTCTAGACTGGGCTAGGATGATATACGCATCAAAAATCTTTTTATTCTGTTCCTCCCCATGTTTGATCACCGAATATTTATTAATGGCCTTTAAGGCTTTTGCTTCAGCAATTTCCAGCGTCGATGCCCCTGCAGGCTGTCCAGGATCGGAACTGGTCTCATTTCCGGATACATTCTGAGAATTGTAAGGCTGGCTTTCTCCCGGCATGGCTGGTGGCATTCCCGGAGCACTTCTCCCGGAAGTTTTGTTCACTTCTGCCATTTTAAGGGTATTTTCAGCAAAAGCTGAAGACTGCCCCAGGTCACTTCCCAAAGGCTGATCTTCAAAGGTAAGGATCGGGATATAAGGTGCATAAAAATTGTCTTTATGCGCTTTGTCCCGGGTTTCAAATTCAGTGGTCAATGCATCCTTAGCATTAAACAAAGTATTGTAATATGTGGAAAATCCTTTCATAAACTTGGATCGCTGCTCAGGTCTCTTGGGTTTTGAAACACAGGAAAGCAGGAAACATGCTGTTAAGAGGAATATAATATTCTTTTTCATTTACTCAATATAACTCGCTAATCTACTTTTTATTATCAGTAGTTTGATGATTTTGTAAAAATAATAAAAATTTATATGGGAAAAATTTATATTTCTTTCAGGATTTTATATACCAAATGTGTGGGAAGTCCCATAATAGTATAAAAACTTCCGTTCATTCTCTTTATTTTCGCCATCCCCAGCCATTCCTGGATTCCATAGCTTCCTGCTTTATCGAAAGGGTGGTACTGCCGGATATAATAATCTATTTCAGTATCGGAGATCATATCGAATTCTACCTCTGCCATATCAGTTTCAGTAATGCTTTTATCACATGTTTTAATGGTAATTCCCGTATATACCTGATGCACTTTACCCGATAAAAGTCTCAGCATATTCCGGGCCTCATCCTCATGATCAGGTTTTCCCAGAAAGTGGTTATCAATGGCAACTACAGTATCTGCAGTTAATAAAATTTCTCCTTTCCCAAGCACTCCGAATGCAGCAGCTTTCAATTCTGAAAGATATGCCGCGGAATCACTTACCTTTATATAGTCGGGAACAATTTCTTCACAATCAATTTTTACGACTTCAAATTCAAAGCCCAGCTGAGACAAAAGCTCCTTTCGCCTGGGAGACTGAGAGGCTAATAATATTTTCATTATCAGTTATTTAAATAGATTGTGTGTTGTCATCATGCCACTTTCCCTGAACTTTCATCACCTGTTCGATCACATCACGTACAGCACCGCTTCCTCCTTTCACAGGAGAAATATAAGAGGCCACTGCCTTAACCTCAGGAACCGCATTTTCAGGACAGGCCGCAATCGCTGAGTTTTTCATAATGTGAAGATCAGGCAAATCATCTCCCATCGTCAGGATTTCTTCGTTTTTAAGATTATACCTTGTTTTAAAATCTTCAAAATCTACCATTTTATCAGGTGATTTGGGATAATAATCTTTTATCCCCAGGTAATTGATTCTGTGCTTTACCATTTCATCATTGCCTCCCGTAATAACACCGATTAAATAATTGTTTTTAAGCGCCTTAACGACGGCATAGCCATCCAGGACATTCATGACCCTGGACATATTTCCGCCGGGCATCAGATAGACACTTCCGTCTGTAAAAACACCGTCTACATCAAATACGAATGCCTTAATATCTTTTAATTTCTCTTTATAACTCATACATTTTTTGAATTGAATGATTCATTGTTTTATAAATCTCAAGATTTTCATCTTTTAGCAGCAGTTCATGCAGTTCCATAATTCTTTTATCATTTCTTACCGCAGGTCCGGTCTGAGCTGCTTTAGGCTCGATCGTATCAATTTTCCTTACTGTTTCATCAATTAATGGTAAGAAATAATTGAAAGGAATTTCCTGAGCGTCCGAAATTTCCTTGGCTCTGGCAAAAAGATGATTGACAAAATTACAGGCAAAAACAGCGGTCAGATGAATATACTTCCTTTTTTCATACGTACTTTCCATCACTCTTTCAGAAATCTTTGAAGCAAGATCACTGAGGATTTTTTGGTCATCCTCGTTTTCCGTTTCTATGAAAAAGGGAATCTGAGTATAATCCAGATCTTTGGATTTAGAGAAGGTTTGCAAAGGATAAAAACTTGATTTTCTGTAGTCTCCTTTCAGTATTTCCTTAGGCAAAGAACCCGAAGTATGAGCCACCAGGCAGTCTTTTTTAGTAATCAGTGCAGAAACATCTTCCACAGACCGGTCACTTACACAGATAATATACAGATCTGCATCTTCCAGCTTTTCCGTTGAATAAGGAATATTTAATTCTTGAGAAATTTTATTCAATTCCATTTCATTTCTCCCGAAAACCTGTGCTACGGAAATAGTATTCAGGATAAAAGCCTTCGCCAGATGGTAGGCAACATTGCCGGAGCCGATAATTACAATTTGCATAAAACAAAGATAAGATTTTGTCCGGAGTTTACGAAAGCACTATGAGGAGGATTGAGAGCAGTACCAAAATTTATATACCGCCTTTAAAATCCGGAGTTACCGTGTAACTGTCTGATATTATTTTTAATATTTGGACTGAAAATTGAATAAGTAATTTAACTTTCCATTATTTTTGTAATCCAAAACAATGAAAGCATCTTATGAAGATTAAAGACGCGGAAATTATCACGTTGATGCAAAACCCACGAACTCAGGAGAAAGGAGTTCGAGCGCTAATGGATGCTTATCAGAGTAGATTATATTGGCACATACGACGTATTATTGTGGACGGAGATCTTGCGCAGGATACGTTGCAGGAAACCTTCATTAAAGCATATCAGAATTTTCACCAGTTTAAAAATGATAGTCAGTTATACACCTGGCTGTACAGAATCGCAACCAATGAAGCGTTGCAGCAGATCAATAAACTGAAAAAGATGCAGAAAACAGATGAAGACCCGGAATACTATATGCAGAATCTTGTGGCCGATAATGCAGAAAGTGATGCAGAAGAGATACAGGTGCTATTACAGAGTGCTATTCAGAGTCTGCCGGAGAAGCAGAAACTGGTATTCATGATGAGGTATTATGATGATTTACCCTACGAAGAGATATCCAAAATTGTAGATATGTCGGTAGGAACACTGAAAACAAATTATCATTATGCCAAACAGAAAATAGAAGAATATATCAAAGAGAATTACGAGAGATAATTTTTGAGAAACAACAACATGAAAGACTTTGATCTAGAAAAATTAGAACGCAAGAATATCTACACAGTTCCCGATAATTTATTTGAAAATATTCAGGAAAAGGTGTTGAGCGGGATAAATGATTTCGATCTGGAAAAATTAGAACGTAAAAATATTTACAAAGTTCCTGAAGGATTATTTGATGATGTTCAGCAAAACGTCCTGAATGGGGTTCTGCCTGCTAAAAAAGCGCCTATTTTTAAACTGAACTGGGCCTATGCCGCGGCGGCGTCAGTAGCTTTGATTTTTGGAGCGACTTTTGTTTTAAATTCAAATGACAGTTCAGAAGCTACAGGTTCGCAGGCAGCAGTAGCATCAAACGAACAAAAACCAAAGCCAGAAAGCGAGATTGCTTATGAAACTTTGAAATCGGATTTAACTTCTGTGGAAAATAGCAATCAAACAGTTGTAAATCAAAATGTTGAAAGTTCTTTAACAAAAGCTGGTGAAAACCGGGAACAGAAGACGGTGACGCAAACAGTAAAACTTGTTTCGAAAAAAGAAGAAGCTCAAGTAAACGAGTATCTGGATTCTTTCTCTAATTCTGAAATTGCAGAGTTGGCAAGTAATTCAACACAGGATGTTTATTTGGATTTATACAATTAATAAAAAACGATGAAAAAGATATTATTTACACTTTTTATTATTTATGGTTTTGGCTTAAATGCCCAAAGAACGGATTATGACTGGAAGAAGATGAACCCTAAGCAAAGAAAAGAGGTAATAAACAATCTTTCTCCGGAAGAAAGAAAAACACTTCTCACCGAGTTCAGGAATAATATGGTGATGGATAATCTTGATATTGATCCAAGTGATAAGGCTGAATTTACAGAAATTTATAATGAATATCTGGAAAGCCAAAAGCATATTAAAAGTCAGTTTAATTCAAACTTTAATCCTGAAACGCTTTCTGAAGATGAGGCTAAAGCCAAGTTACAACAGAGTTTTGAAGTGGGACAAAAATTGTTAGATAACAGGAAGAAATATGCTGATAAAATGCAGCAGGTGATTCCTTGTCAGAAAGTTTTGAAGTTATTCCAGTCTGAAAAAATGATGAAGGATAAGATGGAAGAGAGAAGACCTCACGGAAACTCAAACACTTCGAGACAAAAACAAAACCCATAATAGTTTATTTTTTTAATGTTGGACGACTCTTACAAATTTTTTGTGAGAGTCGTTTAATTTTTAAATGAATCTCTATTTTTGCATGAAATATATAAAATAATGAAAAAAACATTTTTATTTCTTTTGTTCACCCTGTTTTTATCTGCTCAGAAAACGGAGGTTATTCATCTTAAACAGAATATCAAAGACAGAAATGCACGTACAAAATCGCTTACCTTAATAGATACCAGGACAGATCAGGAGATCGGTAAGGTATCCGATAAAAAAGAAGAAGCTTTACTGAAACTTCCTGCTGAAGACATGAATGATTTTGTTCAGAATTGGTTTACAGAGGATAATAATACAAAAGGCAATAATGATATTGTTCTGGTGCTCGAAGAATTAAAAGTTTATGATGAGCAGGCTCCCAATGACAAGTTCATATTAGGAAAAGCCAGGCTCAAAATCTCAAGCTTCCTTAAGCGAAATGATAAATATTATTTTATCAGCCGTTTTGATAATGTGATCGTCTGTGATCCGAAAAGAGTATCAAGTGTTTCCAGATATTTATCTCAAACCCTGTCAAATGTTATCGTAGAATTTATTAATGCTACTTATGCAGCTCCCGTTATGAGTCAGTATATACCGGAAAATGAAATTACCCGTTATGATTCTTATTTAGTTGAAAACAATAAATCTCTGCATCAGGAACTCAAAGACGGTGTTTATTTGAATTTCAGAAGTTTTTCTAATCAGGAGCCGGCGTTCGGTTATTATACTGAAAAAAATAAAAAAGGAAAAGTGGTAAGAGTAAAAGAAAAAGAGGTCACGATTCCTATGGGTGATGTATTTTGCTACGTCGAGAATGGAGAAGCATACCGATATACTCCGTCAGGTTTTTTAAAAATGACAAAAGATAATAAGGGGTTCTATATCGTTTCTTCGAGAGCAGAACTCTTTGCTGAAGCTAAATCAGGCGGAATAATAATCGGAGCTGTAGCCGGAGGAATTGTAGGAGCAGCTATAGGAGCAGCCATTGATGCAGGATCTAATAAAGGGGCTATGAAAGGTTTCGGTTTTAAATCATCAACTTTCACAAATGTTTACATTGATTCTTTAACAGGTTCTTTCAATTTTCAACAGTAAATTATTCCAAATAAATCATGCCTTCTAAAATTTTTCAGGAGGCATTTTATATTATCATAAATTCATATTTTTGACTGAAAATCTACTAAACCATGAAAAAAATATTTCAAATTATCTTTATTTTTCTTTCAGCTATTTCTTTTGCACAGGGTCCCGAGGTTATTAAGGAAAGAGGAAATCTTTCAAACCCGAAAGGCAATATCTATAAATCATTAGAAGTAATTGACCAGAGAGAAGATCAGAAAATAGGGGAAATGCCTTTTGGTGATCAGAAAGAAATGAAAGAAATTGTTTTTCCTTTGTCGGTAAATAAATTTTTAAGTCAATGGTATACCGACAGCAATCATAAAGGAGGAAAACATGAGATGGTTCTGATCCTGAAAAAATTAAAAACTTCTATGGGCGAAACGGTCGGTAAGGAAACGGAAGCGGATATCGATTTTTCTGCACAGACTTTCATAAAAGAAGGCGGGAATTACCGGTTTCTGTACAAAAAAGATTCGGTATTCAGTTTTAAAGACAAAAATATCTCTGATGCCATTGTTAAAAATATTCCTGTGATCATGGCGATGTTCATGAAGAAAACCTATATGATGAAACCTTCTGAAAATAAAGTAACGGCAGAGGCTCTTTCCGATTATGAGACCTATGTAAAAAATAATTCAGAAGCATACAAGAATACTCAGTTGAGAGATGGAATTTATATAAATCACACTTCATTTTTAAATCAGACTCCGGAACCCGGCTATGTTCCGGAAAAAAATGAAAAAGGCCAGGTAATAAAAGCCATTAAAGAAGAAAACGGGAAGAAAGATAAAATTTCTGCGAACGAAATATTCGCTTATGTGGAAAACGGAAAAGCATATAAAAAAACATATTCAGGGTTTTTGGAATTAAACAAGAACGAAAACGGATTTTATATCGTCAGCAACAGAGGCTTTATCCTGCCAGCAAGAAATTCTTCGGTATTTGTAAGCGTTGGCGGAGCTCAGGGCGGAATGTACGGTGGTATTGCCGTAGGCCTGGTAGGAATATTTGAACGAAGCCTGAGACAGAATAAAAATAAAAAAGATGAAATGACTGAAATCTATATAGATCCGCTTACCGGAGAATATGACTTTTCAGACAATTGATTCGATTAAAGCTTATTTTAACTGCAGCTGATACTTTTGATCATTCCTGACGGATTATTGGTTTAAGAACATTTTTTGTTTCTTAGCGGGGAACATAGCTTAAAATTGTAAACCCCTGATATTTTAAATAATTTTTTACACTACAAAATAACAATAAGGAATTCTCTTGCATTTTCTTATCTTTGCAAATTACAAGGTTCTTAAATGAAAAACATACGAAATTTTTGCATAATCGCCCATATCGACCACGGTAAAAGTACTTTGGCGGATCGTCTTTTAGAGTATACCAATACGGTCACCCAAAGAGAATTACAGTCTCAGACCCTGGATGATATGGATTTGGAAAAAGAACGTGGGATTACCATTAAATCTCATGCGATCCAGATGGATTATGAATATAAAGGAGAAAAATATATTTTAAATCTGATCGACACCCCGGGACACGTAGACTTTTCGTACGAAGTTTCCCGTTCCATTGCTGCCTGTGAAGGAGCGCTTCTTATTGTAGATGCAGCGCAAAGCATTCAGGCTCAAACGATCAGTAATTTATACCTGGCATTGGAAAATGATCTTGAAATCATTCCTATACTAAATAAAATAGATCTTCCGTCTGCGAATCCTGAGGAAGTTACCGATGAGATTATGGGACTTTTAGGATGTAAATATGAAGATGTCCTTAGAGTTTCAGGAAAAACAGGAGAAGGTGTTCATGATTTGCTTGAGCAGATCGTTAACAGAATTCCGGCGCCGGTAGGGGATCCGGAAGCACCCCTTCAGGCACTGATCTTTGATTCGGTTTATAACCCGTTCAGAGGGATTGAAGCCTATTTCAAAGTAGTGAACGGAAGAATCTCTAAAAACGAGAAAATTAAGTTTTTCGCCACAGGAAAGGAGTATGGTGCTGATGAAGTGGGAACCTTAAAACTAAAGCAGGTTCCGAAAAAAACAATCGAATGCGGTGATGTTGGATATATTATTTCCGGTATTAAAGATGCAAGGGAAGTAAAAGTAGGGGATACCATTACTTCTTTTGTGAATCCTGCCGCTGCTGCGATTGACGGTTTTGAGGAGGTAAAACCGATGGTGTTTGCAGGTATTTATCCTATTGAATCTGAGGATTTTGAAGAGCTGAGATTCTCTCTGGAAAAACTAAGACTTAATGATGCTTCTCTGGTTTTCGAACCGGAAAGCTCTGCAGCTCTCGGTTTCGGTTTCCGTTGCGGATTCTTAGGAATGCTGCATATGGAAATTGTACAGGAGCGCCTGGAAAGAGAATTTGACATGAACGTTATCACGACGGTACCCAATGTTTCTTACCATGGATATTCTAAAAAGGATCCTGAAACCGCTATCTTAATTAATAATCCATCTGAAATGATTGATCCCAATCTTTTAGATCGGGTTGAAGAGCCTTATATCAAAGCTTCCATCATCACAAAATCTGATTTTGTAGGTGCTGTAATGACGCTTTGTATAGAAAAGAGGGGAGAAATTGTAAACCAGAGTTATCTGACGGCGGACAGGGTAGAATTAACATTCAATATGCCTTTGGCGGAGGTTGTCTTTGACTTTTATGACCGGTTGAAATCAATTTCTAAAGGTTACGCATCCTTCGATTATTCTCCGATCGGAATGCGCTCTTCTAAATTGGTGAAAATGGATATCCTGATCAATGGTGACATGGTGGATGCCTTATCTTCACTGATTCACGACAGCAATGCCTATTACATTGGTAAAAAAATGTGTGAAAAACTGCGTGAGCTGATTCCAAGACAGCAGTTTGATATTGCCGTTCAGGCAGCCTTGGGAGCAAAAGTTATAGCAAGAGAAACTATCAAAGCCCTGAGAAAAGACGTTACTGCAAAATGTTACGGAGGAGATATTTCGAGAAAGAGAAAACTTCTTGAAAAGCAGAAAGAAGGTAAGAAAAAAATGAAGCAGATCGGTCGTGTAGAAGTACCGCAGTCAGCATTTATGGCTGTTCTGAAGCTTAATGATTAAAAATCAAACCACTTATATATAAAATGCCGGAATTTTCCGGCATTTTTTTGTAGTCAATCACTCATAAAAATTTTAAAAAAAATAGATTCTTTAGTTTAAATTTGCCGAAAATTAATTTTCATGAAAAAACTCTATGTTCTTGCAGGGGTTCTTATATCTGCCACCTTCTATTCTCAAAGTCTCATGGGAAACCTAAACTCCGGCGGGGTATCCGGTCAGGATCTGATGTATACCGTAGGTGAAATTTATGTGATCCCCGATGATCCGGATCAGCAGAATTCTGGAACACTGGGAATGCTGTATCAGACTTCTTTACAGGTTTTGGGAGCTGGTGAAGTTATTGTAAAACAGGATAAGGTAAGTGTCTATCCCAATCCCACCGCAGATTATATCACCCTTCAGATATCTTCTCAAGAAAAACCAAAGGAAGTATCCGTGTATGATCTGTCCGGAAAACTGGTAATGCAGCAAGCAATTAGCAATGACCGTATTGACCTTTCTTCTCTGATGAAAGGCATCTATCTTCTTGTTTTTAAAAATTCAGATCTGAAGCCCGTTAAAATCATTAAAAAATAAACAATCACAATGAAAAAACTATATACTTTTTTGCTGGCATTAATGACAGCCACTTTATTCGCACAAATTCCCCAGGGATTTACATATCAGGCCATTGCCTTTAATGCTTCGGGAAATCCGGTGGCTAACGGGAATGTAACAGTGAGAATCAGTATTCTGAACAATGCTGCTTCAGGAAATAATCTGTATACGGAGACCCACAGCAAAACAACGAATTCAAAAGGACTGATCAATCTGAACATCGGGCAGGGCACACCCGTTTCCGGATCATTTTCCGGAATCAACTGGGCTTTAAATTCTAAATTTATTAAAGTGGAAATCGATCCGGCAGGCGGAACCAATTATACCAGTGTGGGAACCAACCAGCTGATGAGTGTTCCGTATGCGATGACCGCATCTAAGGTGGACGTTACTTCTCCCGCCTCTTCTGTCGCGGATGATATTGTTGAAGGGAAAAGTACCAATCATTTTTTTACCGATAAATATGACAGTAAAGTTTATGTTTTAAACTCCAAAACAGGAACCTGGTCTTCCCAGACCTATAATGTCGGATACACCAATAATAATACTACCCCGGAAATTACAGCCAAAAATGGAAATATCATGTTTATAGACAGGTATGACGGCAAAGTGTATATATTCAGTTCCAGATCCGGCGTGTGGGCTTCACAGCCTTACAGTGCAGGATATATTAATAACAATAACACTACGCCTTCCTTATTTTCTTTGTCCAATGGAAGTACGCTCTTTATCGATAAGTATGATCATAAAATGTATGTCTATAACTATACTAACGGGACATGGTCCGGACAGGAATTTAATATCGGCTATACCAATAATAATATAGTGCCCACAGCCATTGCTTCGGGAAGCAATTTTGCATTTGTTGATAAATATGAACATTCAGTAACTGTTTATAATACGAAAACAATGGATTGGAAAACACAGGTATTTAATGTTGGCTATTACAACAATAATTTAGATTCTCCAAGTGTTACCGTTTCGAATGGAAACTTCATATTTACAGATCGATATGATCATAAAATATATATTTTTAACTCAAAAACCGGGAACTGGACCTCTCAGGAATATAACATTGGGTATTTAAATAACAGTACCGCTCCGACGGTCGCCGGATCTGAAACCAACTAAAATAAAACCGTGTCATTCTAAATGAGACGGTTTTATTTCGCTTTATCTGATGAAATATTTATTACTGATACTGATATTAATATCTGACTCTTTTTTTTCTCAAACCATTGAGCTTAGAAATAAAGATTTAATAAGATATTATGAATTAATAAACAAAGCGGAGCTTGCTATTGTAGATAGTAGACTGTCTGATGCAAATGACCTTTATAAGCAGGCATTCAAAATTCTTGATCGTCCTCAGGCGAAGGATCTTTATAACTCAATGCAGGCAGCCTTAAAGACTGGCGATGCTAAGAATTCATATTCTCAATTTAAAGCATTAAAGTGCCTGGGTTATCCGTTTGACAAAAGTTTTGTCATCAATAACTTTAAGGGATCGGAAAAACAGATAGATAAATGCGATATAAAAATTGATTTAGCCTACAAAAAGACTCTGGATTCTCTAAATTCTATTGATCAGGAGAATAGGAAGCTTTCCAATGGAGATTATGCAAAATATCAAAAGGAAATAGCTAATAGCGATAGTATTGCATCCGTAAATTTATTAAAGCTGATAGACAATAAGGGATTTCCAAATGAATATAATATTGGTATAGGCGACAAATCCGATATTGCGTTACAGAGATTTTACCTTATCATTTGGCATCAATTGGCCACTAATATTTATAGTTCACAAAAGGTTAACTTTTCTGAGTCATTAGATAAAGCTTTAAATAACGGTAAAATAAGCCCTCAAAATGCAGCTTTTCTTTATGACCTTAACAATGGTACAAATAGTTTTTCGTCTCTACATTTCAATATAATGGAATTCGGAACCAGCAACGGCACTGATAAACCTTTAAAAGATCAGGTCGTAAGTAACACTGCACATACTGAATGTTGTTTTGTTCATGTTTGGTTCTTTCCGGAAAAAAGAAATGAAAAAGCGATTCGGATGGTTGCAAAAATTAATGAAAGCAGAAAGCGTATTGGCCTTCCAGATCTGGATTCGCAATTAGTAAAAGATGAATTTTATCTAAAAAACAAAGACTACATCTTTCAGGGTATTCCAGTAAAACAGGAAGTAATTGAAGATAGTAATAAAACAGAATATATAAAGAAAAGCTTAATTAAGTTATAATGATCCGTATAAATTGTTCACTCAAATCAGTCCAATAATTGCAAATTATTTCTTCGTATTAATGCTTAAATATTTTGTAAGACCCAAATGCAATACGATCATTATGGTGATGATTTGGAATCAGACATTTAAAAAAGTAAAGTTTCTCCATTTAAAGTTTGATATTGTTTATTCTAAAGCTTAACTTTGTGTATTCACAACGCAAATTAATACAATGGAGCCTCCAAAAAAATTACAGGATATAAAAGTTGCTGTAGACGCAGTTATTTTCGGATATTTTGATAAAAAAGACCTTCAGCTTCTTCTCATAAAAAGGAATATAGAGCCTTTTAAAGGGGGTTGGGCATTGCCGGGCGGTCTGGTTCTGGATGATGAAAATCTGGATGATGCCGTAAGAAGAGAACTGTCTGAAGAAGCGGGCATAAAACCGGATTTTCTGGAACAGCTCTATACTTTTGGAAACGTAGGCCGGGATCCCCGGAACCGTGTGGTTTCTATAGCCTATTTGGGACTTGTCAATCCCTCTTACCACGAACTTTTTGCCGATTCTGATGCAGATGACGCCCAATGGTTTAGTATTAACAAGCTTCCGAAGCTTGCTTTCGACCATCAGACCATTATTGACCTTGCTTTAAAAAGACTTCGGACAAAAATTCAGTTTCAGCCGATTGGCTTTAATCTCCTGAATGAAGAATTTCTTTTTTCAGACCTGGAAAACCTTTACAAAACCATAATTGGACAGGATATCGACCGTCGGAATTTTCGCAAGAAAATAATGAGTTACGGACTCTTGAATGATACGAATACGCTGAAAAAGGAAGGCAGTGGCAGACCTGGAAAGTTATTTACCTTCAATCAGGAAAAATACAAAGAATTGGAAGAACAAGGGTTTTACTTCGAAATCAAATAATTCAATCACAAATATCCCGGACTTTCACACAACTTTTCACAAAAAAATTTTGCCTGTTATTCTGAATGGAAGGAAAAGGAATGAAAGGTAAATTAAATCAGTTGAGATTTTTCTGATGCAAAATAACAGATGAGTTGAAATTTGCTTTAAACAATACAAGTTTTGCATCAATAGAAACGGGATCCAATAGGCTTTATTTAAGCATATCGGATGGGCTTTGGCCAAAATGTATAAATATAAATAATTCGTGAAAGATCTTTGAATATTTAGATCTCAATTAAATAAAATTTTAGGCACTGTAAATCAAATTATTACCACTATTAGTGTAAAATTAACACAAATTAATTTGGAAGATAAAATCATAATTTTCTACATTTGTGTAATAATAACGCAATCATGAAATACACTTTACAAAATGTCACTGAACGATTTAAACGAAAGGAAAAATTAAAATTTTTATTCTTCTGGGGACATACGGTAAAAGATGAAATTACGAAAGCCTGTTTCAGCCAGTGGTTTCCTTTGGAGTTTACCGAAAACGGAACAACGTATAAAACAGCTGAACATTATATGATGGCCGGAAAAGCGAAATTATTCAATGATGAGGAAATTTTAGATAAAATAGTGCAGGCGACTTCTCCGAATCAAGCTAAAAGCTTAGGCAGAAAAGTAAGAAATTTTGATCCTAAAATCTGGGATGAGCATAAATATGAAATCGTAAAACAGGGAAATCTGCTGAAGTTTTCGCAGAACGAAAAGTTTGGAGAATTTCTTTTATCTACAAATAATAAAATTCTGGTAGAAGCGAGTCCGTATGATAAAATCTGGGGAATCGGAATGCTGGAATCTGATTCAAGAGCTGAAAACCCACTATTGTGGAACGGTGAAAACTTACTGGGATTTGCTCTAATGGAAGTAAGAGATGAATTTAAAGGATAAAATCACACAGTATAACACAACCTACATCATGGAAAAAACAGAATTGCATCCACAGATCTTCTTGATTGAAAATTTTCTGACCGGCAGAGAATGCGATCATTATATTGAATTGACAAAAAATAAAATCTTTGAAGAAGCAAAAATCAATATGGGAGGACGACAGATGATGAGTAAGGGAATCCGGAACAATGATCGTCTGATGGTTTTTGATCATGATTTAGCTGAAACCCTTTTTCGTAAAGCAGCTGAATTTCTTCCTCAGATCCACGAAAATTACAATCTTCTGGATTTTAATGAAATGTTCAGAATTTATAAATATTCTGCTGGACAGAGATTCAAAATGCATCGGGACGGGAGCTACATCAGAAATGAAAATGAGAAAAGTTTTTATACTTTTTTAATATATCTGAATGATGATTTTGAAGGCGGAGAAACAGAATTTGAAAATCTGTTTACCGTTAATCCCAGAAAAGGTTCTGCATTGGTTTTTTATCATCCCCTGAGACATGAAGGAAAAACATTGATCTCCGGTTTAAAATATGTTTTAAGAACAGACGTCATGTATTCTAAAAAATAATACGGTTAAATAGAGTAAAACCGTGCATTTTCAAATTAGCGTAAAAATAACACAAAATAATGAATTATGGAAGAAGACCTAAAACCCAGATTCATCGAGTCATTACAGAGAAATAATGACCAGATCAGAGAAGACCGTGCCCGCATTATCGGAGAAGATGCCGCGCTGCTTTACAGACGGAGAGTGGAAGATATCGAACTGAAAATCAAAAGACTGGAAAGAGAACAGGAAGGTCTGACCGACATCAGTCCTTTAGACAGAAACAGCCTAGCATTCGCTGATTTTCAGCCGGAAGCATTCGTTCAGAAAGACATAGAGTTATCATTAATCATCAGAAATTTAAATATTCAGCTGGAGGTGACCAAAGCAAGATTTGAATATTTATTTGGCAAAAAATTTTAAGTTATGGGAAGTACAAGATATGACATGGATGCTCGTTATGACAGAGCAAAAAAAGCAGGATATGCATCAAAATCTGCAGCTGAAATCTTTACACAGAACGCAGAAAGAAAGGCACACGAATCGATGAACCCCATGGGTATTTCCTTCAGGGAGTCGCGAGATTCTGAAGTTCATCCGAATTCAGTTCCTATTATTTTAGGACTGGATGTGACCGGAAGCATGGGACATATTCCTTATGATCTTATTCAGGAAGGGCTTCCGAAACTGATGGGCGGGATTATCCAGGGCGGCGTTCCCGATCCGGCACTTTTATTCCTGGGAATCGGAGATCATGAATGTGATGGCTATCCTCTGCAGGTGGGTCAGTTTGAATCCGGAGATGAAGAACTGGATATGTGGTTAACGAGGACGTATATCGAATCCGGAGGCGGAGGCAATGCCGGTGAAAGTTATTTGTTGGCATGGTATTTTGCCGCCTTTCATACCCAAACAGATGCATTTGAAAAGAGAAACCAGAAAGGATTACTGTTCACCGTAGGTGACGAACCCTGTCTCAAAACACTTCCGGCTTCTGCAATCAGGGAAATTATGGGAACGGGTCAGCAGACTTTTAAGCACACTGAATTACTGGCAGAAGCACAAAAAAAATACGAAGTTTTTCACATCAGTGTTCTGCATTCCGGTCAGGCATTGAATGCAGACAAAGGCTGGAAAGATCTGTTGGGACAGAACTGTCTGTCTATAGAAGATTACAGAGATGTTCCTAAAGTAATTAAAGAAGTAGTATGCAGCAGGTTCAAAGATTCTTTTACAAATCGATCAAACGGAACGACAGGAGGATCAGATCACATTCAAATGTATTAAAATGAAATCAGCAAAAATAGTTATAGGCCTGGGATTTGGTGACGAAGGAAAAGGCATCACCACCGATTTTCTGGCTCAGCAGCATCCTGAATCTATTGTAATTCGGTTTTCCGGAGGCCAACAGGCAGCGCATACGGTGATGATTGGCGACAAAAAGCATATTCATTCCAGTTTTGCGAGTGGTGCGTTGCGCGGTCTGCCTTCTTATTTCTCGGAACACTGCACGATTCATCCGACGTTTTTGTTCAATGAAAGAAAAGAGCTCATTCAGAAAAACGGAAGTGTGGAACTGTATATCCATCCTCTCGCGAAAGTAACCACCCCTTTCGATGTTTTATACAACAGAAAAAATGTAAAAAACTTAGAACACGGAACCTGCGGGAAAGGAGTAGGGGCGACGATGAAGAGAAATGAAAGTCCGTTTAAATTGTTTGCGGTCGATTTAATCGCTCCACGAACGATGCTGATCGAAAAATTAAAGGGAATTGCCCATTATTATGGTTTCGAAGACGGAAAAGACATTAAAAATGCTTTACAGGACTTTTTAGAAGCAATTGATGCCATAAATTGGAAAATAGAAGGCTATGACTGTTTAAAAAATTTTGATCATCTTATCTTTGAAGGAAGCCAGGGAATTTTACTGGATATGGATCACGGGGTTTTCCCAAATGTGACATACGCCAGCACCACTTCAAAAAATGCCTTTGAAATCTGCAGCTTACTGAAAATTGAAAGTATCGAAATGTTTTACGTCACCAGATGCTACTCAACCCGTCATGGAAGCGGATGGATGAGTAATGAAAATGAGCTGACTTTAAAAAATAATGAAGAAGAAACCTGCACATTCAATGAATTTCAAAAGGATTTACGCTTCGGAGATTTAGATTATGATTTGCTGAATTATGCCTTAAAATTAGATCAGGCCTATGGTGTCGCCCAAAAGAAAAATTTGGTGATAACTTGTCTGGATCAGTTGGAGAAAACATTTCAAATACAAAAACTTAAGGTGACATTTGACAAGATTTTTGGATCTTATTCGCCTTATTCAGAAGATTTTAAAAGAATAGGTAAGCCAGATTTTGATTAAATTTAATCATGAAAGCAATCATTTATCAATAGGAATGGGCTTTAGCCCATTTCAGAATAATAGATCTGCTGGCTGTAGTCAAATCAGATAAAAATTGACCATGAAAACAATACAATATATAAGAGGAGACGCTACCAGTCCACAAACAGAAGGAAAGAAGATCATTGCCCATATCTGCAATGATATCGGAGGTTGGGGAAAAGGTTTTGTGAAGGCCATTTCCAATCGGTGGTCCGATCCTGAAAACGAATATAGAAAATGGTTTAAACGTGGGGGAAATTTCTGTCTTGGTGAAATTCAGATGGTTCAGGTTGAAGAAACTATCTGGGTATGCAATATGATTGGTCAGCATAAAATTACTACCCATTCAAAAAAAGTTCCGCCGATTCGGTATGAAGCTGTTGAAAAGTGTTTAGAAAAGCTTTCCGTTGGAGCTTCCGAAATGAACGCGAGTATCCATATGCCTCGAATCGGTTGTGGTCTGGCAGGCGGAACATGGGAAGAAATCGAAACAATTATTGAAAGAACTTTACTGAAAAATGTAGTGGAAGTATATATTTATGATCTTGAATGAATCAATTATTCGAAATTCAGAATAGCCTGTGAACTTTGCCTTGCGACTTTAAAATCAGTAAAAAGACTGGCAAAAAGCTTTACATTAAAAACAGGAGACATTAAATTATCAAAACAGGAATGATGAAAACAAAAACCTTATACAGGCCCGTTGGAGAAAAGGAAACGATTTTAATTATCGAAAGTAATTACAGAAAATTTCCGCCAAGATTGGAATGGCAGCCTATTTTTTATCCGGTCTTAAATGAAGATTATGCATCTGAAATTGCAGAAAAATGGAACACTAGAGATGAAGCGGGAAATTATTTGGGCTTTGTAACCCGATTTGAAGTTTTGGAAGAAGTAGCCAACCAGTATCCATTACAAAATGTAGGAGCAAGAAATCATAATGAATTGTGGGTTCCTTCTGAAGAATTGGAAACATTCAATCAGGCAATTGTCGGGAATATTATAGTAATCAAAGTTTTTATAGGAAAAGATTTTAAGAGAGCGGCTGATGCTAATATAGAAGACCTGATTTTAAAAGCTAAAAATTGATAATCAATTTAAAAAAATAAGAAATACCAGGCATTGTTGTTTGATGAAGATTTAAATAAAAAATTAAGGCTAAAATAATTCTGAAATGATGAATATTGAACTGATAAAAGGTGACATTACCAGAGTAGAAGCAGATGCTGTCGTAAATGCTGCAAATTCCTCATTACTTGGCGGAGGTGGAGTGGATGGCGCTATTCACCGTGTTGGCGGCGGCGCTATTTTAGAGGAATGTAAAGCTATCCGAAACCGGCAGGGGAAATGCAGGACAGGAGAAGCAGTGGTAACGACTGGCGGAAATCTTCCTGCAAAATATGTCATTCACACCGTTGGGCCGGTTTGGGATAATGACGCGAAAAAAAGTTCCGAACTTTTAGCAAATTGTTATAAAAATTCCCTGAAATTAGCAGAAAGTCTTGGGGTCAAAACCATCGCTTTTCCTAATATCAGTACAGGAGTGTACCGGTTTCCGAAGGAACTGGCCGGAAAAATTGCTGTTGAGGAAGTGAAAAATTTCACATCAGACATGATTGAAAAAGTCATTTTTGTCTGTTTTGATGATGAAAATGAAGAAATTTATAAAACGTTATTGGAGTAAATTAATATTCCGATTAACTATTCGGAGGTGCGCACTTTTCAGATCATAAAGATCTGGAATGGCAGGCATCTTCAGGTAACTAAAGATAAAAACATGAAAAAACTAACCATATTAACCGGCGCCGGAATCAGTGCCGAAAGCGGAATAAAAACATTCAGAGACGGAGATGGCCTCTGGGAAAATCATAGCATTACAGACGTTGCAAGCCCGGAAGGATGGCGAAAAGACAGAGCTTTGGTATTGGAATTCTACAACCAGAGACGAAGACAGCTTCATGAAGTGGAACCCAATGACGCGCATCGGTTAATTGCAGATTTAGAGAAGTATTTTGAAGTTCAGATTATTACGCAAAACATTGACGATCTGCATGAAAGAGCAGGTTCTTCAAATATTCTTCATCTACATGGAGAATTGTTCAAATCATGCTCGTGCAGTAATAAAAGTCTGATTTACGAACAGAGAGAAGATATAAAGATCGGTGATAAAGGGGAAGACGGCGCCCAGCTGAGACCCTTTATCGTTTGGTTCGGGGAAGATGTTCCGTTGATGAAAAAAGCCACGAAAAAAGTAAAAGAAGCCGATATTTTCCTCGTTATCGGAACTTCTCTGCAGGTATATCCGGCAGCAGGATTACTTCATGATATTAACGATGATTGCCTTTTAATTGTCATCAATCCCAATGAAACAGGGTTTGGTTACGGACAAAGAGCCGTTGTGATGAAAGAAACCGCTACAAACGGAATGAGAATATTATTTGATAAATTAATATCTCTGGCCTGATGGAAAATAGCGTAAAAGCAGGGATTTTTGGAGTCTGTATCGGTGATGCTCTGGGTGTTCCTGTCGAATTTAAAACCAGAGAAGATCTAAAACGGTCTCCGGTAACCCGAATGTTGGAATATATGTCCTGGAATCAGCCCAAGGGAACCTGGAGTGATGACAGTTCGCTCACACTTTGCCTTGCAGATGAATTGGCAAAAGGATATGATCTGGAAAAGATAGGGCAGAGCTTTGTAAAATGGAACCGGTACGGACACTGGACTGCCCACGGAAAGCTTTTCGATATAGGCGGTACAACAAGACACGCTATCGCAAGATTGATCAAAGGAGAAAGTGCCAGGTTTTCAGGAAATATTTTTGAAGAAGATAACGGGAACGGTTCCTTAATGAGAATTCTTCCCCTGGCCTTTTACCTTAAAGAGGAAGAAAATACCGGGAACGTTTATCAAACGGTTAAAGAGGTCTCATCCATTACACACGGGCACTTCCGCTCGGTCTTTTCCTGTTTTATCTATATTATTTTTGCAATTGAATTATTAAAAGGAAAAGATAAAAAAGAAGCCTATCGGCATGTTCAGAGAATGGCTTTGGAATTTGCAGAAATTCAGGGTTTTAACCCAGATGAGGTTCAGCTTTTCGACAGGATTTTGAAATACGATATTTCAGCATATCCGGAAGATGAAATCAGAGGAAGCGGTTATGTCCTTCACAGTCTTGAAGCTTCATTATGGAGTTTTCTAAATTCTGAAAGCTATGCTGAAGCAGTGTTGAAAGCAGTGAATTTAGGAGAAGATACCGATACAACAGGAGCCATCACAGGAGGAATTGCAGGAATTTATTATGGATTTGAAAATATTCCTGAAGAATGGGTGTCAGAGCTTATAAGGAAAGATGATATTGAAAAATTATGTGGTAGGCTAGAAAACAAATTAATGAATTAAAGATACAAGCCATGCATGAAAAAGAAAGAAAAAAAATAAGTAAATTTATAAGTTTAGTACTAAGACATAAACCTGAAGTCATCCATCTAAATATAGATGAATACGGCTGGGCAGACGTTGATGAATTAATGGCAAAGTCGGCAAATCATGGTAATGGCTTTACCTTTGAAGAACTTGATGAAATGGTAGAAACCAACGATAAAAAAAGGTTTGTATTCAATGAAGATAAAACCAGAATCAGGGCAAACCAAGGACATTCGATTGATATTGATCTGGCCCTGAAACCACAGCAGCCACCGGAATTCCTGTATCACGGAACCGCGCAGAGTAATATCGGTTCCATTTTGCGGAATGGGATTGAAAAAAGAAACCGGCAGCACGTTCATCTGAGTCAGGACAAAGAAACTGCTACTCAAGTAGGTATGCGTCATGGTAAACCGGTTATTCTGATCATCAGAACAAAGGAAATGTCCGAAGAGGGAATAGCGTTTTATCTGTCGGAGAATAACGTCTGGGTTACCGATTTTGTGGATGCAAAATATATTTCGAATTAAATGAAAAGAACATTGGCAATAGGTGACATCCACGGTGGATTCAAAGCACTGAAACAGGTTTTGAAAAAAGCCGCCGTCACTGAAAACGACACCTTAATTTTCCTGGGGGACTATGTTGATGGCTGGAGTGAATCTTCAGACATCATCCAGTTTTTAATTAGACTTTCCGAGAAGCAGCAATGCATTTTTATCAAAGGAAATCATGATGCCTGGGCAGAAGACTGGCTTTCTTTCGGAAGAGCTCCCGGGGTCTGGCTTTCCAATGGCGGTCGGAGTACAGTTGACAGTTATGCTGAATACAGTCCGGAAAATTTAGAAGCTCATCTGGAATTTTTTCAGAGGATGAAAAACTTTTATGTAGATGAAGAAAACCGTCTGTTTATTCATGCCGGTTATTCCTCGATGCACGGGCCGGAGAAAGAAGTGTATACCAGTAATTACCGTTGGGACAGAACGCTGTGGGAAACGGCTGTCGCTATGGATAGAAAATTATCAAAAAATTCAGAATTGTATCCTAAAAGACTGCTTTTATACAATGAAATTTTCATTGGTCATACACCTACCTTACACTTAGGATTCAGGGAACCTCTCAACAAGGCAAACGTCTGGAATCTGGATACCGGTGCCGCTTTTATGGGAGCTCTGACAATCATGGATGTTGAAACCAAGGCGTTCTGGCAAAGCGATCCGCTTCCGTTGTTGTATCCTGATGAAAAAGGAAGGAACAATGATAATGCAAGGTCCAAAAAACACTGAATATTCCTCTCTTTGATCCGGAAGATAATTTTTAAGCATAAGCATCTGCGCCATCTGCGAAATGCGTGGGATAAAAATTAAACATCAGGTCTGTCATTTTCAGGAAAGACGAATCCCACGTAGGTGGGAAGAGATTCTTCAATCTACTTCATTTCATTCTGAATGATAAATTATACGCAAAAAAACAACAGTCTGTTTCCCAAACTTTGAGTAATTTTGCAGACTGAAATATTACTCCATGAAACTGAAATATCTCCTGTTTTTCCTTATTTTTTCCTTAACATCAGCGCAGGATAACTATCAGACGCCTTTTGAAAAAGGAGATGGAAATCAGACCGTTACTTATGACGAGATGAATGCCTATTATCAAAACTTATCTCAAAATTTCAGCGTTATCCAGTATCTGAAAAAAGGAGAAGATGACAACGGAAAGCCAATTTATGTGGTCATTTATAATCCTTTTCCGGAGAAAGATTTAAACAAGCTGAGAAAAGACAAGGCCATCCTCTTTGTTAATAATGGAATACATCCCGGCGAACCTGATGGAATCGATGCAGCCATGATGCTGATGAGAGATTTAGCTACAAAGAAAATCAAAACCCCGCAGAACGTTGTCGTTGCCGCAATCTCAGCTTATAATGTGAGCGGCATGTTGAATCGCGGTTCATTTTCCAGAGCCAATCAGAATGGGCCTGAAGAATATGGTTTCAGGGGAAATGCAGGAAATTATGATCTAAACAGGGACTTCATAAAAGCAGATTCTAAAAATGCCCGGAGTTTCCAGGAAATCTACCATTGGCTGAAACCCGATGTTTTTATTGATAACCATGTAAGCAACGGCGCAGACTATCAATATACATTTACCTATATTTCCACTTTTAAAGAACGTTTGGGAAAGGTGTTGGGTGAATATTTCTACAATAGTTATCAGTCTGAAAACCTTGAGGACTTAAAGAAACTGGGCTACGAAAGTACACCGTATGTCAATATTCACGGGGATGTTCCGGAAGTGGGATTTGCATCGTTTGAAGATTCACCCAGATATTCTACAGGGTATACGACGCTGTTCAATTCTTTGGGAACCGTCCCGGAAACCCACATGCTAAAACCGTATGACAAAAGAGTAGATGCGACCTACAAATATATGCTGGTAAGTCTTCAGAATTTAGATAAAGATTACAAAAAGATAAAACAGCTTCGAATTGAAAATTTAAAGCAGTACCGGGAAGGAAAACAATATGGAATCCGGTGGAAAATAGACTCGACGAAATATTCTTCTATGGATTTTAAAGGATATGAAGGAAAATATAAACCCAGCGAAATTTCCGGTAAGCCAAGACTGTATTATGATCGCACCAAACCCTTCACGAAAAAAATAAAACTCTTTACAACCGGCGTTCCAACAGGATATATCACCATTCCGAAATATTACGTGATTCCCCAGTCACAATACCGCGTGATCGAAGAGCTGAGAAGGAATCAGATCCAGATGAAAATGATTCAGCGTGACAGCACTATTGCGGTACAATCTTATAAAATTAATGATTTTAAGACTGTGAAAAACCCTTACGAAGGGCATTATCTGCATTTTGAAACCACTGTTGAAAAGTCCGATAAGGTGCAGAATTTCTCTGCAGGGGATTATATCGTTTCAACCAGCCAGGAAGGCATAAAATATATTATCGAAACCCTAGAACCGGAAGCAATAGACTCCTTCTTCAACTGGAATTTTTTTGATGGAATCGTAGCGCAGAAAGAATACTATTCCGCGTATATTTTTGAAGATACGGCAGCACAATTACTGAAAAAAGATAAAGGGCTTAGGCGGAGATTTGAAGCGAAGAAAGCCTTCGATAAAAAATTTGCCGAAGACGGAACTGCCCAGCTGGATTGGATCTATATCAATTCGCCTTACTTTGAGGAAAAAACCTTCAGACAATATCCTGTCTGCAGAATTTTATAAGTTTTGTAGAGTACCCGCTTAATTAATTCAGATAAAGCTGATTCACAAAAATAGCTGCCCTGAATATAAAAAAAAATAAGCTGCTAAGCAGCTTATTTTATATTGGACCCATTATATAAAATTCGGATTCCCTGTGGCTCCCTGTGGAAGAAAAACAACTTTTCTTTTGATGTTTTTTGCCTTTTCCAGGGCTTTAATGGCTTTTTGTCTTTCAATTTCCCTGTTGAAATGGGAATTGTTGTTTTCAGATTGTGTAGATGAATTCATATGTAATATTTTTAGTGTGGTAATATCATCCAATCTAAAAGTATACCATTTTCGAAAAAGAATGAATATGTGGTATCCAAAAAAATGCGTTTCAGTCGAAACGCATTTTTTTATTTAGGTAAACCTCTTTTTAAGGCGGATTCAGCTCGTCTGATGGCAACTTTTTCTTTCCAGTCCATGTATTTGTTTTTAAAATTGGACTTCATGATATCATCAAACTTACGCTGAACCGTAAGATTCCATAATGATTGCGCCTTTACAGCCCATGACTTATCCCAGGCTCTCAGAGAGAGGGAGAAGCTGCCATCCAGATATTTCATCCAGTGCCACCAGCCGGTTGGCATAAATAGGGTGTCACCATGCTCCAGATAACAGTCGATACCTTCTATACCGTCAAGGGCAGGGAATTTTTCGAAATCCGGATGCTCGATGTCATAATCCTCAAGTGCATAAGTCGCATAGGGTAACTGGTATAGCCTCTCTTTCCATTTGTTTTCAAATAATATGACGTGCTTTTTTCCGTTGAAATGCGTGTGAAAAATATGCGCAAGATCGATATCAAAATGCAGGAAAGTAACGGAGCTTCTGCCTCCAAAAAACATACTCGGATATTTATCTAAAAATCCGCCCATCAGAGCCTTGGGAGAAATATAATCTTCAAGCAGTTTTGGGGCATGTTTTATAGGGTCAAAAAAGAAAATTCTGAGATCAGTAGGCTCTTTCTGAATGAGATCGATATAATCTGCAAATTTCATTTTTGTAGTAGGCGTGTTAATGGGAGCGGCAGGATCAGCCTTCTTAGAATCGTAAAGAGGTACTTCTACGTCCCCGACTACCTCCTTCATGTATTCCATCGTCCATTTCTGGTAGGCAGGCCACTTTCTTGCCATGTTTTTAATCACAACAGGCTTTCTTGGCTTCAGATATTTTTCGATAAACTCTTCCTGAGTAATATCATCTACAACATCTATAGGCTTTAAGTTAATTCCCATTTTATAAATTTTATGTTACAAAATTATTAAATAAAAGATTACAATACCGTGTTTAAATTTTTTTTAATCTATGATTCAAATCATTATTTTAAATACTCAGACTAAATAAAAAGATCTGAACATCAAAATACCCTGTAAGAATATTACAGGGCAAAAACACAAATTGATGAATAAGGATTTATTCTGTTGCTAATATAAAACTTTATTATAACTGCAAGATTGTGTAAAGGTTTATATTGTAGGTTGTTATGTTGCATTTCTATTCATTTTATTCTCCTATATGACTTCCAATCAGATACACTTTAAGAATAGAATCTTTTTTGTAGTATTTTTTAAGGAAAAAAAATTTTTTTAAAAAAATATAACTAGTTTCGTAGTGATAAAGAGGGCTTTAACCTTTTATTATAAAATACATCTCTATAAAAGTGTAACAAAAAATAGTTAACATGAACTAATTACGAAAATAATAATTTATGAAAAAAAATATTTCTTTATTTCTGATGCTTCTTTTCTCCGTACTCACGTATGCACAAAAAACGGTTACGGGGAAAATTACAGACTCAGATGGAGAAGCAGTGCCCAGCGCAAGTGTCACCATTGAAGAACCGGGAAAAGATGCCATTCTTGCGTATGGAATTTCGAATTCAAAAGGTGAATACAAAGTAACGTTCACGTCATCTGAGCCTAAAGTAGATCTGAAAGTGAAAGCCTTTAATCAAAGACCTCTTACCCAGCAGATCTCAAACAGTGACCAGACAATAAGCTTCAAAATGCAGTCTGAAACCACAGAAATAAAAGAAGTTCAGCTAAAGACCAAAATGATTACCTCCAGAGGAGATACCATCGCCTATGACCTTAAGGCTTTCGATAATAAAAATGACAGAACCCTTGCCGATGTAATGAAAAAAATTCCGGGTATTGAAGTGAATACCGACGGAACGATTCTTTACCAGGGAAATGCAATCAACAAATTTTATGTTAACGGAAAAGATTTAATGGAAGGAGGGTATGGCACCATTAACAACTCTCTTCCGAAAGATGCCGTATCCAAAGTGGAAGTTCTGGAAAATCACCAGCCCGTAAAAATTCTTCAGGATAAAGTACCTTCCGATCAGGCGGCTATTAATATTAAGCTGAAAAATTCTGTTACCATGACGGGAAGGGGAGAAGTAGGAACAGGTTTTGGAGATCCCTGGCTCTGGAATGTAAAATTAACCCCGATGTTTTTCGGACAGAAAAGCCAGTGGGTCGTTAATTATAAAACCAATAATATGGGGGAGCAGGTCGAAAATGAAGGAAATATCCTCGCTTTCGGAAGCAGTTGGGAAGGAAGAAGGATCAATGCATCTCAGAACGACTGGCTTAATGTAGAAACAGCAAGTACCCCGAATACTCCGGTAAAAAGATATCTGATGAATAATGTTCATTATGTATCGGCCAATTACCTGACCAATATCGACAGTAAAAAGGAGTGGGAGCTGAAAGCCAATGCGAATTATACCAACAATGCCGTAGAACGGGAAGACTACAGGGAAACTACGTACCAGACAGGAGATCTTGCGGGATCAAAAGTAATTAACAGTATAAGAAATAACTTTTATACCGATAAAATAAAAGGGGAACTCATCTTCACGAAAAATGCGAAAAAAGGATTCTTTAAAAACACCACCAGTTTCAGCCAGTTCTGGAACGGAGACCGGGCTGTTGCGGTTCGGGAAGGCAGAACAGGAAATGAATCTGTACAGTCTCCGACTTCTTCATTCCAGAATTCATTAAGCACCATCATTCCGTGGAAAGAAAAAATGGTAAATTTTAAATCATTTATCAATTATCAGGATGATACACAAACGCTCCAGGTTTCTCCCGCCAGCTATATGCAGATTCCTTTTAAAATAAGTGCAGATTCGATCGGAAGAATTAATTTTGCCCCCGGATCTGTAGCTGAACAGAGATTCAGACTTAAAACATTAGACACATCCCACTCGGCGAATATCAGTTTTTCAACCAAAGGCTGGACTTTTACGCCACAGGTTGGACTGGATTTTTCATCAGACCAGCTAAATACTAACTTTAACGGTTTAGCAGTTCCTGTGAATCCCGGAGACCAGCAGCCGGACTTCAGCAGCCCCGCTTACGAAAACGATCTGAGATTTACAGAGATCAATCCAAATGCGTCACTGGGTGTCAATTATAAATCGGAAAATTGGATGTTATTCGCCAACTTTCCTGTTAATTTCAACAATATTAAAGCGGAGGACGGCCAGAGAGGGGTTTCGAAATCCTTAAATAAAGCGACTTTCACACCGAATATTTTTGCCCAATATTCATTTGCTTCTTTCTGGAAAGCCAGTGTCAACGGAAATATAAGCAATAACTTCGGAGATATCAAATCGGCCTATGCGGGATATATGTTGCTTTCGCCGACAGGATTTAATGTGATGGATCCCAATAACCCGATTCCGCAAACAACAACTTCCTCTGCAGGTTCAAGAATAGAATACAGAAATCCGCTGAATAATTTATTCTTTAATGTAAATTACGCATTAAGCGACAGCAAAAGAAATCTTCTGGCAGCTCCTATTCTGGACCCCGCCACAGGATTTACATTAATGCAGTATAAAAATCAGGAAAATCATGCAAAGAGCAGCCGGTTAAGTGCCGAGGTCGGAAAATATTTCCCGAAGTTTAAGACCAACGCATCAATCAGCTATGGCAATACAACATCCGTTTCAGATGCCTTTTTAGATGATGAAGAATTTAAGAATAGGAACAACGCCCAGACTTACGGATTTAAACTGAACAATACCTATTTCAGCTGGATGAGCGTTGATTATAATATGAGCCTTTCAAGAACGAAGCAGGACAGCCGGGAAGGAACCCTGGGAGTGAACAAAGGATATAACCATAATCTGGCTGTTTTTTTCTACCCGATTGAAAACCACACCATAGGATTCAACTGGGATCAGGTCAATACGGTGAACGGACCGAATAAATACAATAATCCATTTTATGATATATCCTATCAGTTTTCATGGGCTAAAAAGAAAGTCGATTTTGAACTGAAATGGATGAATGTCGGAAATCGTAAAGTCTTTGAAACCTATGATCTGGACGGACAGTTCAATGCCATCCGATACACCAGAATACAGCTTCGCCCAAGCCAGGTAATGTTTACGGTGAAGTTCAACTTTAAATAAATTAAAAACCAATCTTACTGAGATTGGTTTTTTACTGGAAGAAGCTCCGGGAAACCTAAGATTTACGGTAAGTCCGTAGCATAAGTGCTGCATCACACCATGAAATCAGTAATGGTTCTAATGATGAATATCTGTACAGCTTCGGTCTCGTCCGTAGGATAAATCAAGGATCCGGAAAATTGTAAAAGGATCATAGGGTTCTGAGCTGAAAATTTCATATAGTTTTACTGGATTGAATAAAAAAATAAAAAATTATGTAACAAAATCTGTAAACTATAAACTAATAACCATAAACATTCTATTAAAATGAAAAAACTATTCTCTTTATTCTTTATCATGGTTCTGGTTTTTGTTAATGCACAGGAATCTAAAGAAACGGCAAACCGCTTTTTCTATGAACTGACTTTTAAACCAAAGAAAGACTCTGCAAAGCTCGATAAAGTAATCGCCATACTGGACATTACAGGAAAAAAATCCATCTATCAGGATTATACCGTTCCTGCACAGGATTCCATTATTAAATCTGCCGTAGAAGAAATGGAAAAAACCAAGACTTTCAAGGATATGAGTAAGCTGGTAAAAATGCCGAAGTTTTCTTATAAAATTGTGAAAACATATCCGGATATGAAACAGCAGTATGTTGATAGAATCAGTATGAATTTGTTTGGTTTTGATGATCAGGTTACCTTAAACTGGAATATTTTACCGGAAAAAGAAAAAATAGGAGCTTATAATACTCAGAAGGCAACTACGGAATTCGGTGGAAGAAAATGGACTGCCTGGTTTACGACAGAAGTTCCGTTTCAGGATGGACCTTATAAATTCTACGGGCTTCCGGGCCTAATTGTAAAAATTGAGGACACTGAGAAAAATTATTCATGGAAACTGAGCGGAAATAAAAAAATCGAAAATTATGAAGAATTGACCTATTCTGACAAGATCAATGCTAAATATGGGATTCCTACTACCGTAACCCCTACGACTAAAGAAAAGCTTGATAAAGCGTACATCGGATATAAGCAGGATCCGATGGCTGAATTCCGTCAGAAAATAAGCCCTGAAATGATGAGTATGAAAATGCCGGGTTCAGATCTTACAATTGGGGATTTTGCCAAAAAACAGGAAAAAATGGCTAAAGACTTTTTTAACGCCAACGATAATCCAATTGAAAAAAATCAGGTTCAGGATAAAAAGAAAAAATAGCATTCTTATCAACTAAATTATATTGAAGTCACCCCGAGCATAAATGTTATGTTTGGGGTGATTTTTTTTAATTAACATAATATAGTGATGTTGCAAATAGCCGCAAACACAGGTGGATTTGATGAAAAATATACTAAAATATTTGGCTACTGGATTAATTTAGTTTATTTTTGAAAAAAACATTTTAAAAAATTATTTCGACATGAAAAAACTCATTTTCGGATCATTATTCATGATCTCCATGGTTACCTCTGCAAAAACGGCAGAAACAAATCCAACATCAGATTTAAAAAAAGAGGACCAAGTTTTAGTTGCTAAAAAGACACTTCAAAACGATAGTAAAGAAGCGAAAAAAATTGAGGTTACCTCAAGAATTGCAGTTGATCCTTGTGTCGTTGCTGTAGTGGTTCCTCCGCCTACCAATTTGGACGCTTTGCTGGCCTGTCTGAAATCAATATCTGATTCGGTACAGCCGTAAAAACAAATAGACAGAACAATTTTAAAAAAACCGGGTATTTATATCCGGTTTTTTGTTTATGTAAATCGTTATTTAGATTAAATTTAAATAGCGTATATTTGCATACACAAAAATCAGGCTTTGAAAGAGAAGAATTTACATAAGTTGAGCGCTTTTCCCAAAAATAAACTGGGAAAAATATCGGGGTATGATAACGAACATCTGAAGATGCCCAATAAAATCATTGAAATGGGTCTTCTGCCGGAGACATCGTTCCGAATTTTGTACCAGGCTCCGTTCAACGGACCTATGTATGTGGAATTTGGAGAAGAAAAAAGCCGTATTGCACTTCGGGAAGAGGAAGGAGATTTTATTATTGTTGAAGAATTGATTTGATGCAGGAAAACAAGAAAAAACAGGTACTTTTAGTCGGGAATCCTAATGTAGGAAAGTCAACGGTTTTTAATGCGCTCTGCAACAAAAAACAGAAAACCGGGAATTATGCAGGAGTAACGGTAGCAAGCCATTCGGGGCATTACAGGTACAGGAATGAGGAGGTTGAGGTCGTTGACCTGCCGGGTTCTTACAGTCTGTATCCAAGCTCCGAGGACGAAGCCATTTTTTCCAAATTTCTTTTAGATCACCAGAAGGATTATGCAGGCGTTATCTATATCCTTGAAGCATTAAGTTTAAAAAGAGGTCTGCTTCTGTTTCAGCAGATCCAGGATCTGGGAATTCCGATGATTCTGGTCATCAACCAGATCGATCAGGCAGAGAGAAGAGGAATTACCATTGACTTTCAGAAATTTTCAGAATCTCTGGGGATAAAAATCATCAAGACCAATGCGAAAGAGCAGATGGGTATTGATGAAATTAAAGAAGCTGTTTTAGCAAATAATTTTGTAAAAACCGACAAAGCTTCATTCCAAACACCGGATGAGCATAAAGATTTTATACAGAAAATAGCGGCACACAAAGGTCTCGATAATGAATATAAAGCCTGGATGAGCCTTTCGCTCGGAACAGATTCAGTGAGAACCGGAGCACTGGCGCGACAAGTAAACGAACCAGACTCTAAAAGCTTGGTTCCAAAAAGATTACAGGTTCAGGAGACCGTGAGGAGATATCAGAACGTTGATAAAATTCTGTCTGATGTCATCACCAAAAAACCACAGTTCAAAGAGCTGTTAACCGAGAAACTGGATAAGGTTCTGGTTCATAAGTTCTGGGGATATGTCGTTTTTATGATGATTTTACTCCTCATTTTCCAAAGCGTATTCTTCTTGGCAGAATATCCGATGAACTGGATCGATGATGCCTTCGCATGGCTTTCTGCTTTTACCGGGGAGCATCTGCCGGAAGGACCTTTAAATTCATTGATTTCAGATGGAATTATTCCCGGGTTGGGTGGTATTATCATTTTTGCACCTCAGATCGGAATTCTGTTATATTTCCTTTATTTACTGGAAGATTCAGGATATATGGCACGCGTAGTTTTCCTGATGGACCGTATTTTACGGCCGTTCGGACTCAATGGAAAAAGTATAGTTCCGCTGGTTTCCGGAACAGCCTGTGCGATTCCGGCCGTGATTTCCACAAGAAACATTGAAAATTTAAAAGAAAGACTGTTGACAATCCTGGTGACGCCATTTATGACGTGTTCTGCCAGACTTCCCGTTTACAGTATCATTATCGGCCTTATCATTTCAGATAAGACTTTTTTAGGAGTACAGTATAAAGCTTTGGTTCTAATGGGAATGTATTTATTAGGTTTCTTCGTAGCTTTACTTTCTGCAGCCATTCTTAATAAATTTATCAAAAGCAAAGGCAAGACTTATCTTGTGATGGATCTGCCGACATATAAAAAGCCATTGTTCGGATATGACCTGAAAATGGTGCTCGGAAAGGTCTGGGATTTCATTACCGGCGCCGGAAAAATTATTTTCATTGTCAGTATCATCATCTGGTTTCTGAGCTACTTCGGTCCGAAGCAAAAACCGGATCAGTGGGTGGCAACAAATGTAGAGCTTGATCATTCTTATCTGGCCAAAATCGGAAAGGGGATAGAGCCGGTAATTGCTCCTTTGGGCTACGACTGGAAAATGGGAGTAGGAATCCTGACAAGCTTTGTGGCAAGAGAGGTTTTCGTAGGAACGATGTCTACTTTATACAGTTTAGATGATGACGCTCCTGAAATGAAAGTCATTGATAAAATGCGGCATGATGTGAAGCCAAATGGAGAAAAAGTCTTCAATTTTGCAACAGGAGTGTCGGTGCTTTTATTTTACGCATTTGCAATGCAGTGTATCTCTACACTTGCAGTAGTTTACAGAGAAACCAAAAGCTGGAAATGGACCGCTTTTCAGGTTGCGATGATGACAGGTTTGGCCTATTTTGTGTCGATGTTTGCTTACCAAATATTAAAGTAATGGAATCTTCATTAATTTTACAGTATATCATTGTTTTACTGATCGTTGGATTCGCGTGCTATTCTTTATTCAGAATATTGAGAAAGAATTTTGCGCCGAAAAAATTCAGTTCAAAAAGGACCAACTGTGATAAAGATTGCGGTTGTTCATAATAAACCGATAAGGAGTATTAAAAAATGTGGTATTTTCATTTTCTGAAAACTAAACCCATTTTGGATTGAAACACCGAAAAATATTTTTTGTAATACTTTTTCTATCCGCTGTTCACGGAAGAGCGCAGGAAGATTCTGCCAAAATCATATCGTATGGAGATCGCGTGATGATCCGTGCTACTGCAGACACCAATATAGAAAGCTATACATTTTATACAGAAGGAAATCAGAAGGAGACCGTACTTTCGATCAACAACAAAATAAAAACCTCTGTTTCCGTAGATTACAGAATTATAAGTGCAACCCTGTCTTTTGCGCCTAAATTTATTTCTTCAAATAAATACAATCCTCTGAAAGGAAATAGTGCTTACACCGATTTTACGGTCAGGTTCTTTCCTGAAAGACTTACTCAGACCCTGTATTATAAGAATGTAAAGGGATTTTATGTTGAAAATATGCAGGACATCCTGCCCGGATGGCAAAAAAATAAGGATGCCTATATTCAGTTTCCGGATCTTAGGGTACAGACTTTCGGAGGATCTACCGCCTATGCGCTCAATAAAGATTTTTCCGTGAAAAGCATCTATACCCAGGGTGAATGGCAGAAAAACAGCAGGGGAAGCTGGACTCCTTTTCTGGATTACGATTATACCATTTTCAGCAATACCATAGCAGGACAGAAAAGCAAAGAAACCCAGATTAATATCGGAGCGAATATGGGCTATTTCTACAATTGGGTGATTGCCGGTAAAGTGAATATTGCTCCCTATATAGCAGCTGGGCTTGGAGGGAAATTTTCGAGTTTCAGAGATACTTTGGAAGACGGAACGAAAGGGATGAGAGAAAACACCCAATATCTGACCGTAAGGTTTGGCAGTGGGCTCCACATCGGGTACAATACAGACCGGTTCCTGTTTGGAGGAAAGATGATCTTTAATGCCAATGCTTACAGTCAGAAAGAAAATTATACGGTGGAAAACAGCAATTATTTCGGGCTGGTTTATGTAGGATACCGCTTTGCTCCTCCAAAGGTGGTAAAAAGCAACTACGATAAGCTTCAGAAAAAGATCCCCATCTTATAGGTAAAGTCTTTTTAAGTATCTTTGCTGCGGAAATGAGACATAAACCAATTAAATATATATAAAAACATAATGTCGTTAATTAAATCTATTTCAGGGATAAGAGGAACCATAGGTGGAAAAGTGAATGATAATCTGACACCTCTTGATGTTGTAAAATTCGCTTCGGCGTTCGGAACGTGGCTTCAGAATAATAAAAATAAAAAGGATTTAACCTTAGTGATCGGAAGAGACGCCAGAATTTCCGGACAGATGGTTTCTTCTTTGGTAACAGCAACATTGCAGGGCCTGGGGATCAATGTTATAGACCTGGGACTTTCTACAACACCTACTGTTGAGATCATGGTGCCGGAACTGAAGGCTGACGGAGGAATTATCCTTACCGCTTCACATAACCCCAAGCAGTGGAATGCACTGAAATTACTGAATGAAAAAGGAGAATTTATCACCGGAGAAAACGGAGCGGAGGTTTTAGCGCTGGCTGAAAGTGAGGATTTTAATTATGCAGAAGTGGATAATTTGGGTCAATATGAAACCCGTGACGATGCTTTTGATATCCATATTCAGCAGATTCTTGATTTGCCAATGGTGGATGCTGAAGCCATCAGAGCGAAAAATTTTAAAGTTGTCTTAGATGCTGTAAATTCCACAGGAGGGATTGCCATTCCGATGTTGTTGGATAAATTAGGTTGTGAAACCATAAAATTATATTGCGAACCCACAGGCCAATTTCCGCATAATCCGGAACCATTGAAAGAACATTTGGGAGATATCTGCGAATTGGTGAAGAAAGAAAATGCTGATTTGGGAGTTGTGGTAGATCCTGATGTCGACAGGCTGGCGTTAATTGATGAAAACGGCGAAATGTTCGGAGAAGAATATACCTTAGTTGCGGTGGCAGACTATTTACTGAAAAATAAAAATGGAGCGGCTGTTTCAAATCTTTCTTCAAGCCGTGCCCTAAGAGATGTTGCCCATACTCATAACTCAGAATATTTTGCGAGTGCTGTTGGGGAAGTAAATGTGGTTACTTTGATGAAGGAAAAAAATGCTGTCATCGGAGGAGAAGGAAACGGAGGAATTATATATCCCGATTTACATTATGGAAGAGATTCTCTGGTTGGCGTTGCCTTGTTTCTGACCCATCTGGCGAAAGAAAATAAAACCGTTTCTGAATTGAGAGCAGGATATCCGAGCTATTTTATGGGTAAAAAGAAAATAGAACTGACTCCCGAGATCAATGTGGATGATATTTTAGTTCAGATGGAAAAAGAATATCAGAATGAAGAGGTTTCTACGGTAGACGGTGTGAAAATAGATTTTGAAAACAATTGGGTCCATCTTCGCAAATCGAATACGGAGCCGATCATCAGAATTTATACTGAAGCCCGATCTCAGGAAGAGGCAGACAGATTAGGAGACGATATTATCGCAAAAATCAAAAGTTTGATTTAATAAATATAACGGGACGGGACTTTAGGTCCCGTTCTTTTTTCACAGTAGGTACATCTACTTAATAACACATTTTTTTTCAAAGACACACTCAAAAAAAAGATTGAGAAGCAGATTATATTAACCGTTTTCGAGAATTCAGGAATATTCGCGGCAGCTGTTAACGTAGATTAAAAGTAGATAAAGAAAGAGTTTAAGTAAAAAATATCAGAAAGGTTTACAGTAGAGATATTTCAGGCTAAAACGATTAATTGTGTTAATTTAACAATAACTCCTCTTTATTTTTCCGGAATAATTTGATTATTATCTTCTTTTCACTATCTTTAAGATAGAAATTTACAAAGATATATGTCAAAAAAATTTCGCAACTTTGCATACGTTTTGAATGATAAATTTCAAAATTAATATTAATTAATAAGTTTGTCGAGGTTTGTAAGCATATTCGAACATTGGCTGACGAGGGAAAAAAGTATTGGAAGAATATTTTGGAAATGAACTTGTAAAAAAGTTCGAGGAAATGATGGAAAACAATGATGAATTCTACTTTGATACAGAAGAGTTGGAAGATATCATTGTTTATTATCTGGAGCTTGGAGATTTTAATTATGCTGATACAGCAGTAAATTACGGTCTGAAGCTTCATCCCAATTCTCTGGATATCAAGATAAAAAAACTTGAAATTCTTCTGGAATGGGAAGATTATAATACGGCAAAAGAACTTATCAATGAGTTAAAGGGTTCCTCAATGGAGAATACCGACTTCCTGGTATGCTATGCGAAGTATTATTCGAATTTAGGAAATCCTAAAAGATCCATAGAAATTTGTAAAAAAGCACTGGAACTGAAAGAAGAAGAAAACTTCCTTCACAATTTCATTGCAGATGAATATGTTAATTTAGGAGATCCTTTTAACGCTCTTAAACATTACAGGAAAGCACTGAAAGAAGACCCCACCGATGAGTATTCGCTGGAAAACAGTATGATCTGCTTTGCTGATCTTAATAAGAGCGATGAGGCCATTGCGTTTCTTAACGAATACCTGGATGACTTTGCCTATTCGGAGGTCGCATGGTTTGAATACGGACAGTTTTATTTCAACAGAAAAAACTATGAGGAGGCTATTAAAGGATATGATTATCTACTGGCCATTAACTCAAGCTCTGTGGGAGTATATGCCAATAAAGCTGCCTGCTATGAAGCATTAGGACAGTACCAGAAAGCCATTGAAGTTTATGAAGAAATGCTGGAGCTTGAATATACGAAAGCTTTTACATTCTATAAAATAGGACTTTGTTATAAAGCCTTAAAACAGCCGATCGTTGCTTTAAATGCTTTCCAGAAATCGCTAAGGGAAGATCCTCAGTTTTATCTGTCGATGATGGAACAGTCTTATCTTTATGAAGAGATGGGCGGCATGTCCGAAGCATTGCACTTTGCAAAAGAAGCCACCCATTTAAACGAAAATAACCTCGATTATCAGAAAAGACTTGCATTTTTATTTATCGACTCCGGAAAATTTGAAGAAAGTCTTTCTTGTCTCAAGAAATTAGTGGATGCAGAGCCATCGAGATTTTATAATTGGTATGCTTTTTCGGAAGTGCTGATGTTGCTGGGTGAATATGAAGAGGCGGTTACTATTTTATACAGTGCCTTAAAAGAACACGACCGGGCAGAATTGTACTACCAGCTCAGCAATTGTTATTTTAATTTAAAAGATCAGGAAAAAGGGGCCGAATCCCTTCAGAAAGCTTTGGAATTAGACCCTTCTCTGGCTACAGATATGCAGAAAAAATATCCCTACATCAAAGATGAGGTGAAGAAGGTCAAGGCAAAAGTGAAAAAGAAAAATTAGTCATTGTCACTCGTTCAGATGGTAAAAAAAAGATAAAATCCTGCAGCAATGCAGGATTATTTTTTTATAACCGCCGGCCGGGCTCTTAAAAATATCAGTCCGGCAATGATAATACCTGCTCCGATAAATTGTAAAACGCTAAGTTTTTCACCGTCCAGAAGACCCCAGATGATAGCGACAATCGGCATCAGAAGGGTAACAGTAGATGCAAATAGGGGAGTGGAAACTTTTAACAGCCGGTAATTCATCATCATGGCCAATCCGGTTCCGAATACAGAAAGCAGACCTACAAACATCAGGCCTGTCAAATTATTTTCACTAAAACTAAAGGTGGAGAAGAATCCTGTAAAGCATAAAGCAACTAATGAGGGGAAAAATAATACGAAAGAAAAAACAGAAGCCGATAAGACTGTTGAGGAAACTTCCATTAATTTAGATTTTACGGTCGTTGTGCTCAACGCATAACATAAAGTAGCCAGTAGTAATAATAAAATGGGAATCAGTTTAAATTTTCCGCCTTCCCCGTCACCGCCGAAGGCGAGTAAGCATACGCCTGCAAAGCTTATTAAGGTCCCTGTCATCTGTCGTTTTGTTGTTTCAAACTTCCAGATCAGGGCACCGACAATAATCACAAAAATGGGCATCATGGAATTGATGATTCCTGCAATACTGCTGCTGACTTCCGTTTCGGCAATCGGAAACAGAAACATCGGAATAAAATTTCCCGTAAACGCAGCCAGCACAAGCCACTTTAGATGTTTTTTAGGAAACAGTTTATATTTTGAAATGGCAATAGGCATTAAAATTATTCCGGCGATCAAGACCCTTAATGCGCCAACCTGATAGGGGCTGAAATGTTCCAGTGATTTTTTTATCAGGATAAAAGACGATCCCCAGATGAGACTCAGGACGACCAGAAGAATCCATTTTTCTCTATCTGCGTTCATTATTTTTATGTAAAATTTTTAGAAATTCTATTTTAGGAATCATTTTTGCGCCCAGACTTTCCAAATGCTCCGTATGAGACTGGCAGTCAATTAATTCTATGGTGTCTTTGTTATTTTCAACAAAGTAAATAAATCCTGCTTTTGAAGCATTGCTCACTTTTGCAAACATACTTTCACCACAGAAAACGTGACCGATCTGAAGACCATAAAATCCACCCACCAGTTCATCGTTTTGCCAGACTTCAATACTTCTGGCCAGCCCGTATTCGTGGAGCTGAATGAAAGTTTCCATGAGTTCATCCGATAACCACGTTCCTGTTTGGCCCTTTCTGTTGGCCTGCTGACAGTTTCTGATAACTTCCCTGAAATTTTTATTCTCAGAAAAGGTAAAAATACCACGCTGCAGTATTTTTTTCATGGATTTTGAAATCTTCAATTCGCTTGGATACAGCACAAAACGCGGATCCGGGCACCACCAAAGAATCTCCTCCCCCGGGTTATACCAGGGGAAAATTCCCAGTTGATAAGCAAACCAGATTCTTTCTATAGAAAGATCGCCACCGAAAGCGATAAGTCCGTCATGGCCATCGTAAATTTCCGGATCCGGGAACGAAATCTCGTTTTCTTCTAATCGAACCATTTTTTAAGGAAAAAAAATCCCACTTAAGAAAGCAGGATTATATTTCAAGTATTTTCTTCTCATTAGAAAGGTAAATCATCGTCATCGTCTCCGGCAAACGGATTTTCGTTGGATACAGGAGATGAAGATTGTGACGGCGCAGCCTGTGTAGGCTCTGAACCATTATCGAATACCTTTTCTACTCTCCACCCTGTAATGGAGTTGAAGTATTTTGTTTCACCCTGAGGAGAAACCCATTCTCTTCCTCTGATGTTGATTCCGACCTTTACATTTTCCCCTTCCTTCAAATTATCCAATAATCCGATCTTATCAGACAAAAATTCAATGTTTATCGGCTGAGGATACTGTTCCTGCGTCAGAATAACCATTTCTCTTTTCTGAAAACCGCTCGCAAAAGTCTGAGCATCAAATATTTTCTTTACCGTTCCTTGTAATTCCATATCATAATAATTAACGATGTAAAAGTAAGAAAATCAATCGTAATAAAGGCTACGGGAGAAAAAAAATGTAAAAAAATTAATTTTTTTTTCTAAAAAGTTTGGAAGTAAAAGAATTTATCCTATCTTTGCACCACTGAAAACGGAAAACGAAACAAGTTCTTTAGAAAATAAGTTTTCAGAATAAACAACGCGGATGTGGTGTAATTGGTAGCCACGCCAGACTTAGGATCTGGTGCCGAGAGGCGTGGGGGTTCGAGTCCCTTCATCCGCACAGTATGCGAAAATAGCTCAGCTGGTAGAGCACAACCTTGCCAAGGTTGGGGTCGCGGGTTCGAATCCCGTTTTTCGCTCCACGCCATGCCCTGGTGGTGGAACTGGTAGACACGCAGGACTTAAAATCCTGTGCCTCTTTTGGCGTGCGGGTTCAAGTCCCGCCCGGGGTACTTTAAAAAGCTGATAATTTTAGATTATCAGCTTTTTTTGTTTATTCGGTGTCTTTATTTATTAATTTTCATTGGTCCTGGAAATGAAACTACAGGAAATCTGTTTTAACATATTCCGGTTAGCGATTCTTCTATCAGCATTGTATTGCAAAATAATTCGGAACTGGAAACATCACTCATAAAAAAAGATACCAGAACCGGGATCGGATGATCTTTGTCCTGATATCAAAAATGAAAATCTATTACTTATTTATTACTCAAAACTATTTTTTTATAAAGGTTTTTGACAAAGATTTTGAGGGTCCGCTGATTTTAATAAAATAGATGCCACTGGCGAGACTGCCCGTATTGATTTTTTCATCATAATATCCATTAAGAGACTTTATCTTTTTTAATAAAACAACTGATCCTTTTGAATCAATAATCTCCGTTTTCATTTCTTTATCTTCAGATCTCAGTTGAATATTAATACTCTGTGAAGCGGGGTTTGGGTATATTTTAAAATCATAGGTGGTCTCAGCCGTATCTGATGCAGATAAACTTCCGCTCTGACAGACAGGGATTCTGTTGACTCCATCAATTCCCCATGACGACTGCACAGGGATGCAGAGCCAGTTCAAAACCGTCGGCAGATGGTCTGTTTCTCTGGGGGTGTTCAGGTAATTATAAATTTTAAACGTACCGGAAGTATTAGCAGCGAAAGCCGGAGTACCGGTAATAACCGCATTGTTGTTGTGGGGGCTGGAATCAATTAATGTGTTCCCTAAAGCCTGGTCGCATGTATAATTCGCCAGTAACTGATTGTAGTAGGGATGGGAAGGAGTAATACCCTGGTTCGCCCACTCGACAATAACGTCATTGGGCAGTGCCGAATTCCAGATCCTGATATCTTTATAAGAAGCGGATAAGTTGAGATTATAAGTATTGGTCCCATCCTGGTTGATTGTTAAAGGAAGCCCGGAGTCGATATTTCCAATGATATTCATTTTGGCAAAAGTTACGGGAACGCCATCCTCGTACATTGTGACCAAACCGTCTCTGTCAAAGCTTACCGCGATATGTTTCCACTGATTGGTTTCTGCTTTTCCGCCTGTTAGATCTATCCTATTGGTTCCGTCACCGATATTCATCCTGAAAGTCTGTCCCGAATATCCTGAAATCACAAAACCTTTATTGCTTCCGTTATCCCAGTTTTTATTGCTCAGCATCACCGGATCGCTTGAATAGCCTGCATTGGGTTTTACCCAGAATTCTATGGTGAAATCCTGGCTGGTACCGAAGTTAAATGGCGCCTGATTGGCAGGTTTAGCATACGTCCCTGCCGGAAAACTCATTTGGCTGAATGTTTTGTTAGATTCGAGAACGGTTTTACTAATTTGCTGAGGGGTAAAACCCGGGTTAGAATATATGGTAAAAATATCTCTTTCAGAAAGATCTCCTCCGCCATGAGAGATGTCTGTAGCACCATGGTCCGTGGTTAATACCACCAGCCAGTCTTCATTACTGTAGGTAGATCTCGCTTTCATCGCATTGACAATCTCACCGATATACGTATCGGTAGTCTCTATGGATGAAACATACTGGGGCGTGTTGGCATTAAATCCATAGGAATGCCCGGAATGATCCACGTCATCAAAATCAACAAATAAAATATCCGGATTGTCAGTCTGTAAAGCATTGACGGCTGCATTTTTTACTGCCAGATCACTGGCAAAATTCGTCTGCACATCTGCATTTTCAACGATCTTATCATTAATCATCGCCCAGTGAGCCAGAGAAATAGTCCTTAAGTTCGGATTATAGGATTCCGCTCTGGTAAGAAAATCAGGATAGTTGGCAAAATTAGGATTGCTGAAATTATTATCCTGAACCTGATGCTTGGTGTGCCAGACTCCCGTAAGCATTGTACTCCATCCGTTTCCGCTCCAGGTTGTTGCAGCGCAAAGCCCGTCCAGCGAATAAATAGACTGGCTGATCAGGCTGTGAATGTTAGGCGTGTTGACGGACATCATAACATCCGGACGGCAACCATCAATACCGATAAATAGAACTTTTTTAGTCTGAGCTCCCATGAAGCAGCTTACTAAAACAATAAGTGAAAATAATTTTGTTTTCATAAATGTGATCGTTATGGAAAATTGTAAAAGTGAATTTAAATCTATAATGTTAGAATTAGATGACGATTTCTAAACATATGTGAACTTAATATGAATGACATGTAGTATTAAATTAATTAGCTGTTAGTTAGTGATTTATAATGGGAATAATTCTCTTTAAAAAATGTTTTCAGCTTCAGAATGACATTAAAACTATTAGCAAATATATTTTTTACAGGGATGGACAATCCATGTGATCGCGGAATTGCCGGTTTTACGACTGCCACAGGTTACGACATTGGAAATTAGAAATAATCAACCACGGAAAGAAGATGTATGCAATGGAAACTTCTTTGGAATTATTATATTTGTGAAAACTAAAATAAACCCTTGTCTGATTTACATAAAATAAGCTTATTGTATTTAAATCGTAAAGTATACATTATTCTTTTCCTGCTTCTTTTTTTGTGGGGATCGGGTCAGAAAATATCGATTGAAAATAAAAATACTTCGGTAATCACACTTCGATACAATAATAACAAGGTTAAACTTAAAACGGGAGAAACCAAAACCATTACCGGTAAGGATCTTAATTTTCTCTATATTACCCTGAATGACGCAAAGAGTACAGAGCAGGCACTGCCTATTTTTCTCAACAGTGGGGAATCATTAGATCTTACTGTAAATGATTACAATGATGTTGATTTCAAGGGAGATAAGGGTGAGCTACATAAATTGATCGTCAATCAACAGCATACTATTCTGTACAAGAATGTTGTGAAATATCAGAATATCTTTTATTCAAAGAAAAACACCAAAGAACTCATCAATTTTTCTGAGCTTATACTTTCGGAATATCTGGCAAAAATAAGATCTCTGAATGCTTCATCGCTTGGCAGGGAGGATGAAAGATATAAGCGGATGGAAAATTATGCTGTTCAGGACTGGATTTCGTCATTGTTTCTTTTTCTGACCGGCAAGAAAACACTTGACCATCAATCTAAAGAGTTGATGTTGTATTACTACAATACCTACATGGTAAAGGATATTGAAAATTTTGACTGTGATGTTAGATCCCAATATTCTAATCTCAATGAATTGGCCAGATACAGCAGTCAGCTTGGAATTTCTTTACCAACATATACCCTCATAGAAAAGACCGAAGATGATTCTGTAAATCAATATCTTCCTGAAAAATGTCAGGCCTATTATTTTAAAAATAAATTTAATTATTATAATAAAATTAATAGTGAAAATAAAGAATATTATCTTAAAGTATTAAAAGAAAAATTTAATAATTAATGACCATTCTCAAACTAAAATATTTATTTTTTATACTCTGTTTAACGATTGGATTTTTTGGTTTTTCACAAAACTATCAGGTCTTATATAAAGTGGACTTTCACCCCAAAAAGGAGAATACCGACCTCAAAACAGAATATATGCGTTTGGAAACCTCCGGTTCTAAAAGTATTTTCTACAATTTTAGCAATAAAGAAGACTCAATAGCCGGTCTGAAAGAAAACCGGGTCCCTTATCTGCGGTTTACAGTGATACAGGAAGATAAAAGATATTCTTATTACGGAAACTTTAATGACCTGTACTATGTTTTTAATGAACCTTTAAAAACCGGCTGGACGGTTAATAATAAAACTTCCGATTTTAGCGGTTATAAAGTTCAGGAAGCCAGAATAGAGCTGGATGGCAGAAAATGGACTGCCTTATTTTCTCCTGAAATTCCGATATCAGCAGGACCCTACAAATTCTCCGGTTTGCCGGGTTTAATTCTGAAAGTATATTCTGAGGACGGAGACTATAGCTTTGAAATGATAGAACTTATAAAAAGCACTTCCTCAGGCTATGCCGATACTTTCTCCAAGACAAAATATGTTAAAATAAGCAAGAAAAAGGCAGACGCATTTATCTTCAATTTCTTGAAAGATCCGGGCTCCCAGAACTTTAAACTAGTCAATACTTCCGGGGACCAGTTTGATTATAAATTCAGCGGAAGCAGAGGTGCTTCATATAAAGACATGAATAATTACCTGAAAGGCGTCATCAAGAAATACAATAATCCTATTGACGGAAAAATCTATATATTGATTTTCTGATAGGTGAGTCAATATAATCCATCAAAAAACAGTCCGTTGACTTCCGTATTCTTTTTTACGGTCTAATCGTTTCAATGTCTGTTATTCACTTCCGGTCGAAGCTCGTTATTCCCGAAATAATTTTCTATTTTTGTCTAATTCCTTATTTCAATGAAAAAAATTATTCTGATCGAAGATGAAACGAGCGTGGTCTCTTTTATAAAAAAAGGGCTCCAGGAAAACGGATATGAAATTTCCGTGGCTTTTGACGGGCGTACCGGTGTGAATCTGGTGCAGTCCAACGAATTTGATCTGGTAATTTTAGATATTATGCTTCCTGAAATGAACGGGTTGGATGTCTGTAAAGAGATCAGAAAAACCAATAAGCATGTCCCTATTTTGTTTTTAACAGCTTTGGGAGCTTCTGAAAATATTGTTCTCGGACTGGAAAGTGGAGGAGATGACTATCTGGTGAAACCGTTTAAATTTATTGAATTGGTGGCCCGGGTAAAATCTTTGTTGAGAAGGAGTAACGGAAATATTCAGGAAGTTGAAGAGCCGGAAATTGATAATGAATATGTTTTTCAGTTTTCAGATCTGATCCTGAATGATTATACCAAAAAAGTTACCCGTGGAGGCGAGGAAATTTCCCTTACTTCCACAGAATATAAGCTTCTGATGTATTTCCTTAATAATCCCGAAAAAGTAATTTCAAGGGCTGAAATTTTAGATGCGGTATGGGGTGTTAATTATGAACTGGGAACCAACGTGGTGGATGTATATGTAAACTATCTGAGAAAGAAGTTAGATCATCATGATGATAATAAAATCATCCACACGGTGATAGGAATGGGGTATGTATTAAAAAAGCCGTAACGAATGTTTAATAAAGTGATTACCAATCAAACCAAAACGATGGTTCTGCTGATGTTGGTTTTTACCGCCATCATATTGCTATTCAGCGGTTTGGTTTATTTCTCTATTGTTAACTTCTCGCACCAGCGATTTTATGAATTGCTGAAAATCCGTACGACTACCATTATACAGATCGAAAAAAGCAAAGAAGATCTGGATCTGCCGGAAAATTATGTGCTCAACAGTCTCAATGATGAGGAGCTTCCCATGGAAAAAGACTATGTGTTTGCAGTGCCTGCAGATTCCAATTTTAAGAAAATCTCTCATGAGGTGCATATTCCGGATTACTTTTTTAAAAGCATTGTAAGGAATGGCGAAGCCAATTATAATGACAAAGAATTTTATTATATCGGGCAGACTTTTAAATATGAGGATAAAGATTATATTGCCATTGCGTCAGCTAAAAACCACTACGTCGTTTATTATTTGGGTTTTTTAAAGAGAACACTCATCACCTGTATTGTTCTTTCGCTTTTCTTCAGTATGATCTTTTCTTTTTATCTGTCTAAAACCCTATTTAAGCCGATTTTAAAGATTACAGGAAAGGTAAAAGAGATAAGCTCTGAAAATCTTCATTTGCGGTTGGAAGCTCAGCCGGATAATAAAGAACTTAACGAATTGGTGGATACCTTCAATGATATGCTGAACCGTATCGAGACTTCCTTTGAAACGCAGAACCACCTGATCGGAAATGTATCTCACGAACTGAGAACGCCTCTCACCTCTATCATGGGTGAAGCTGATGTTGCGCTTTCAATCGGCAGAACGGCCGGCGAATATAAAGAAACCCTAGGAGTCATTCTGGATGAAGCGGAAAAGCTTGATAAAAAGATCAAGGCACTTCTGATGATTGCCCAAACCGGCTTTGACGGGAAAATTCAGAAAATTGATAAAGTAAGAATCGACCAGCTGCTCTGGGACGTTATCGAAACATTGAGAAGGCTGGATTCAAGAAATAATATTTATCTAGATATAAGTATGCTGCCGGATAATCCGAAAAAACTGAAAGTTCAGGGAAATGAACAGCTTCTGCATCTTGCCGTGACTAATATTATTAACAACGGCTGTAAGTATTCCGACTTCCAGCAGGTTAAAGTTTCCCTGGGCGCGACGGATACAGATGTGTACATCATTGTAAAAGATTACGGCATCGGAATCCCGGAAGTGGAAATGAATAAAATTTATGATCCTTTTTTCCGGGCTTCGAATACCAAAAATTACGAAGGATACGGAATAGGTCTTCCCCTGGCAAGAAATATTGTAAGAATGCACCATGGTGAACTGATCGTAAGTTCTCATGAAAACCAGGGAACAACCGTTCAGATGCGTTTTCCTAATTTTTACAGCACCATGCAGCAGGAAGGCAAAGAAGTATAATCGATATTGTCGGTCTGCTCCGACGCAATCTTTGCTTTAGAGTCTATTTCATCGGCTCTCTGAGTGATATTAACTCCTGTTAACAATTTTCTAATCTCATTTTAATCTCTTTAATCACATTTTAATTCTATTCCAAAGCCCTTTTAATTTGGTCATGATAGTTTTGTATTATCAAATTACTATAATACGGAACTAAATAATACATCATATGACCAGAAAAATTTTAATTGCCACAGATTACTCTCTTGAGTCATTGAATATATTAAAGAAAATACTCAAAGAGAAAGATACGAATGAAGACCCGAATCAGTATGACATTATGCTGGTTTCAGGATATGACATGGGAGATTCGATAAGAGATCTTCTCTTTACGACGAAGAGCACGGTTTTTAACAAAATAAAACCACAGGAATTTAACGAAGCTTTCGGAATCATAAAAAATAAATATCCTCACCTGATCAATAAGATCCTTTGCGATGTTTTCACGGGAAGTTTCCAGAGGGCCTTTAATAATTATGTAAAGGCAAAAAATATTGAAGAGGCGTACTATTCTCCTTCGATTAAGAGCAAGGGAAAGGGAAAGTTCGACCTTATTCCCTACATTAAAAACTGTAAGGATCTTCCATCTTATGAAGTAAAGGTTGAGATTCCGGAAAAGCTTCCCGAAAGAGGAAGGTTGGCTGAGATTTTTGTTGAGGTCTAGAAAAATAATCAATTATTTAAAAATTATTACAATGTTAAGGAATTATAGTAACAGCAGAACGTTGGGAGACAACATCAGATTGGGAACGCTGACTGCTTTTACGGCAGGTACTATAAATATAGCATCCCTATTAATATTTCTTTCTTTTACGTCAAACGTAACAGGACACTATGCTATTCTGGCGGCAGAGATCAGTAAAGGAAACTGGACGCAGGTAGCTGTGGTAGGACTTTGGATTTTCCTTTTCTTCTTCGGAAGTTTCGTATCTAATTTTATTGTTATCAATTTCAATAAAAGAAGCAAGTATTTTGCTCATGCAATGCCCATTGTACTGGAAATCATATGTTTATTGTTTGTAGGAATATACGGACAGTTTTTTTACCAGAAAACACTGGAAGAAACAGAGTATTTAGTAGCCCTAATGTTATTTGCTACAGGTCTGCAGAATGGTCTTACGGCAAGTATCTCCAATTTCTCCGTGAAGACGACCCACCTTACGGGGACCACCACCGACCTTGGAATTCTGTTTTCCATGTTTACGCAGAAGAAATTCAGGAAGAACGGGGAACTGATCGGAAGAGCCAAACTTTTATCAAGTATCATGGTTGCCTATGTTTTGGGTGCAGTGTTCTCCGGACTGACTTATTATTACCTGGAATTCAGAGTGTTTTACGTCATTAGTCTCTGTCTCTTAGTCGTGATCGGGTATGATGCCTATAAAATTCACATCAGACACTTCAACACCCAGTACAGGTACAGCAAAATTTACAAGAAGCCAAATCTAATGGCCTATCTATACGATAAAATTCATGGAGTTCCTGAACTTAAAACAAAACGAGAAAAAAAGCGCAAGCTTGTATTCGATGAATAGATATTCTGATGAGTACATGATCATCAGACCATACTAAAGGATATAAATATCAGTATTAATTTTGTGTAAACTAGCTGTGAAACACCCCTTCTCTGTCATGGAAAAGGGGTGTGCTTTTAAAAGGCAGGGAAACAAAAAGGGTCATTTTCCAAACTTAAACGGATCCTGGTAATGGGGATAAAGTGGTCAAAATGTTGATAATTAAATTTTAATTCACCGTTTTAAAGTTTTAATTCCGGTTTTCATTAACTATTTTTGTAAGTTGATTTACTTATTTTATGTCAGATATTATTCAGCTTTTACCGGATCATGTAGCCAACCAAATTGCGGCAGGAGAGGTCGTGCAAAGACCTGCATCCATCGTGAAAGAACTTTTGGAAAATGCTATTGATGCAGAAGCTACCAAAATTGAGTTGATCCTCAGAGATGCCGGAAAAAATCTGATACAGGTTGTAGATGACGGGAAAGGCATGTCCGAAACAGATGCAAGAATGGCATTTGAAAGACATGCGACATCCAAAATCAGAGGGACGGAAGATATTTTTAAGATTATAACGAAAGGGTTTCGCGGGGAGGCACTCGCTTCTATTGCTGCAGTTTCCCAGGTTGAATTAAGAACAAAACAGAAAGCTGCCGCCATTGGTACCAACATCTATATTGAAGGCGGCGTTTTTCAGTTCCAGGATCCGGTACAAACGGCGGAAGGGTCTAATTTTTTGGTTAAAAACCTTTTCTATAATGTTCCTGCCCGCAGAAAGTTTCTTAAAAACAATAATGTTGAATTCAGACATGTCATTGATGAATTTCAGCGTGTTGCCCTGGCTCATGAAGGTCTGGAGTTTTCTCTGTTTCATGATGATGAGGCTGTTTTCAGGCTCAGAAAGGGAAGTCTGATGCAGCGTATTGTCGATGTATTCGGAAGAAAGTTGCAGCCACAATTAATTCCTATTAAAGAAGATATTATCTGGTGTAAGCTTCAGGGATTTGTTGCCAAGCCGGAAGGAGCTAAAAAGACCCGGGGTGAGCAGTTTCTTTTTGTGAACGGAAGGTATTTTAAAAGTGCCTACTTTAATAAAGCGGTTCAGGAAGCTTTTGACGGTCTTTTGATGCCGGGTTATGTACCTACATTCTTCCTGTACCTGGATCTTGATCCCGGGAAAATAGACGTGAATATCCATCCGCAGAAAACGGAAGTGAAATTTGAGGATGAGCATCTTATATTTGCTTTGCTCCGTTCTACGATAAAAAGATCTTTAGGGATTTATAATGTAGCACCAAGTCTTGATTTCGAGAGAGATCCGGAATTGGACAGTATGATGAATACCTCACCGAGCAAAAGCAATGGAGGAGTACTTAGGATGCCGGAGATTATCGTTGATAAAGATTATAACCCGTTTTTGGAAGAGCGGGAGGTTTTTAATCAGGGAGAAATTCAGAACCTTACCGAAATGTATCACACCAATATCACAGCAGAGCCTTCTAAGATTAATCTCTTTGAAGATGAAGATTTTGATGAAGACTTAATGAGATTGCCTAATGGATACTGGCTGTTCAATAAAGGCGACCGTACATTAATGCTGGATTTGGGCAGAATGCACAGGCTGATGGTTTCCGAGAACAGTAAACCTACGAAAAGAAGTGCACCGGGTAGCCATGCCCTGCTGTTTTCTCTGGAGTATCATATGAATGAGATTGAAAATACAAAGTATAAATCGATCAAAAAATATCTCCCGGAGCTGGGGTTCGAAATAAGTGTCGCTCATGAAAGTGTATTGAGAATCGATGCCGTTCCGGAAGGGCTGAAAGAAACCCAGGTAATGAAATTCCTTGAAAATCTGTTTGAGATTCTGGAATATAAAACAGAAGAAGAATTCATGCAGTTTTATCAGAATCAGTGGGGCAAGCTGCAGTCTAAATCAAGATTCGATTTTATTTATAAAAAGGATGCGGAACAGCTGATCAAAGATTTTACGGCATTGGGTTTTCCTGAGTTTTTACCCAACGGGAAAAGATGCTTCTTTGAAGTTCCTTTTAATGATTTTAAAAATAAATTTTAAAAGATGTTTAATAATATACCACCAATTACGAGAAATATTATCATTATAAATATTGTTGTCTATGTGATAACTAATTTTTTTCTTTATGCTTTAGGCAATTTTCAGTTATATTCAATACTATCGGCATATTATCCTTTTTCACCGTTCTTTAAATCATGGCAGATTATTACATCAATGTTCATGCATGCTCCATTGGGAGATGGGTCAGGATTAATGCATATTTTTTTTAATATGTTTATGTTGTATAATTTTTCTTTTTTAGAAAATATATTAGGAGGGAAAAGATACTTAATACTTTATTTTCTCAGTGGAATAGGAGCTTATGTAATGTTTAATGCTTGGGAATTTGTTCAGGTTGAAATTTTTGCAAGAGAATTAGAAAGTCTTGGGTTTAATATTTATGAATATTTTTCAAATACTAATCAGATTTTGAAAGGTTCCCAAGAGTCAATAGCCACGCAGAAAGAATTAATTGAAAAAATTATAAAGATAATTTCTACTCCTCTCGTTGGGGCTTCAGGAGCTATTTTTGGCGTATTAGCAGCGTTTGCTACAATTTACCCGAATACAAAACTTATGATTTTATTTGTTCCTTTTCCTATAAAAGCCAAACATCTTCTTATTTTCAGTATAGTAATTTCTCTTTTTTTAGGATATCGTGGAAATGATAGTGGTACGGCTCACTTAGCACACGTCGGTGGTGCGTTGGTTGGGTTTCTTTTGGCAAAAATATGGAGAAAACATTTATACCGTTTTAATTAAAGCTTGTGAAAATCGTTCGTCTTATATTTTTAATTTTACATTTAGGGATTTTCCTTCTTTTAGTCGGAATGTTGATGAATGCTTACGTTCCGCCGAAAATATTTCCATGGTTCAATTTACTTTCTCTGGGGTTTCCTGTTCTCTTGACAGGATATGTTCTGCTTACTTTTTTCTGGATCTTCAGCTGGAAAAAAAGAGCATTTGTCTTTATGTTTCTGGGATTAATATTCACAGGTCCTGTTAAACGATGGGTCAATTACTCACCGGATAAAAAAGAAGCTGCCGATTTAAAGATTGTTTCCTTTAATGTAAAAGCAGGAGGGACCGGAGTGGCAAATATTGAAAAATATATTAATGGTCTTCAGGCCGATGTGGTCCTTCTGCAGGAATATGGAGGGAAGAAAAAATATGAATTCAAAGGATTGAATAGCGGCCCGGAAACCCAGCTGATTTCAATCTATTCAAAATATAAAATTATTGACCAGAAGCAGCTTATCAACAGCGATTATGAATACAATAATGCTTATGCCAACCAGACGGATATCGAAATAAAAGGGAAGACTTACCGTTTTATTAACGTGTATCTCCAGCCCTTTAAGTTTGAAAAAGAGATGGTGAAACTGAACGGCAACAGTGATGCCGACGAACAGAAGCTTAAAAATATTGTCAGAAGACTGATCCCGACCTTTATAATGCATCAGGAGCAGGTAGAAGAGGTTCGAAAAGGAATAGACAGTTCTCCATATCCGGTAATCCTGGCCGGTGACTTTAATTCAGTTCCCAATTCTTATGAATATTATCATTTGTCTGAAGGTTTGCAGGATGCATTTGTTGAAGCAGGGAAAGGAAGTGCAACAAGTTTTCACGACTATAAATTTCCGATAAGAATTGACTATATTTTTACTTCGGAGACGATAAGACCGATAAGTTATGAGGTGGACCGTTCAGTAAAAATTTCAGATCATTATCCTGTAATTTCTACCTTTAAACTCAACCGGTAAACTTATAAAAAAAGTTAAAGTATTGATCTTGGTAAAGTTTTTGCTTAAATTTGATTACTTATAAGCTTTTCATGAAATTTAACCAGATTCTGTTATTTGTCCATATTTCCGTTGCTGTATTGCTATTATGCACACTGGGAAATGCATGGGTCCCTCCTAATCTTTTGGGGGCTCTGAATCTGCTGTCACTGGGTTTCCCTTATTTAATGGCCCTATATATTCTGCTGACGCTGATATGGATCGTCAAAAAGAAGAAATTGGCCATTGCGTTTGTCCTGGGAATTTTTCTTTTTTATAACCCTATCAGACGATGGGTGAATCTTACTCCCAAAACAGCTAATGTTAAAAGCATAAGAGATATCAAGGTACTTACATTTAATGTAAAATACGGAGATTTCGGATGGGATAAAGTGAAAAAATATATTGCAGATCAGAATGCAGATATTATCCTGGTACAGGAAAGGGATACCAACAGGGCGATCAGGCAGGATCTTGTAAAATACCCTTCCGTTATTCTGAAAACAAAACATAAAATCGTCAGACAGGAAGAGCTGATCACCGATAATTCTCGTGGAAATTCCTTTTACGCCGATATTGATATCAATGGTAAAATCATAAGGATTGTAAATGTTTACCTGGAACCTTTCAGACTGCATAAATCCATGCTTAAATTTAACGGAATAGAAAAGCAGGCCGGAAAAGTAAATGACCTTCTTTCCCATATGATTCCTACTTTCAAGGCTCATGAAGACCAGATCAGAAAAATAAGAAAGATTATTGATCTTTCCCCATATCCTGTTATTCTGGCCGGGGATTTTAATTCTGTTCCAAATTCTTATGAATATTATAATTTGGGAAAAGACCTCCAGGATGCTTTTTTGGTTGCTGGAAACGGAAGTTCCTCCAGTTTTCACGATTATAAGGTTCCCCTAAGGATCGATTATATCTTCAGTTCAAAATCCATTATTCCATTAAGCTATAAAGTAGATCAGTCTGTAAAATTATCGGATCATTATCCTGTAATTGCAGAATTTCTGCTAAATTAGTTCTATGAAAAACTTTCTTTTTTTAATTATTAGCTTTTTCTTTATCATAATGTCGTGTTCTAAAAAAGAGCCCGATAATCTGTATCCTCAGGATACGCCAAAGACAAGTTATGATACGGTGCCAACAGATTCCTTTTCTGCAGGGGCAACATCGGTAGATATTATCCGCCAGATCAAAATGTCTTCACAGAAATACAGGGATTCTGTAAAAGAGGCTTTAAAAGCCCAGCAACAGGAGGAGAAATTAAAGGCAGAATTAGAAAAAGAAAATAAAAAGGTGCAGGACGAAGAAAAGAAAAAGACGGAAAAGGAAAAAAAGCCTGAAACACCGGACGCTGCTGAAACTAAAAAACAATAAATTATTTTAAAATATAGAATATGAAAAAAAACATTTTGACTGCTGGTATCGTTTCTCTATTAATTGTATCATGCACAAAATCAACCACTAAAACAGAGCAGACTGAAAATCCGGATGGTTCGGTTACAACAACCACAACCACGGTTTCCGGACCTGGTGTGAACGTTGATACTTCGAAAATTAACGCGACTAAAGAAGATGTTCAGACTAAAGTTGATGAAGCCGGAAATAAAATTGATGATGCCGCTCAGAAGGCAAAAGACAGAATAGACGCTACTGCGGATAAAACGAAACAGGACCTTCAGAAAGCAGGACAGGACATCAAAACAGAAGCAAATAAAGTTGGCAAAGACGCAAAAGCTGCTGCTGCGAAAGGAGCTTCGAAAGTTGAAGATGCCGCTAAAAAATTAAAAGAAGATTTAAGTAAATAAAAAAGAAACCGCAGATCGTTCTGCGGTTTTTCTATTTGTTCAACTCCAGCAAAGGATCGATGTATTCTCTGTCGTTGCTCAGTCTCGGTACTTTGTTCTGACCACCCAGTTTTCCTTTGGATTCCAGCCACTGATAAAAAAGGTTGGGCTTTGCTATATGGACAATGGGTCTTTTTAACGTTATATCGTTGTATCGTTTGGCTTCATAATCAGAATTAATGGCTTTCAGATGCTGATCAAAAATATCCACAAAATGTTCTAAGCTATCCGGTTTTTCGCAGAATTCAAAGATCCACTCATGAGCCCCGCTTTCGTTTTCTTTCATGAAAACAGGCGCCCCTGTGAAGTCCAAGACAGCTGCATTGGTTTCTTCACATGCTTTGGAAAGTGCTGATTCTACATTCGTGATCATCAGTTCTTCCCCGAAAGCATTGATATAATGTTTCGTCCTTCCTGTGATTCTAATTCTGAATGGATTTACAGACGTGAAAACTACCGTGTCTCCAATTAAATAACGCCATAAGCCACCATTGGTCGTGATGACCATCGCATAGTTTATTCCTGTCTCCACATCTTCCAGGTTGATAACTTTGGGATCTGCAGAGTGAAACTGATCCATAGGAATGAATTCGTAGAAAATGCCGTAATCGAGCATTAGAAGCATTTCATCACTGTCAGATCTGTCCTGAATCCCGAAAAAGCCCTCAGAAGCGTTATAAATCTCATAATAATTTATCTTTTTTCCGATAATCTGCCTGTATTGTTCCCGGTAAGGCTTAAAACTGATACCTCCGTGAAAAAATACTTCAAGGTTCGGCCACAGCTCTGAAATGTTTTTAATATCAGTTTCTTTTAAAACCCGCTGCAGTAGGACCATCATCCAGCTGGGAACGCCCAAAATACTTCCCACGTCTTCATTTTTAACCTCAGAGACGATCGCTTTCAGCTTACTTTCCCATTCTCCCATCAGAGAAACCTTTTTACTGGGTGTGGTCGTGATCTCTACCCAAAACGGAAGATTATCAATTAAAATGGCAGAGAGATCTCCAAATTTCGTATTGAAGTCCGCATACAGTTCAGAACTTCCGCCCAGCCTCAGATTTTTATTGGTGAAAAGTTGGTTTTCCGGATGATTATTGGCGTAGATGGAAACCATATCCTTTCCTGCCTTCATGTGACAATACTCAAGACTTTCTGCTGAAATAGGAATAAATTTACTTTTTGCGTTGGTCGTTCCTGAGGACTTCGCAAAATGTTTGATATATCCCGGCCAGCTTACATCCTTATGTCCCTGTCTTGCTCTTTCGATGTAGGGTTCGAAATCTTCATAGGTAACAATCGGGACCTTACTTTTAAAGTCCTGGTAGCTTGATATAGAATTAAAACCAGTCTTTCTGCCGTACTCGGTATCTTCCGCATGAAAAAGTTGGGAAAATAGAATACCCTTCTGAGTCTCAATAGGATGGTCTATGAAATTCTGGATCTGATCTATCCTCTGACGAATAAACCAGTTTACCACAGTATTGAAAAGTGCTTTCGTTGCCATTTCAACAAATATAACAATATTTGAATTTTCAGGGAATTTTTTACTCTGTTAAATAAAAAAAACCGTTACAAATAGTAACGGTTCAATATTTTCGCTGTATTATTCTTAGCAATATTCATCGTAAGCAGCCTGAAGATTCGCAGCAATAGCTCCTGCAGGATTTCCTTCAATATGGTGTCTCTCAAGCATATGAACCAATTCTCCGTCTTTGAAAAGAGCAACACACGGCGAACTTGGAGGGAATGGTGCCAAATGTTTTCTGGCTTCTACAACAGCTTCCGTATCAAAACCTGCGAAAACAGTGGTTAGATGATCCGGTTTTTTATCTCCTGTTAAAGAATAAACAACTCCCGGTCTTGCAGCGCCTGCAGCACATCCGCATACAGAATTAATTACTAAAAGGGTTGTTCCTGATTGCTTCAGAGCTTCCTCTACTTGTGCCGGTGACGTTAAATCTTCGAAACCTTTATCTGTAAGTTCTGCCTTCATAGGCATTACTAAATCTGTTGGATACATAAAATTTGTTTTTTAATCTATGCAAAGTTAAACAATTCCTGCCGTTTGTTCAATATATAAAAACTATCAGGTGATTAAGAAAATAAGATTGTGATAATATTAATAATTTAAATATATGCTGTAATATCTAAATTAAAAGTGGTCATATAGGAATAATTTTGTTAAATTTGAAATGATTCTGAAGACAAACAATATGAGAAAAACATTTACAACCTTCTGAACCCATTGAAACATTAGATTCCGTCTGAACAGATGATATGGGAGTAAGATAAATGAAGCCCGGAATATATAAGTTCCGGGCTTCTTTAATCAAATCGATATGCAAAGGATGAATATCCGTATGGTAATTAAGTTGAGTTAGGCTAGGGAGCAGAACTTAATCCCTTACCCCGAATCTCATTATGAAAGTAATTTCTTGGCCATTTCTGAAATACTTTTACCGTCAGATTTACCTGCAAAAGTTTTGGAAGCAATTCCCATTACTTTTCCAAGGTCTTTGATCGATTCCGCTCCTGTATCAGCAATGATCTTTTTCATTTCATCCTCCAGTTCTTCCGGAGAAAGCTGTTTCGGTAAAAACTGTTCGATGACCTTCATCTGGGCTTCCTCTACTTCAGCAAGGTCATTTCTGCCCTGCGCAGTAAACTGCTCATAGGAATCTTTACGTTGCTTTATCATTCTCTGAACGATAGCAATTTCCTGCTCTGCAGAAACTTCAGCGCCACGTGCTTCGGTTTTCAGTAGTAATATCTGTGACTTTACAGCGCGAAGGGAATCCAAAGCGACTCTATCTTTTGCCCGCATTGCCGTTTTTATGGCTTCACTTATGGTATTTTCTAAACTCATCGTTTCAAATTTAATAATATATCAATGTAACAGTTTACCAATGATTCATCAGTATATTGTTACATTGGTATATTTCAACACTGTTATATTAATTAATCTACGTCTTTATTTAAAAATCTGTTCTCTCTGATCTGCATGTTTCCGTTGTTATCAGACAGATAGGTATTGATGTTTTGTTCTGAAGCATTGTTTCCGTCGATAGAAATATTCTTTCTTTTGAATGCAGGCACAGATTCGAATTCGCTGGTGCTGTCAAAGCTCTGATAACGCGAGTTGAATTCCTTCAATTTATTTCTTCTTTCGATAATTCTTTCCTGATCTACCGTTTTGTTAACAAAGGTAAATTCTGAATCTGCCGGCTGGGGCGTTTCAGTTTCTCTTTTGTTTTCAATAGTAGTTCTGGTCTCTTCCTGATAAAAGGTCTCAATCTTCTGAGTCGTTTCTTCAGTAATCTGAACTGCTGTATTAGCTGGTGCCTGAAACTCTGCTTTGGGCTGTCCGTAATCTGATTTAGGCTCATTGACAGAGTCATTCACAAAGAAACTGAATTCGACAGGTTTCGATTCTGAAAAAGTATTATTCGGCGTTTGTTCTGTCCGTGGCTCTTCTTTTTTCTCGAAATCAAATGAAAAAGACTGAATTTCCAGATCATTCGGATCTTCACTGTCATCTTCTGAAGAAAACAGACTGTAAGACTCCTCGTGTTCTTCTTCATTTCTCCAGTGATGAGAAGGGGTATCTTCTTCGTTATCAGAGAATCTTACTTCCGTTTTTTTCTCTTCACTGTCAATAATCATTTTTTTTTCAGTGGACGTCATGCCAAACTGAGGGCTTTCATTGTCCTCATCATCCAGTCTGAAGTGGTTTTTATCTCCGAAATTATAGTTGTATTCTGGGGCAGCAGATCCTCTTTCTTCTCTCGTTTTAAAAGGAGATTCTTTCGGAGTATCCAAACTGTCATTAAGACTGATTTTTATTTTTTCTGTAGGTCCTGCAAATTTCTTGTCTTCGTTTGAAAAACCTGTTGCGATAACAAGAACACTTACCGCATCCCCTAATTCGTCATCAGCACCCACCCCGAAAATAATATCAGCAGTATGTCCTGCTTCTTTCTGGATATGATCCATGATGATACCGATCTCATCCATGGTTACTTCTTCGGCACCACTTCTGATCAGCAACAGCACGTTTTTAGCGCCCGTAATTTTATTATCGTTCAACAACGGAGAATCCAGTGCTTTCCTTACCGCTTCTTCTGCTTTATTTTCACCGGAAGCCGTCCCTGTAGACATCAGTGCTGTACCCGAATTCTGAAGGACAGATTTCGCGTCCCTGAAGTCAATGTTTACATCGAAATAACCGGTAATCACTTCCGCCATTCCTTTGGCAGCATTGGTTAATACCTCATCAGCTTTGGAGAATCCCTGTTTAAAACCAAGGTTTCCAAACTGCTGTCTTAATTTGTCATTATTAATAACAATTAAAGAATCAACATTATTTCTTAATTTATCAAGACCGTTTTCGGCTTGCTCTAATCTTCTTTTACCTTCAAAACTAAAAGGAACAGTCACAATACCTACGGTTAAAATACCCATGTCTTTGGCTACTTTAGCAATGACAGGAGCTGCACCCGTACCGGTTCCGCCACCCATTCCGGCGGTAATGAAAACCATCTTGGTATTTTGCCCCATGGCAGCCTTGATATCTTCGATGCTTTCAATTGCCGATTTTTCGCCCACTTCCGGATCGGCACCTGCTCCTAGACCTTCTGTGATCGTAGTTCCCAGCTGTACCTTATTGGCAACCGGGTTATTGTCCAACGTTTGAGCATCCGTATTACAAATAACGAAATCTACTCCGTGTATCCCTTTCTCATACATGTGTTTCAGGGCGTTGTTTCCACCACCTCCTACACCGATTACTTTGATGATGGATGAATTCCCTTTTGGCAAATCAAATGAAAATCCCTGTGTTCCTATATTTTCCATGCTTATATTTTTAATAATTGATAACCGACTTATGATAATGGATAAGAAAGTCATTTATCGATTATCATTCATCATTATAATTTTACTCTACTTCTTCAAAGAATTTTTTTACTTTTTCCATCAGCGACTGACCGAATGTCAATCTCGCTGCCTTTTTAACTTGTTGCTGTTCGCTGACCATTTCCGGCTCCTGAACCGGAGCAGCGTGTATCGGCTGAACGGTTTCTGCAGGAGCAGCACTATTTACAGTCTCCTGTTCGGATTTTTCCTCAACAACTTCCTCTTCTTCTACAATAATAAGTTTTTTATCTCTAATTTTTAAACTTTCCATTAATAATCCTATAGAAGTAGCAAATTCAGGACCTTTAAGATACTGATTTTTATCATTTGCAATATATTCATTTGCAAAACCGATTCTGCTGTCGAAACCTGTAGTATAGTTGGCAAGCTGGCGGAGGTGCTTCAGATTTGAACCACCACCTGTCAGAACGATCCCGGCAATCAGTTTTTTCTTCTGTTCAAAAGCGCCGTACGCTTTTAATTCGGTATTGACCATTTCCAGAATTTCCTCTACTCTTGCATTGATGATCTGTGCCAGAGTTTTTAAGGAAATTTCTTTATCCGGTCTTCCGTGAAGTCCTGGAATCGTAACATAGGTACTGTCTTTTTCAAGCTCAGGAACCGCAGAACCGAATTTTACTTTGAGTTGTTCCGCATGTTTTTCAATAATTGAACAGCCTTCTTTGATATCCTCTGTAATAATTCCTCCTCCGTAAGGAATAACACAGGTATGGCGGATGATATTATCTTTAAAGATGGCAATATCGGTAGTACCACCGCCGATGTCTACAATGGCAACGCCGGCTTCTTTTTCTTCTTTTGTAAGTACCGCTTCGGATGATGCCAGAGGCTCTAAAGTGAGGGCTTCCATTTCTAATCCAGCTTCTCTTACACATCTGGCGATGTTTCGGATGCTTCCCATTTGGCCTACCACGACGTGGAAATTAGCTTCCAGACGTTTTCCGTGCATTCCAACGGGTTCTTGTATTTCACCTTCCGAATCCACCTTGTATTCTTGTGGCAGAACGTGAATAATTTCTTCTCCAGGAAGCATGACCAGCTTTTTCACCTGATCTTTCAATGCTTCAATGTCGTCGTCTGTGATGAATTTATCGGGATGTTCACGCATAATATAATCAGAATGCTGCAAAGAACGGATATGTTTTCCTGCAATTCCTACCGTAACTTTACGGATGGGCACTCCTGCGCTTGACTGTGCCTCGGACACAGCTGCTTTGATTGAATTAATGGTCTGTGAAATATTATTCACGATACCTTTGTGAACCCCAAGACTTTTCGCCTTTCCTACACCGAGAACCTCTATTTTCCCGTGTGCATTCCTCCTTCCGACTATCGCAACAATCTTTGTTGTCCCGATGTCCAGACCTACTGAATACTCTTGATTATCCATTTTTTATTTCGATTTGATTTTTTTCTGTTGCTCCCTGTTTTAATGTAAAGTTAAATAAGATTATCCTTCTATCAGTCCGCTAGGACGCCTTTCGTTATTCTATTTTAACTTTTGCTTTTGTTTTCGGTTTTGATGCCGTCTGTTTCTCTGTTTTTTTTGAGTCCTTGGGTCTGGTTAGTGTTTTTGTATTTTTACTTTCTTTTGAAGGTGTTTTCTTAATTTCCTTTTTTACTTCTGTTTTCTTGACCATTACAGGAGTAGGAGGCTTTGCCAGTATTTTATTCCCTGCTTTTAAAATACTGTCGTTTTCTTTAAAATAAGGATTTAAAGTAGCTACAATCTGGTTCTGATATTTTATAGAGACCATATTATATTTCTGAGGATCCTGATATACAAGGTATTTCTCAACAAATGCCTTAAAGCCTTTTACTTTTAAGTCTATATGATCTAAATCTCCCAATTCTACCTTATAATTTCCTTCACTGGTCAGAAGATTATAATCTCCATTGTTATCTTTGGATATTCCGATAAAATATTTCTTACTGAAGTCATCTTTATCGATTTTTTCAACCAGCTCTGCCAGTTTTTCATATTCATCTTTCTTCACATTCCCGGTCACCAGCATACACGGATGTGAATAGGTTTTGGAAATGGGAAACTCAATTCCCTTTTCATCGACGTAAAAGTCTCTGCCGTCTTTATTGAGCCTGAAAACAGGAACTCTCTGTTTTATATCTAAATTTAATTTTCCGTTTAAGTTCAAATATACATTGGCACTGTCAATAGCAGGTAATGCATTAATTTTTTTTTCTAAAGCAGGGATGTCGAGATCACCTATTTTTTCTGACGGGTTTTCTTTTTTTACAATTTCCCGGATGTCTTTTTCATCAACAAAATAGACCTGTGTTTTTTCGTTCATTTTTACAGAAATCTTCTGGTCCGTAATCTTCTGGCTGTTGAACCTCTTCAATGAGAAACTCAACAGAAACCCTAGGAGGATGACGGTAACCGCAATTTTTAATATTCTGTATTTATTCTTCATAATTTTTGTACGATGTCTAATGTAAAAAGTACAATATTTTGATGTATTAAATTATTATTTTTTACTTTTTATTCAAAATACATTTTATCATGTACTTTGTAAAGGTTGTAACCACTCACAGACAGGGTCATATAGCGTATCGACGTTTCCTGCGCCTACTGTAAGGAGGATATCAAAATCTTTTTCTTTTATCTTCTTAAACGCATCAGCTAAAGTGGATGCTTCTTTTTTACTTAATGTCACTTTTTCCAACAGCCATTCTGAGGTTATTCCTTCAAAATTTTCCTGAAGTTCTCTTGCCGGGTATATATCAAGCAGGATTAACTCATCAGCGTGATTCAGACTCTCAGCAAATCCATCTGCAAAATCTCTCGTTCTGCTGAAAAGATGAGGCTGAAAAACCACCAGTAACTTCTTATCAGGGTAAAAGGTCCGGATTGAGCTTATCACCGCATTTATTTCTGTAGGATGGTGAGCGTAATCATCAATGTAAATTTTACCGTTCTGATATCTGTGTTTGGTATATCTTCTTTTGATTCCTTTAAAATGGGCAATTGCCTTTTTTAAAGTTTCAAAATCTACTCCTAAATTGTTTAAAATAGCAAGGGCCACCGTTGCATTTTCTACATTATGAATTCCCGGTGTTTCCCAGATAAAATCCTTAACAGTTTCGGTGGGTGTATGGAAATCAAAATAAATTTTATCATCCTCCATTCTGAGGTTATCGGAGTAGTAATCTGCGACCTCATTCACGGCATAGGTGATATGAGGTCTACCGATGTCAATTCCTTTCCTTACAAATAGATGCTGATTATCCGGAACAAGTGCTGCAAATTGCCTAAATCCTTCTTCAATGGTATCTTTATCCCCATATATATCAAGATGATCAGCATCCGTAGAAGTAATGACTGCCCAATCCGGAGAAAGGTTCAGGAAACTTCTGTCATATTCATCTGCTTCCACTACAGAATATTGCGAACCGTTATATAGAAAATTGGACCTGAAATTTTCTGAAATGCCTCCCAAGAAGCATGAAAAAGGCAGATCGGACTCCTTACAAAGATGTGCCACGAGGGTAGAGGTTGTGGTCTTTCCGTGGGTTCCGGCAACGGCAATACAATCTGTATTTTCAGTAATTAATCCTAATACTTTAGCACGCTTTAATACTTCAAACTGATGATCATTAAAAAAATCTAAGATGTCCAGTTTTTTAATGGCTGGGGTATAAATGACCAATGTATTTTCTTTCTGTAATAAAGTAATTCTCCCGTCTATGGTATCTTCAAAAACAATATCAATTCCCTCGTTGATCAGAGCTGCAGTTAATTTGGTATTGGTTTTGTCGTAGCCCAATACTTTTTTGCCCGAAGCATGGAAATAGCGTGCAAGAGCACTCATTCCAATACCTCCGATTCCCACGAAGTAAAAATTTTGATATGTTTCTAAATTGTTCATTTTTGTTGTCTTAATGTATTATGTACAATGTACAAGGTATAATGTATTTACTTTGTACTTTCTACATTTTACTTTGTACATTTTACTTTTTACAGTTTATCAAATATCTCGTCCACAATGTCTTTTGCCGCATCCGGTTTGGCAAAATATTTCAGATTGACAGACATTTCTTCTCTTATATTTTCGTCTTCACAGATTTCTGAAAGTGTATCCCAGAATTTTTCCTGCATTTCAGAGTCTTTTACCATTCTGGCTGCGTTTTTATTAACCAGATTCATCGCATTTTTTGTCTGGTGGTCTTCTGCCGCAAAAGGAAAAGGAACCAATAAAACCGGCTTCCGGGCTACTGCCAGCTCTGAAATGGCAATTGCTCCGGCTCTTGAAACGATCACATCTGCTGCAGAATACGCCGTTTCCATATCTTTGATGAATTCCCTGATCTGTATCTGGCTGTTGGCTGTTCCCTGTGGGCCAGTTCCAGCATCCGGCGACTGACAGTGGTCAACAATATCCTTATAATCCAGTTTTCCCGTCTGCCAGATCAGCTGATAGCCTTTTTCTTTAAGGTTTTCAAGATTGTCTTTCCAGCCGTTATTTAGTGTTCTTGAGCCTAAAGATCCGCCGACAGATAAAATCGTTAGTCTGTCCTTATCAAGGCCCATTTTCTCTTTTGCCTGAGTAGTATCCTGCATTCCTGAGATAATATTCTCACGGATCGGATTACCCAGAAATTTTATTTTTTCAGCCGGAAAACCCTCCACTTTCGGGTAGGCTGTAAACACGGCTTGTGCTTTTTTACTTAAAATTTTATTCGTTACTCCGGCATGTGCATTTTGCTCCTGAATAAAAATAGGAATTCCCATTTTGGATGCTTCATACAAAGCCGGCCCGCTCGCAAAGCCTCCTGTTCCCACGGCAAAATCCGGAGCAAAAGCTTTAATGATCTTTTTAGATTTAGATAAACTTTTTAGGATTTTGAAAGGCAGACCCAAATTTGAAAGCATATTTCCTCTGTCTATTCCTGCGATATCTATTCCTTCGATCCTGTAGCCTGCCTGCGGAACCTTTTCCATTTCCATTTTTCCGTTAGCCCCGATGAACAAAAATTCTGCATCAGGAAATCTCCTTCTGATCTCGTCAGCAATAGCAATGGCAGGGAAGATATGACCTCCTGTCCCTCCGCCTGATAATAAGACGCGGATGGCTTTTGGTTTTTGGCTATTAACTGATTGATTGTCCATTTTTTTATCTTGTTTCTTTACTCTTGCTCTGATGTTTAAGCAATATCGTTGATCTCGGCTATGCTTTGTTTTTTACCCATTCCTTCTTCATCATAAATCTGTATTCTGGAGCTTATGTTTAAAATAATTCCCAACTGCAAATATGTTACCAACATCGAGGTTCCTCCGTAACTGATCAATGGCAGCGGTTGCCCGGTAACAGGGATTAAATTCACTGCAACTGCAATATTGACAGCAAGTTGTATGAATATCATCACCCCGAGGCTGAGGACCAGCAGGGATCCGAAAAATGCGGGCATCTTGCTGGCAATCATCACGATACGGATCATCATAATTAAATATAAACTGATGAGAAAAGCAGCGCCGATAACACCGTACTCTTCAACAATAACAGCGAAAATAAAGTCGGATGCAGATTGCGGAAGCATTTGTTTTAAAGCACTTTTCCCTGGTCCCATACCTGTGATTCCACCATGAACAATGGCGGCTTTTGCCTGCATGACCTGATAGTTTTTGGCCTTCAGACTTTCGTCGTCTACATCGGCTGTTTTTGCTTTGGTTGATGTAAATGTTTCAATACGGCTCATCCAGGTATGGACACGGTTCCCCCCGATCATATTCGTATTAAGTGCAATTACTAAAAAGAAGACAATCGCTACAAACGATGCTGAAATAAATCCTGCGATATATTTCCAGTGCAGCTGACCGATAATCAGAACGATCACTGAGACCATTAAAATCATTAACGCTGTAGATCCGTTATCTTTTGCCACCAATACAAAGACCAGTAAAATAGGTCCGAAAATATACATGATATTCTCGATCGGAAGTCTTTCCCGGGTAATTTTCTTGGTCAGGTATCTGCACAGATAGATAATCAGCATTAAGAAAGCGAATGAAGAGGGCTGAAATGAAATCGGGGTTCCCGGGATTTTCAGCCATCTGGAGGCGCTCGCTCCGTCGATGGTTTGTCCTGTAAACATCGTAACGACCAGCAGAATAATCATTAACCCAAGCAGGATGCTGCTGAGCTTCCCGATATATTCATACTTTACCATCCCGACCACTCTCATAATCCCCAGGCCTAAGACTACAAAGAACATATGTTTGATAACGTGACCGGTAGTGGTCCCGTTATTGACAATATATTCCAGATTCGAACTTGCAGAATAAACAGGGAAGATAGAAAAAATAGAGATCACAAGAATGACCATCCAAAGTACTTTATCACCCTTTAGAAATTCAAATCTGCTTTCTGTGTCTTGTTCGTTCATATATTGCTATTGGCTTATGGCTAATTGCTTATGGCTTTTAATACCTGGTCTTTAAACTGACGTCCTCTGTCTTCATAGCTCTGGAATAAGTCGAAACTAGCACAACAAGGGGATAATAAGACCGTATCTCCTTTTTTTGCCAGCGCTTTTGCAGTCTCCACCGCTTTTTCCATGCTTGAGGTGTCGTAAATAAACTCTATTTTGTCTTTAAAGAAATTAATAATCTTATCATTATCAATTCCCAGGCAGACAATCGCTTTAACTTTTCTTTTAACCAACTCTTCAATTTCTGAGTAGTCATTTCCTTTGTCCAGTCCTCCCACAATCCATACGGTAGGAGTTTTCATGCTTTCCAGTGCATAATAGGCTGCATTGACATTAGTCGCCTTACTGTCATTAATGTATTTAACTCCTCCGATTTCAGAAACAAACTCCAGTCTGTGTTCGACGGCCTGAAAAGTCATTAATGAATGTCTGATACTTTCATTATTAATCTGTAATATCTTACCTGCTATGGAAGCGGCCAGACTGTTGGCTACGTTATGTGTTCCGAGAAGGGATAATTCTTCAATTTTCATTGAAAAATCATCTTTGAGTTTAACTTCTATTTTATCATCATTAATGAAACCTCCTTCCGCTACTTTTTCTTTTGTGGAAAAAGGAATCATTTTGGCTTTGATCTCTAATTTTTCAAGAATGATTTTACTCATTTCGTCATCCTTATTGTAGATGAAGAAATTATCATTCTCCTGGTTTTCAGTAATCCTGAATTTGGCTAAGGCATATTCTTCATAATTGTAGTTGTACTGATCCAGATGATCCTGTGACAGGTTCAGCAACAAAGAAATATAAGGTCTGAAATTCTGAATATCGTCCAACTGGAAAGAGCTTACTTCCAATACATAATATTCATGGTTTTCATCAGCTACCTGTCTGGCAAAACTGTAGCCTATATTTCCGCCTAACCCAACGTTTAATCCATCATTTTTAAGGATATGATATATTAATGAAGTCGTTGTTGTTTTTCCGTTGCTTCCTGTGATGGCTATGATTTTTGCATCGGTAAACCCGGCAGCAAATTCAATTTCAGAAGAAAGTCTGATTCCTCTCTCATGAATTTTATGAATAATATCGGCCTTCTTTGGAATTCCCGGGCTTTTTACGATCCAGTCAGCATTCAGAATTCTTTCTTCATCATGGTTTTGTTCTTCAAATTGAATCTCATTTTCAATAAGAAACTGCTTATAGTTATCTTTAATAGCTCCCTTGTCTGAAAGAAAAACCTCCAGACCTTGTTTTTTAGCCAAATAAGCAGCTCCACAACCGCTTTCACCTCCTCCTAAAACAACTATTTTCATATTAATTTTTTTGTAATATGTAAAATGTAAAGCATATCATGTATTTCAATCTGATTACCTTACTATTTTACCTTTTATAAAAATTATCTCATCTTCAACGTAATCAGACATACAATGGCCAGCATTACACCGATAATGATCATTCGGTTAACTATTTTGCTCTCATGAAATCCTCCCTTCTGATAGTGGTGATGTAAAGGGGACATTCTGAACAATCTATTAGTCTGGGCATATTCCAACCCGTATTTTCTTTTTCTGTATTTGAAAACCACGACCTGCAGCATTACCGATAAGTTTTCTATCAAAAAGATTCCGCATAACACAGGAATCATCAATTCTTTTCTTAAAATGATAGCCAGGACGGCGATAACGCCCCCAAGCATAAGACTTCCTGTATCACCCATGAAAACCTGTGCCGGATATGTATTATACCAGAAAAAGCCGATAACAGCTCCCACCATGGCGACAACAAAAATGGTGGTTTCACCCATATTAGGGAGAAACATAATGTTGAGATAGTCCGCAAAAATGATGTTCCCGGATAGGTAAGCAAAAAGGCCTAAAGCCAATAAAATAACGGTACTTGTTCCCGCAGCGAGACCATCAATTCCATCGGTGATATTAGCGCCGTTGGATACTGCGGTTACAATAAATATAACAATAGGTATAAAAACAACCCAGGCCCATTCATGGGCATCTTTATCATTCATCCAAAAAAGGATTCCACTGTAGTCAAACTCATTATTTTTAGTAAACGGAACAGTAGAAACAGTGATTTTCTCGGTAGGCATGAAGTTCTGCTCTACATTATTCCTGTTGACCACTTTTGCATCTGCATATTTTCTTTTAACAGTAATGTCAGGGTGGAAATACATTGTTACTCCGATGATTAGCCCTAATCCCACCTGTCCTACAATTTTGAATTTACCACTTAATCCGTCTTTATTTTTTTTGATTTTCTTTAGGTAATCATCTAAAAAACCAATGGCGCCCATCCAGATGACGGAAACGATAAGAAGGACAATGTATATATTGGTAATTTTTGTAAACAGAATAACAGGGATCAGCGTTGCCAATATGATGATCAGACCTCCCATGGTAGGAGTTCCTTCTTTTTGCTTTTGCCCGTCTAATCCAAGGTCACGAACCAGCTCACCCATCTGTTTTGCTCTCAGGTAATTGATGATTCTTTTTCCGTAGACAAGAGCAATGGTTAAAGAAAACAAAACCGCCATTCCGGCACGGAAAGAAATGTATCGTAACAGTCCTAATCCGGGAACGTGTATTCCATGGGCAGTTAAATATTCATATAGATAGTATAGCATGTTTCTTTTTTTTTATTATTCAAAAATTTAAAAATTCAATCTATTTAAGATGGGTTCCTTATATTTTTATCAAATTTTTAAATTTTAAATGCATTCGGTCTTTCAATTTTATTTGGACATTAATTTCCAAAGCTCATCGATTACTTCCTTATCATCAAAATGTTGTTTTACCCCGTTAATCTCCTGATAGGTTTCGTGACCTTTTCCGGCTACGAGAACAATATCTTTAGGTTCTGCAAACTTGATGGCCATTTTTATGGCTTCCCTTCTGTCCGGAATTGAAGTGTATTTGCTGAAGTTCTGAGGCTCCACGCCGGCTTCTATTTCCTTTATAATGACTGCAGGATCTTCCGTTCTCGGATTGTCAGAAGTGATGATCGCCAGCGTAGATTTCTTCGTGGCGATATTTCCCATTTCAGATCTCTTGGAATGATCTCTGTCTCCTCCGCAACCGAAAACAGTAATCAGTCTTTCATTTTTTGTTCTGATGTCATTGATGCTGTCCAGAATATTTTCCAGAGCGTCCGGAGTATGTGCATAATCGACGATAAAGAAAATTCCTCCGCCGGATTTGAAGGTTTCAAACCTTCCTGAAACTCTTTTTAATTTACTGATGGCCTGCAGAATTTCATCCTGCTCAAAACCCAGCTCTGAAGCGATCGCGTACACAAGCAATAGATTATAAACATTAAATTTTCCTGTCAGTGTTGTCCAAAATTCTTTGCCATTGAAGTTCAGCAGCATTCCGTTAAAGTCTACTTCCAGAAGTTTCCCATGGAAATCTGCCATTGTTTTCAGAGCATAGGACTTTTTTGTTGCTTTTGTGTTCTGAAGCATCACATTTCCGTTCTTGTCATCAATATTGGTGATGGCAACTGCGGTATGCTGAAGTTCATCAAAAAACCTTTTTTTGGTTTTTAAATACCCGTCAAAAGTTTTATGATAATCTAAATGGTCGTGGGTAAGATTTGTAAATCCGGCTACTTCAAAATGAAGACCTTCGATCCTGTTCTGGGAAATTCCGTGAGAACTTACTTCCATAAAAGCGAATTCACAGCCTTCTTCAACAGCCTGGGCTAAAATTTTATTGATGGTAATCACATCCGGAGTGGTATGGGTCGCCGGAATCTTTTTTTCTCCTATTCTGATTTCTACCGTAGAAAGTAAAGCAGAATCGTAGCCTAAATTTTTAAATACATCGAAAAGCAGGGTAGAAACTGAAGTTTTCCCGTTAGTTCCCGTAACTCCTATCAGCTTTAATTTTTCAGAAGGATTTCCGTAGAAATTGGAAGCCAGCTGCCCTAAAGCCCTGGAAGAATCTTTCACCAAAACATACGTAATGTTATCTGCGAAGTTTTCAGGAAATTCTTCACATACGATTGCTTTAGCTCCATTTTCAATGGAAGATGCAATAAATGAATGTCCATCCACAACCGTTCCTCTCATTGCGATATACAAAGAGTTTTCCGTAATCTTCCTGCTGTCAGATACCAGATCTGAAATCTCACGGGTGTTATCACCGTGAATTTCAAGGACCGGAACTCTGTTCAATAATTCATTTAACTGCATTTCTTTATTCTTTAATAGGATTCAGCCTATTCTGTCTATATCTCTTTGAGACTTCTTTCTAATTAATTCTGCAGAGATAAATATATTCTCTGATTTTTACTAATGGTGGTGCCTTCCATAGGAAATTGCTCTGTTATCCTTCCTACTCCCTTAAAATTAACGCGGTAGCCTAAATTTTCCAGTTGTGGAATTACATTTTTTCCAATCAGACCAACGACGCCTGGCATCTGTTTATTATTTACCACTACTTTTACATTAGGCTCAACCATTTTATTCAGGTTAACCTTTCTGTCTACAAGCATTTCTTTCTCAACATTTTGAGGGGTCTTCAGGAATGTTTTTCCTGCGATTTCTTTGAAAACAGGTGCTGAAACCGTTCCTCCATAAAACCCTTTTGCTGTATTGGGCTCACTGATCATTACGTAACAGGTGTACTTAGGATGATCTGCGGGATAAAATCCTGCGAAAGAGGCTCTGTATTTCATCGGTCCCGGTAACCAGTATTCAAATCTGGCCGTCCCGGTTTTTCCTGCCATTTTTAAATTGGGAGTAAAAATACTTCGTCCGGTACCTTTTTCAACCGCCTTTGTCAACGCATTGGTCATCATTTTAATCGCTTTGTCAGATGCCATTCTGTTGACCATTACTTCAGGTTTTGCACTATACATGATCTTTCCGTCTTTCATGATTTTGTCGATGAATAAAGGCTTAAGCATTTTTCCACCGTTAGCAACTCCATTATAAAAGCTCGTTAACTGTAATAAATTAATGTTTGAAGAATAACCGTAAGAGATAGACGCTAAAGTTGCAGCATTCCATCTTTTGTTCTGAGGGGTTACAATTTTAGGCTTTGTAATCCCCGGAAGTTCGATATCCATTTTGTCAAATAACTTCCAGCGTTTCAGGTGATCCAGAAAGATTTGGGGTTTTTCAGCATAATACTTTGTGATCAGTTTTGCAGTACCCACGTTGCTGGATTTTGCCAAAACGTCACTGATGTCGTAAGTTCCGCCGCCGTGACCGTCTGAAATCCTTTGTTTGGCATATACCCAAACTCCGTTTCCTACGTTCACGGTTGTATTTTCGTCAATAAATCCATCATCCATTGCCGCCAGAAGCGAAATGGTTTTAAAAGTAGATCCTGGTTCTATATTATCTTTTAAGGCATAGTTGTAGGAATCTGCATAATCTCCGTCTTCGGTTCTTCTTAAATTAACCATAGCCCGCACTTTACCCGTCTCGACTTCCATCACGATGACAGTTCCGTGTTTTGCCTCAAAATTAATCAGTTGTTTTTCTAAAGCAGAGTGGGCGATATCCTGAATTCTAAGGTCTAAAGTGGTGTAAACATCTTCGCCATCCACAGGTTCCTGAACTTTCCAGAAATCAATAGGCTTCCATTGGGAAGAATTGATTCTCTGCTCTAATCTTTTTCCGTCGGTCCCTCTTAAGTATTTTGAGAAAGCACCCTCAAGCCCGGCCGTATGCTCACCGTCATCCATTCCGATCGTTCCGGCTCCGATTTCAGATGTGGCAAGTTCCCGTTTATAATTTCTGTCAACAATGAAACCACCTTTGTTTTTACCTTTTTTAAAAATAGGAAATTGTCTTATTCTGTCGTACTGATCAAAATCAAGACCTTTCACCAAAGTGTAATACTGGTTCTTTTTCCTTCTCTGTTCATCAAATTTCTTTCTGAATTCACCTCTTGGTTTTCCGAACATCTTGCTTAAGGAATCCGTTAATGCACCGATATTGTTGGTGTAAACAGTATCCCTCATTGTTTTGAAATCGAGATAGATATCGTAACGCATTACGGTAGTGGCGAGGATCGAACCGTCTGATGCAAACAGGTTTCCACGGGCAGCTTTTAAAGTAGCTTCGCGGTAGTTTTTATTAATATAATCGTCTTTGATTTCCTGGACATTGGTGTTTTGAAGGATTATAATTCTTGCAATGAACATTATAAACACGCACAAAGCCACCACTGCGAAGAGGTAGCCCCACCTTAACGTTTTTTTACGTTTGTTATCGTATTCACTTTGCTTTTGCATCGGTACTGTCCAGTTTTATCAGCAGTTTATGAGGATGATTTTCAAGGGTCATTAAAGAGTCCCTTGCCACTTCTTTCCCCAATTGCGATTCCATTTTTACTTTGATCAGCTTACTTTGGGCGTAAGCGTTTCGTGATTTATATTCTTCTGTTTCTTCTTTTAAAGCGTTAACAATTTTAATCTTTTTGTTGACAAGGTGATTGCTGTAAATCATGGCCATCATTAAGATAAACAACAGGAGGAAATACTTATAATGTATTTTGATCTCATCACGGTTCAGGAAATTCCCCTTTATAATGTCAATAAAGGTTAATCTTTTCTGAGGGCGATTTGTTGTTGCTCTTTTTGCCATCTCATTTTCCTGTTAATGGTTGTTTGTTGCGAGGTTAAAACGATAAATCCCCAACAGTAAACCAGAAACTACACTTTTATTCCTGTTCTCATTTTTGCACTTCGCGCTCTTGAGTTTTCTTCGATTTCCTTATCATCAGGAATGATCGCTTTGCTCTTTACCAGTTCGAATGCTTTTTTATAATTTCCGTAAATGTCTCTTTGAGGTTCCCCTTCAAACATTCCGTTTTTCAAAAATCTTTTGACCAGCCTGTCTTCTAATGAATGATAGGAGATTACAACCAGTCTGCCCTCCGGTTTTAAAACATTATAGGCCTGAACCAGCATTTCCTTTAAAACTTCCAGTTCCTGGTTTACTTCAATTCTTATAGCCTGAAAAAGCTGGGCATAAAATTTATTAACTTTATGTGGAGGAAGATAGCTGAATAATTTTTTCAGATCTTCCGTGGTGTTGATACTCTTGTTTTTCCGGTGATGAACAATATCTCTGGCCAGTTTTCTCGCTTCTCTCAGTTCGCCGTAATAATAAAAAATATCAGCCAGCTGCTCTTCCTCGTAATCATTGATGACTCTTTTTGCATCCAGCCCCTGCATTACATTCATTCTCATGTCCAGAGGCGCATCGCTTCTTGTCGAAAAGCCTCTTTCCGCTTCATCAAACTGATGTGATGAAACGCCAAGATCTGCCAGGACCCCATCAATCTGAGAAATACCATACATAAGCAGGGAATTTTCCAGAAATCTGAAATTCTGATTGATCAGGGTAAATCTCGGGTCATCTATTGTATTCTTAAGGGCATCTAAATCCTGGTCAAAACTAAACAGCCTTCCTTTATCCGAAAGTCTGCTCAGGATCTCCTTCGAATGACCACCGCCACCAAAAGTACAGTCCACGTATGTTCCGTCTGGATTCGTCACCAAATCATCAACACTTTGCTTCAACAAAACGGGGTTATGATACATGTCTAAATTGTGTTTTTTTACGCTTTTTAACAGCGCGGTTATTCTTCATCAAAAGCGCCCATTACATCCTCCGCAAGGCTTGCAAAATCAACTTCATCGGTAGAAATTACTTTTTCATAGGCTTCTTTATCCCAAACTTCAAAAAGCTCTCCTGCACTTGTAATAACAACATCCTTCTGTAGGGTTGCAAAATGCATCAGGTCTTTTGAAATCTGTAATCTTCCAGCATTATCTAATTCTACCGTTTTTACTCCTGCCGTAAACATTCTGATGAAATCAGCATTCTTTTTAATGAAACGGTTTAATTTATTAATCTTGCCCATCACTTTGTCCCATGCATTCATAGGGTAAACTTCCAGGCAAGGTTGGAACACAGATCTTTTGACTACAAATGCCTTATCCTCGAAGTTTTCCATCTGTTTAATTAATGATGAAGGAACTTTTAAGCGGCCTTTGTCGTCAATTTTACACTCATATGTCCCAATGAAACTTTTCATTTGGAGCAAATTTATATAATAATTTCCAAAAATTCCCACTTTTTCCCACTTTTTGACTTAATGTTAATAAGTTTTATCAAAGATTTAGATTTTGTAGTGTAATGAATTGACGTGCAATAGGTTGTGAAATGTGTTATTTGGGGCATACTAAGAGATTTTCAAAAAAAGCGTTAAAATAATGGTTATTATATTATTTTTATTTTAAATTAGGGTAATCAAAATATTTTTGAGGTTTAATTTGTATTTTTGCAAGGCTTTATTAAGGCATTTTATGATATTTAGTACAAAAAAAGAAAAGAAATATACCTTTGTAGAAGCGGGGGAAGGACATCCATTGGTGCTGTTGCACGGTTTAATGGGTGGTTTGAGTAATTTCGATAAGATGGTGAATTTTTTTTCAGAGAAAGGGTTTAAGGTGTACGTGCCTCAATTACCGATCTATGATTTGCCGGTACTTAATACGAATCTCACCACGATTGCAAAATATATTATAAAGTTTATAGAGAGCCATATTGAAGAGCCTGTTACCATTGTCGGAAACTCGATGGGTGGCCATGTGGGTCTTATTTTAACATTGGCAAGACCTGATCTTGTAAGTAATCTTGTGCTCACGGGAAGTTCAGGTTTGTATGAAAGAACTTTCGGAGACAGCTTTCCGAGAAAGAACGACCGTTCTTATATAAGGAAGAAGACAGAAGAGGTTTTTTATGATCCTTCAGTAGCCACCGAAGATCTGGTAGATGAAGTTTTTGGTGTAGTCAATGACAGAATGAAAGGCATCAAAACAGTGATGCTGGCGAGAAGTGCAATCAAACATAACATGTTGCATGATCTCCCTAAAATATTAACCCCGACCTGCCTGATCTGGGGGAAACAGGATAATGTAACACCACCAGAGGTGGCAGAAGATATGCACAAATTTATTCCGAATTCAGATTTGTTCTGGATCGATAAATGTGGTCATGCTGCCATGATGGAGAAGCCGGATGAATTTAATGAGATTCTCTACAGCTGGTTGAAAAATAAAGTTTAATAAAATATAAATGAACCATTAAGAGCTTTTCTTAATGGTTTATTTTTCTTAAAATATTCAAAAAAAATGGTTATTAAAACTGCAAATTTTGTAAAGAGTAGCGGAAAATGGCAGGATTGCCCGGAACCTACCATTCCCGAATATGCTTTTATCGGAAGGTCCAATGTGGGAAAGTCTTCACTGATTAATGCAATGATGAATCACAAAGATTTAGCTAAAACATCAGGAACTCCGGGGAAAACCCAACTAATTAATCATTTTTTAGTTAATGAAAACTGGTACCTGACCGATTTACCGGGGTACGGATACGCCAAGGTTTCTAAATCTATCAGAAAAGATTTTGAGAAACTCATCACCAATTATATTTTAAACAGAAGAAATTTAGTCAATCTTTTTGTGCTGGTAGATTCAAGACACACGCCACAAAAGATCGACCTGGAATTTATTCAGTGGTGTGGGGAAAGCGGGGTGCCGTTTTCTATTGTATTTACAAAAGTTGATAAACTAAAACCGAATATCGCCATTAAAAATGTAGAAAACTATAAAGCAGAACTTCATAAAACCTGGGAAGATCTGCCGGAAATTTATGTAACTTCTGCAGAAAAGAAAGTGGGTGGGGAAGAGATTCTGAGTTTTATACAGAAAACCAACGAGTTTTTAATTAATAATGCGGTAAGTTTCGATGAGTAATACAATCTGGAAAATTAAAAGTTTTGAAGAATTCACTGTTCCTGAGCTGTACGCTATTTTAAAAGCCCGCATCGATGTTTTTGTTATTGAACAGAACTGTCCTTATCCTGATCTGGATAATTATGATCAGAAAGCTCTTCATATCTGGGCAGAGGAAGATGGTGACGTATTAGCGTACTGCAGGATTTTTGACAAAGGGATAAAATATAAGGAAACCTCTCTGGGAAGAGTGCTGACAACAGAAAAAGCGAGAGGGAAGAGCCTTGGCAAGCAGTTGATAAAGTATGCTGTAGAAACCATAGAAAACCGCTTTCATACTTCCGAAATAAGAATTTCGGCCCAGGATTACCTGTTGAGATTCTATTCAGATTTCGGATTTGAAGATACCGGAAAAAAATACCTGGAAGACAATATTCCCCATACGGAAATGTTGAGAAAATAATAAAAGCGAAGAACCCGGTTCTTCGCTTTTTTAATGATTTATATGGAGTGTTTTTATGGTTATGTGGTCAATTTTAATTACATCCGGAGCAGTAGGCTCGCTCTACATATTTTTTACTATTTCCCGAATAATAATAGCAACCTCCTCTTGAACCGACAAATAATTCGTGTCCATTATAGGTACAGTTTTTACTACGCTGAGAATAGGATCGTGACGATGAATTTTTAGATTTATAACTTTTTGCTTTTTTAGTACGTGCACTTTTTCTGCTGCTTTTTTTGGGTTTTTTCGATGAAAATTCAACTGAAGATGTACCGTTTGTTGAAGCAGAATAAGTTGTGGGTAATAATAAGCCTAAGGCCAGAAGGCTTGTAAAGAGTAGTTTTTTCATGGTAAATTTTTTGTTAATTATTATATTTCAAATTGAATTTATTGTCAGACATGAATATCAAAGCGAAGAAGTCGATGATTGCCAAACATAAAGGAATGAATGTCCAGCAAAACAGTAAATAGAGAATTCCAAGTACAGGCTGGTTTAAATAGAATCGGTGTATTCCGAAACCACCTAGTAAAAGAGCTAAAATTGCAGCCAGATTTTTATCTTTTTTTGGTTTGTAGGATGCGTTGTGATTAAGTACTGCCTTAGGCGGTTGCTTTTTTGGCTGCGCTTTTTCAAGTTGTAATTTTATAATATCCTCAGCAGACATTTCTATTAACTGAGCGATATAATTTATAATTTTTGCAATATGATTATTCGCATTGGTTACTTCATGAGATTCATTAAAGGTTCCGACTTTTCTCCTGATTTCAATGGTTATTTCTGTTTTATTTTCGGTTAATGAATTTAAATTGATATCAATAAAAGCACCGAGGCTTAAAAATTCAAAACACTCATAGGTATACTGATTGAAAATTTCATTTGAAGAGCTGAATCTATATTGTGAATTAATCAATGGAATATTTTTAACGCTATCTCTTACCTTTTCAAGAGTAAAGTCAACAGTAAGATTTTTCTTTGGATTTGGAATTGCAAAAACGGCCATAGTCATAATTTTAACACTCCAAAAGTATAGCTATAAAAAATCCAATCCTTACGGCTTCCCGTAAAAACCTTTCAAAAAAAATTGAAAGGTTTAATTAAGCGTATATTTTAGCTGATTTAAATAATTCCAAGATCCTTACAAAAAGCCACCAGCTGTTCATTGCTGGTTACCTCAAGCTCTTCTTTTAAACTGTTGAGTTTTTTCTCTACGCTGCTGAGGCTGTGAGGTCTGATATCTTTTTCCTGAAGGTGTACCGGGATATTTTTTTGCAGGATTCCTTTAGAAAGAAGAGAAACTAAGTTTATATCATAGGCCGAAAATTCATAACTGTTGAGCTTTTTGACATCCTGCTTGAGATCCAGAGATAAATAATCTTCATTAATAAAAACTGAAGCGATAGACTTTTTTAATTCTTTAGAGTCATTCCTTGCTTTACGGACATAGCCATTAATGTGATAATCTTTGAAAAGAGATTTGATAATGCCGGATTTATGTTCACCGGAAAATACGATAACTTTAAGTGCAGGATAAAGTTCCTTTGCCTTTTGGATTAATTCTTTCCCATCTTTGATATTTTGTTTATGATGATCTTCTTCAAAAGACAGATCTGTGATCAACAGGTCATAATACTCTTTTTCTCTTATGGATTTTTCAATTTTTGCAAGTGCATCGTCACAGTAATAGGCATAATCAACATTCGGAATATTAAGGTCTTCCAACGTTTTCTGTACTGAAATACTGCTGCTCTCGTGGTCTTCGGCTATTAAAATTTTTTTGAACATAAGGATATGCTTTAATTAAAAAATGTAGGTTAAGATCTCAAAAATAGAGTCATTTATTATTTCTTCATTACGGGAAAGCGTAATACTGCCATAAAATACTTATCTGATCTGTTAAATTAAATGAGCCCGATATCCTTGCCGATAACGACCATTTCAATATTGTTTTGTGCCCCGAGACTTTCACGGAGTTCATTCAGTCTTTTTTCAATAGATCGGGTACTGTAAGGCTTCATTCCAAGTACTTTCAGCCTGCCTGCTATCTCTTTTTGTTTACATCCCTGGGACAGCAGTTCCAGCAATTTAAGATCATAATCATTCAATTCACGGGGGATTTGGCGTATTTTATTCAGAATGTCCTGCGAAAATACAGTCTCCCCTTGAAATACTTTTTTCAGTGTTTTCCGTAATTCTTTTCCGTCATTCCTTGCTTTGCCTATAAAGGCCTGAATACCGTTTGTTTTATAGAGTTCGTCAATAACTTTGGCCCTTTTTTCTACGGAAAGCACGATGACTTTCAGATCCGGCTGGCCTTTTTTAGCTTCAAGTATAAGCTCTTGTCCGGACTGCAGGGTCTGGGGGATATGATCTTTATCAAATGAGAGATCGGTAATCAGCAGGTCGTAGGGATTTTTTTCTTTTGTGGCTGAATGCAGCCGGTGCAGAGCTTCATCACAGTAACTCACAAAATCAAAATGCTGAATATTCAATTCTTTAAGCGTGTTTATTATTCCCAGATTCATAATTTCCTGGTCTTCAACAATGAGAACTTTTTTAAACATAACAAAACGGTTAGGAAACAGGAAATGAGAGGTTTACTTTCAGTCCTTTTTCAATTTTCGTGTCAAAAATAATCGTTCCGCTGATGGCTTCAATGCGGGAAGTCGTATTTTGCAATCCGTTTTGAAAAACGGGTTCTCCGGAAATCCCGATACCGTTGTCTTTATATTGAATTTCGACTTCTTTATCTGTTCTTTCAAATTTAAAAGCAACATGGCTGGCCCGGCTGTGTTTTTTCATATTCACCATAAGTTCCCGGATGATCTGATACACCTCTTCTTTGATAGCAGGAGAAAGATTTTCCCAGATGGCAGGATTATTCCCTGCGGTAAAAGTTTTAACAGTTGCATTATTAAACGAAGCAATAAGTTCCGAAATCTCTTTACTGAATTCTTTTTCTTCACCGGCTTTATCATACGAGATATCCCGTGATTTTTCGTATACAAATTCCAGTTCATCAAGAGCCTTATTACGGTCAAATTCCTCCTGGTTTTCAATCTTTGTCATCACCTGATAGATCCCGTTGGCTACCACATCATGAACTTTTTTAGAAAGCCTGAGCTGGGTGTTTTTAACTTCAAGTTCTTTTTCCTGTTCGAGGCGTTTTTTTCTTTTTTTGAAATAGAAAGTCCCAACAATCAGCAACAGTCCTAAAGAGAGAAGTCCGATATTTTTCTTGAAATTATCTACTTTTAATTTCTGATTTAAAGCATTCTTCTGTTCTACATCATATCGTACACTGGCAAATTGGTTTTTGTGCCTGCTTATGGTTGTCTGTAGGTGATCGTTTATCGAATCAAGTTTTTTGAAGTTTTGCAGATAATGATCTGAATCTAAGGTCACAATTCTTTTTAATGCCGTGATCTGATCATCGGGAAGTTTATTTTCCAATGCAGACTGCAGCATGCACTTAGCAAAAAATAATGAAACGTTGTTATCTTTATCAAGATAATAGGTTGATAAGGTTTCAAAGCTTGAATTTCTGCCGAGTGCGTCATCACTCCGTTCTCTAATGTGTAAAGCTTGAAATAACTCAGGCAGCGGATTATAATTTTTATCCTTGAGGTATTTCGCTTTTGCAAGATTGTTGATGACTTTGGAGAAGGTAGCGCTGTCTGTAGTGGCAAGTGCTTTATTTAAATAAGCTTTTGCAGAGTCATATTTTTTCTGGCTTATCAATAAATCACCGATGTTGTTGTAACATAAATATTTGTCTTCCTCATTGTCAATATATTCTAACGCAGTAATATAGTTTGAGGAAGATCTTTCAAACTCCTTAAGAAAATGATATGCCAGCCCGATATTATTATAATTGGTGGATAGCGCCCTTCTATAGGCACTGTCATTTTGTTTTTTAAGAAATTTATTGGCTTCAAGAGAAGATTCAATGCCTCCAAAAAAATCTCCCTTGCCGGTCTGAATTACAGCCATATTCACTAAGGAATTACCTATGCCCAGAGAATCGGAAGTTTTTAAAAAATCATTTTTGGCCAGGTTATAGTAATAAAATGCTGAATCTTTTTCATTAGCCTCTCTGAATACCCGGGCTTTTTGATAATTATAATTATTATGCAGTATTTTATTCTCTTTTTTACAAGAAAATAGGAATATGATTAAGATAAAAAAGAATAATCTTTTCATGAAATAGTTTTGTGCAAAGTAAGAAAAAGGACAGATTTATGCAATCTGTCCTACATTAATTATTATGGATGTGGTGTATATGGTGGAGGTAATTGTCCTGAATTTCCACCTACGGGTCCTCCGTCTTCACCGCCACCGGTTCCTGTATCTCCTCCCGGATCACTCGGGCCGCTCTGAACGGTTACCGGATTTTGGTTATTATGACATGCTGCTGTATTTGCGTTATTATGTGAGAATGCTAAGCCAAATAGCATTAAAATAAACTGGATCATTTTTCAAAAAATTTAATGTTAAAGCATTCGTGTTCTTCCCTGCGAAACAGATCACAGATAGTATTCACGATTAAAAAATTTCGAAGCGCTTCTTAAATTTTTTGGGAAGTAGAACCTTCAAAAACGGAAGAGAAACATCTGCTTCCCAACCCGGAGTTTTCTTCCGTTTTATCTGGTAGTTTTGAAATCAGGGATTGTTTTTATTTTATTTTTGTCCCTGATTTCTTTTACAAAATTGCAGCAAAAAGCAAGGTAGGAGGTAGTAGAATTATAGTAAGATTTTGGAAACTTTAAATGTTGACTGCTACGGGTTTCCGCAATTTTTTTTGGTAAAATCTCCCTATTTTTTCCAAAAAATTACTAAGATCATGGTAGAAAATTTACAAGAGAAAAAAAAATTACTAGAAGAAGTATATGCAAAAGCTAAAAAAGATGGTTCAGGAACATACCTTAGTGGTATTTTCAAATATTTACAGGTCATTCTTCTTAGAGATTTTAGAATTAATCTCAACTATAGAACAATGTTAGATTATTATAAGTCAATTGTTAAAAATGATAGAGATACCACAATAAAGCCAGCCACTCTCGATTTATTCAGTAAATATTTAGGTTTTAATGATTTTAGTGATTATAGAGAAAAAAGAGGAATGAATGTTAATAGCACAGACGGAAGTACAACTGTTGAAGTCAAGGTTGGCAAAGAAGAAAAAACGTTTACAGATGCATTTTCTAATGTAATTATACATATTACTAATTCCCCAATTTTTAATGTGCCCCAGTTGGCAAAAAACGGGATGGGAATAGGAGCTTTGGTATTGACTCTTGTTGCGGGTTTGGCATACGGAGGAGGAGTGGATGTTTTTAAATCTCCTAAATGCATGTATTGGGATGGAAATGAATATAAAGTAACTTCTTGTAATGATATGAATCCTAAGCACAAGCTTATTCCTATAGATACAGTCAGATTAAAATATTTTAAAAAAATTACCAGACCAGATACTTTGACTGTAGAAAATGGTTTGGGAAATTCCTGGTATACAAAATATGATAATGAAGTAGAATTTTTTACTATGGACGGGATAAACCCGGATAATGGGAAAAGTCTAAGAGATGCCACGGAGCATATGATCACAAAATATGCTGGAGAAAATGCACAACCGTTATTCGTCGAAGAATAATATTCCTTCACAATTATTTAAAATTCACGTAAAACAATTCCCGCGATATTCCTTTAATTTCGTCTTATTTTAGGATGAATAAAGGAATATTCTTATTTTTAATCAGCAGTTTCGTGTTGTTTCCGGCACAGCAGAGGCCGGTGCAGATCGCTTTTCTTTCAGATGTTCATTTTCAGGATCTGTCCGGACATTTTTCGGATCATGATTTTAAAGGGATTAACAACCCCAAAACCGGAAAGCCCACCATTTTAAGGACAATGGATGCTCAACTGCATTCCACAAGGATTTTTAATGAAAACTATTTTGCTTTTCTGAAAGCACTGGATGATATTGCAGCCAAAGGAATTACCATTGTTGCCATGCCCGGCGATTTTTCAGATGACGGACAGGCATACAACCTGCGGGGGCTGCATAAAATTTTAGATCAGTATCATAAAAAATATGGAATCAATTTTTACATCACCACAGGCAATCATGATCCGGTGGGTCCATTCCGGCAGGATGCAGGAAAAGATGATTTTTTAGGAGAAGATGGAAATCCGTTAGGAATTTACAGCCGGGAGAAGCTTAGCAAAATAAATCCTGAAATCATTACCAAAGATATTGCCGAATCAGGCTATCTGGAAATTCTGGAAGAATTGAAAAACTTTGGGTTCTATCCCAAAAAAGGGAATATCTATTGGAGTACTCCCTTTGATTCAATCCTATATAAAAACTATTCTTTCGAAAAGGCAGCTCAAAATGCTGATTATTCCAAAAGGATATACGAAGTTTCAGAAGGATTTTCTGTTCCTGACCTGAGTTATGTGGTTGAGCCGGTGAAAGGCGTGTGGCTGATGGCGATTGATGGCAATACCTACATTCCCAAAAACTTTAAAGAACATTCCGGTGATCCGGCTAATTATCAGAGGGCAGGTATAGGCTATAATCATATTTTGACCCATAAAAATTACCTGATCGATTGGGTGAAAAAAATCACCCGGGAAGCCAAAATTAACGGAAAAACAGTTATTGCATTTACCCACTATCCGATGATTGATTTTAATGATGGTGCCACAGGAGAGATTAAGAAGCTGTTGGGCGAAAAAAAGTGGCAGCTGGAAAGAGTTCCTGATGAAAAGGTGGCTAAAGCATTTGCGGAAGCGGGTTTACAAATTCATTTTGCCGGGCATATGCATATTAATGACACCGGAATTCGCACGTTTGGTGATCATATGCTGGTAAATGTTCAGGTTCCGTCTTTGGCGGCTTATGTTCCGGCCTATAAAGTTCTGACGATTCATTCGCCTCAAAAAATGGAAGTGCAGACGGAAGTTTTAAATACGGTTCCCCGCTTTGATGAATTGTTTCCCCTATATGAAAAAGAATATGAAACCTTACAGAAAGGTAAAAACACAGTGATCTGGGATAAAGATATTCTACAGTCGAAATCATACCGTGATTTTATGCTGTTTCATTTAAAAGAGCTCGTTCGTTTGAGAATAATCCCTAACGATTGGCCGAAGGATTTTATTGAAAAAGCTGAAAAACTGAACGGAGAGAAGCTGTTGTTATTAATTCAGAATAGGAGTCAGTTAAAAGAAAGAGGAATAAACTCAAAAACTTTCAGCAAATGGAATTTTAATGATGTATTACTGGATCTGTATAAATTTCATTCTGCCGATGAATTGGCAAAAACGGATATTCCAAAAGAAAGATTCCGGCAATATCAAACCTTGGAAAAGCTATTTGAGGAAAATCAATCGCAGGATTTTTTTATAATACAACTGAAATCAGTCTTTAAAATTCTTTCGTTACTGTCCAACGGTGATCCGGCGGATCATTTTGAAATAGATTTAGAAAGTCAGGAAATCAGAAGATTATGATTTTTCGCACAGATCACACATTAAGCAGAACGCAAACATCTGCGTAATCTGTGTGATCAGCGGGAGATTACAAATCAGGATTTTTTTTCGCACAGATCATGCAGATTTATAACAAGCGCATTTTTACATTAAGAAGAACGCAAACATCTGCGCAATCTGTGTGATCAGCGGAGATTACAAATCAGAATATTTTTTCCGCACAGATCTCGGGGAATACACAGATTTCTTAATAGAGAATATTTTTTACCTTAAGTAGAACGCAAACATCTGCGCAATCTGTGGGATTCGAGGGAGATTACAAGCTTCAGACCTCTGAGAAAAAAGAAAAGACTGCCAATACTCTGACAGCCTTTTCATATCAATCTAATGGTAAAAAATGTTCTATTTTGCGTTAACCGGATTCCTCCTTTCGTAAGTTTTACTGTCAAAACTAACTTTATAGCTGGATTTAAAAAGTTTGCTGGGCTGATAATAATCTGTTGTGATGATCTGAGCACCGCTTTCTTTTGCCTTTTCAAAACGGGAATAATCCTCTTTTCTTGCTTCCATTGTATCTGCGTCGGCTCTTGTCCGGATCAGATAACCCTGTTTTACAAGTCCGGAGATCTCCGGACCCGGATCATTCATAAACAGAACAGCTGCTTCCGCTGTTCCCGGAGCAGAATTGGTAAAAACCATTCTCCCTTGTAATGATGGATGTCCCTGTATATAAAGATCTCTGTTTTCGCTGTTATTATCAAGGACAAAAAGAAACTTTCCTTTGGCATCTTTTATTTTTGGCCAGTTCTGATGTAGAACAGCTTCATTTAAACTTGTATAGCGGCCGCGAATATCATCAGGAGTAATTATTTTGTTCTTTCCCAGATACTTTCTAAGCTCATTATCCAATTCATCAAAAAGCGCAGAAGTATAATGTTCAGGTTCGGTTCCGAATTGATTGGTATTCCCGTCTTTAGGCTCAAGGGTAATAAAAACCGGGTCGTGATCAGGATGTGCATCAGACCATTTTTTCAGATCTTTCAGACAGTCTTCCAGGGTATAATACCAGGTCTGATAGTCAATATCGGTGATATGAATCATTTTATAGCCCGGCTTTTTCATTTTTCCTTCTGGATCAAAAGGGGTTGTTGTCTTTACCAGATCCAGAATTTTAGGATGGGCATATTTTCCGCCTTTGCTGTCTGCATACACGTCAATTTCCAGATTTCTTAATCCCAGATCCAGTTGTTCATGAATAGGAATGTGTTCATATTGAATTCTTGGCAGAAGATTCATCGAATCTTTTTTAGACAGATAGCGGTACACCTCCGGAAGAATCGCCTTTTTGTAAGAATTGTGTGAGCCGATGATCTGAATCTGATTGATCTTCAGATCATCCAGCTGCTGAGCCTGTAGCAGGCTGACAGAAAGTAAAGATAAACAGAAGCCTGTAAAAACTGCCTTTTTCATTGTATCAGATTTTGTATCTGCGAAGGTAGTGCACGCAGACTGCTTGCAGATGATTTATTATGTTAAGTGTTTTTTAAGCTTTTGTAACAGAACGAAAATATCAATTGGTAATCCATTGAGGGTTAGTTGTATTCTGTAAGGTCGTTTTAAGGTATTTATATTTTGTTGATTTTAACATAATACTCTGTTAAAATGATTTCGATGCAAACGAATTTACTTTGTATGCCGAAAAACTAGCAATGTGCTGAAATGAAAAACCACTGTTGCGGGAACAACAGCGGCTTTTATTAGGCAATGTAATGTCTTGCAATTACTTTACTTAATGATATGTACCACAAAATTAATTTTTTTAAGTTTAAAAAGCTAATTCCGATAGCATTAATCTTTCTCGTAGCGGGAAATGTTCATGCAGAAGGATTTACCAAAAACGCCCCTGTGTTCTCCCAGGCCAGCGAAACCATTACCGGAAAGATCCTGGATCAGGAAGGTAAACCTGTTGCTGGCGCGGTCATCACCGTTATAGAAAGCGGTGCAACGGCCACCACCGATGCTGAAGGAAATTTTTCAATCGCAGCATCGGTAGGACAAAACGTATCGGTTTCTTACGATGGGTTCGAGGATCAGAGAGTCCGGATTTCCGGCACTACCATTTCCATTAATCTGCAGTCCAAAAAAGATACCTCAATTGCTGAGGTGACGCTGGTAGGGTATGGATCTCAGAAAAAATCGGATTTAACGGGAGCGGTAAGTCAGCTGAAGGCTGAGAATTTCAAAGATGGAATGAATATCTCCGTAGATAACCTGATGCAGGGAAAAATTGCCGGTGTGCGAATTGTTCAGTCGAGCGGTGAACCGGGAGCAGGAGTGAATGTTTCCATCAGAGGAATCGGATCGATCAGGAGCGGAAGTACCCCTTTATTCGTTGTAGATGGTGTTCCTTTGAGTAACGATGCGGTGAGTGCACAGAGTCCGAACGTCGGTTTAGGAAATACGCAGGCAAAAAACCCGTTAAACTTCTTAAATACCAGTGATATAGAATCCATCACTGTTTTAAAAGACGCTTCGGCAGCAGCTATTTACGGTGCCAGGGGATCCAACGGGGTTGTTTTGGTAACAACCAAAAGAGGAAAGAGAGGAGAGCCCATGTTTACCTATGATACGTACCTTGGTTTTTCTTCAGTGATTAAAAAACTGGACCTGATGACTGCTGATGAATACCGTGCTGCAGGCATTAATAAATTATATGACCACGGCGGAAACACAGACTGGCAGGACGAGCTTTACAGAAATGCCGTGTCCTCAAATCACTCCGTTTCATTTTCAAAAGCAACCGAAACCGGAAACTATTTTGCATCCCTTTCTCATATGGATCAGGATGGTATCGTGCTGAACAGCAGCTTCAAAAGAACAACAGCCCGTTTAAATGCAGAAGAGTCTTTTTTCGATAATAAAAGATTAAAAGTTAGGGTAAATCTTACCGCAAGTGATATCAAGGAAACAGGAATCCCGAATGGCGGGAATGCAGGGTCGGACGGTCAAGTCATCATTCATGCCCTGATGGCAAATCCCACCCGTTCTGTATATGATGAAACCGGAAAGTATACGAATTTCAACATGAACGCCCATTACAATCCTTTGTATCTGCTGAGTGTATATAATGACAAAACCAATACCTTCAGAGTGTTGGGGAATACGGAGGCTACCCTGAGAATTGTACCGGGCTTGAATTATAAATTCAATTTAGGAATCGATAAGACGATGTCGGAAAGAAATACAACCATGTATCCGAACATTACCGACAGAACCCCGAAGGGAATGTATGTTCAGGCAAATCTTGATTCTTATAATGTGCTTCTGGAACACTATTTAACCTATGACCTCAGCTTAAACAGACATAACTTCAGTCTTCTGGGAGGTTTTTCTTATCAGAAATTCAAATCGACAGGGACTTATTTCGGAGTAAAGGATATTGCAGCTCAGGGAGCAGGAGTTGCACCGGAAATAAATCCGGGATATTCGGGAACGGCATTTGTTCCGGGAGCCGGATATGCACAGGAAAATGAATTGCAGTCATATTTCGGAAGAGTAAACTATAATTTTGACAAAAAATATCTGATAACGGCTTCATTACGGGCGGATGGCTCTACCCGTTTCGGTTTAAACAACAAATACGGATATTTCCCTTCGGTGGCGGTGGGATGGACCATGTCTAATGAAAATTTCCTGAAAGATTCTCAGATGGTGAATGAGTTGAAATTGAGAGGAAGCTGGGGGCAGACCGGTAATCAGGAAGTAATCAATAAAATTACCCAGGCAAGTTACTCGTTGGCACAGTCTGCAGGTTATTATTTATATGACAACCTAAACCTGATCAATGGAGTGGTCATCAACAGAACCGCTAATCCTGATCTTAAGTGGGAGGTCGTGGAACAGACCAATATCGGGGCAGATTTCAGCTTATGGAAAAATAAAATATACGGATCATTGGAATATTACAACAAAACAACAAAAGATCCGATTCTATTCATCACGGCTCCTCCTTTAAGCCCTACCGATAAATACTGGATCAATGCGGCAGGAGAGATCGTCAATAAAGGTTTTGAGTTCACCTTGGGTTCAGAAATTATTAAAAATGAAAATTTTACATGGAATCTTGATGTCAATGGAGCAACGGTAAATAACGTCGTTAAAAATCTTCCGGTTTCAGCGATTTATTCCGGTGAAGTTTCAGGTCCCGGGCTTTCTGGGGTTACGGCCAATATCTATAAAAATGGGTATGAAGCGGGGTCTTTCTATATGCTTAATTACCAGGGAGTCGATGCGAACGGTAAATACATCTATGAAGATGTCAACAGCGACGGAAGAATAGATCAGAATGACAGAAAAATCTTTGAAGGAGCAATTCCCGACTTTACTTTCGGGATCAACTCTTATATGAAGTATAAAAAGTTTGATTTTTCATTCTCTTTCATAGGACAGACAGGCGGTTATCTGGTGAATAATACCGCTTTGAACTTAAATATCAATAATTTGGCTTCAGACAGAAACGTTCTGAAAAATTTCTACGATTCGGGAGCAAGCTTTACCAATCAGCCTCAGTTGTCTTCGCTGTATCTTGAGAAATCAGATTTTTTACGTCTGAACAATGTAAGATTAGGCTATACTTTTGATATCAGTCAGCTGAAATTCCTCAGAAGCATCAATCTGTATGTAAGTGCACAGAATTTATTTACCATTACGAATTATACAGGCTATGATCCGCTTGTGGATACAAACAAGCAGGTTGGCGGGAACCAGTCTCTGGGCATCGACTATACCACTTATCCCTCGGCGAAAACCTTTATTTTGGGAGCAACTGTCAAATTTTAATTTAAATGAAAGAAAGTATGAGATCTAAATTTTTAAATATAAACAGAATCGTTTTATCTGTGGCTACACTGGCTTTAGTAGGATGTACCAACCTGGATGAAAAAGTAATTGATGAGGTACTGGGATCAGAAAATATAGATCCCGAAGCTGCCCTTACTGCCGCTTACAGCCAGCTTGGGGAAGGAACCTTTGTAGACCACGGAAATGTATTTGCCTTACAGGAGTATTCTACTGATGAGGCGATGTTACCCACAAGAGGAAGCGACTGGGGTGACGGCGGAAAATGGAGAGCCATGCACGAATTTACCTGGGATGCCGGTAATGACGTAGTAAAAACGACCTGGAACAATCTTAATTTCGGGATTACAAAATCCTTAACCGCAATTTCAAGTATTGAAAAGAGCAGTATTGCCAATAAAGCATTGTTTCTGGCGGAAGCAAAAGGATTGCTGGTATTTTATACGTATACCACACTCGATCTCTACGGACAGGCTCCTTACAGAGATCCGGGAAATCTGAGTGCCCCGATTGAAATCAAAAAAGCGGAAACAGCGATCGATGCTTTAATTACTGAAGTGGAAGGACTGATTCCCAATCTGGCAGATATTAAAACCCAGAATACCCATGCCGGAAGATTTACAAAGCAGGCAGCCTATGCGCTTCTGGCGGATATGTATCTGAACAGGGCCGTTCTGAAAAATAAAACAGCAAGTAATTTCAACTTCTTGGAACCCGCCGTAAATGGAGGAGGAACGGATATGGATAAGGTGATAGAATATAGTAATCTGCTGATCAACAACCCGAATTTCAGCCTGGAGTCCAATTATTTCCACAATTTTGATATTAATAATGATACCAGTAAAGAGATGATTTTTACCGTGGTTCAGAAGAAAATTTCAAATTCGGATAAAGGTTCGGATAATGACCTGGCTTATATGTCTATGGAAAGAATTCAGAAGCCGTCACCGGATAACAGGGGAACCAATGCCAATTGTGTGACTCCGGAATTCTATTATTCCTGGACCGGAAATTTTAATGATCCCCGTTTCCAGAGAACCTATCAGTATGCTGACGGGACATGGTTCCGAAACGATGGAACAGACATAAGTGTACCGGCCACAAGCAAAGTGGAAGGAACCGGAAAGGCTTGGTTTCATTTCAACAGAGGTCTGCAGGTAGGCCAGCAGTATGGGCCTAAAATTCTGGCCAGCGGAGATTTTGACATGACGGCTGACGGCAGGATTAAAGTCTATAAATTATTTACAGAAAAAAATACGACTCTCGCTGCTGATTTTACCCCTGAACTTAACTTTGATAATCCTGCAGAAGCCGTATTTACCCAAGCCCAGATCAATAGGGGAGTAAGGAACTTTAAATTTGAATTTGATCCCGGATACGGAAATAACGGAACAAGCGGTATGGATGTGCCATTGTACCGACTGGGAACAATTTATATGATGAGAGCAGAGGCCTATTTCAGAAAAGGGAATACAGGAGCGGCCCTGGCTGACGTGAATAAGCTGCGCACCAGCAGAACCAACGATGCTTTAAAGGGCAGTACTGCAGGCGTTGCGATTGGTTCACTCGATGCCAATACCTTGTTTAAAGAAAGTGGCTTCGAATTGTATTGGGAAATGTACAGAAGAAAAGCAATGATCCGGTTCGGAAAGTTTGACCTACCGGGAACCGCAAAACCTGCTTCCCAACCGTACAGAAGAATTTTCCCGATTCCGCAGGCCACTATTGATGCCTCAAAAGATTTTACACAAAACCCTGGATATTAAGTTACTTTATATCAAATTAATTTTTGTACACAGAAGCGAAGAGAAATATCTCTTCGCTTCGTTTATTGTCTTAAAATTATAAAGTCTGATCTGATGGGTATTAATAAATGCAGACTCCGTTTATTCTTCATTCAGCATTCCCAGTTCTCCGAAATGCTTTTTGAATTTCTGGATTTTCGGGCCCACTACGGCGCTGCAATAAGGCTGCGTAGGATTTTCATGATAATATCCCTGGTGGTACTGTTCAGCAGCCCAGAATTTCTCGAATTTCGTTACTTCAGTTACATATGTGCCGGTCCATCTTCCTGATTCCTGTGATGCTTTGATGGCTTCTTCAGCTTTTGACTTTTCTGCATTATCGTTATAGTAAATTACAGAACGGTACTGAGTTCCGATATCATTCCCCTGTCTGTTCAGTTGGGTAGGATCATGGAGAAAGAAAAATACATCCATTAATTGCTCATAAGAGATCACAGCCGGATCGTACGTGATCTGTACTACTTCTGCATGACCCGTTTCTCCTGTGCAGACCTCTTCATAAGTAGGGTGGTCTTTGTGACCTCCCGAATATCCGGAAACAGCAGACTGTACTCCTTTAAGCATATTGAAACAGCTTTCTACACACCAGAAACATCCGCCTCCGAAAGTAATCTGGTCTAATTTATTGTTATCCATTTAGGTTGATTATTGTATTAAAAAACTAATCAAAAATAAGAAAAAGTTTTTCAAATAGGGTTCTCAAAACTCGTCTAAAGACAAATGATGATGATAGATGAGACAAATTAATTTAATCATAATTCTGCATGATGAGGAGTCCTGAGCGTTCAATAGTCGAAAGATTCTGACAAAGTTGTGTCTCATAAGAGAAGATTGAAATATAATAAAATCCATCGACAGGCTCAGGATAACAGAGTTACAGATTTTCGAATGAAATTGGACAGATCATATTAAGAGTATCATCCTTAGCGCGAAGCTGCCGAAGATTCTAACAAAGCTGTATCTATACAGTTTTGATAGTAAACAATAATTAAACCTAAACATCTGCGAGAATCCGTGAGATCCGTAGGAAACTCAAAAACAAAAGCACCCTTAAAAAGGATGCTCCATATATTTAAATAGCATTCAGGTGTTATTTTTCCCAAACCAAGGCGCTTGCTCCCAAAATAGCAGCGTCCGCTTCGTCCAGTTCACTGAACACCAATTTTACTTTATTTCTGAAAATAGGAAGAAGATTCCTTTCCATATGAAGTTTTGTAGGCTTTAAGATAAAATCGCCGGCTTTGATCACACCACCAAATAAAAGTATGGCTTCGGGTGATGAGAACATCACAAAATTAGCTAAAGCTTCTCCTAATTTCTGACCGGTGTATCTGAATACCTCAATCGAAATCGGATCTCCTTTTAAAGCACATTCGTGTACTGTTTTAGAATTAATGGCCTCTTCAGGGAACTGACTCAGCATAGATTCCGGAAACTCAGCTCTCATTTTCTTGGCCGTGATCGCGATTCCCGTTGCAGATGCATAGGCTTCAAGGCTTCCCTCAGAACCAGTGCTCCAGTGTTTTCTTCCACCTGGCTTTACGATGGTATGTCCCAGCTCTCCGGCAAATCCGTCATGGCCGTACACCAGCCTTCCACTTGCTACGATTCCGCTTCCTACTCCGGTCCCCAGTGTGATCATGATAAAATCTTTCATTCCGCGGGCCGCTCCGAAAAGCATTTCTCCGAATGCTGCTGCATTGGCATCATTGGTGATGGTACACGGCATCCCGAATTTACTGGTCATCATTTCCGCAAAAGGAACAACTCCTTTCCAGGGTAAATTGGGCGCCTGCTCAATGGTTCCTTTATAATAATTGCCGTTGGGTGCACCCACTCCGATTCCGTCAAAGTTTTTTTCGGTTCCGTGGCTTTCAATGAGAGGATTTACCTGTTCATATAAAGCATCGATAAAATCCTCAACCTTTTCATAGGCATCCGTTCTCAAATTTCCTTTTTCAAGAACTTCACCGCGGTGGTTTACAACTCCAAATTTGGTATTTGTACCACCAATATCAATTCCAAGGGCTACGTGTTTCGATAAATCTATTAATGACATTTCTATTCTTAAATTCTAAAAGGTTAAAATTATAAAAAAGATTGGATTAATGGATTATTAACAAAACATTTATTTTAAAAAAAATTAAGCTGTTTTTAAGGTTTTCTTTTTTCTCCTTCCCCACCAGATGAGGAATCCCGTGACTGGTAATGAGGCACATATAATGCTGACAACAAAAGCAATAATCTTGGTAGGCAGTCCTAAAATGGATCCTACGTGAATATCATAATTGGCTCCCACTGCTTTTTCACCGAAATTTTTGTCTTTCATATCATGCGTGTGAAGCAGTTCTCCGGAATTTTCATCGAAAATCAGACTGCTGCTTTTATGATAAGAATAGGATAAGTGTTTTACATATACCTCGAAATTGGGGTGCTCATGATCATCCATATGTTCGTGTCCCAAATCGATGGAGAAACCATAGGAATCAGGATATTTTGCCTTTACGGTATTGCTTATTTTGTCTAAGGTGCCTTCCGTTCTCATCTCAATAGGCGCTTTTGTCTTAATCGAGGAGAAGTCCGGATATTGCGTGCTGCCGCCGGAGAAAATAAAATAAAATGCTGCCTGAACAGCAAAAAATGCATAAAATAGTCCTGTTAATGAAAAGATCAGCGCAAAAATGGAGGCATAAAATCCCAGGACATTATGAAGATCATAGTTTTTTCGTTTCCAGTTTTTAACATTTTGCCATTTAAAAGAGAAGCGTTGCTTTCTCGCTGCCTTGTTCTTCGGCCACCAGAGAATAATTCCCGAGATCAGCATAATAACAAAGATGATAACCGGAATCCCCACCAGATAAGTTCCCCACTCCTGCTTCAGAAGATAGCTCCAGTGAATCATCTTTACAATCTGGAAGAAACCGTTTTTCTCGTCATACGTTCGGAGAACCTTTCCGCTGTAAGGATTAACATAGGCTACCTTATAGATCGGAAATTCCTCAAAATAATTCCAGCCTTTCGGATCATGCTCATACCAGTAAAAAAGATACGACATTTTTTTATCGATCGGGATATTAACCCAGTGGATAGGATATTTTTCTTTGACCTGCTCAGCAACTGCTTTTTCTAAAGTACGGATCGGAAGAATCTGCTTTTGATCAATATTTTGCTCGTTATGGTAAATAACCTCCTTCCTCGTGAAATTTTCAACTTCATCTTTAAAAACATACAATGCTCCCGTAATGGAAATAATAAAAATCAAAAAACCAATTCCAAGACCCAACCATAAATGCAGTTTTCCGGTCCATTTTTTCAGCGCGCTGGGTTTTTTCCTGTGGTGATGCTTTTTCTTCATGTTATCCTTAAGTTCGGCAAAGATAAGATTTAATTTTTATTTAGAATGTTTATAAATTGCTATGGTGTGAATTGGGCTTATTTTTTTCACACATTATACAAAGTTCTTCTTCTAATTTTTGTTATACATTAAGAAGTTAAGACATTTAATAGCCTAAAAGATAGATTGAGAAATTTGACTTTGTTGAATTATCTAAGCGTTGTATTCCATAAACATCCAAGATGGTTCTTAGCTATCCTAAACGACTTAAATTTTCTTAATGTTTAAATCTAACTAAAATTTATATTCAACCATAAAAGTTCCCCTCATTCCCAAAGCGTTGTTAAAATCGCTGTCTCTCGCAGTCCACCATGCGATGGCAGGCTGATACAGCTTATTGAAAACATTTTCAATGCCCAAAGAAAGTTTCCAGTTGCTGTTGACCTCATAGCTTGATTTAAAATTAAAAACGGTGTATTCCGGAACTTTACCTTCGCCATAGGCATAGAGTCCCGTTTTCACGTTCGGAACAAACCGGTCCTGTTTAAAAGCGTGAAGCATGTCTAATCCTACAGACAGACTCTTTAAAGGTCTCACCTGAAGATAAGTCAGTACCTTCGGAGCTGAAATTCTGCTGTTGTTGATCCTGTTCGAATAATCTCCGTCATCTTTCAATGAAGTGATTCCCTCCATCCAGCTGTAGCTTCCTCCAAAACTGATCCATCTGGCAGGAGTAAAATGTAAAAACCCTTCAACACCATAAATCACTTCCGGAGCTCTCTGAATCGTTAACGCTCTGTCCGGGCTCTGGATAAATGTGGCTCCCAGTTTGGAAGTACTTACATAAGAAGTCACTTCATAATTGATCCATTTGGTAATCTGTCCTGTAGCGCCCAGTTCGTAATTGTTGACAATAATGGGTTTGGTTTCAAGATTACTGATCGTATCGGAAGCAGATGTTCTTAAAATTCTTCCCAGCTCATTAATAGAGTAGGCCTGAGAAAAACTCCCGAACAGATTGATCATCGGATTAATGTTATACCGGAGACCAAGATTGGCTACCAAAGCATTATATTCAAGATCTCCGCCTGTTACAAAAATGCTTTTAGTGAAGGTTCCGTCAGATTTGATTGTTGAAAGGGTATTGAAATCACCGACTTTCACTTTCATATTTTCATAACGGAGTCCACCTTTGATCGTTAATTTTTTTAATAAATCAATTTTAACCAATAGGAAAGGGGCAATATTGGTCATATCCATATCCGGCGTCCAGTACCGGCCGTCTTCCAGTTTCTGAACCGTCTGATCATTCAGAATATCCACTCCGTAGATGACTTCTCCCTGGGAGTTTGTAGCGTTCCATAATTGGGTATCCAGGTTAATCCGTGCTCCTTTTTTATTCGAGATCACATTAGACTGTCCTCCGTTCAGGAAAGTATCACTGTAGCCATAAACGGTTCTGAAATCCTGCAAATAAAGATTTACGTTCAATGCAGTTCCTTTCCACAGATTTTTATTGTCATAGCTGATCTTGAAATTATGATTTCTCGGGGTTCCCTGTGGAGTCGTTTCCAGACTCTTTCCTTCTCCTTCTCCAATCGTTGGAATCAAACCGTATTTTCCGGTCTTTAATCCTAAGTTCAGATCCGATTTTGAAGCATAGCCAATATAGGAAGCCTCAATTCTCTGGTCAGCATTGATGTTATAACCCAGCTTGATCATGCCGTTATAATTATCCATCTTTGCGGTGCTGTACGTAGGACTGAGATTAACACCGTCCGCATCTTTCATATAGCCTGTCTTTTCATACGCTAATGAAACCACGTAATCAAACTTATCGGTTATTTTTCCTGAAAGCAGCTGACTGGCCCTGAATCCCAAGGTTCCGCCGTAAGGTTGTCCTGTGATGCCCAACTGGGAAATTCCTGAAATCTTTTGCGCAGAATTGCTTTTCCGGGTGATATAATTGATAATTCCTCCGTCAGCACCATTGCCATAGATAGAAGATGCTCCTTTGATCACTTCAATTCTTTCGATAACTGAAGGATCAATGGAACGTAGATCTCTGGCTCCGTTTCTGAGAGGAGTAGATTGGGGGATCCCGTCAATCAAAACTAGAACCTGTCGACCCCGCAAAGTCTGCCCGGTGTTGGAGGTCTGTCCTGAACTCGTTGCCAGACTCGGGACCGTATATTGTAATATACTGGTAATATCCGAATTAACGGTCAATTGAGACTGAACCTGCTCCAATCCGACAATGGTCACGGAACCCGGTATTTCTTTGATGCTTTCTTTTTTTCTGGATGCAGTCATCACCACTTCGTCCACATCTTTCACCTGTAAAGAATCCTGTTGTTGCGCAAATGTGGTAATAGCAGCTAAAACCGCTGCCGATAGTATTATTTTCTTCATTTTTTAATTCCTTTTTTCTTCCTGCCTATCCAGATCAGAAATCCTGTTACAGGCAGTGAAGTGCAGATTAATCCTGCTATAAACCAGATGATTTTTCCTGTCATTCCAAAGTACGAACCTATATGGATATCATAATTGGCGTTGGCATATTTTTCGGCATTGTTCAGTTGCTGATGGGGTTTATTAGACAGAAGCTTTCCCGAATATCTGTCAAAAGCCATTTGATTTCTGACTGCAAATTTTCCATCCTCACCATAAACGGTAACAGGGAGGTTCTTTAGCTCTTTTCCTTTTTTATTTTTTCCGTTCAGCGGGATTCTGAAACTTGATGAGGCGGAATACAGTTTTCGGGTTTCCTGTGCAGTGAGGTCAAAAACCGAATTGTTTTTAGCGGAAAGAGAATCAGGAGATTTGATTTCTTTTTCTTTAGGAAGTTCAGCAGATCCTGATAAGGTAAAATTAAAGGCATTCTTTATCCAGGGATAGGCGAAGTAAATCCCTGAAATACTCATCATAAGAGCAATAAATGAAGCATAAAAGCCCAAAACATTATGAAGATCATAGTTTTTGCGTTTCCAGGTTTTCACGTTTTTCCAGTCGAAGGAGAAACGTCCTTTTCTCATCTTTTTGTTCTTCGGCCACCAAAGGATAATCCCCGTAACCAGCATGATCATAAATAATACGACAGGAATGCCCACTACATACTTTCCCCAGTCGGCTTTTAATAAAAGGCTCCAGTGGATGGATTTGAGAATAGGAAACAGGTCATATTTTTCATTATAAATCCCTAAAATCTCACCGGTATACGGATTGACATACACCAGTTTATTGATTTTAACCTCATCAAAATAATTCCACGCTTCTTTATCCTTTTCGTAATAAAGAAATTTATATGACTTATTCTTATTTAAAGGAATTTCTACGGAACTGACCGGGAATTTTTCATTGACTTCCAGATCGACTTTTTCCCGAAGGATTTCGATTGAAAGTGGTGTCAGGGTGATCGTTTCCTTTTTTACAAAGATTGCTTCTTTACGAAGCTGATTTTGAATCTCATCCTTAAAAACATACATCGTCCCGGTTAAAGAAACAATGAATACAACCAGCCCAACGGACAAGCCAAACCACAAATGCAGTTTGGCAGACCATTTTTTTATAAAAGAAGGTTTCTTTTTATGATGATGTTTCTTCTTCATAGTAAAAAGTTAACCTTGTAGGGTTAACTTTATATATTAAAATTTGTATCCTATTGATAATCTAAAGTTTCGTGGAGCTTCCGCCTGATAGTAGTAGCCTCCTCTCTGCGTATTATCTGTCATGGTAAAGTTGATGCTGCTTCCACTATATAGGTATCTGTTGAAAACATTAAATACATTCATGCCAACCCGGAATTTTGTATTCTCCCAGGAAAGACCGGCATCAAATTTCAAATAGTCATTCATTTCCAGCGGAGCATTTGTACTTCCCCAATTCCAACTGCTTCTCCCTCCTAAGAAAGTTCCTCCAAAACTTAATCCGAATCCTTCTAAATCACCTTGTGTAAAGGTATAATTTAACCAACCATTTACGGTGTGTTTTGCATATCCCGGAACTTTGTCTCCTTTATTTGCTAATGGAGTAGTCTCTACAAATTTATTTTCTGTAAATGCATAATTAAAAATAGCATTGAACCCTTTAGTAATTTCCCCTTTCAAATCAAATTCGGCTCCTTGTACTCTTGTTTTTCCAAGAAATATTGAAAACATTCCATTCGGATCTGTTGGATCTGTGCCGATTGCATTATTTTTATTGATGTTATATAGAGATAATGTCGTGTTCCATTTTCCTCCGAACCAGTCTTTTTTAGCACCAACTTCAAAATTGTTCCCAGTAATAGGTTTTGCAGTTGTTCCATCTCTGAATAATCCGGATTGCGGTGAGAATGCCTGATCATACAATGCGTAGACAGACATATCTGTATCGATAGAATAGCTTAAACCAATACGGGGAGTAATTCTGTTCGCTTCAGTTTTTGTGCCGTAACTGTTTTCTTTTACATTGGTGTACCTTGCTGCAAGAGTCAATCTTAAGGCATCGTTGAAGAAGCCTAATTCGTCCTGTAAATATACCCCTGTATATTCCTGTTCAATAGTGCCGTAAGGGGTCGCTCTTTCCAGAAGAGATTTTCCCTCATTATTAAAATGTGGATAATTTACAACTCCTTGATATACTGCAGAATTAAGATCAAAAGGGTTATCAACAGTATCCAGTGGACCGCTCTCTGACCAATCTGCTAAGTATTTTTTAGAGCCCATATCAAGGCCTGCAAGAATCTTATGAGAAACTGATCCTGTTTTTGCATATCCGTTCAGAAATGCCTGGCCAAACTTCATAACATTGCTTGCTTCCCAGAAATTTAATGTTCTGATAAATTGTGTATTTGAAATAAATTGTCCTGGCCAGATATCGCTACCCATAGTATATTCATTCACATACGTCAATTGAGTAGTTAATTTCCAGTTTTCATTGAATTTATGTTGGAGATTTACATTTACTGTATTATTTGTGACATTGGTAGGATCAATTCCAGGATCGGTCACTGTAAATTCTACAGGTTTTGTTCCGTATCCTTCAAAGCTATAAACATATGCGGAACCTACTTCAGACATCTTAGCTTTTTGATAGATGTATTCTGCAGTAAGGGTTGTTTTATCTGTAAGATTTACTTTTAATGAAGGATTTATGATATATCTGTCATTAAATTCATAGTCTCTGAAACTTTTTTTATTCTGAGCCATTAAATTCAATCTAAAAGCAATCTTGTCGGTAATTTTGGTGTCAATATCAGTTTCTCCTCTGTACATATTGTAACTTCCAAGAGTAATTCTGGCTGAGCCGTTTAAAGATTGTCCGGTAGGCTTTTTGGTTACAATATTATAAATACCGCTTGGTTCACCATTTGACATCAAGAAACCAGCCGGTCCTTTGATAAATTCGATGTGATCTACAAACGACATATCTTCACTTAGTGGTCCCCAGTTTGAAGTAACATTTACTCCATTCATAAAAGCTGATGCTCTGGAACCTCTCATATTTACTCTGGTGTACATATCTCCCCAGTGCTCCAGCCTTTGTGCTCCAGCAACGTTTCTAAGAACACCATCACTCATTGTAGTTACCTGCTGATCTTCCAATGCCCTGTTGGTAATGATGGAAACGTTTTGTGGAATCTTAATTAATTCTTCATCCAGACGCATCGAAGAAGATCCTTCTTTTTCTACATATTTCTTGTAATATTTTCCATTAACCACTACTTCTTCAATATCATTTGATTTAACAGAATCCTTTTCCTGCGAAAACGCTAGTATAGACCCCAACAGTGAGGCACAGATCAGTACATTTTTCATGAAACTCAAAATTTCTGCAAATATATTGTTTTTAATTATTCTAAATTAGAAATGAAATTGATATTTATCATATAATTAGTATACATTAAATAAGAAAAACCCGCAACAATCTGTATTGATGCGGGTTCTGTATGATAAATTATTATTTTTCCTAGGCAGGAATTTCTCCTTTGTAGAGGAATGAAATAATTTCTTTATTTAATTTGTCGATCATTTCGCTGAATAAGTGGAAAGATTCCTGTTTGTAAATTACCAGAGGATCTTTCTGCTCATAAACAGCTCCCTGAGAAGATCTTCTCAGATCATCCATTTCACGAAGGTGAAGTTTCCAGTTCTCATCGATAATTGATAAGGTGATATTCTTCTCAAAATCATTAACAAGACTTTCACATTTTGTATCGAATGCTTCCTTCAGATCCGCTACGATGGTCATTGTTTTGTGACCGTCTGTGAAAGGAACCTGGATCATTTTGAACATTGAACCCTGAGTCTGATACACATTCTCAATAATAGGGAATGACTTTTCCTTCAATAGGTTCAGTTTCATCTGATAATCTTCCTGAGCCGCTTTAAATAGAATATTCGTCAGTTCAGGAATTTGCTTATTGCCAAAATCACTTTCTGAAACCGGTGATTCCATCGTAAATGTTTTGATGATCTCGTATTCAAAATCTTTATAATTCCCGTTTGCCTTTCCTTTGGTAACAATAGAGTTGGCAACATCGAAAATCATATTGGTGATATCATATTTCAAATGGTCTCCGAACAGAGCATTCTTTCTTCTTTTGTAGATTACATCACGCTGCTTATTCATAACATCATCGTACTCAAGAAGTCTTTTTCTCGTACCGAAGTTGTTCTCTTCCACTTTTTTCTGTGCTCTTTCGATAGACTTACTGATCATAGAATGCTGTATAACTTCACCTTCTTTATGACCCATTCTGTCCATCATTTTAGCAATTCTTTCAGAACCGAATAGACGCATCAGGTTATCCTCCAGAGAAACATAGAACTGAGAACTTCCCGGATCTCCCTGACGTCCTGCTCTACCTCTCAACTGTCTGTCAACACGTCTTGAATCGTGCCTTTCTGTACCGATAATCGCTAATCCTCCGGCTTCTTTTACTTCCTTGGAAAGCTTGATGTCGGTACCACGACCTGCCATATTGGTGGCAATCGTTACCACTCCAGGCTGACCTGCTCCGGCAACGATCTCAGCTTCTTTTTTATGAAGCTTAGCATTCAGTACCTGGTGCGGAATCTTTCTTAATTGAAGCGCTTTTGAAAGCAACTGTGAGATCTCAACAGAGGTCGTACCCACCAAAACAGGTCTTTTTGCTGATGTTAATCTTTCAATTTCTTCAATTACTGCATTGTATTTTTCTCTGTTGGTTTTGAAAACCAAATCCTGTTTGTCATGTCTCAAAATCGGACGGTTGGTAGGAATTACCACTACATCCAGTTTATAAATTTCCCAAAGCTCACCCGCTTCTGTTTCAGCAGTACCTGTCATCCCCGCAAGCTTATTGTACATACGGAAATAATTCTGAAGGGTAACAGTGGCAAAAGTCTGGGTTGCCGCTTCGATCTTTACATTTTCTTTAGCTTCGATTGCCTGGTGAAGACCGTCTGAATAACGTCTTCCTTCCATGATACGGCCGGTCTGCTCATCAACGATTTTTACTTCACCGTCAATAACGACATACTCATCGTCTTTTTCAAACAAAGTGTACGCTTTAAGAAGCTGACTCATCGTGTGAACACGCTCAGATTTTTCAGCAAATTCTGCAAAAAGTTTTTCTTTCGCTTCAAATTCTTCTTCTTTAGATAAGTTTTTAGCTTCCACTTCAGCAATTTCAGTTCCGATATCCGGAAGAACAAAGAAGTTAGCATCAGAATTTCCCTGGGACATGTATTCAACACCTTTGTCCGTCAGGTCAACCTGATTATTTTTTTCTTCAATAACGAAGTAAAGATCCTTATCTACGATCGGCATATCGCGGTTGTTGTCCTGCATATACTGAGCTTCAACTTTTTGAAGCAATGCACGGTTTCCGCTTTCTGATAAAAATTTGATTAACTGTCTGTTTTTAGGAAGACCTCTGTAAGCCTGAAGTAATTTAAATCCTCCTTCTTTTGTCTTTCCTGCAGCAATAAGCTTTTTAGCCTCATTAAAAATGGCAGAAACGGTCTTTTTCTGAACGTCAACAATTCTGTCGATAGAAGGTTTTAAAACATCAAATTCCTGTCGGTCGCCTTGAGGAACCGGACCGGAAATAATCAAAGGTGTTCTCGCATCATCTACCAAAACGGAGTCTACCTCATCTACGATCGCAAAGTTCAGTTCTCTCTGTACCAGTTCTGAAGGAGAAGTTACCATATTATCTCTCAGATAATCGAAACCGAATTCGTTATTCGTTCCGTAGGTAATGTCTGAGTTATAGGCTTTTCTTCTTCCGTCTGAGTTAGGCTGATGATTATCAATACAGTCGATGCTCATTCCGTGAAACTGATACAATGGTCCCATCCATGCCGAGTCTCTTTTGGCAAGATAGTCGTTTACGGTTACCACGTGTACCCCTCTCGCAGGAAGGGCATTTAAGAAAATAGGAAGGGTTCCTACCAGGGTTTTACCTTCACCGGTGGCCATCTCGGCAATTTTACCGCTGTGAAGAATCACACCACCGATAAACTGAACATCATAATGTACCATATCCCAGTGTACAGGAGTTCCGGCAGCATCCCATGAGTTTTTCCAAACAGCTTGATCTCCCTGAATTTCTACGAAATCTTTCCCCATACCGGCCAGTTGCCTGTCCCAGTCAGAGGCTTTCACACGGATTTCTCCATTTTGCGCCCATCTTCTTGCCGTTTCTTTTACTAATGCAAAAACTTCAGGAAGAATCTGGAGAAGAACTTTTTCTTCAATTTCGTATGATTCTTTTTTTAGAGTCTCAATTTTTGAAAAAAGAGCTTCTTTTTCGTCTACATTGGTAGAGTTTTTTATCTGCTCTTTAATCTGTTCTATTTGAGCTGTGATTTTGCTGGTTGCGGATTTAATATTTTCTTTAAACTCAGCAGTTTTCTCTCTTAAACCATCATCAGACAATTGCTGAATGTTGGGTTCAACAGCTTTGATTTTTGTTACAACTTTTTTTACTTCTTTCAGGTCCTGCGCTTTCTTGTCTCCCAAAAACCCCTTAAGAACTTTGTTTAAAAAACTCATAAATTTTTTACTTTATGCCTAAAGCGATATACTTTAAGCGTTTTTAATAACACTTAACGTGCAGATTTAATATTTAAAAAGGGCAAAAAAGCTCTAAGCTGTTGCCTAAAGCTTAATGCTTTAATTAATATTCGTCTTCGTTCCAAAGATAATCTTCGTCCGTAGGATAGTCGCTCCAAATCTCGTCAATTGCATCATAGATTTCTCCTTCATCTTCGATGGCCTGAAGATTTTCTACCACTTCCATAGGTGCACCAGTTCTGATGGCATAGTCGATAAGCTCTGCTTTTGTCATTGGCCAAGGGGCGTCACTTAGGTATGAAGCTAATTCTAATGTCCAGTACATAATTTTTAATTTTTTGCAAAAGTATAAAATTAGCTTATATTATATGCTTTTTTATACTTGATTTTCAACTCTTTTTATAAAATTTCGTTCATGGTACGTTACAAAAAGCCTGCCGGCAGTGTTCTGTAACGCACTTGCTGTCACTTTCTCAAAAACCATTCCACAAATTTTTTTATGCCATTTTGGAAGTTGGTGTCAGGTTTATAGCCAATTAATGTCCTGGCTTTGGTAATATCGGCATTGGTTTTCTGGACATCCCCGGGTTGTAATGGCAGATTTTTTCGGATGGCAGATTTTCCTAGCGTATTTTCAATCGTCAAAAGCATTTCATTTAAATTGATGACCTGACTTTCCCCTAAATTAATGATTTCGTAAACCCCGGAATGTGTTTCCAGATATTGTACAGATTTGGTAATGCCATCGATAATATCATCAATAAATGTATAATCCCTTGCGGTAGTCCCGTCACCGTAAAATGGGATTTCTTCGCCTTCGGAAATTAATTTTGTGAATTTGTGAATGGCCAGATCCGGCCTTTGTCTTGGTCCGTAAACAGTAAAGAACCTCAGCTGAATCATATCAATAGCATATAACTGATGGTACACATAACCTAAAACTTCACCACATTTTTTAGTAGCGGCGTACGGAGAAATAGGATTGTCTACATTATCTGTTTCTGCAAAAGGGACTTTTTCGTTGTTTCCGTAAACACTCGAAGACGATGCACAAATAAATTTTCTGATATTAAATTGATGACAAAGCTCCCAGAGGTTCATGGTGCCCCGGATGTTCACTTCTTCATATTCAAGAGGTCTTTCGATGGAAGGTCGAACGCCGGCTAAAGCAGCCAGGTGAATCACCAGATCTATACTGTGATTTTTGAAAATCTGTTCGAGGCCTTCTTTATCACGGATATCCTGATAATAAAGTGTATAATGGGATGATTTTGACAGTGAAACAAGGGTCTGAATGTCATTTTCTTTATCAGTATACACAAAATCCGAAATTTCACTTATAGATTCTAAAGTATTTTTGATTTTAATCTGATAACTGTAGAAGTTATCAAAATTGTCAATGTTAATGACAGAATGTCCATTTTTTAATAATTGTTCAACCAAATGGGAACCAATAAAACCGCTTCCGCCGGTTACAAGATAATTCATCTGTATTTTTTTCTTATTACAAAAATATAAATTTACTTTGTGAAAAATATAATCATTAAATTTACTTAAAAAAGTAATACAAATTTAATATGCAGTTTCAAGGGCAAATTTTAAAAATGATCAGTTTCGATGATCAACCCATTCAGTATTATCTTAATCTTTCCGGAGATCTGATTCATATGAATGAATTGTTCGGAAAAGAATTGACGGTAAAGCATATAGGGTTTCAGTGTGTGAATTGTGGTGAGGATAAACCGGTGTACAGAATGGGATTTTGCAAAAACTGTTTTTTTGAAAGTCCGTATGCGAGTGATACCATCATTCGTCCCGAACTTTCAACGGCACATCTCGGAGTTGCTGAGCGCGACCTGGAAGTGGAAAAAGAAATGCAGCTTCAGCCGCACACGGTTTATCTTGCTTATACCGGAGAAGTAAAAGTTGGGGTGACCAGGAACACCCAGATCCCTACAAGGTGGATCGATCAGGGGGCTACTTTTGCTTTGCCTATTGCCAGAACCGAAAACCGTTACGAAGCCGGGATGATAGAAGTTGCTTTAAAGCAGCATGTACCGGACAAGACAAACTGGAGAAAAATGCTGCAGGATGATTATGAAGATGAAATAGATTTAATTGATTTTCAACAAAAGATCAAAGAATATTTTCCTGATGATTTTCAAAAATTCTACAGTGAAGGCGAAAAGGTATGGAAATTTGATTTTCCATACGACAAACCTGAAAAAATAGCGTCATTTACCTTAGATAAAAAACCTGAATTTACAGGCAGACTCGTAGGAATTAAAGGACAGTATCTGAGTTTCGACGGAGGAAACTTTATCAATGTACGAGGACATGAAGGATATAAAATTGAGCTGAATGTGAAAAATTAGTATTATATTTATGTATTAAATAAGAACCAATTCACAAAATGAAAACATGGGTTAAAAGGCTTTGGATAAGTCTGGGAGTCTTATTTGTCATTCTGCTGCTGGCAAATTTCGGACTTAATATCTGGCTTAAAACCCAGCTTCCTGGTTATATAAGGAAAAATACGGATTATAAGGTTTCCTACAAGATTCTGGAAGTTGACCTTATGTCCGGGAATATCCTTTCTACAGGAATTTCCGTTAACAGTAAAAATCCTCAAAATATCAATGTAATTGGGCTTCAGGGTACTATTGATACCTTAAAGATAAGCCGGTTTGGAATTTATGATGCAGTCTTTAATAAGCAAATCAATTCGTCTGATCTCCTGCTCTCCAGACCCAATCTGAATGTCATTCTTGCCAAGCCTATTGACCAGAAAACAGGAAAAAAAAGAAATCCGGTGCTGTTTAAAAATATCAGGATCAGTAAAGGATCTATAAGTGTTTTCAGGCACACCAAGCAAAAGTTACTGTCAGTTCAGGATCTGGATTTATTTGTTGAAAATCTACAGATGACTGAAGAATCTGTAGAAAATAAATTGCCGGTTATCTTTGATAAATATGATATTAGGGGAAAACATTTTTTCTTCCGTCCTGATCCGCTGTATGCATTAACGATCAACAGGATATCAACGGCTAACGGACAGATGCTTGTCCAGGGTTTCAGGCTGATTCCATTATTGAATATAAATCAGCTAAAAAGATTTTACCCAAAGAGAACAAAACTTTTTCAATTTGATATTCCGAAAATGGAATTTAAGGATATTGTACTGAATAACAATAAGGTGTCACTTGCCAATGTTAATTTTGAAAATCCTGACCTGTTAATATATAATACCAATGCTGTTCCTCTGAAATCAGCAAAACCTCTTGATTTTGAAATGAATCTGGATGATGTTAAACTAAATAATGCCACCGTTCAGATCATAAAATCCGATGGGAATAAGCTGTTTACTGCCAAAAGCCTTAACTTAAATATCAATAAACTGAGGTTTGACAAAAAAACGAGAGACCAGGTGATTCCGGTGGGATATCAAAGTTTTCAGTTTGCCGGAAAAGACATTTTATACTCTAATCATCAGAATTTTAGGGTTGAACGTGTTGCGATTAATCAAAAAGGTGGTGAACTGAGAAATATTTCCGTTATTTCTACTTCGGCGGATCCGCTAAAAAAATCTACGGATTTTACGACACGTCTCGTTGCCTTTAATATTAATACATTAGAAGTTGTCAATAAAAAATTGAATCTTGACATTAAAGATGTTTTAGTGGACAATGTAAGCGGAACTTTAGCAGCTCCGCAGCGTAAATCGAAAAAAACGACGGGAGAAAATAAAATAAATTCTGTTTTGGTAAGGAATATCTCGCTTAAAAACTCAAATATTATTTATACTAACGAAAACGGGCCTCTCGTTCTTAATAACCTGAATGCGAAAATTAATGATTTTCAGCTTGCACCAAAGCAAAATAATAGCGGCCATACGGTAAAAATCGGCGATTACTCATTAACAGCCGGTAATTTTGCATATAAAACACGGTTTTATAATATGACGGCCGGACTTCTTGCATTGAATAAAAATAAAGTTCAGATTACCGGATTTGCCATGAAACCTCTTGTTTCAAGAGCTCAGTTCATTAAAATGATTCCGGTAGAAAGAGATTTATATGACATAAAAGCTCAGCAGATTACTGCACAGGGAAGTTGGGAACTGTTTTCGTCAGATAAATCTATCAGCGCCTCCCAGGTAACCGTTCAGGGAGCAGATGCCAATATTTTCAGGAGTAAAATTCCGAACGATGACCCGAAAGAAAAACCATTGTATTCCAGAATGCTGCGGTCTATAAAAATTCCGATGTTTATCAATAATCTGGATTTAAAGAATTCTGTCCTGGTTTATGAAGAAGATACTCCTGAGAGTGCGGGTCCGGGAAAGCTGACTTTCAGTAATTTTAATATGAATGTGAAAAATCTGAATTCAGCAAAGATGAAAGGAAAACCTACCCGGGTAGATATTAAAATTAACTGCTCGTTTATGAATTTGGCGCCGCTGTCTGTAAACTGGAATTTTGACGTGGCAGATCAGCGGGATTTATTTGCTATTTCCGGACGGGCGGCTCATCTTCCCGCACAGGGAATTAACCCTTTTATCCGGCCTTATCTTCACGTGACCGCTACTGGAACCATCAATGAAATGCTTTTTGATTTTAAAGGAAATCCTGCTGGTCTGAACGGAACATTTAATCTTAAAAATACAGATCTTAAAGTTACCATTCTTGATAAAAATAACCGTGAAAAAAAGGGTTTCCTTACAGCTGTTGCCAATTTGGTTGTGAAATCGGATTCCGGAAAATTTCCCGAGTCAGTGGCAGTAGAAAAGGTGGAGCGTGATCCTACCAAATCATTTTTCAATCTGTTCTGGAAAGGAATTCAGGACGGATTAAAGCAAACGCTGATCGGGATTAATCTTAAAAAGACCGGGGATGCTGTGAAAAATACGGTTTCTACCGTAAAAAATATAAAACAACAAACGGTGAAAGAATCAAAACAGGATAAAAGCGGTTCAGAAACCAGACCGCAACAGCCCAATCCGAAAAAAGAAGAAAAAAAAGGTTTCCTGAATGGAGTATTTAATAAAAAAGAAAAGTCCGAAACTGAATAATTTCGGACTTGATTATATAATTTTAAAAGTTAAATTCATCGCTTTCCTGAATCGGAATATCTCTTAAGAATTTATCAAATTCTTCACCGGGATAATTGCTGTGTGCTCCGTAAGAATCGATAATCATTCCCAAATTTCCGGAAGTGTCTTTCAAAACGTACAGAACGGCATTATCGTCAGGATTACTGTCGCCCTCAAAACGGTATGTTTTTAAGATAATCAACTCATCAGGCTTATAATTTTTTTCAGAGTTCTCAAATTTCATTTCACAGTTTTCATTCATTCTGAACTCCCGGTGTATGCCTCTCTGTGCAAGTTTTGACATCACCTGGCTTAGGGTAGTCATTCTGTCATGATCTGTATTTTCCATAATAATATTTTTGTTAGTTACAACAATAATTAAACCATTTAAATAATAATATAGTCCCGAAAAACAATTTTAATGTTAACAAAAATTATAATGTAAAAAAATAAATTGGGTATGCTTTTTGCAATATTCAGGTTATTAAACCGGACAAAATATGAAAAAAGAAGTTGGCGTTTTACTGGCGGGAGGAGTTGGACTTCTGGCAGTATTAAGTATCATCGGAATTAGAAAGATATTAGATAAAAAGGATAAAAAATATAGTGATACCTATTCGGATTATTACAGACACTTCGATGATAAAAATCTGGACGATGAATATCACGGAGTAGAATTTTATGCATTGAAGTAGTAAAAAAATATATTCAATTATGTTTACGTCCAGCACCATTACGGTGTTGGATTTTTTATGGAAATTACACTGTTTAAATTCGTATTTTAAAATATTCCGCTTTAATTTTACATCATGCAGAACGAAAAAATTATAAAAGGCCAGGGAGCTCAGCGAAATGTTGTTAACCGTTTCGATAAGTATACCTATGAGCCGGAAGATGATGATTTTGAAGCTGTAAAAACAACCTTCACCGAGATTTTTCCTAAAACAATTGTCAATAAGGTTAAAAGTGAAGACCTCCCCATGGAATATTCGATGAATCCATACCAAGGCTGTGAACATGGATGCGCTTATTGTTTTGCAAGACCTACCCATGAATATTGGGGATACAGTGCCGGAATTGATTTTGAAAGAAAAATCATGGTGAAAAAAAATGCACCAGAACTTTTAGAGAAATTTTTTCAGAAAAGAGGCTATCAGCCTGCCCCGATTTTACTTTCCGGAAATACAGACTGCTATCAGCCCGCAGAACGGCAGTTTGAAATTACAAAAAAACTGCTGCAGGTCTGTCTTGATTACCGCCATCCCGTTCATATCCTGACAAAAAATGCAATGGTTTTAAGGGATATTCCCATTCTGAAGCCCATGGCAGAGCAGAGTCTTGTTTCTGTATCATTAAGCATTCCTACGATAAATGAAGATCTGAGACGGAAAATGGAACCCAGAACAAGCTCAGCGAAAAATAAGCTGAAGGCCATTGAAATCCTTTCTGAAAATAAGGTCCCTGTACATGTAATGGTAGCACCGGTTATTCCGGGATTGAACAGTGATGAGCCGCTGTCTATTTTAAGAGCAATTTCAGATGCCGGTGCTCAGGGCTTTGGGTACACACTGGTAAGGCTGAATGATACGGTAGAGCCCGTCTTTATACAGTGGATTGAAAAAACTTTCCCTGACAGGGCGCAAAAAGTCTTAAATCTCATCCGCTCTATGCGAGGCGGAAATCTAGGCGAAAAAAGGTATTTTGACAGACAGAAAGGGGAAGGCAATATTGCAGAAATGATTCATACAACTTTTAAAATTGGAAGTAAAAAGTTTTTTGACGGTAGAGACGTTCCAAAATTATCCACCGCTAATTTTACAGGTTCAAGAAATCAGCAACTTAGATTGTTTGATTAATTTCGTGGCCCAATGTCTGAAAAACTCTGTATAATGCCAAAATTTACGCGAAAAATTCCTGATTTTTTATCTCGCACGAATCATACAGATCACGCAGATGTTTGTTTTCTACTTAATATCAAAAAGCTGCTATTAAAATTGTGTAATCCCCTAAATCTGCGTGAAGAAAACATATTCAGGAGTGTCTTATCTGTTGCTGATTATCATACTATAGTATCCGGTTCCCTTAAACTGATTTAGAATTCGAGAAGCCTATTTAAATAAAAAAACCGCTCTCAGAGCGGTTTTGTATAGATGTTTTAAATTCCAATTACATTGAATCATCAGGACACTTGAAATCATCACTGCAAGTTGCACAGATGACAACTCCGTTACATGCATACATGCAGAATTCTGGTTCCGGAAGCGGTTTGATACTTCCTGCTCCTTTAATACTTTTTAACTGGCCTTTGTTTAGTTTTTTTAGATTTTTCATATTGTTTTAATTAAAATTTTGATAGTATGGTAAAGATAATTAAAAATATCATTACTCAGCTAAATATGGTATTTTTTTCTTAAAAATTTTTTATGAAAATAAGGAAACATCTTTCTAATGCCAGGTTAAAGATCATTTGTAGCGAATAAAATATGGTAAAGTTGGATTATTAAATGAAAATGAGTTATTTTTAAACTAAATAAATTCTACCAAATACCAAAAAATAAAACCATGAAAAACATCAGAAAATTATCAAGAGAAGATAGGAAAAAAATTTCTGCAGGAGATCTGTCTCCGGCTTTCTGTATTGAAGGCGGCAGTCCCGGCACAGGAGGATGTTCAGCCGGTCACATCTGTTCAGGAGGAAGATGTATCCCATATGTTGATCCTGGAAATGGCGGCGGGGGCAGTGGCGGGGGAGGAGACTCCTATACTTGTATCTGTCCCTGGGGAACGTTTACCCAATCGACACCCTGTCCGGAATTTTATTGTATAACAGGTTGACCCTAAACTAAAAAACCTTATAGGTTCAAAGACCTATAAGGTTTTGTATATTATTAATTACTTTTTGATTAATCCTAATTCGATCAATCTTTCATGAAGAAATTCTCCCGCTGTTGTATCTTCATACAGCTTCGGGTTATTTTCATCGACACAGTTTTCAAGAGCATTTAATGACATTCCACTTACGGGATGCATAAAGAAAGGAATAGAGTACCTTGAAGTTCCCCATAATTCTCTGGGTGGGTTTACTACCCGGTGAATCGTGGATTTCAGTTTGTTATTGGTATGTCTAGAAAGCATATCTCCGACGTTAATCATCAATTCATCAGGCTCTGCAATGGCATCAATCCAGTCTCCGTCATGATTCTGTACCTGAAGACCTTTCCCCTGAGAACCCATAAGCAGGGTAATCAGATTAATGTCCCCATGAGCAGCGGCTCTTACCGCATCATCCGGTTCTTCTGTAATGGGCGGATAATGAATAGGTCTCAGGATTGAATTTCCTTCCGCAATTTTGTCATCAAAATAAAATTCATCGAGCCCCAAATAAATAGCTAGAGCTCTTAAGACATACTGTCCTGTCTTTTCAAGCATCTGGTAAGCTTCCTTACCTACTTCGTTGAATTTTGGTAGTTCATCAACGATTACGTTGTCCGGATACTCACTTTTATATTGGGAATCATCAGACACATACTGTCCGAAATGCCAAAATTCTTTTAAGTCTCCTTTTTTGAAACCTTTTGCAGTCTCTTTACCGAATCCTACATATCCTCTCTGGCCACCAATTCCCGGAATTTCATACTTCTGTTTCGTCTCCGTTGGAAGTTCAAAAAAGTTTTTTACCTCTCCATACAATTCACTCACCAGCTTATCATCCAGGAAATGGCCTTTTAGGGCAACAAATCCGATTTCTTCATAAGCTTTTCCGATTTCATTTACAAATTTCTGTTTGCGTTCCGGGTCACCCGAAAGGAAATCACGCAGGTCTACACTAGGTATTTTGTCCATTTTTAGAAATTTAACGTAGCTGCAAAATTACAGTTTTTTAAATTAAATGTTTTTAGAATTAGGGATTTATAGACTAAATTTGTGATATGAAAAAATATTCTTCCAAAAGAAGTATTCAGATACTTGCCCATCTTCTCCAGCAGTACGGAATTTCAGATATTATTATTTCACCGGGATCAAGGAATGCGCCTTTAGCCATGCATTTTGCAGAAATGCCGGGAATTTTTCATGCTTATAGTATCGTTGACGAAAGAAGTGCAGCTTTTGTGGGAATGGGAATGGCGCTTAGTGAAAAAAAACCGGTTGCTGTTACCTGCACAAGTGGTTCTGCGGCGGCCAATTATTATCCTGCCGTAACAGAAGCATTTTATCAGAATATTCCCCTTCTGATTCTGACGGCAGACCGGCCAACGGATTATGTGGATCTTTTTGACGGGCAGACGATCAGGCAGAATACTATTTTTCACCAGCATTCTTACGGAGATTTCCAGCTTTTGGAAGACAGTAAGGAGAATGCGGAAGACATTAATTTTGACATCATCAAAAAAGCGATAGAGCTCTGTTTCGAGAAACAGGGTCCTGTACACATCAATATTCCTTTAGAGGAGCCTCTGTATGAGTTGGTTTCGGAACTCCCTGCTTTCCCGACCGTAGAAAAAACAATCAGGCATAAAGAATACGAAATTCCTTCCAATCTTGTCGCCGAATGGAATACTTCTCACAGGATCATGATCCTTGTCGGAACAAAGGATCATAGTCCCGAGCTTGAAAATCAGCTTACCCAATTGGTGAAAAATCATTCTGTGGTTGTTTTGAGTGAAGCGAATTCCAATCTGTATCACGAAAAATTCTTTAAACATATCGACCGTTATATTTTTAATTTTACGGAAGAAGACTATAAAACCTATGCTCCGGATTTATTGATCACAATAGGGCAAAACGTTGTTTCAAAAAAGGTAAAGCAGTTCTTAAGAAATGCACATCCAAAGCAGCATTGGCACCTGGACGAGGTATGGCAGCCCGATACGTATTTTGCGCTGACAGAGAAAATCGAAATAAAGCCGGAGATTTTCTTTTCCAAGCTTCTGAAATTTGTAACGCTGGAGCCTAAACCTTACTTTAATCTTTGGGATGTTTTAAAAGATAAAAAAGATGCCAAACACGAGGTGTTTTTAAATAAAGTGGAATTCTCAGATTTTTATTTCTTTAATAAAAGTTCGCAGATGATTCCGGAGAACTACAATATCCATTTCAGTAACAGTTCGGCAATCAGGTATGCACAGTTATTTGACTATGGTAAGAGAAGAATCTATTGTAACAGAGGAACAAGCGGGATAGACGGCTCTACCTCCACAGCAATGGGATTTGCTATTAAAAATGCCAACCCAACGTTGTTAATCACCGGTGATTTAAGCTTTTTCTATGACATAAACGGCCTTTGGAATCAGTATATTCCGCCGTTTGTGAGGATTATGATCTTTAACAACGGAGAAGGAAATATCTTTAAAATTATTCCGGGGCCCGGCAATGCCAACCCTAATACGCTGGACGAATTTATAGCTACCAAACATCATAAAAACGCAGAATATCTGGCCAAGCACTTTGGATTTTCCTATACAAAAGTGGATGAAGAAGCTACGCTTGACCGTGTTCTGGAGAACTTCTTCAAGCCGGACACCCAACCAAAAATATTAGAAGTCAATACGTATGGAAAGAACAGTGCCGATGTGCTGAAGGCCTACTTTGAGTTTATGAAAGAGAACTAAAGATCAAGATATTCGTCACTTCCCGGTAAGTTAATAATTTTATCAATAGGATAAATAAAGTTTTTGTCAAAGTCATTTAAAGAATTGATGAGCTGGAAATGAGAAAACTGCTTTATATTCTGTAGAGTGATCTCGTTTTCCTTAATCTCTTTCTGCTTTAAAAGACTTTGTCTCTGAACTCCGTTTAAAAGATAGGTAGATGGCGTGAACCATTCTTTACCTTTCAGAAACAAAAGGTTGGAGAAAGAGGTATCTGTGATATGATGATTCTTTACAATGATGATTTCTTCGGATCTGGATTTCATTTTCATCCTCTCCAGTTCCTTCCGGTCTTCAAATTTAAAAGAATAGTCAAAACTGTTGTTTTCCACCAGCTGGAAGTCTGCTATCTCAGGAATGGCATACGGAATCATCTGGGTACGGAATTTTTTGTCCAGATCATAGACAATTCTCAATTTAAAAAGGCCGTCTTCATCATGTTCTAAATTTTTATAGATTTTAGCCAGATCGATAGAACCCTCTTTTCCAAAATGGGCAAAAGTCTGATTGACACGTTGCTGATGGAATTCAATCAGGAAAGTTTCCTGATCTTCTACTTTAATGCTTTCAATGAATTGGGACATAAATTTTATTTTTCATTTCCTGATATTCGTCTTCTAACGTACTCATGTGGGTGATGCCGCCGCCGCTTTTGAAGTAAAGCTCATCGCCCTCTTTTTCAATAAAACGGATCATCACGCAGCTGTCAAGATTTTTACCGTCATACCAACCGCAGACACCGGTATAATAACCCCGGTCGTAGCCTTCAGCTTCAAGAATAATTTCCAGGGTTTTCGGCTTAGGAGCTCCTAAGATAGAACCGGCAGGAAGCAGTTTTTTCATAATACTTCCTACTCTTCCGTCAAATTCAGGTTTTACAATCCCGGATATTTCGGAACTCATGGCATATAAATCCTTTTGCTGTGTTTTGATAAAATCGATGTGCTGGAACTGATCAACTTTGACATCGTCTGCAACCATGCTCAGATCATTACGAAGTAAATCTACCACCGTGTAATGCTCGGCTTTTTCTTTCCTGTCGTTTTTCAGGATTTCTGCTGCATTATCAAGAGATGCATCGATGGTGCCCTTCATCGGATAGGTCAGAATTTTACCGTCCAGGATCTTTACAAAAGTTTCAGGAGAAAAAAATACGAAAAAATCTTTATAAAAAACTTTATATTTTGCAGTAGAATGATAAAAAATTTCTTCAAGGGAAAGATTGGTCTCAATTTTTGTTTTCCGGGTATAATTGACAAGATAAGAGTTTCCAAGATGAATATTTTCCTGAACTCTGTCAAAGCCTATTTTAAAGTTTTCCAACGTTTCAGGAAAGGACTTCCACTCTGTCTTTTTTGTAAGCCTATGAGTTCTTTTTATAGTTGAGAATCCTTGAAAATCAATCATTAAGCCTGACTCTTCAATTTCTTCCTGTCTGAAGATCTCAATATTTTCTGTGAGAAAGTCGATAATAAAAAAATAGGGAACCTTCTGAAGGGAAAGTTCATCCATTTTCATAAATTTTTGATGATTCATTGAAAACATTCGACAAAAGTAATTATTGATGTTTACTTTTGCACAAAAAATTTTTTCAAATGCAGAATAATTATCCCCAGAAGCCGGGAATAAATTTAATGCTGAAGCAGGCATTTTACTACTGGAACAAAACACTGGTTTTTCAGTTAATGTTTTCCATTGTGTATTTCGGTGTTTTTTTTACGTCGATCTTTTTCTTTGCTTCGAAGTACGGAATCTGGGATCAGCAGCAGGAATTGGTGGAAGCTTTTAAGGTGAGTACAGAAGCTTACGTTCAGAAAGCGACCGAATTGGGACAGTCTGAGAATTCCCGCTACTTCAGTTATGCATTTTTAGGAACGATGGTTTTTCTGTATCCTCTGAACCTGGGATTGTTTAAAATTTTCAGAAAAGTAGATTTAAATGAGAAAATCGAACCCGGAGATCTGTTTGCCGGGTATAGCGGACTTAATTTTTTCAAATACATCGGGTATGCATTGTTTTGGTTTCTGGTGTATCATATGATTTTCGCCACACTAATTTTGCCTGTGATTTGGATAATGGTTACTGTTTTTGTCGCGCCACTGATGTTTTTTATGGATAAGAGAATTTTTGAAGCTATTGCATTGAATTTTCAGGCTTTAAAAATGTTTTTTGTTGAAGTGCTGGTCTGCGTGATAGTGGCCTTCTTATTTAAATATATGGGATTTGCTCTCCTTTTCATTGGAGGACTTTTTACTTTTCCGTTCTGGAATGCGATAATTTATGCCATGTATAAAAATATTTTTTCTGAAAAAAGTTAAATTTAAAGGTGGTTTAATGGATTTCTGCTAAAAAAGGTTTATTTTGGTGGTAACATTAAAAAATTTACACCATGTCAGAATTTAATGAATTTGACCAACAGGGGTCGGTCCCGAGCAGAGACACAGGGGCTATCATTTCTCACGCTTTTGAAATGTATAAGGGGGTTTTCCTTTATGCGATCGTTGCTATGATCATCTACCTTGTTGGTGGGTATGTTATTCAGTCGATCAGCGGTTTTAACTCTGCAGAGATGGCAGAAGAAATGCAGGGAGGCAACTATGATTATAACATCTGGGCAGCGCCAGGATTTACCGCGTATATGTCGTTATCATGGCTGTTTGGGCTTTTGCTGGCACCATTGTATGTGGGATTAATCTACATTGTCAACAAATTCAATACAAAAAGTCCTATTGAGTTTTCGGATTTGTTTATCGGCTACCGTCAGAATTTTGTAAACATTTTAATTTACAGCATTCTTTCCGGGATTATTTCCACTGTTGCAGCAGCACTTTGTTTCTTCCCGTTCTTTTTTGTGTATCCGTTACTGATGTTGGGTTATCCTATTTTGCTTTTCGAAAATGCATCTGCTACGGAGGCTCTCGGAAAGTCTTTCAATATTGCTAAAGAAAATTATGGTACGTTTTTAGGTACAACCCTTCTCGGATTTATCATTTCTGTTGCAGGAATTATCCTTTGCGGGATCGGGATTATTGTTACGGCTCCATTTATCATGGTCGTAATGTATTCTTTGTATTGCGCTTTTTTAGGAAAACCAAGACAAATACTATTTAATAAATAATGAATAACAAAGACAACCAGATAAGCAGTGTGACCATAAAGCAGGTTTCATTACTTGCCATTATTTTAGTGTTGGCAGGATTAATCTGTTTTAACCTGGCACTTTTCATACCTTCTGTGTTGGGGGCCATTACCATTTATGTAGTCTGCCGGAAGTATAATTTTTATCTTCAGGAAGAGAAAAAATGGAAGCCATGGCTTTCATCATGTGTGCTTATGTTTGCGAGTCTGGTTATTCTGATCTTACCGGTTTACTTCATAGCGGATTTATTGATTGAAAAATTTGGAAATGCCCAGGAGTATATGGAAAAGTTCAATGTATTTCTGGAAAAAATCCATTCATATGTTTATTCAAAAGTAGGGTTCGACATTTTAAGTAAAGAGAATATGGGTAAGGTGAAAACTTTCGCAGGGCAGTTTTCAACCAAGGCATTAAGCGGTACTTTTAATACGCTTACCGTCATCCTGTCCATGTATTTCATTCTCTATTTTATGCTGGAGCAGCCCAGGCTTTTCGAAAGAATCCTGGCATCTTCTGCCCCGTTAAAAAGAGCAAACGTTTCTCTGATAGGGGAGAAGATGAGAAAACTGATCATGGCCAATGCGATAGGAATTCCTGTCGTTGCTTTGGGACAAGGGCTTGTCGGCCTGGTAGGATACTTTATTTTTGGAGCGCCCAGCCCTGTTTTATTGTTTGCACTTACTTCAGCAGCTTCTATGATTCCTGTGGTGGGAGCAGCCATTGTTTATGTTCCGGTCTGTATTTTTATGATCGCAGAAGGAGATACCGGGCACGGACTTGGACTTGCAGCTTATTGTGTCATAATCGTTGGTCTTACCGATAATCTTCTTCGCTTTACGCTCTTAAAGAAACTGGAGGATATCCATCCTTTAAACACGGTTTTTGGAATTATCATGGGGATGAATTTATTCGGTTTTATGGGATTGATCTTCGGCCCGATATTGATTTCTCTGACGCTTCTTCTGATCCAGGTCTACAGAAATGAATTTTCAGATGACGAGATCCCCGAGCTGATGTTGCCGGATAATAAAGATGATATAGAAGAAAAAATCAATTTAACGATATAAAATGGAAGGGATAAATCCGGAGATATTAAATGAGATTTGTGTTATGAAAATGCCTTTCGGAAAATATGAAGGGACTATTTTAGCCGATCTCCCGATCAGTTATCTTGAGTGGTTTCACCGCAATGGGATGCCAAAAGGAAAATTGGGGATGCAGCTCTCGACAATCTATGAGATCAAATTAAATGGGTTGATGGACCTGCTCATTCCGATTCGGGGAGGGGTAGTAAATAATGAAAAATATAAATCAAAAACGTATAAGTTTTAATAAAAATCGGCCTCGTCTTGACGAGGCCGATTTTTTTAGATTAAAATATTATTTAGGCTCCCACAGTTCAACCTTGTTTCCTTCCAGATCAAGAATATGGACAAATTTTCCGAAGTCGTAGACGGCGATTTCATCAAGAATTTCTACGTTTTCTCTTTTTAATTCCTCTGTCAGCGCTTCCAGATCATCAACAATATAATTAATCATGAATTCTCTATCAGACGGTTCAAAATACTTTGTTGTCTCAGGAGAAGGGCTCCACGTCAAAGACCCTTTGGCATTGGATTCAGCGATATCTTTCCATCCGAAAGTTGCGCCATATTCATTAACATCAATGCCCAGATGAGTTTTATACCATTCTTTAAGGGCTTTAGGATCTTTGCATTTGAAGAAGATCCCTCCGATACCGGTTACTTTTTTCATTTGGTTAAGTTTTATTTATTTTAAAAGAAATTATCCTTTCAAAGCAGCAATTTCATCTCTCAGTTTGGCCGCTTTAATAAAATCAAGGTTCTTTGCTGCCACTTCCATTTCTTTCTGCTTTTGAGTGATGACTTTTTCTATGTCTTTACTGCTGTAGCTTGTCTTTGTTTCTGCCACTTTCTGAAGGATTTCTTTCTGAGTATATTTTTCATCAGGAAAATCCTTGCTTCTTCCGACTAAATTTTCAGATATTTTTTTATTTAAAGCCTGAGGGACCTGTCCGTGTTCTTCATTATACTGCATCTGCTTGGCTCGGCGGTATTCGGTTTCGTCAAGAGTGGCCTGCATGGATTTTGTAATTTTATCGGCATACATGATCGCTTTTCCGTTAATATTTCTTGCGGCACGGCCGACCGTCTGAATCATCGATCGTCTGCTTCTGAGCATTCCTTCTTTGTCAGCATCCAGAATAGCAACGAGGGAAACTTCCGGTAAATCCAGACCTTCTCTTAAAAGGTTTACCCCGATTAAAACATCAAAAAGACCGAGGCGCAGATCCTGCATAATCTGAATACGTTCCAGCGTCTCAACATCAGAGTGTATATATCGGGTTCTGATGCCGAATTTGGTGAAATATTTAGTAAGTTCTTCAGCCATTTTTTTAGTCAGCGTTGTCACCAGAACCCTTTCATCGACATCAGACCTCTTCTGGATTTCCTCCATCAGATCATCGATCTGGTTTAAAGAAGGCCGCACTTCAATGATCGGATCGAGAAGTCCTGTCGGGCGGATGATTTGTTCAATATAAGCACCTCCTGTCTTTTCCAGCTCATAATCTGCCGGGGTCGCGGAAACATAAATTACCTGATTCTGGATGCTTTCAAACTCTTCGAACTTCAAGGGTCTGTTGTCCATCGCTGCAGGAAGCCTGAATCCATATTCCACCAGAGATTCTTTTCTGCTCCGGTCACCTCCGTACATGGCGTGTACCTGTGGTACCGTAACATGACTTTCATCAATAACCATTAAAAAATCCTTTGGAAAGTAGTCCAGCAGGCAGAAAGGCCTTGAGCCGGGAAGTCTGCCGTCTAAATATCTGGAATAGTTCTCGATACCCGAACAATATCCGAGTTCTTTGATCATCTCCAGGTCAAGCTCCGTTCTTTCCTGAAGTCTTTTAGCTTCAAGAGGCTTTCCGACTTCACTGAAGAAATCCACCTGTTTTACCATATCATCCTGAATATTCCTGATAGCACCGTTCAGGGTTTCTTTTGACGTGACAAAAAGATTGGCAGGATAAATCTGGATCTGTTCAAAGCTTGATGTAACGTTTCCGCTTACAGGATCGAAACTCTGAATCTTTTCAATTTCATCACCATAAAACTGGATTCTGACACCATTATCGGCATAAGCAGGAAAGATATCGATAACGTCTCCTTTGACACGGAATGTCCCCCTTTGGAATTCGCTGAGGGTTCTGGAATAAAGGGCATTTACTAATGAATGGAGGAGTGCGGTCCGCGTTACTTTTTCACCAATGGCAACGGAAATTAGCGACTTATGAAATTCCGTAGGATTTCCGATACCGTAAATACAGGAAACAGAAGCTACAATGAGTACATCCCTTCTGCCGGAAAGTAAACTTGCCGTGGCGGAAAGACGGAGTTTTTCCACTTCCTCATTGATACTGAGGTCTTTCTCTATGTAAGTTCCGGTCGTGGCAATATAGGCTTCCGGCTGGTAGTAATCATAGTAACTTACAAAATATTCCACGGCGTTTTCAGGAAAAAACTCTTTAAATTCCATGAAAAGCTGGGCGGCCAGCGTTTTATTATGCGCTAAAACTAATGTGGGTTTCTGAACATTCTGAACAACATTAGCTACCGTAAATGTCTTTCCGGAACCTGTGACACCCAGTAAGGTCTGATACTTTTCACCGATTGTTACTCCCTCAGTGAGTTTTTCTATGGCTTTTGGCTGATCTCCGGTAGGTTTATATTCTGATTGAAGTTTAAATTGCATAAAAAATGATGTTGTATAACAAAAGTACAAAAGAAATAACAGACATCAGAAGTATTTAATGTTTCAAACAGCGTTAAATATTTTAACTATTGTGCTTCGGCTATAAAGTGTTTTACTACGACATGGTTGTATTTTAAAAATATATTTATCAATTTTTATTTACTTATTTATTTTGTAATAATATCGGTTTATTTAGCATTTATCTATAATGTATTATTCTTAATTTTGAGTTATATTTGTTTTTAAATCAATAAAATTAACAATGAAACAAAATTTACTTTATCTTTTTTTGGCGATTTTTTCGGTGCCTTTTTATGGTATGAATTTAAAATTGCCTTTGCCACCAAGTACAGTCTTACTGTTCGAAGAAGCTGTTTTTTATGATATGTATGCTACTACGGTTAATCAGCCACTACCTTCCGGAGCTGTCCGGCTTAGCAACAGTACCTACACCAAAAAAATGACGGACGCCCAATTGGATTCTTTCGGTAATCAGGTGACGATGAACGTTACAATCGGAGCCTTATGTGACAATTATGACCGTCTTGCCCATGTTTTCCTGGCATTTGTACCAAAAGGAACTTCGTCTTATGATACAAATGCCGTTACAAAAATAGAATTAGGAAGATTTATCACTCCTTTTATGAATAAAAATGTTTCTCCGACAAGCGTGCCCTATAGTTTTCAGATCGACAACGCAGGAGCTATCTTTAAAGATGTATCATTGAGGAACCAGTATGATTTCTGGATAGAATTTACCGTACTGGGTGTTCCGTATGCTGCGCAGACTCAGGTCGCAGGTTGCGCCTCGAGAATTGATACTTTTAAAGGATCTTTAAGTTTTGTGACCGATACTAATACCTCAATTCCGGCTGTAAACAATCTGTTGATTCCTATGGCAGCCGTTAAAAGTCTGAACAATTATGCGGGAACAGATGAACCCGGTCAGACGATCAGAATTTTGTCTTTTGCCTTAAATAGTACGATTAACAATGCAACTTTTAATTTAATAACCTCTAATCACGGTGCCAACTCCGGAGGGGAAGAATATGTGAGAAGACAGCATTATATTTACCTTAATGACCAGGAAATTTTCAGCTATAAACCCGGAGGCGTATCTTGTGAACCCTACCGGCAGTATAATACCCAGGGCAATGGGATTTATGGAACTAATCCTCAATCTGCCGCATGGTGGGCATCATGGAATAACTGGTGTCCCGGAAGTGCCATTCCTATCCGAAAAATAAATGTAGGAACCATGCTTCCCGGGAATCATGCCTTTATGATCAGTGTTCCGGATGCTCAATTTGTTGGACAGCAGGGAGATTTTCCTTTGTCGGTATATCTGCAGGGTGATGCTGTTAATGTTTTGGGCGTGAAAGATATTTCTGTTGCAGAGGTAAAAATATATCCTAACCCGGTTGTAAATGTTGTGAAGATATCAAGTTCTAAAAAAATCAGGGAAACAGAAATATATTCTGTCGACGGAAAGTTTATAAGAAGGTTCAGTGGAGGTGAAGCAGATGTCAGCGATCTTTTATCAGGAATTTATATTTTAAAAGTAAACTTTGAAAATGGAGTCTCATTTAAACATAAAATGATTAAAAAGTGATCTGCCAGGCACTATATCCACCAGGTTTTTTATGGCACTATTTTTCCATTTATAATTTTAATCGAAATTATATTATTATGAAAATAAATCAATGCTATATCCCTGTTCTAAGCCTGTTTTTATTGTTGACCTCCTGTGAAAAGAACAGTATACAGGCCCAGCAGACCGGAAAAGACGGAAGTGTAGAAACAGAAAAACCTAATTCTCCGGAATATAAGCCCGCCTTTCGGGGACAGACAAGAATTAAAGCGGTAAAAACAGTAACGCCTTATCATGTGGAGGTTATAAGCAAAGACCTGGGAAAACCCTGGGGAATTATCAATTTACCGGATGGAAGGTTGTTAATTACAGACAAAAGAGGCTATATGAATATAGTCTCGGCAGACGGGAAAGAGGTGTCGAAAATTGAAGGCTTTCCAAAAGTGGATACCAAAGGGCAGGGTGGAATGCTTGATGTAGCCCTTGATCCAGAGTACCAGAACAATAACCTGATCTATTTCAGTTTTTCAGAGCCCTATGGCAAAGGAAATCATACGGCTGTTGCAAAAGGTAAATTATCTTCAGATCTTAAAACTGTTTCTGAAGTACAAGTGATTTTCAGAGCAACACCGACTTATGATGGCGACAAACATTACGGAAGCCGACTGGCCTTTGATAAAGATGGAAATTTATTCGTAAGCACGGGAGAACGTTCCGATAAAGAGACCAGGATATATGCTCAGAAAACAGATAATTATCTGGGAAAAATATTAAAGATTACAAAAGAGGGAAAGCCGGCGCAGGGAAACCCGTTCATAGGAAAAGCAGGATTTAAACCTGAAATTTTCGCTTATGGAATCAGAAATCCACAGGGCATGGCGATTGACCCTAACGGAAAGCTTTGGGATGTAGAAATGGGACCAAGGGGAGGAGATGAAATTAATTTAATTCAGCCCGGAAAAAATTATGGATGGGGCGATGTAACGTATGGAATTGAGTATTCCGGGGATAAGATTAATAACGGAACCACGCAAAAAGCAGGCACTGAACAACCTGTTTACTATTGGGATCCTGTAATTTCTCCGAGTGGAGTAACGTTTTACACCGGAAATATCGAAGAATGGAAAGGAAATCTGATGATCGGATGCCTGAGTGGTGAACATATCAATAGGATTGTCATGAAAAATAATAAAGTGGTAGGAGAGGAGCGTCTTTTGGCCGATCAGAAAGAAAGATTCAGAGATGTTCTCAATGGTGGCGATGGAAATCTGTATGCGGTAACCGATAGTGGAAAATTATACAAAATTTCAAAAAAATAAATCCTTTTCTATATAAGGCTCAGGCTCAAAACGAAGTTTTGAGCCTGAGCCTTTAAGATCCTATTTAAGATAAAATTTAAAATAATTCAATTTTTTGCATAACTGTCCTGACTTTTAAAAAGAACAGTAAAAGAAGCCGTCTCACAACTGGAGGCCACTGAAAAAGTTCTTTCTGATTAAATAGATTAGCGAAAACAATTTTGTTTTCGCTTTTTTTGTATTTTACAGTTGTATTTCAAGATCAAACCGATGTTATTACAACAGCAAAAAATGCAGCTGAGCGCCTATTCCGGCTTGTATGATTTAATCGTTCCCCAGGAAAATCTTCTTCGGAAAATTAATGAACTGATTGATTTTTCATTTATCTATGAAGAGCTTTTGAGCAAGTATTGCCTGAGCAACGGGCGCAATGCCGAAAGGCCCCGTTCGGATGTTCAAATATCTTTTGTTGAAAAGTATTTACACGGTTCCTGATGTGGATGTGGTGGGGCGTTCACGCTACGATATGTCGTTCAATATTTTTTGGAAATGACTTCCGAAGAGGACGTTATCTATCCCAGCTCGCTCACGAAATTCAGGAAACTGCGTCTGAAAGATACCGATTTGCTGAATCTGCTGATTGGCAAAACCGTAACGATTGCTATTGAAAAAGGCATCATCAAATCCAAATCAATCATTACCAGGACCGGTTTTAAGCAGACCTTATCGCATTATCAGGCAAAGAACTGCAAAGGATTCCGTTACGGGGAAGATGCCACCAATCTAAAGCAAACCGGAGCATTGAAAGAAATCATAACCTGGAGCACCACAAAGAAATTATCCGCCACCTACTGCAAAGTGAAGAAGGCATAACAATCGTAAAAAAAGATGTTACGATGTAGAACCTGTGTTTGCACATCTTGAACACAACCACCATTTTAAACGATTTATGCTTAAATCTCTCCCAAAAGTAGAAATTGAGTTCGGATTACATGCTTTAGCACACAATATGAGAAAAAGAGTGGCATAAATGGCTACTCTCATCTCATTCTAATTTAAAAATCGCACCAATAAAATTAATAACAAAAAAACCGCCTCATTCTAAAATGAGGCGGCTTCTTGTGTTTTATTGAAAAGACATTGTTAATGGAATTCTCATCCTGTAACGGACCGCTTTTCCGTTTTTCTCTGCAGGCTTCCATGTTATATTTTCATTCGCTTTTTTAAATGACATTATAGTTTCATTATTAAAAAGTTCATTATTTCCAGCAGCTTTTATATCTGTCACAGATCCGTTTTCTGTTATAGTATAGGAAAGATCACTTTTGTACATTTCCTTCGTTTTACTTAGGTTAATTTTCGATCCGTCAAATAACTTTGAAATATTGGTTCTTAATTCGGTGATTCCTCCGGGATATTGTGGAAGTAATGTCACGTCATCCTTTGTTAAAGTTTCTCTCGTAGTGTTTTGTGTGGTTTCTTGGTTTGTGTTTTTACCTCCTTGTGGACGAATGGTGTCCGAAACTTTTTTCTCTTCAATTGTCATTTTTAAAGGCTCCTCAATCGGTGCAAGTCGCTCAGATTCCTGACTTACTTCGATGGCTTCCGAAACAGATTTTTTTTCAGGTTTTGAGATTTTCTCCTGTGTTTCTTTAATTATTTTCTCGATTGGATTGGCGTACGTTTTCTGCACAAATAATACAAAAGCAATTATTAAAACCGGAATGCTAACTACTTTTTTAATGTCTGTCAGTTTAGACTTTTTAGTGTTCATCATAATAAATCGTTTTTTGGTGTTCTTGAAATTGAATGTATGTGTAAGGTTATAGTTTTGATTTGAAATAATTTCCTGAAGAATTAGGTTTTGATAATCTTTTACATTAAAATTGTTTTTTAAGACAGATTCATCCGCCAGAAATTCATGATTTGTGACGATCGCTTTTTTATAGAAATAAATTGCAGGATTGAACCATGTGATAATCTTTAAGATCTCAATAAATAAAAGATCGATACTATGCTTTTGTTCCAAATGGCTTTTTTCATGAAGGAGGATCATCGAATCTATGTTGTTGTTAATCAGATAGTTTCCTCCTAAATAAATGGTTTTCCAAAAGCTGAAAGGAGATATATTTTCTTTTGTAAGTAAAACATTTTGATTTTGGTAAATGATTTTCTCGCCTTTTAAGCTTCTTATTTTTAAAACTGACAGAATTGCTTTCATTAAAAACAGTAAGGCCACAATTCCGTAAATGATCCAGACAAGATTTTGCCAATTGAAGTTTTCTTGTTTTTTGGTAAGATCTAAAATCTGCTGTGTCGCTTCGATCGTTGTGTGTAAACGGTTTGTCGGTTTTGGAGTTTCTGTTTTAATGGAAATAAACGGAACGGTATAAGAAAATAATAAGGAAAACAGTAAATAAAATCTGTTGAACCTATATATTTTTTCCTTTTGCAAAAACAAGTTATACACGACTAAAAGTAATGAAGAACACAGAATTATCTTTAAAATAATCATCATTTTTCGTCGATTTGCTGATCAATAATTTCTCGAAGTTCTTTCAGCTGTTTTTGCGTCAGTTTAGCATTTGATGTAAAAAATGAAGCAAACTGAGTCACGGAACTGTTGAAAAAACGGTCAATCATGGAAGACATTTCATCCTTGAAATATTCCCCTTTTGCGATCTTCGGAAAGTATTCGCGGGAATTTCCATACAATGTGTATCCTACAAAATCCTTATTCTGCATTCTTTTCAGAAGAGTGGCAATGGTTGTTGTTGCGGGTCTCGGTTCGGGATAAGTTTCTAAAATATCCTTCATGAAAACTTTTTCTTTCTCCCAAAGAATTTCCATAATGTCTTTTTCTGAATCAGTAAGTTTTATTTCTTTCATATTCTACGGATTGATATTTTACTCTACAAATGTAGAATAAAAATTTAAACTACCAAATTTTATGGCATTATTTTTTCCATTCATTTTTGAAATCAATCGTAATAGTATGAAATTCAATAAATTTTACATTTACGTCTTTAGTTTATTTTGATCTTATCATCTTGCAAAGAAAATAAAGCGAATGCTCAACAAATAGGCAAAGACGGAAGTGTAGAAACAGAAAAACCTAATTCTCCGGAATATAAGCCCGCCTTTCTGGGACAGACAAGAATTAAAGCGTAAAAACAGTAACGCCTTATCATGTCGAGGTTATAAGCAAAGACCTGGGAAAACCCTGGGGAATTATCAATTTACCGGATGGAAGGTTCTTAATTACAGACAAAAGAGGCTATATGAATGTAGTCTCGGCAGACGGGAAAGAGGTGTCGAAAATTGAAGGCTTTCCAAAAGTGGATACCAAAGGACAGGGAGGAATGCTCGATGTAGCCCTTGATCCAGAGTACCAGAACAATAACCTGATCTATTTCAGTTTTTCAGAGCCCTATGGCAAAGGAAATCATACGGCTGTTGCAAAAGGTAAATTATCTTCAGATCTTAAAACTGTTTCTGAAGTACAAGTGATTTTCAGAGCAACACCGACTTATGATGGCGACAAACATTACGGAAGCCGACTGGCCTTTGATAAGGATGGAAATTTATTCGTAAGCACGGGAGAACGTTCCGATAAAGAGACCAGGATATATGCTCAGAAAACAGATAATTATCTGGGAAAAATATTAAAGATTACAAAAGAGGGAAACCCGTTCATAGGAAAAGCCGGATTTAAACCTGAAATTTATGCTTATGGAATCAGAAATCCTCAAGGCATGGCGATCGATCCGAACGGAACGCTCTGGGACGTAGAAATGGGACCCCGGGGAGGAGACGAAATTAATTTAATTCAGCCCGGAAAAAATTATGGCTGGGGCGATGTAACGTATGGAATTGAGTATTCCGGGGATAAGATTAATAACGGAACCACACAGAAAGCAGGCACCGAACAACCTGTTTACTATTGGGATCCTGTAATTTCTCCGAGTGGAGTAACGTTTTACACCGGAAATATTGAAGAATGGAAAGGAAATCTGATGATCGGATGCCTGAGTGGTGAACATATCAATAGGATTGTCATGAAAAATAATAAAGTGGTAGGAGAGGAGCGTCTTTTGGCCGATCAGAAAGAAAGATTCAGAGATGTTCTCAATGGTGCCGATGGAAATCTGTATGCGGTAACCGATAGTGGAAAATTATACAAAATTTCAAAAAAATAAATCTTTTCTATCTAAAGTTCAGGCTCAAAACAACGTTTTGAGCCTGAACTTTAATGGACATACCTATTTTTGAAAATAGATGAATGAATTTGCACGTGCTCCTATCCTTTAAAAACATATCATAAAAAACCGGGAATAAATCCCGGTTTAAATTTATGCTTCTTCCAATTGGACCGTGAAGTGTCTTAACAGATCCGGTTCCCAGGTAATTTTATAGCCTTTTGCAATATCATCCCGTCTTTCATAAACGTTTTTAATAGCCGCTGCAATATAATCCATATGGTTGTTGGTATACGTCCTTCTCGGAATCGCCAAACGTACCAGCTCTAACTTAGGGTAACGGTTTTCCCTTGTTTCAGGATCTCTGTCTGCCAGTAACGTACCGATTTCTACAGTTCTGATGCCTGCCTCTTTATAAATTTCAAGCCCTAAAGTCTGCGCAGGATATTCTGAGCGGTCAACTTTTGGTAAGAAATTTAGAGAATCAATAAACACGGCATGTCCTCCGATGGGTTTCTGAACCGGAATTCCATATTCAATCAGTTTATGTCCCAGATATTCAACCTGGGAAATACGGCTTTCCAGGTAAGCGAATTCCGTCGCTTCGTCCAGACCCACTGCTAAGGCAGCCATATCTCTTCCTGCCATACCTCCGTAAGTAATGAAACCTTCGTAGATAATAGTGAAATTTGAAGCCTTTCTGAAAATTTCTTCACTGTTTAAAGCAATGAAACCGCCGATATTAACCAGTCCGTCTTTTTTAGAACTCATCGTCATCCCGTCTCCGTAAGAGAAAATTTCTTTGCAGATCTCTTTAATGGTTCTGTTTTCCTGTCCGGCTTCGCGTTTTTTGATGAAATAAGCATTTTCAGCAAATCTGGCAGAGTCAAAAAAGACAGGAATCCCGTATTGATCGGAAAGTTTTTTTACCGCTTTCATGTTCTCCAGAGAAACAGGCTGCCCTCCTGAAGAATTACAGGTGATCGTAATCAGGCAGAAAGGAATATTTTCTTTAGGATGGCTTTTGTAAACTGCTTCCAGTTTTTCAAGATTGATATTTCCTTTAAAAGGATGAAGATCATTAATGTCAAAAGCTTCATCAATCGTACAGTCGATCGCATGCGCTTTTCTGAACTCAATATGACCTTTTGTCGTGTCGAAGTGAGAGTTCCCCGGTACAACATCGCCTTCTTTTACCAATACTGAAAATAATACGTTTTCAGCGGCTCTGCCCTGGTGGGTAGGCAGAAGATATTTAAATCCTGTGATCTTCTCTACGGTCTGGTGTAATTGTTCAAATGATCGGGAGCCTGCATAGCTTTCGTCACCCATCATCAAAGCGCCCCACTGTCTGTCGGACATAGCTCCGGTCCCGGAATCCGTTAGCAGGTCAATGAAAACCTGTGAAGATTTTAAATTGAATAAATTATAGTTTGCTTCTTTAAGCCATTGCTCTCTTTCTTCTCTGGTTGACTGGCGGATCTCTTCGATCATTTTAATACGGAAAGGTTCCGCGTACGGTAAATTCATGATATGTATATTAGATTGTTTATAAAGAAAATTTTATTTGAAATAAATTCAAATTCATCAGGTATATTTAAAAGAGTGGGATGATATTACTCAGGAGCTTTAAATATATTATCATCCGAATGGAAGCCTGCCACACCGCCGCTTACTGCAAATTTCATTGCGGAGGCTGCCGTCATCCCCACTACGGGTTTGATGTTTTTTTCTTCAGTAATAATTACCCAACCCGAAATCGCATAGGAATGAGGAAGATAAACGGCAACGTAATTGTGTTTATCTACATCTGCCATTTCTTTTTGCGTTAAAAAACCGATTCGCCAGATCTCCGGATCAGCATTTGTTTTTACCCATACAGGATCATTGAATTTTTTCTTATCTCCCACGAATGAAGACATGACATCCTTCGTCGGAGTATAAATATGCTTTACGCCTGGTATTTTTTCCAGTAAACTGTCCATAGTGTCGAAGAAAAATTTCCCAAGGACAAATTTGTTTCCCAGAAAACCTAAAAGGGCCGTCACTAAAATAGTGGAAATAAAAACCAACCCGGGAATTTCCTTTGCAACGGAAGGAATGATATTGTCAATAGAGGTTATAACATACCAAATTACAAAAATAGTAAGTCCGATAGGACCGATAATAACCAGTCCCTGAAAGAAATTTTTCAGAAAGAAATTGGCAATATTTTCGAAGGTCAGTTTTTTCACTGGGCTATTTAAGGTATTTTTTTAACCGTGTATAGATTCCTTATTTCCGTAAGACTGGATGATTTCAGCTTCATATTCAAGCCATTCTTCCCAACGTTTATTCACTTTTTCTTCATCACCCAGCTGTCTGGCAAAACCGATGAATGTAGTGTAATGATTGGCTTCCGAGATCATTAATTCCCGGTAAAAAGTTTTAAGCTCCTCATCTTTGATGTTTTCGGTAAGAACCTTGAATCTCTCGCAGCTTCTGGCTTCAATCATCGCTGCAAACAGCATTTTATCAACAATAAGATCATCTCTGTTGCCCCCTTTCTGAATGAAATTTACCAGCTCATTCACGTAATCGTCTTTTCGGGTACGGCCAAAGGTATATCCTCTTTTTTTGATGATTTCATGTACCTGGTTAAAATGATCGAGTTCTTCCTGTGCGATGGCAAGAAGTTCTGTTACGATTTCAGGATATTCAGGAAGCATGGTGATCAATCCGATGGCATTGGTAGCCGCTTTCTGCTCACACCAAGCGTGATCCGTTAAAATTTCTCCGATGTTTTCCTCTGCAATATTTGCCCACCTTGGATCGGTAGGAAGTTTCAACTTAAACATGACTTAAATTTTTTGTAAAATTAAAATAAATTGCGGTAAGTATAATCTTTATTATCATTTAAAATTTATAATCCGATTCTTTATTTTTCTTTGAATTAATTAACATGATGGTATTTTTTTTGATATAAATGTATTATAACTTTAAAAAATAAACAATGGAAACGATTATTCAAAAAACATCCGGTCGACTAATGGCCTTTATGTTTACATTATTAAGTTCAGCAATGCTATTCGCCCAGGATTCAAATGTGGTAACCACCAACACAACTAAGACAACTACCACAACCGAATGGTATACAGATCCTACCTATCTGATTGGCGGAGGCGTTCTTTTAATCATCATTATCGCTCTGTTGGTAAGAGGCGGAAGAAGAAATGATTAAATTATCTTTTCTTCTGTTTTTTCTCTGAGAAATTTCAGAAGATTCCATCCCACCGTATCTATTTTTTTCAGTCCTGCAGAAATAATAAAGGCCAGAATAATATTAACGGGATAAATGATGATCATTAATATCCACCACGGCATATTTTGTTTCATAGGATCTACAAGAAAATAAATCAGTGAGGAGCTTATTCCCTGTCCGAAATAGAAGAATATGGCATTCTTTCCAATGTAGGTGATCACATTTTCTTTTGTAATTTTCAACCGGTTATAAAAAACAAATAATGTTACTAGAGAAAAAAGACACCAGATGATATACGGGATTTTGGGAGGAAATTTATTTCTGTTGATTTTAAAGAAAATTTCATTCCCATAATACCAGAACATCCATCCTAAAGCGCCGGCAACAATTCCGTAAAGGATCGGAATTGTTCTGGCCGGGATTGTTTTACCCCGCATTCTGTTGCCGATTAAAAAGACGGTCATGTAAAACGCCACATATCCAACTTGTCCGGAAGGATATATCTGAGGAAAGATATTGAACAGCAGGGTGAGAAAAACACAGATCCCGATGAACCAATTGATATGTCGGGGAAAAAATTTTAAAATTAAAACACCGAAAACAGTCAGTATAAAATAGACTTTAAGATACCAGAAACTTCCCATCACGACGGGAAATGTATCGGCATTGGTATATTGATGGAGATACCAGTTTCCGAGATTCTGCCATTCCGGAACTGTTGAAATACTTGCCGCTGCATATTTTGATCCGAATGTTGAATAGAAAGTCTGAAGCCACTCTACTGAAAAGAAAGTAAGCCCGAAAATTTTAAAAAAGTAATCCAGAAAAAACAGGAATGTTACAAAGATCATATAGGTGATCTGCAGCTTCAGAAGTCTGTACAATGTTTTTTCAATATTGCTGCCCGAAGTGAGTCCGCTCAGCGCATAAAACAAGGCAACATCAAAAACAAGGGAAAAAACTCTTACTTCCGCCGGAATATATAACTGCCCCGACCAGAATGCCGTATGAATGAATATAATGGAAAGTGTAGCCAGCCCTTTTGCAAAATCAATATAAAGATCTCGGTTCATGATAATATGGATAAAGTTCAAAAGTAAATAAACTTTATGAATGTAAGCAAATGAAAAAGAGGTAAACGTATCGGTTACCTCCTTTTTTAAATATGCTAAAATGAATGTTTATTTAAGCTGTTTAAATTCTTCTGCTGAAATTTCTCCCGTCTGAATTTGTCTTAATTCTTCCAGATACTGACTTATGTATGCATCGAGTTCAGGATATTTTGAATTTTTGCTCATTTTGTAAGTTCCGTTCAGTACGCCCTGATAATAATAAAAGAAATTATAATCGAAGTCTGCTGCAGAGAGACTGTATTCTCCCAAAAGGAAACCTAAACGAACTGCTGATCTCCTTTGAGGTGGAGTGCCGTGGTGTCCCGGACTTGTAGTCTGGTAATCTCCGATACTCTGAGCAAATTCATACGCAGCTGCAATCTGGGCAAAAGAAGTCTGGTTGTAGCCATTAGGTCTTCTCAGGTAATATCCTGCAAAGCCGTCCGCCTCCAGTTCATTAGGTCTTGCCGTAGATTCGTTAACAGAAGGCAAATTGAATATATACTGAAGCTGGTGACCATATTCATGAGCCAGAATCATCGCGTTTACAATATCTCCTCCTTTCGCTTTTGCATCATAATAGATGGCAAATCCGTAATAGATCTTTCCTGTGGAATACGAAATGGCATTGTAGGTAGAATTGTAATTGGAAGGATCATTCACAAACCGTAGCGTGGGATTGCTTCTTCCCCACATACTGGCGATCTTTGTCATTTGCGTATTCATGAAGTTGGTATCTGTCGTATTCTGCAGGGCAGTGGTAAGAACTGCGGTTGAGCTCCAGTACTGATCTACATAGGCACAGATTTTTTCAATCTCACCGGGTTGTTCGATTTTAGCATTTTCCGTCTGCAATTCCTGCGAAGTTGTTTCGAAGTTGTCGTCATTACACGCTGTAAGGGAAAGTACAGCCATTGCTCCTGCTAGTAAGCAGAAATTAAAGTTTCTTTTCATATAAAATATTTTTGGTATAAACGAAGATATGAAATAAAACAGTACACGTTATCACTTTTGTGTGAAAAATTATTCAGGACATAGTTAATTTTTTTATTTAAAAAAGATAAGTTTGATTGTAAGGTATTTATAAATTTATTCTTATATTTGCACCTCGAAATAACTAAAAATTTATAAACAATGTTTGCAATTGTAGAAATAGCAGGGCTTCAATACAAAGTTGAGCAAGACCAGAAGTTGTTTGTAAACCGTTTAAAAGGAGACAAAGGAGGAAAAGTATCTTTCGATAAAGTACTTCTTACTGTAAACGGTTCAATCACTGTTGGCGCCCCAGCTGTAAGCGGAATCACTGTAGAAGCAGAGATCCTGGACCATGTAAAAGCTGATAAAGTAATCGTTTTCAAAAAGAAAAGAAGAAAAGGTTACAAAGTAAAGAATGGTCACAGACAATCATTAACTCAGATTCAGATCACTGGTATTACAGGATTTGAAGGAGCTAAAAAAGCAGAAAAACCTGCTAAAAAAACAACTAAAAAATCTGATGCTGAGGTAACTGAAAGCGCAGAATAATTTTTTAACCCAAAAACCTTAAAATAAAATGGCACACAAGAAAGGGGTTGGTAGCTCCAAGAACGGTAGAGAATCTCACTCTAAAAGATTAGGGGTGAAGATTTTCGGAGGACAAGACGCTATTGCCGGAAATATTATTGTTAGACAAAGAGGTACTCAACACCACCCGGGTGCAAACGTGGGTATCGGTAAAGATCACACCTTATTCGCTCTAGTAGACGGTAAAGTTGTTTTTAGAAAAAAAGCAAATAACAGATCTTTTGTATCTGTAGAAGCAAACGCATAATCAGCGTTTCATAAAATTTAGATCCTCGGCATTTTGCCGGGGATTTTTTATTTGAAGCTTTTAGCGCTTTCTGTACTATTTTACTGATAAAATATCCTTACTAATTGGGATGGTGTAGAAATTCTGTTTGGATGGGTAAATAGTTATAATCGCTGCCGTCAGCCTGCTATTCTGTAATGTTCTGGTAACGAATATCATTGGTTCATTTTTTTGTCAATATTATAGTTTATGTGAGAAATAATTTGCTTAAATTTCCAATACTTAATAGACATCAGATTAAAACCAAATTATTATGAAAAATTTAAAGAAAATCACCCGCGAGGAACTGAAAAATCTATCTGGGGGCGCATTGCCTTCAACGGGTTGTCTCCCATGTGATATCTACTGCAGTATTCCGGAAGGGCAAAGACCTTCCTGCAATATAGTTTATATTGTAGCGCATTGTAACGGATGCAAAAATTATCCGTCAGAATCTTAATGAATTAAAAATCTCCTTTATTTTTATAAAGGAGATTGTTTTTTAAAATCCAAACTGGAAGCCGGCCTTTACGCCGAATTTTGAAATATCAGGCCTGTCGAGATAATTTCCGCGCCAGTTAAAATCTACCCTGAAAATCCTTAGATTTCCAAAGCCTATATTTTCAATTCCTACGCCATATTCATAATATACATGCTCGCTGGGAGCTGTGTATTTGAATCCTTCTACGTTAATGGCTTTTGATTCGTCACTTAGTGTACCGTAAGCCGCTCTGAAGAATGCAACTTCTCTGAGCTTTAATTTTTTGATTAAAGGAATGTAGGATAAAATTTTTCCGTTAAAATGGTGCTCCAGATGAAGCGTTGTATAGGTGTCCGCTACAAATTCATAGTAGTTCAGTTGCGCAAAAGTATTTTGGGCTAAACTGTATGACTGGTTTCCGGGAATCACATTCTGTAAAGCCAGGGGAACAGTATCGAAATTTTTTCCTGCCTCAAAATTCAACATCAGCTTCCCAAGATTTCCGATAAGAATAGGCTTGTAAAACATGAACTGTAATTTGTTATAGTTAAAATCGGATCCGAATAAGCCTTCAATACCTTTGATGTATTTTAAAATGATAGTCGGTGCCAGGGTTCCGTGTTCATATCGGTCGATACCGGTTTGCGAAAATTTTGCCCCGGGTCTCGCAATTAAACTTAATGTAAAGTGAGAATCGTTAGTTGTTTTTCTTAAATCACCGTTTTTATAATACATCAGACTGAATCCGTCAGGATTAGCAGATTTAATGCTTTGCATGGTGCCGTCCAGTCTGATCTGAAAATTTTTCCAGGGTTCGATGGCTGTGAAAACATTGGTTTGATTAACGGAGCTCAGGGATGCATTTTCACCTCTCGCAAAAATCGTTGAGGAAGCAAAAGTTCGCGCCATGATTCCGTCATCATTGGTGAGCTGGACTCCTAACTGTAAAACATCTCTTCTCGTTCCGGCGCCTACCGTAAATCTGTTTACCCTGTTAAACATAAATCTTGCTTCCGCACCATATTTTACCTGCTGATCTTTAAAACCATATGCTGTATAAAACTGAACTCTCCAAGGGTCATTTCTTGTAAAGTAGGTTCTGGCACCCAGTCTTATTCTGTCTCCTTCCACTTCATTCTTACCATAAATAGAAAAGATGGGTCCTAAGTCAATACCTTTTACTACATTATAATATCCTGATCCAAGCGTTTCGTATAATTTCACCAACCGGTTGAACTTTGGGGTTTGTTGCAGTTTGTCCAACATTTCATATACGCCCTGTTCGGTTTTGGACAGAGAATCCGGTCTGGCTTTTAGCCAAAAGGAATCGTCCTTATCTACAAATCGATCATCATATTCTTCTTCCTGTCTTTTGAAAATTTTATCTTCCAAAGGCTTGTTGAACTCATATTCAGAATAGTCAACGGATCTTCTGGCAACGATGCTTTTTGCTGTTTTCTTTTTTGAAAAAGGAGTCATCTCAATCTCGGTGGAAAATTTTCTGGGAAGAAAAGTATTCTCATCAGGATTGTCGTATTCTAACTCGGTCGAGATTCCATTAATAAAATTGACATTAATTTTTTGAGTGGACTTTAATGTAGCGCCGAGAACAGCGTAAGTATACGTATCAATGTAAAGATATCCCTGAAATGCCAAAACCTCGGTTCTCTTGGGCTGATAGCGGATTTTATAAGCGTTTTCTCCTCTTATGGAAATCGTATCCGTCAGATTATAGTCATACGTACTGAAACCGGTATTGCCGACAGGACTGGGAAAGCCGATGTCAAAATAATTTAAGGTATTGTCGTAAATATTAATATCGCGGTACAGGTTCTTTGCCGTAAGTGTAATAATCTGGTTATCCTGAAATCCGGAAGTTTTCTGAGCGGTTAAAAGTCTTTTGTTTTTTTTATCAGGTCTGTTTTCCCCGTAGTTTTCATAGATGGCCTCATTTAAGAAAATGGGAAGTGCCATCTTTCCATTAGCCGTAGAGTCTGCATAATCAAATATAAAATCCAATTTGTTGAATATTTTCTTGTTCATGAAGGTGCTATCCAGATTATTGGCATCAAACTGAATTTTTTCATATTCCTTATAGGTATACGTATCGAACTTATCTAAGCCGTTGTTTCTTTTTCTTTTCCAGACCTCCTGCATGATGGCATATGCCGGATTTTCTTTCTTGTTTTTATACTTCGGTTTTTCGTTGTGAATGACTACTTCCTTAATCTCGTTAGTCTTTTCCTGGGTAAGATCGATCAGAAGGTTATTGGCATTTTCAGTAGTAATGTCAATACTTTCTGAAGTATATGTTTTTTTTACAAATTTCAACCGGGTTATAATGCTGTCTGACTGAACGGAAAAAGTTCCGGTAATAGTCGTTAAAGCAGGTTTTTCATTGTTGTTTATAAATATAGCCACACCACTGATCTCTTTCTTTGTAGTAGCATCAGTAATTTTACCGGTGACTGTATTTTGAGCGTAAGCAGTATTAATGAAAAATAAAAGAAAAAATAGAGGGTAATATGTAGAATTGTTAATTAACATTTGTAGTTTCTTCAAGCTATTAGCATAAACAAAAAGTATGCACTTTTATTGCCTACATTTAAATTTAAGTCTAAAGCTGCAAATATAGTGAAATAACTCCATCAAAATGATGATGTTATCTATAAAATATTTCTTAAAAATGACACTTAAAAGAGATGGGTAATTTCCAAGTGGTTATGCAAATAAAAATTCCAGTATCAGTTAAGCTACATTTTGATAGATTTTGTTTGATTGTTAAATTCTTCTATTGTTTGATAATTCAGGGTGCTGTGACGTCTTTTTTTATTGTACCAGACTTCGATGTATTCAAAGATTTCCAGTTTCATCTTTTCTTTTGTAATAAGCTTGTTTCCATAAATGAGTTCTGTTTTTAGCGATTTGAAAAAGCTCTCAGCTACCGCATTATCCCAGCAATTTCCTTTGCGACTCATACTTCCTGTTACTTCATAAAATTTCAAAGTATTTGTAAATTTCCTGCTCGCATATTGAATGCCCCGGTCAGAATGGAAAATTAATCCATCTGCTATTTTCCTATTTCTGACAGCCATTTTCCAAGCTGCAAGGCTTGTTTCTTCGGTGTTCATCCCATTACTCAAACTCCATCCGATTATTTTTTGGTCATATAAATCAATGACTGTTGTGAGGTATAAAAATCCTTCCTTGGTCTGAATATAAGTAATGTCTGAAACCCAAGCCTGCACAGGTTTCTCTGCAATGAAATTCCTGTTTAACAGGTTTTCTACTACCAAATAATTGTGTTTTGAATTGGTTGTCACTTAAATTTCTTACTTAGCTTACTTCTCAAACCCAGCTCCTTCATGTATTTCGCAACGGTGATTCGAGATATTTTATATCCTAATGAATTTAATTCAAACCTAATCCTGGGGCTTCCATAGCGTTGTTTTGACGAAAAATAAATTGAAGTTATCTGCTCTTTTATTTTTCGTTTCAAAAGCAATTTCTTGCTAAAGGGTTTGTTTTTCCATTTATAATAACCACTGGAACTCAATTTTAAAACATGACACATCTTTTCAATCGGGAATATGGATTCATTATTTTTTATAAATTCATATTTCATCGACCGCTCTTGGAGAAGATGCCGATTGCTTTTTTTAATATATCGCGTTCCAGTTCTGCATCCTTAAGCTTTTTCTCTAATTCGTGGATTTTTTCCTGTTCGGGTGTTAGTTTTAAATTCCCATTCCCAGAAAACTGCCTTCTCCAAACTCTTCGTACTCTTTACGCCATTTGTAGAGTAGTGTAACTGCAATTCCGAGTTCTCGTGCGAGTTCCGAGATATTAGTTCGCTCATTGCTCAGTTGAACGGCTTTGATTTTAAAAGCTGGATCGTATGCTTTTCGCTCTTTTTTCATACGTTAAAACTAAGGTTTTATGCTTAACTTCTACTGGACGCTAAGTTAGTATATTCACTTAGTTGAGTCTTCTTAAAAGTACAACTGAATGATGCTTTAGTAGTTCCATTAGATGGATGTCAAATTTCCTTTCAATATCAAATATATTTGGTAATATACATGCAACATAAAATTTATTTACATCCATTTTATCTATATAGCACTCATAGCCCAATATTTCTAATTCTTTCACAAATTCATAAATGGCTCCATCAACGATCTCCTCAATTAAATATATCTTTTTATTTAGAGAATGTTGATAACCAATTATATCATCTAAAGAAGGATGTTCATTAACTGTAAAATTATCAGTATTATCTTTAGAATTTATTTTAACTTCTTCAATAAGCTCCTCATCAATATCAAATTGTAAGTATTCTTTAATCTTATCAAGAAAATTAAATGGTAAATAACAATAAAAGAGGTTATTAGTCTCTTTAAAAAACTCCTTTCTCAGCTCAGGTCTAGGCATTATTATATTTGATGATTTATCTAAAAGCCACCAGTCCTCTTTCTTATCATCTGTTATAAATAAACAAGGTTTTCCTAATTCTTTTGACTTTTTGATCAAATCCATCCAAATTATATAATCGCCATATTTTCTATGTTCCTCTGGTTTATTATCATCTTTGTAACCTGGTGGGATTTTTCTTTCATATCTTTTCCTTCCAACAGAAAAAACATTTTGTAGTTCCTCATCTGTTAGTTCTTCTCCTATACACCCATTATACAATTTTAGTATTTCATCTAAAATCTTATCTTCTCTTTTTATTTCATCAAAGCTTTTGGAATTACTTTCTAATTCATTAATTATCTCATCAAGGTATTTAATTTTTTCAGGGAGAAGAAAGGGATTTCTATTTTTATTTTCAAAATCACTTTTCATCTTCTTAATATTACTAATAGCAGATGTGTAAATTTCTTTTTGGGCATTAATCTCATCCAATCTATTAGAAAAGAATTCTTTTCCTATCTGGTAAGGTAAATATAATCTAGTCTTTAAAGAACTCAAAATTTGGATAAAAGAATCCCTAGTGGCAGTAGAATATCTATAGAAGTTAATTAGGATATTTGTATCTAATACAATAAATGCATTTTCAAAAATATCCTTAATCTCTTCATCATTAAGTTTTAAATGATCTTTAAAAATGGTTTCCATATTTATTTATATTTTTTCCAAAATGAAATCACAGAATTTTTAAACTTTTTTAATGAACCTATAGTATTCAATGATTGAATTATTTTATTTATATCATTCTTAGTCTGAGCAGTATTATTAAATAAAGAATCAGGATTGACATTGACAATTAGTAACCATAAAATATAAAATTTATTAGAAGTTCTAATATTATCTGCACTAAGTAGTTTATTTAGCTCATTATTTAATTCACTATCTTTTGTATCAAGAACTTTTTTTAAGGTATTTAAAAAGGACTCATCAAACTTTTTAATTTCACTACTTATAACATCTCTATTATCTTTTTTTTCAAGCAGATTTGTAATATTACTTTTAGGATTAATTCTAACTTGGATCTTGTCACCAGAAAGATATATTTCTAAAAAAGAGGTAATGCTATCAAAAGTTCTATCAGATTCATGGTACTTATTAAAAAGATAGATAAAACTAGCAATTAAACCTTCATTATCCATTCTTTTGTTGTTTTTTCTTAAGTAGAACCAATAATCATTATTTTTTGAAATACTTTTAATTCCATCAACTACATTTCTGTCTATATAAGAATTCCACATTTCAAATGTGTTCTCTTTTATGGGGAATGGTTTTGAATTTAGTCTCAAAAATAAATCTATTGGTTGAAAGTGCTCATTGTCCTTCTGCTTAATTTCAATAATCCATAAATCAAAATCCAATATCTTATCTTGTTCATGCTTAGGAAGAGTAGAAAATTTCTTCCTATTATAATCTTGCAATATTGAATTTTTTAAATTTAATGAAAAATTATTCTTCTTGGATTCTAATAAATCACCATTCTCATCAACATATTTCCTACCTAAAAATCCAATAATTGATAGTAATCTTTGTTGGCCATCAATTACTTCTGAAACTCCATCTTTTCTTTTAAATACAAATATTGGAGGTAATTTTATTCCTAATAATATACTTTCAATAATTGCTGATGATTTAACTTGGTTTATAACCTCTTCCCTTTGATATGGTGGTCTAATGAGAAATCTATTGTTTGACATTTGTTTACTAATGTCTTCAATAGTTATAGAGGTTGCATCAGGCTTATTTAGTCTCAAACTTTCAAACTTCTCAAGTGTAGTTTTATCTGTTTTATTTTTTGTTTTTTCAATTACCTTTGTTTCTCTTTAAATTCTTGATTATTCTTTACATAGTTAGAAAAGTCAAGTTTAAATAAGTTATGAAAAAACTCAGAAGTTGTAGAATATCTACTTATTATTTCTGCTGAAAAAGAATTTCTTTCAGTTTTATAAATATCTATATTTTCAATAAGAAAATTAATTAGAGACTTAAAAATTTTTGGAGAACTTAATTCCTTTATGATGTTTTTTTGAGGTAAACTTTTTTCTGTTATACTGATTGCCCAATATAGACATTCAAAAACAAGCCTATTAGTTGTTAATTTATTTCTTTTTAGCTCTTGATTTATTAAATGTAAAAAATTTATTTTCCTACTAAATTCACTATATATTGCTTCACTATCAATATCATTTTCTTGAAAGTTATGTTCAAAAAACCTATTTAATACTTTATCTTTTTGTATAGAATAGTAAGATATAGGAATACTATCTAAAACCAAAATTTTTCTAATTTCCTTTAAAATTATTTCAATATTTGAATTCTCATAATAGAATAAATTACTGACAATATCTTTCATTCTTCTGTCACTCATAATCATTTCTTTAAAATGAGTATTTAGATCAGTATGTAAGTATTTGGCTTTATCAATTTCAGAGCTTTTCAATGGAGTTATCCCTGTATTGTATCTTTTAAAAATCTCCCTTTTAACAACTTCCTCAGTTTCAATACCTTCATCTTCATTAATAAATCCAAATTCTATTAATCTCAATTTTGTATCCCAAAAAGCATTTCTAATTTCAATATCTAAATCTGAAAATTTTTTATTTTTCAAATCTTCAAAAATATATAATCCACTTTGTGATAATTTCTGTTTGCTGTCAGCTTTTACATAATTATAAATTGTTTCATATCTTTGTCTTCCATCAATGACCTCAATAGAATTTTTAGTTTTAAAAAAAATTAAAGGAGGAATTTCAGTTCCCAGAATTATGCTTTCAATGAAGTAAGTAGCTTTTTCATTATCCCATACATAGTTTCTTTGATAAGATGGCTTATAGTTTTATCTAGTCTCCTTTGATTATTGAACATTGTTTCAATTCCCATTACTTTAGGTTCTATTTTTATTTTTTTAAAAACCTCTTGAATGCTTTCCATATTTAATGATATTAATGTTTTTTGAGCCATATTTTCAATAGAAGAAAATATGTTGATAGTCCTCTAAAATTAAGCAAAATAATGTTTGATTCAATCATTAAAGAAAAAAATATATTAAATTCTTTCAAGGTAGAGTTTGTAGTATTCTAGTAAAGAATAATCTTTAACCAGAGTCTCACCCCTGTATTGTCTGTAAATATCATCTACATTAAAGTTTTCATCTTGGAATTGGAGTAACAAAAAAGCCTGATTAATCTTATTCTTAATCAGGCTCAATTGGTTGTTGATATAATTGTGTTCTTAATTGGGTGGTTTAGCTTTCTGCTGTTTACTATCCCAATATTTAGGGGTTAATGAATAATCCTGTAGCAAAAGGTTTTCTTTCCTCATCTAATGTTATTCTACACTCAATAGGCCATGAACCTTTTGCATTAATCTTGTTCTTTCTAAGTAAGAATAATATTGACAACTTCATAGTATTAATGGGGGATTGAATGGGTAACCTGAAAATGCTTTTGGTAACTTAAAGGTTAATTAATGGGTAACTTTAAAAAAATATTAGGTAACCTAATAGTAAGCCTGATTTGTAAAATAAATGGTATAAATTTAAGAATATAGGTGTACTGTAAGATCCCTTAATTAGGATCAGTTTCAAAAGTTGGGGAGAAAAATTAATAATTGTAATTTTACCAGATGTAATCTGAGAAAGAACTATTAAAATTACTGCTACCGGAATACCTGGTTGAATACTTTGATATAACCCATTTTGAAGAAAAAGAAGGGTTGCTTCATCCATTTGAAGAGAAAAAAACGAATAAATTGATTTAAGGATTATTGGATGAATTGAGAAAGATTTACAATCAGAATATTACCAAATCTATTGCGATGATAAAGTTATCCGCTGAATCTTTTAATGCTAAAATTAAAAACTTCAGGTTGCAGCTTCGAGGGGTAAAAGACAAAGCGTTTTTCCTGTTCAGACTCGCTCAACTTTTTGCATAGTCCCCAACTTTTGTTCATGATCCGGACAACTCACAGAAAATGAGTAGAAATAAAAAAAGACCTACATTTCTGTAAGTCTTCCTGGCTCCTCCTGCTGGGCTCGAACCAGCGACCCTCTGATTAACAGTCAGATGCTCTAACCAACTGAGCTAAGGAGGAATGTTCCTCTTCTAAGGTGATGCAAATATAATATGAATATTAATAGCAAGCAAGTTTTTGCTTTATAAATTTTATTTTTTTTCCTCTGATAGAGGGTGTTTAGTCGCTATTTTGTTATTTTTCAATTAATTAAAAAATAAATTTATTTTAAAATTTCGATACGAAGTCAGAGATTAGAATAAAGATAAAATGTTTTATGTTTTTGTTACGCTGAATCGTGGCCGCTCAATAGCGCTGAGTGCAGGATGTCTGTTTAAATATACTACCCTGAATTTGTGGGATCAGTATCAAAAGTTGGGGAGAAAAAATTAATAATTGTAATTTTACAAGATGTCATCTGAGAAAGAATTATTAAAATTACTGTTACCGGAGTATCTGGTTGAATACTTTGATATAACCCATTTTGAAGAAAAAGAAGGACTGCTCCATC